>Ga0302314_10007382_pt1 | contig 19769 bp, 18 predicted proteins | sample III_Palsa_N2_3_FD_200533 | JGI IMG/M metagenome (GOLD analysis project Ga0302314, IMG submission 200533) | Peat permafrost microbial communities from Stordalen Mire near Abisko, Sweden - III_Palsa_N2_3 | ecosystem: Environmental > Terrestrial > Soil > Palsa > Peat permafrost | place: Sweden...
CCTGGGTCGCCATCACCGCGGTGAAGAGCGACACCATCGTCCCGACGCCGAGCGTGAACGCGAAGCCCTTGACGTCGGAGGTCGCGAGCACGAAGAGGATGAACGCGGTCAGCAACGTAACCACGTTCGCGTCGATGATCGCGGTCAGGCCCTTCTTGTAACCCTCGACGATCCCCGCCCGGACCGAGCGACCCGCCCGCACCTCCTCTTTGACGCGCTCGAAGATGACGATGTTGGCGTCGGCGGCGACACCGATGGTGAGGATCAGGCCGGCGATCCCCGGCAGCGTGAGCGTGACCGGGATCAGCTTGAGCAGCGCGTAGAAGTAGATCGCGTAGGCGAACAGCGCGGCGGTGGCGATGACCCCCAGCATGCGGTAGAAGACGAGCAGGAAGATGATGATCACGAGCAGGCCCGCGAGCCCCGCGATCAGCCCCTGGTGCAGGGCCTGGCTCCCGAGCGTGGCCGACACCTGCGAGGACGAGATCAGTCTCAGGTTGATGGGGAGCGCACCGTCCTGGAGCAGCTGCGCGAGGTCCTGGGCGCTCGTGATGGTGAAGCCGCCGGTGATATCGGCCCCGTTGCTGCCGGTGATGCCGTCGGGATATTGGTTGTAGTCGATCGACGGGACGGTGATCAGCTTGCCGTCGAGCGCGACGGCGAAGTGCTGGTTATCGGTCTGGCCCGGCGGGTGGGACGTGAGACCGCGCACGGCGATCTGCTTCGTGACGTTCGAGAACTCCTTGTTCCCGGTGGAGGTGAAGGAGAACTCCACATCGGGGTTCCCGTCCTGGTCGGTGCTCTGCTGCGGGTTCGTGATGTCGGTGCCCCGGAGCGCGAAGCTGTCCTTGAGGACGTAGAACTGGGCCGCGGGAGAGTCGATCGCCGTCTGCTTGGTGGCGCTGGGGTCGACCGCCTGGATCACTACCGTCCCCCGGGGTACGGTGAGGAGCTGGCCCTGTGAGAGCGTCAGCTTGTTGCCGTAGGCCTCCTGAAGGTCCTCGTTGATGTAGGTGATGCTGCTCTCGGGGCCCGCGAGGAGGCAGTGATCGCCGACGATCGGGGTGGTGTGCTGCGACTGTGCCTCGAGCTTGCAGGCGGCGCTCCCGGGCGCGCCGAACAGGTAGTACACAGGGCCTAGGTGGCTCTGGGTCGTGGACGCCGGGGCGGTCGGCTGCTTATGGGCGAGCACCACCGCCTGGTAGAGGGGGACGCTCCCCGCTCCCGGGCTTCCCGGCGTCAGGGCCGTGGAGCCCTGGCTGATGAGAACCGCCTGCGGGTCCTCGGTCAGCAGCTGGCTGGCCACCGGCTTGCCCGCATCGGGTCCACTGGTGATGAGCGCGTTCTTCTCCCAGTCGTAGAAGTAGAGCTGCGCTGTGGTGCCGACCTGGTCCTGCGCGCGCTGGAGGTCGGAGATGTCGGGGAGGCCGACGGTGATCTGGTTGCCGCCCGTGGTCTGGATCTCGGGCTCGGTGACGCCGAGCTGGTCGACCCGTTCGCGCATGATGTTGACCGCCAGGTTGAGCGCGCTGGGGGTGACCTTGGGGACCTGAGCCGAGGGCTCGCCCTGATAGATGAGCTCGACGCCGCCCTTGAGGTCGAGCCCGAGCACGGTCTTCTTGGTGAAGATCGCCGCCAGCGAGCCAGCGATCAGTCCGGCGACCAGGAGCAGGATGAAGCCGTTGCGCTGGCGATCACTCATGGTTTAGGGTCGTCCGTCGGATTCTCAGTGGTGATTCGTCGGCGTGAGCACGATCAGCAGCCCACCGTTCTCGTCGTCGTACGCCGGAAAGAGGTCGGCGACAGCCTTCGCCGTGTGGTTGGCCGGACCGTGCGCGGTGATCTCGACGGGCTTTCCCTGCACCCGGACCTCCCATTCGAGCGCGGTCCCGATGTGGTCGGTTCCGTCCTCGAACCTAAGGCCGAGCACCTCGCCCACCGCTTGGCCGATGACCTGCTCGGTCTTCAGGCCGGTGAGCTCGAACGAGCCCTTGCCGCAGTCGAGCATCTTGCCCTCGGCATCGAGCGCGAAGAACGCGGCGTTGGGAGCGGGGTAGTAGTCGTCGAGGAGCTCGAACATGTATCCGAAGCCGCATTTCTCGCAGCCCCTGGTCTCCTTCCGGAAGCCGGCGGTCCGATCGGCGGCCATGAGCCGGTGTCCGCAGTGGGGGCAGATGAAGTGGTACTCGTGTGGCATCGAGGTGAGGATAGACGGACCGCGCGGAAGACCGGTGCAGGGTCGCCCGGCGGACCGGGTGCGACTGCGCACGAGCGACCGCCGCGCTCAGCCCGCCACGAGCAAGCGGGCCGCCGCCGCGGTGCGGTCGCTGACTCCCAGCTTGCGATCCACGGCCTGCGGGTGGTGCTCGATCATCCTTCTTGCCCATCGACTCGTCGACGGGCAGGCTTGAATTCCCCAGGGGCGTGAAGCTCATAAAGCGTTCGCGCACTGGCCAACAGGGTCAAAGCCCTCACAGCAGCGTCAGCGCCCCGGACCCCTCCAGCCCGAGATGGTCATAGGCCCGCCGGGTCGCCGCCCGCCCGCGGGGGGTGCGCTCGAGCAGCCCGCACTGGAGCAGATAGGGCTCATACACGTCCTCGATCGTGTCCTGCTCCTCCCCGACCGCGACCGCGAGGGTGGACAGTCCCACCGGGCCGCCGCCGAACTTCTCGCACAGGGCGCGGAGGATGTCGCGGTCCAGACGGTCGAGCCCGAGCGCGTCGACCTCGAGGAGGTCGAGCGCGTCGGCGGCGAGCGACCCGGTGATGACCCCGTCGCCGCGGACCTCGGCGTAGTCGCGCACCCGCTTCAGGAGGCGATTGGCGACCCGGGGCGTCCCCCGGCTCCGGCTGGCGATGGCCACCGCCCCCTCCTCCTGCACCGAGATCTCCAGCAGCCGTGCCGAGCGCCACACGATGCGGGCGAGCTCGTCGGGCGCGTAATGGGCGAGCCGGTGCTGGATCCCGAACCGGTCCCGCAACGGTGTGGTGAGCAGGCCCGTCCGCGTCGTCGCGCCGATCAGGGTGAAGGGCGGCAAGTCGAGGGTGACGACCCTGGCGCCCGCGCCCTGGCCGACCGTGATCGGCAGGCAGCCGTCCTCCATCGCCGGGTAGAAGGTCTCCTCGAGCGCCCGCGGCAGGCGGTGGATCTCGTCGACGAAGAACACCGCCCGCGGCTCCAGGGCAGTCAGGAAGGCCGCGATGTCCCCTTTGCGCTCGAGCGCCGGCCCCGCCGTCTGGACGAAAGGCACGTCGAGCTCGAGGGCCACGATCTGGGCGAGCGACGTCTTCCCCAGCCCCGGTGGGCCGGCCAGGAGGACGTGATCGAGCGCCTCGCCGCGCGACGACGCCGCAGCGATCGACACCGCGAGCTGGTCCTTGAGCCGCTCCTGCCCGACGAAGTCCTCGAGCCGCCGCGGGCGCAGCGAGCGCTCGAGCTCATCCTCGTCGGAGAGAGCCTCGGGAGTCTGGATACGGGGGCCCGGCGTCATCTGCGCGCCGTCCTGAGCGCGTGGGCGATCAGGTCCTCGGCGCGGCCACCGGGCGCGCCGTCGAGCAGCTCGTCGGCCTCCGCCGGGCCAAAGCCGAGGCCGAGCAGGCCCTCCCGCGCCAGCGTCCTCGGGTCCTCGGCGCGGGTCACGGAGACCTGACCGCCGTCGGGGACGGCGACGCCGACCTTCTCCCGGAGCTCGACGATGATCCGCTCCGCCGTCCGCTTGCCGATCCCCGGCACCGCTTGGAAGCGCGCGGCGTCGCCGGCCGCGAGCGCGGAGAACAAGTCACGTGGTGCGCCGGCGGAGAGGACGGCGAGGGCGACCTTCGGGCCCACCGACTGGACGCCGAGGAGCAGCAGGAAGAGCTCCCGTTCCTCCTCGGTCGCGAATCCGTAGAGCGCGAGAGCGTCGTCGCGCACCACGAGATGGGTGTGGAGCATGATCTCGTTGCCCATCGCCGGGACGTGACGCAGCGTCTCGCTGGAGACGGCGAGGCGGTAGCCGACGCCTGCGCACTCGATCACCACGTGGTCGGATCGGCGGACGGCCACGCGCCCGGAGAGGAGCGCGATCACAGCGAGGCGACCGCCTTGTGAAGCGGCATCCGGTTGGCGTCGCAGATCGCTACCGCGAGCGCGTCCGCCGCATGGTCTGGATGGGGCGGCTCGGCGAGTCCGAGCAGGCGGCCGACCATCCTCTGCACCTGGCCCTTGTCGGCACGACCGTTCCCGCACACGGCACCCTTGACCTGTTGGGGGGTGTAGGAACGACAGGGGATCCCGCGGATCCCCGCGGCGAGCAGGACGACGCCCCGCGCCTGACCGACGGCGAACGCGGTGCGCACGTTGGCGCCGAAGTAGAGCTGCTCGATCGCGAGCGCGTCGGGCGAATGCTCGTCGAGCATCTCGCCGATGCGGGCGTGGATCTGCGCCAGGCGCCGCTCGAGCGCAAGCGCCGGCGTGGTCTCGATCACGCCGCCGTCCAGTGCGCGCAGCCGCGAGCCGACGCTCTCCACCACTCCATAGCCCGTGCTCGCAGTTCCGGGGTCGATGCCGAGGACAATCATCCTCTTCGACATTCTGCGTCGGGGGCCGGACGCCTTCCGTGCACCGCGCTCCAGCCACGCCCCCATTGTGCCGATACTCGGGGTGATGTTCGCGCGCGGACACCACGAAGAGGTGCTCAAGGAGCTCGCGTGGCTGCGCGAGCGCGTGCGTGAGCTCGAGTCCGAGAACGCTCGCGGGCTGCGGCTCGACTCGGTCACCGGTCTGCTCTCCGCTCGCGCGCTGCGCGGACGGTTGGCCGAGGAGTGCGAGCGCGCGCGGCGCTACCAGCGCCCCCTGTGCGTCGCTGTGCTCTGCGTGGATGGCTTCGAGGCGCTCGAGCTGCGGCACGGGTTCAAGGCGGGCGACGAGCTCGTGTCCACCTTCGCCGCGCGCCTACGCGGCACGACCCGTACCCACGATCTCATCGGCCGGACGGGAAGCGCCGAGTTCGCCGTCCTCCTGCCCGATACCGGCGCCGAAGCGGCGCTCCCCGGACTCGAGCGCCTGCTCGTGGAGCTCGAGCTGACAGGCGAGGGCACGATCCACGCGGTCGGAGCTTCGATGGGCATCGCCGCGCTGCAGCGGGGCATGAGCGCCGAGGGGCTGCTCGCCAGCGCCCGCCAGGCGCTCGGCCACTCGCGTGCCACGGGCGGTGGACGAGCGACGATCGCGATGGAGCCGGATGCCATCCCCGACCCGGGCAAGGCGCCGCAGCGCGAGGCGATCGAGGCGCTTGCCGTCGCTCTCCTCGAGCGGGACCGATACACGGGTGAGCATTCCGCGGCCGTGATCGACATGTCGGCATCGGTCGCCCGCACGCTCGGATGCAACGCCGTCGAAGTCGAGCGCGTGCGCTCAGCGGCGCTCCTGCACGACATCGGCAAGGTCGCGATCCCCGACGAGATCCTGCACAAGCCGGGCCCGCTCAACGACGAGGAATGGGTGCTGATGAAGCAGCACCCGGTGATCGGAGAGCGCATCCTCCGCGTGCTCCCCGGCCTCGGGCCGGTCGCCCGGATGGTTCGGCACGAGCACGAGCGTTGGGACGGTGGCGGTTACCCAGATGGATTGAGTGGCGCTGAGATCCCCTTCGGGAGCCGAGTCATCATCGTCGCCGACACCTATCACGCGATCACCTCCGACCGCCCCTACCGCTCCGCCCGGTCACACGGGGAAGCGGTGGAGGAGCTCACGCGGTGCGCCGGAACCCAGTTCGACCCCGACGTCACTGCCGCGCTCATCGGCCACCTGTACGGCCGCCGTCAAGGCGGCACCCTAACCGCCTGAGGCTCTACCGACCGACGCAGGCGTCCAGCGGGTCGCCCGGCTTCGTCACGCGGATCACCTTCCAGATGCCCGCGTGCGTGATGAACTGGCCGCGCAGGCCGTTGACCAGCTTCGTCGGCGCTCCGCCGTTGATCGGGTTGCGCGGCGCGAAGAAGGCGAGCACGGGACGACGCAGGGTCTTGTCGACGTCCGTGACCGTGAGCACGTGCGTGAGCGGAGCCCTGAGCGCCCAGGCCATGCCGGTCTGCACCGAGTGGTTGACCGCCGCGCGGCTCGTCGGGCAGGGGAAGACCGCCTTGGTGCCGCCGGCCTTGTGGACGGCCGCGACCATCTGGTCGTAGATGGAGACCGCCCGCTGCGAGATCCTCTTCTCGGGGGTGGCCGCCGACACCCGGCCGGCGAAGAAGGGTACGGCGATCGCCACGAGCACCGCGGCGACGGCGAGCGAGGCAATCCCGCCGCCCGCGAACAGGGCGAAACGGACCACGGCCACGGCTGCGAGCACGCCCGCGGTAGCGGCGGCGGGGAGCATGAAGCGCTCGAGCCCGGGATAGCCGTGGGCGGTCATCGCCTCGACGACGGCGACGTAGGCGACGGCACCGGCGGCCAGGGTCACGGTCAGCCAGTCGCGCTTGCGGATGGCCAGCAGCGTCACCGCCAGAGCGCCGATGATCACGGGCCAGACGGTGAGGTTGGTCGCCCGCTTGAGCACCTCGAGCTCGGGGTGAGCACCGAGCTGCCCGTTGTAGAGCAGTGCGTGCTGGGAGGACAGGAGGGGCTGACCCGAGGCGACCCAGGGCGGGACGAACCAGCCCGCGGGAATGGCGATGATCCCCGCCACGAGCAGCAGGCGCGTGCTCAGGCGGGGGTCCTTGATGAAGAGCCACAGCGCGTAGAGGCCCACGAACAGCCCGGCCTCGGGGCGCATCAACGCGAGCGCCACGCCGGACAGGAACGCGGTCCTCCGGTGCCCGCGGAGGTGGCGCTCGATCGCGAACAGCGTGGCGGTGACCACGAGCGGCTCGGAGGTCCCGCGGAACATGTAGTGCGTCCACTCGGAGGTGAGGAAGACGGCGCCGAGCGCGGCGAGCACGCCGGCGATCGGCCCCGCCAGGCGCCAGCGCGGCGTGGCGGCGAGCTGGTACGCGAGCCGGTAGGCGACGAACAGGCCGAACAGGCCCCCGGCGCGCGCGAAGCCCACCCACAGCTTCGGCGCCGCGCTCCCGAAGAAACCGAATATGGTCGTGAAGATGACCGGGAACGGCTTCCAGGACGGGCCGCCACCGGTGATGAAGGGCTCGTGGGGGCCGATCACGTGGTGCGCGATCTCCCACCCCCACACAACCCACGCGAACGGGTCATAGCTCGGCAGCGAGGGCAGCGTCACCGCCGACAGGAACCCGATCACCAGACACACCGCGAAGCCGATCAGCGTCGGGGACGACCACGCCCGCCGGACGTGGTCGCGCGCACGGACACCGGTGGAGGACTCAGAATCGGACGACCGTGGAGGCGGCTGGTCGGCGACGATCTGGCCCCCCGCATACTCGCGAGCGGGCATGAGACGGGCGGATTGTAGCGAGGCGCCAGACGCACCAGCGCATGCGCCGACCGGGACTCGCTTTAATCTCCGTCCCTCCCACCGGCGCTACCTCTCCCACCCGCCCCGCGCCGCCCGCCGACCCTTGTTCCCGTCCACTCCTCGCTCGCTAACCCTCGCGGTCCTCGTGGGCATGGCCCTCTGGGCAGGTCTCGCCGGCGCCTCGGCCGCGGAAGGCCAGGGCGGCGCGAGCGTCCCCCCGCCGCCCCCGGTGAGCGTCAGCTACCACGCCACCACGCCGACGCCGGGAGCGACCACGCGCGACGGTTGGACTGACCGGTACCTGCTCGACGGCGTGTGGCTGTACCGCTCAGATCCGTCGGACGCCGGCGTGACGGACAAGTTCTGGCAGGACACCGCGGCGACGGCGGGCTGGTCCCCGGTCACGGTGCCGAACTCCGACAACGCGGGGAACAACTCGACGGCGAGCTTCTACGGCTCGGTCGGGTGGTACCGCAGGGACTTCCTCGCGCCCAAGGGTCCCGCGGGCGAGCAATGGGTCGTCCGCTTCGAGTCGGTCAACTACGACGCCGAGGTGTGGCTCAACGGGCATCTGATCGGGAGCCACGTCGGCTCCTTCCTCCCCTTCGAGCTCGACCTCAAGGGGCTGCGTACGAAGGGCGTCAACCGGCTGATCGTCAGGGTCGACAACGAGCTCGGGCCCGGAGATCTACCCGCCGGCCCGTACGGGACGACCGGTACCCCGGCGGTCGGCGGCTGGTGGAACTACGGGGGGATCCTCGGCGACGTCTACCTGCGCCCGGTGCAGGAAGCCAACCTCGAGCAGGTGATCGTCCGGCCCGAGCTCCCGTGCCCCACCTGCGCTGCCACGATCGACGAGCAGGCGCTCGTACACAACGTCGAGACGACGCCGCAGCGCGTGCGCTTGCGGGGCTCCTTCGGCGGCCTACCCATCGACTTCGGCACGGCAACGATCGCCCCCGGGGCCACCTGGACCGCGCATGCCGACCTGCGCATCGCCCATCCCCGGCTATGGGCCCCCGGCAGCCCCACGCTGTACCGCGCGAGCCTCACGCTCTCGGGCTCGAGCGGGCAGCAGCTCGCCGGGTACGTCACCTACAGCGGGATTCGCAGCATCAAGGTGGTCAACGGGCTCCTCGAGCTCAACGGACGCCAGCTGCACCTCCGCGGAGTCGGGCTGCAGGAGCAGAACGTGACGACCGGCGGGGCCCTCAGCCCCGCTCAGATCGAGCAGCTGATCGCCTGGGTCCGAGAAGTCGGCGCCGACCTGATCCGGGTCCAGTACCCCGCCGACCCCCTGCTCGAGGAGCTCGCCGACCGCTACGGAATCCTCATCTGGTCGGAGATCCCCGTCTACCAGGTGCAACCCAAGTACCTCGCCCTGGCGAGCACCGTCGCCCTCGCGCACACCATGCTCGAGGACAACATCCTCGACAACGAGAACCACCCTTCGATCCTCCTGTGGAGTGTCGGCAATGAGCTCGCCACGCCGGCGGACCCTTCGGAGACGGCGTATATCGCCGGAGCGGCGAAGCTCGCCCACCAGCTCGATCCGACCCGCCCGGTCGGCCTCGCCGTCGAAGGCTGGCCGGGCGTGCCGTGCCAGGCGGCCTACGCTCCCCTCGACGTGATCGGGCTCAACGAGTACTTCGGCTGGTATGACGAGAACGATGGCTCCACCAGCGACCGCGCGGGGCTGAGCCCCTACCTTGACTTCTTCCGCTCCTGCTACCCCCGTCAGGCGATATTCGTCAGCGAGTTCGGCTTCGAGGCGAGTCAGGACGGGCCCGTGGAGCAACAGGGGACGTACGCGTTCCAATCCAACTCGATCACCTATCACCTCGGCGTCTTCGACGAGAAGCCGTGGCTGGGGGGCGCCGTCTACTGGGCCCTCGAGGACTTCGTCTGCCGGCCGGAATGGGCGGGCGGCAATCCCGACCCCGACCCGCCGGTCTTCCAAAAGGGCCTGATCAACCTCCAGGGGCAGCTCAAGCCCTCGTTCGCCGGCGTCCAGCAGGCATTCCGGGCCACCGTCCAGGTCGGCGGGACGTCCCCCCTGCCGGCTCCGACGGTCTCGCCGGCTCCCCCGGCCGCGGGGACTAGCCCGCGCCGAAGCGGCAGCGCAGCAGCGTCGCAATAACGCGGAAGCCGTCCGCGCCGGTGAGCTTCTTGCCCTCCGCGTTCGAGCGCGCCCGGTAATGCACCGGCACCTCGAAGATCCGCTCGCCGCGCTGGACGAGGCGGGCGGCGATCTCGGGCTCGATGGCAAACCCGGCTGCGCGCAGCGGCAGGCTGCGGAAGACGTCGGTCCTGATCATCTTGTGGCAGGTCATGATGTCGTGGAGGTAGACGTTGAAGAGGATGTTGCAGGCCAGCGTCACTCCCTTGTTCCCCATCACGAAGAGGAACGAGTGGCTGGTGTAGCCATCGAAGGCGCGCACGCCGAACGAGGCGTTCGTGCGCCCGTCGAGTAGTGGCGGCATCAACAGCGCCAGGTCGGCCGGGTCGTACTCGAGGTCGGCATCGAAGATCGCTGCGTACTCCCCGGCGGCGTGGGCGAGCGCGGTCCGGATGGCAGCACCTTTCCCCTGGTTGATCTCATGCTCGTAGAGCCGCACGCGCGGGTCAGGGTCGCGCCCGCGGAGAAGCTCGCGCGTCCCGTCGGTTGAGCCGTCGTCGACGATGATCAGCTCGAAGTCGATCGGGAGCTCGGTCGCGAGCACCTCGTCGATCGCCCGCTCGACGCGTTCGAGCTCGTTGTAGACGGGCATGAGGATCGAGAGCATGGGGAGCTTCGCTCCCTTAAGAGTTCGCCTTCGGCGAACTCCCGGGTGGCGGAGTTTACGAGGGCGGCGATGGTAGCCGATGACCGTCCTGCCTCGCGCTCAGGGAAGATCCCCGCATGGACTTCGAAGCGGCCGGACTGCTTGACGGGCTCGAGGGCAATGAGAGGAAGGCTCGTCTGGATCTGCTCGAGCGCCTCGAGGCCGACGGCGTCACCCTCGACGAGCTCACGGCTGCGGTGGCCGAGGACCGGCTGGCATTGCTGCCGATCGAGCGGGTCTTCGGTGCCCACTACACGGCCAAGGAGATCGAGGAGCGCACCGGGCTCCCGGCCTCGCTGATGGTTCGCGTGAGGCGGGCGCTCGGGCTGGTGGAGCCCTCGGCAGACGATCGAGCGTTCAGCGAGGAGGACCTGGCGGCCGCGGGGGCGATCAAGCTGGCTCTCGACCTAGGGATCTCGGAAGAGTCGGTCATCGAGCTCACCCGCGTTCTCGGCGAGGGCATGGCGAGATTCGCGGCCACGGCGGCGGACATCTTCGGTGACACGTTCCTGCACCCCGGCGACACCGAGCGCGACGTCGCGCTCCGCTATGCCGCGATGGCGCAGCAGCTCACTCCGGCCACCACCCCGATGCTCGAGGCCGCCCTCACCTCCCACGTGCGCGAGAGCGCGCGCCGCGGAATCATCGGTCGCGCCGAGCGAGAGCGCGGCCAGCTATCGGCCGAGGAGGACACGGTCGTGTGCTTCGTCGACCTCGTCGGCTTCACCTCGTTAGGAGCCCACGTCGGGGCGGAGGAGCTCGGGACGGTCGCGACCACGCTGTCCGAGCTCGCCGCCGAGGTCGCGCGACCCCCGATCCGGCTCGTCAAGACGATCGGTGACGCCGCCATGTTCGTCAGCCGTGACGTCGCGCCGATGGTCGAGGCGGCGCTGGGGCTCGTCGCCGCCGCCGAGGCTGCCGAGCTCCCGAGCCTCCGGGCGGGGCTGGCGCTCGGGCCGGCCTTCAGCCGGGCCGGCGACTGGTACGGCAACACCGTCAATCTCGCCAGCCGCGTGACCGGAGTGGCGCGCCCTGGAAGCGTGCTCGCCACGCAGGAGGTCCGTGACGCCGCGGCCGACGACTTCGCCTGGTCGTTCGCCGGCCGCTTCACGCTCAAGGGCGTCACCGATTCCGTCTCCCTCCACCGCGCGCGCCCGGCGCCCGGGTCGGACGCCGACCCCGACCCCGAGCAGGTCAGGCCGGCGCGCGCCGAACGGCGTCCTCAGACTAAGAGACAGCGTGCAGGTCGATCACGAAGACGAGGGCCGAGTTAGGCGGGATTCCCACATCACCGTTGCCCGACGCCGGCCTGGAGACCTTCCCGTAGGCGAGGCTCGCAGGGATGATCAGCTCTCGTCTTCCGCCCTCCCGCATGCCGGGGATCCCCACCTGCCAGCCGGGGATGACGTCGGCGAGCGGCTCGGTGACCGGCTGACCGGACCCGTCATTCCACGAGGCATCGAACTGCTTGCCGTTCTTGTACAGGACCCCGACGTACTGGACGACGACGGTGGCGCCTGATTTCACCACCGGGCCTTTGCCCTTGATGAGGTCCTTGATCACTAGCTTCTTGGGCGGCGGGCCGGTGGGGACGGTGACCTTCGGCTTGGTCTTGAACGCGGCGGGGAGGGGCACGGTGGGCGTCGGCGTCGCAGTGGTGGCCGTGGTCGGGGTCGTAGTCGTGGGCGTGGTCGAGGCAGGGGCCTGGGTGAGACCGGCCGACGGCGCAGCTTGGATGCCGGAAGAGCTTGAGGAGCCGCAGCCCGCGAGCGCGAGGGCGACAGCGGCGGCGAGGGCGAGGGCGGGGGCGGGGGCGGGTAGTGATCGGTTCGTCATAGATCGGCCAGGGTAGCGGGCGAACGGCTCTCGCCACCCCGACCCCCTCTACCGCGCCCAGGGCTACGCGGCGCGCTCGGTCATCCGGCGATCCGCTCGAGCACGTCGGCGTCGACGTCGAAGTTGGCGTGCACGGCGCCGACGTCGTCTGACTCCTCGAGGGCATCGATGAGCTTGAGCAGTCGGGAGGCGTCCGCCTCGTCCACGGGTACTCTCACCTGCGGGCGCTGTGTGACATCCGCACTCTCGATCTCCACGCCGGCCTCGGTCAGGGCGGCCCGCACGGCGGCCAGGTCACCGGGCTCGGTGATGACCTCGAACACGTCCTCGTCCACGGCGATGTCCAGCGCCCCCGCGTCGATCGCGGGGATCAAGCCGTCCTCGTCGTAGCGCGTAGCGTCGACCACGACCACGCCGCGCTTGTCGAACAGGTAGGACACCGATCCAGGCTCACCGAGGTTGCCGCCGTGCTTGGACAGCGCGTGGCGGACGTCGGCTCCGGTGCGGTTGCGGTTATCGGTCAGCGCCTCGATGAGCAGGGCCACGCCGCCGGGGCCGTAGCCCTCGTAGATCACCGTCTCGATCTGGTCGCCCTCAGCACCCTCGCCCGTCCCCTTGGCGATCGCGCGCTCGATGTTGTCCTTGGGCATCGAGGCGTCGCGGGCCTTCTGAATCGCCAGCCCGAGCGCCGCGTTGCCCTCGGGGTCGCCGCCACCCTCGCGCGCCGCCACGCTGATCGCTCGCGCGAGCTTCGTGAAGTGCTGGCCGCGACGAGCGTCGACGATCGCCTTCTTGTGCTTGATCGAATGCCATTTCGAATGACCGGACATGGGATCTCAAGTTTAGGGTTCGTGGTACGTGAGGGCGAGGGGGTGGCGGTCGGTGCGTCCAGACGCCGTCGGGCCTTCGGAGACTTCGTCGTGGGCCCTCAGGGTCTCTGATCGAGTTCCTAGGTCTGTCTTACGCTCCTCCGACACATCGCGAGTTGACTCAAGGGTCCCCGAAGAAAGGAAGGGACCAACATGCGACACCGAATCGCAGCCGCCCTCGCGACCCTCACGATCGTGGGTTCGCTCGCCGCCGGCGGCGCGGCGATCGCCAGCGCGGCGACGTCATCGACGTCGAGCACGGCCAAGACCACGCAACCGGCGCCCACGCCGGCGCCAAGCCGCTCGTCGCCGAGCCGCGCGCCCGGCGGCACCGGACACAGCTGCCCGAACATGTAGGCGCTCTCGTCGGCCCGGGGGACTTGGCGCCGCGCCAGCTCCCCCGGGCTTGGCGCCGCGCCAGATCCTCCCGGACTTGGCGCCGTGGCCGTGCGGCGCGACCTGACGCACAGTTGAGCCGTTATGTCGGGGGATAAGTAGCACGACCCCGAGCGTCGCCGGCCGATCTGATCCGGCGCGGTAAGGGGGCGTGCTGCGTTTGCCCCACATGTCGGGGGTTTCGCAGCACGACCCCGAATTCCGCGGCCGATCTGATCCGACGCGGTAAGGGGGCGTGCTGCGTTTGCCGCAAATGGACGCTGTCGCAAAACTCTTGAGACGTCCGAGATGCCCGCCGCCCGAGGGTCGAATCTGTCACGTGCCCTCGCCGAGGGCCTTAGGAGGCCGCAGGCAACGCCAAATTTCGGGCGCGAACAGCCCGGGGAGTTTGCGACAGCCATATGTGCGGCTTACCGCCCATCACGTCCAAGACCTGGAGGCGTTTGACCACCCGACCACCCACCCACCCACCAAACCTCTCCCTCACCCCAGCGCCTCCGGGTGCTGGCGATACCACTCGATGGTGCGGCGCAGCCCCTCCTCGAGATCGACCGCCGGCTCCCACCCCGTCAGCGAGCGGAGCTTCGTCGCGTCGACCCACTGGCGATCGATCTCTCCGGCGGGGGTCCCGGCGCCGCGCACGTCGGGCTCGACGTCGGTGCCCGCCAAGCGGCAGATGAGACCGACGACGTCGAGCACGCGGTGGGGGCGCCCACCTCCGGCGTTGAACGCCTCGCCCCGGCCCTCGCCGCGCCCGAGTGCGTCGGCGATCGCGAGGTAGGCGGCGACAGCATCCTCGACGTAGAGGAAGTCGCGCTCCGGCGAGCCGTCGGAGCGCACCACCGGCCTGCGCCCCGCCAGCGCGGCCGTCACCGCTTCGGGAACCAGGCGCGAGCGGTTGACGTCGCCGCCGCCGTAGAGGTTGGCGAAGCGGGTGACCGCCACCGGCAGCCCCCACGTGTGCCAGTACGAGCGGGCGATCAGGTCGGTGGCCGCCTTGGAGACGTCGTAGGGGTACACGGGCTGGAGTGCGTAGTCCTCCCGGTAGGGAAGCGCGTCGTGGGCCCCGTAGGCCTTATCGGAGGAGGCCACCACGACTCGCTCGGCCCCATGGCGCCGGCACGCCTCGAGCAGCGTCCAGGTGCCGCGGATGTTGGTCTCGAAGGTCGAGACCGGCGCGCGGTTGGCCGTGGGGACGATCGTCTGCGCGGCGAGATGGAAGACGGTGTCGACCTCGTACTCGGCGAGCGTGCGCTCGACGAGCCCCTCGGCGCAGATGTCACCGTGGACGACATCGACCGAGGCTTCGAGCCCGGTGATCACGAGCGCCGACCCTGGCTGCTCGTCGCGTCGCACCACGCAGACCCGCGCGCCGCGACGCACCAGCGCCGCCGTCAGCCACCCCCCCAGCAGTCCGTAGGCGCCGGTGACGAGGATCGACTGTGAGCTCAGCTCCACAGCTTCCATGGCGCGCGCTCCTGGGTCCACAGGTCGTCGAGGAGGACCGCATCCTTGTAGGTGTCCATGCAGTCCCAGAATCCTTCGTGCCGGTAGGCGCGCAACTCGCCCCGCGCCGCCAGCAGCTCGAGCGGCTCGCGCTCGAGCACGCTGTCCTCGGAGAGCACGTCGGCGATGCCTGGCTCGAAGCAGAAGAAGCCGCCGTTGATCCAGTGCTCGCTGCGCGGCTTCTCGACGAACCCGCGCACGACGCCGTCTCCGTCCAGCTTCGCCACGCCGAACTGGAGCTCGGGGCGCACCACCGTCATCGTCGCCGTGGCGCCGTGGTCACGATGGAAGGCCAGCACCGCCCCCAGGTCGATATCGGCGACGCCGTCGGCGTAGGTGGCGCACAACGATTCGCCTTCGAGCGCCCGCGCGGCTTGCAACACGCGACCCCCGGTCGGGGTATCGAGTCCCGTGGGCAGGCACCGGATCGCCGCGCCCGAAGGCCAGTCCTCGGACGCCGCGAACTCCTCGATCATCTCCGCCCGGTAGCCCGTGCACAGCACGAAGCGGCGGAAGCCCTGGGCGAGGTAGATCTGCATCACGTGCCAGAGGATCGGCCGGCCGCCGATCTCCACCAGCGGCTTGGGAATCGACTGCGTGCGCTCCTGCAGGCGCGTACCTCGCCCCCCGCACAGGATCACCACGCTAGGGAGCACGGCTGCGATTATCGTCCATCGCGCCGACGCCCGAGGCGCTGTCGCGCCGGGTTACGCCCGAGCGCGTGCCGGAGCCCGAGCGCGCGCCGCGGGCGAACTCCTCGATCGCCGCCAGGTAGTCCGCCCACGTCCACGCGGCGGCGCGCTCGAAGGCCGCGCGCCCGAGCCGCTCACGCTCGCTGGGATCGCCGAGCAGCCCGTCGATCGCGGTTCGCAACGCCCCCGGATCCCCGGGGGCGACAAGAACCGCCGTGCGACCATCCTCGACGTAGCCATCGAGGCTTCTCGTGTGCGACGCCACCACCGCCACGCCCGCGTCGACCGCATCGCAGAGGCGGACGTGGCCCTGGCTGATGCCCGCGTCGTACATCGGCAGCACGCTCACCGCCGCTTCGCCCAGGAGCTCGCGGGCGCGTTCCGGGCTGACGTCGCAGAGGATCTCAGCGCGACCGTCGGCGTTGAGGCGCTCGACGAGGGCGCGGTCGTGCCCACCGCAGATCACCAGAAGACGCCAGTCCGCCGCGTGGGCGGCCGCAAACAGGGTCGGCCAATCGCAGAAGGCACGCCCGGCGGCGATCACCAGCCCGCCGGACGACGCCGCCGGTTCCGCGGCCCCCGCCGCCCGCATCCGCCACGCGTAGGGGATGTAGTAGAAGCGCTCGACGCCGAACGCACTTGCGTAGCGCTCGACCTCCCACTCGGAAAGCACCTGCGCCGCGAGCAGGGCCCGGCGTGTGGCCCAGCGGTCGATCACCCGCCAAGCGCGGTCGACGCGACCGGCGATGATGCCGGCGCGGGCCGGATGGTCGATGAAATGGAGCACGACCAGCTTGCGGCGGCGGCCCAGGAGCGCGCGCAGCAGGAGCAGCGAGCGCCAGCCCCTGTCCGCCCGGATTATCGCGACTGCGTCGTACCTGACGCTCACCGCGAAGACGAGGACGGCACGCAGCGCGCCGAAGCGCAACGTCCACCCCTGCACACGAGCCGGCCAGCCCTCGATGATCTCGCTGAGCGCGCGGAAGCCGGGGACCAGTGACCCGTACCAGCCGTCGGCGAGCACGCTACGGCGGGCCGCGGAGCCGTCGGCGGACATGCACCGCGAAATCTACCCGGACGCGGCCCTCGACAGCGCGCACCCAGGGATCGGAAACAATGGGCCGCCACGATGCCCCCGCAGACCCGAGATCCCGATCTGGCCATCGTCATCCCCACCCTCGCCCGGCCGCGCCTGCTCGCGCGCACCCTCGAGCACCTCGACCGCCAGCGCGGAGCGGCCGCCGGGCGCTTCGAGGTGGTGGTCGCCCGAGACGCCGCGAGCGCGGGTCCCGCGCCGCCGATGCCCAAGCACGCGTACCCGATCAGAAGCGTCGAGGCCGAGCGCCCTGGCGCCTCCGCCGCACGCAACGCCGGCTGGCGGGCCACCGAAGCCGCGATCGTGCTCTTCCTCGACGACGACGTGCTCGCCACCCGCGGGCTCGTGTCCGCGCACCTGGAGGCCCACCGGCGCCAGGGCGCGGCCGAGGTGGGCGTTCTCGGCTACGTGCGCTGGCCGCGGTGGCCGCCCCCCACCGCCTTCATGCGCTGGCTCGACCAGGGGATACAGTTCGATTACTCGCCGCTGGCGCCCGGGCGCGAGGCTCCGTGGTGGCACTTCTATACGGCCAACGCCTCGGTCAAGCGCGGGATGCTCGAGCGCGTCGGCGGCTTCGACGAGCAGCGCTTCCCCTTCGGCTATGAGGATCTCGACCTCGCCGCGCGCATGTCCGACCACAGCTTTCGGCTGCGCTACGAGCCCGCAGCGGTCGCCCTGCACCTCCACCGGCAGGGCCTCGCCGAGTGGCGTGAGCGCCGCGTGCAACGGATCGCCGCGGCCGAGCGCCGCTTCTGCGCGCGCCATCCGCAAGCTCCCCCCTACTTCCACGACCTGTTCCTCGCGGCCCAGGAGCACGCTCCCGCTCGCGGCCGCGGCGCCTGGCTCGCTCCCGTGGTCCCGCGACGGACGCCCTGGCTTGGGATGCGCGTGTGGGCGAGCTTCGACATGCGCACCCGCCAGGCCCTGGCCGGTCCCTTCCTCGAGGCCTGGGACGCCGCAGACGCCGAGCATCAACCCTCCACGTAGCCGCGGATGACCGCGCGCAGCCCCTTCCATTTCCCGGCGCCGCGGGCGGGCAGCTCGAAGCGTGGTCCCACCTCGACTCGCGCGAAGCCCGTGGCGAGCATCATCCGCTCGAGGGCCGCTTCGCTCAGCAGCCACCACTGGAACTCCTCGATGCCGTCGAACTCCGCCAGCGGGCGTCTTCGGGCGAAGCGGAAGCGCTTGATCGGATTGCATACGATCGCGCTGCCACCGCACACGGAGCGCAGCCGCTGGATCGCCGTGATGGGATCCTTGAGATGCACGAGGAGGTCGCCGCAGAAGATCAGGTCGAACTCGCCCAGGTCGGTGTCGAGCTCGTATACCGAGCGCTCGATTCGTGTGACCGATGAGCCGAGCGCCGCGTGGGCGAGGCGGAACCGAGCCTCTTTGGTCTCGTCGAGCGTGGGTTCGATCCGCTGTCGCCACAGGGGCGGCCAGTCGAGATCGTCCGCTCGGCCGACGTCGGCCGCCACGACCTCTCGGGCACCGCGCCGTTCCATCTCGAACGCCCAGAAGCCGTCCATCGTGCCCACGTCGAGGCACCGCATGCCCGAGAGATCGGCGGGCAGCAGGTAGCGGCCGACCGCAGGGCGGTGGTCGAACATTCCGTCCGTGACCACGCCGTCCGCCAGTTCGATCGTGTGGTACCAGGGGTAGCGTGCCACCTCGCGGGCCAGATCGGCTCGCTCGTGGCTCACGTCGAGCCAGCCCTCACAGCGCTGTCGCGGACCTTCACGGCGCGCCAGTATGGCGGATCGTGACCGTTCGCGAGCGCGCTGAAGGAACCCGAGCCGGACGCGGATCTAACATTCCGCGCCCGATGGCGGCCCCCCTTCGTGTCCTGGCGGTCGGCAACGTCTATCCCCCGCATCTCCTGGGCGGGTACGAGGTCATCTGGCGGGGGGCGATGCGCCATCTGCGCGCCGAGGGGCATCTGGCGCGAATCCTCACCACCGACTACCGCCGCCCGGAGATCGCGCCCGACGCCGCCGAGGACCCCGACGTCCACCGCGAGCTCGACTGGTACTGGCGGGAGCACGAATGGCGCTCGCTGGGGCCGCTCGCGCGCCTTCGCCTCGAGCGGCGCAACGCCGAGCTGTTCGATCGCCACCTCGACGAGTTCCACCCCGATGTCATCACCTGGTGGCCCGTCGGAGGGATGTCGCTGGGGCTGATCGAGCGAGCGCGGAGGGCTCGGGTGCCGGCGCTCCTGTTCGTGCTCGACCCCTGGCTGGGCTACGGCCCCGAGCGCGACCTATGGAACCGGATGTGGTCCCGCCTCGGGCCCGTGGCGGGGCTCGCCGACCGCTTGACGGGCTTGCCCACTCGCGTCGACTACCCCGCGGCGGGACGCTGGGTGTTCTGCTCCCGGACCATGCTCGAACAGACCCTGGCCGACGGTCTGGGCTCCGCTGAGACCACCATCCTCTCCCCCGGCGTCGACAACGACTACCTGAGCGCAGCGCCCGAGGACGCGCCGCCGCCGTGGCGCTGGCGCCTGCTCTACGTCGGGCGCGTAGTGGAGCAGAAAGGCGTGGCGACCGCCATCGAAAGCCTGGCGCTGCTGCCGGCCCAGGCGACGCTGCGGATCGTCGGCGACGGCGACCGCCCTTACCGCCTCGGACTCGAGCGGCTGGCTTCGCATCTCGGAGTCCGCGAGCAGGTCAGCTTCGAGCCCCAGCGTCCCCACGAGCAGCTCCACGAGGTCTACCGGGAGGCCGACGTCGTCGTCTTCCCGGTCGAGTGGCCCGAGCCCTGGGGGCTGATTCCCCTCGAGGCGATGGCCCTCGGACGTCCCGTCGTCGCCACCGGACGCGGCGGCTCGGGCGAGTATCTCGAGGACCGCCGCAACTCGCTGCTCTTCCGGGCCGGCCACGCCGCCGGGCTGGCGGCGGCGCTGAGAACCCTGGCCACCGACACCGGGCTGCGCGAGCGGCTCCGGCGCGCGGGCCATGACACCGCCGTACGCCATGGCGAGGACGCCTTCAACGGCGCCGCCCTCGCCGAGATGCTCGCGGCCGCGGGCCGCCCCGCGAACTAGTGTCGTGATCCGGAAATTCGGATGCAGGATGCGGGATGGCTGGGCGTGGCTGGGTGGTGGCGGTGACCCGAGACGTACTGGTGGTACGGCGGGG
>Ga0302314_10007383_pt1 | contig 19768 bp, 19 predicted proteins | sample III_Palsa_N2_3_FD_200533 | JGI IMG/M metagenome (GOLD analysis project Ga0302314, IMG submission 200533) | Peat permafrost microbial communities from Stordalen Mire near Abisko, Sweden - III_Palsa_N2_3 | ecosystem: Environmental > Terrestrial > Soil > Palsa > Peat permafrost | place: Sweden...
CGCTCGGCTCGTCCGGCACCAAGCTGATGACCACCCTGGTCCACGCGCTCAAGGACCGGAACAAGAAGTGGGGCCTGCAGACCATGTGCGAAGGCGGCGGTCTCGCCAACGTCACCATTGTCGAGCGCCTCTAGGCCTCCTAAATCAGCGAGATGTTGATCAGACCTCTCGCTTTCGCGCTCTCGGCCGTCCTTTTCGCGGGGGCGGCCGTTGCCGCGCCCGCGCCCCAGATGGGCATTTCCAGCTTCGCCCAGCTGAGCACGCCGCTCCCCTATCCTTATGATGAATCGGCGGACGCCGATGCGGCCGTCGCCAAGGCCAAGGCCCAGGCGCGCGCCGAGCACAAGCTGCTGCTGATCGATCTCGGCGGCAACTGGTGCGGCGACTGCCGCGTCCTGGCCGGCACGATGGAACAGCCCGAATTGAAGGCCTTTGTCGACCAGCACTATGTGCTGGTGAGCGTCGATGTGGGGCGGATGACCAAGAACCTGCAGATCCCTGGTCATTACGGCGTCGATCCCAAGAAGGGCGGCGTGCCCAACTTGCTGATCGTCGATCCGCGCTCCGGCAAGCTTCTCGACGCCGAACATACGGCCGCGCTCGAAGACGCCCGCCACATGACCCCGCAAGCGCTGGCCGACTGGCTGGCCCAGTGGACCAGCTGACGCCTTAGCAGCCGATCAGGCCAAGTCCTTCGCTAGCTCCGCCCTTGTCGCCGGGCTCAGCGCGGCCATGTGCGCATAGAGCGGATGATCGCAGCCGATCATGATCTGCACCGTGGGATCGCGCAGCACCGCCGCCTGCGACGGCGTCACCGGGAAGTGCAGGAAGTGAACCGACGAGGTCTTGCCGTCCTCGCGCGTGCGCTCGACGTCGTCCTCGCTGACGCCTTTTGACTTCTCGGCGCCGAATTGGATGAAGAAGTCATTCTCCACGCCGCCCAGCTGGTTCAGGACGGTCTCGCGCCGGACCGGATCGTCGATCTCGAACATTATGGTCGCCACCAGCTCGGCGCCCTGGGGGACCAGCGGATTATAGGCCGCCAGTTCGTCCACCAGCTGTTCGGCGCCGCCCTTTTCCACCAACAGCATCTCCTCGACCTGGAACAGCAGGGTCTCGAAGCTCTCGAAGTAGAAGGTGCAGTGGGGTCCAAGCGCTACGCGGCGCAGGCGTTTCATCGGCAGCAAGGCCGAGCGCCGGGTCTTTCGCTCCTCGGCGAACTGGGCCAGCGGGGTGATGTCTTCAGCGGTGATCTTGCGGAGGGTGGCGGGCATGATCGTTGCTCCTTAGGCGATGGCGAAGCCGTAGGCTCGGGCGAACACCTCGATCGGGTGGGCCTGAACCGGCGGCGCGGCGCCATCCTTGGTCTCGGTCGTCAAAAGTTGGCCCAGGTGTTTGCAGGCCAATGGGCAGTCCGAACACAGGGTCTCGTTGCCCTTCTGCGCCACCTGCCGGGCGGCCGGCTTGCCGACCTTGATCGCGTGGGGCCGCGTTTCCTTCATGATGCCAAAGGTGCCGCCGTGGCCGGAGCAGCGCTCGACTAGATCGATTTTGGTGTCCGGAATCAGCTTCAGCAACTCGGCCGACTTGGCGCCCATATTCTGCGCCCGCGCGTGGCAGGCGTGATGCACGGTGACGCCGCCGGCGATGGGCGCGAGGCCGGGTGCCAAACCGTGGGCCTTGGAGATGTCGACAACATACTCGCTGATGTCCCTCGTCGCCGCGGCCAGCTTTCGCACCGCCTCGTTCTCCGGCAGAATCAGCGGCCATTCGAACTTCAGCATCAGGCCGCAGCTCGCGGTCAAAGCGATGATGTCATAGCCCTGCTCGATCAGCGGCGCGAGTTCAGCCGCCACCTTCTCGGCGCTCCTGGCCACGCTTTCCAGATCTCCGGCCTCGAACTGCGGCATGCCGCAACACGCGGGATAAGCCATCTTGGTCTCGACACCCTGCGCCGCCAACACCGCCAGCGCGGCCGTCGCTGTCGACGGGTTATTGTAGTCGACGAAACAGGTGGCGTAGATCGCCGCCTTGCGCAGACCAAAAGCGGGGCCTTCCGGGTTCGGCTTCGGGACCGTCAGGTCGGTCGCGGTTTTGGAGTGATATTTCGGCAGTTCGGCGTCTCGATCGATGCCGGCGATCGTCTCCATCGCTGCCCGCGCCGCCTTGTTGTCGCGCTTGGTGATCCAGTTGGCCACGCCAGCCACGGGCTTGGCCAGCTTGCCGTTGCGGTCGGTCTCACCCAGCTGCTCGCGAACAAACTCACCGCCATGCTTCTTCCGCTCAGCGGCGCGGTGGCGCAGCATCAGGTGCGGAAAGTCCAGCGCGAACGGGTGCGGCGGCACATAGGGGCATTTGGTCATGAAGCACATGTCGCAAAGCGTGCAGGCCTCGACGACCGTCTTGTAGTCGGACTTGGCCACGCCATCGACTTCGCCGGTCGCGCTCTCGTCGATCATGTCGAACAGCAGCGGGAAGCTGTCACACAGATTGAAGCAGCGCCGGCAGCCGTGGCAGATGTCGAACACCCGCTCCATCTCGGCCTCGATCGCCGCCTCGTCGTAAAAGGCGTCGGCCCGCCAATCCAGCGGCGCCCGCAATGGCGCGCCCAAACCGCCTTCGTGCACGACGGCTTTGGAGGAGTCTTCGGTCATGGCGTCCGTTCGACAGGGTATGGAGTCCCTTCTCCCCTTGCGGGAGAAGGTGGCCCGAAGGGCCGGATGAGGGGTCGCGCCGATCTTTCCGATAGGCTGTTCGCAGGAAGCCCGAGAAGCCGGCGCGACCCCTCAATCGTCAGGCTTCGCCTGCCACCTTCTCCAGCAAGAGGGAGAAGGAATACCCATCCCGGCATTCGCCGGGATGGGTGGATAGCTTGTTAGGCCTCCAGGCCGTCCAGAGCGCGCTGGAAGCGGCCGGCGTGGGAGCGCTCGGCCTTGGCGAGGGTCTCGAACCAGTCGGCGATCTCGTCGAAGCCTTCATCGCGCGCGGTGCGCGCCATGCCGGGGTACATGTCGGTGTACTCGTGGGTTTCGCCCGCAATCGAGGCCTTCAGATTGTTGGAGGTGCCGCCGATGGGCAGGCCGGTGGCCGGATCGCCGACTTCTTCCATGAATTCCAGGTGGCCGTGGGCATGGCCGGTTTCGCCTTCGGCGGTGGAGCGGAACACTGCGGCGACGTCGTTGTAGCCTTCCACGTCGGCCTTTTGTGCGAAGTAGAGGTAGCGGCGGTTGGCTTGGCTCTCGCCGGCGAACGCGTCTTTCAGGTTCTGGAGGGTCTTGCTGTCGACGAGGGCCATGGTGGTTCTCCCTGGGAGTGATCTCATTGCGCGTGAGACGCGAAGCGTCTTCCCTAGTCCCGCACGGCGCCAGCGTCCAATCGATTGGGCCGATGCGCTCGATAGAGACAGCCTATCGCAGCGCGACGTTGCCGAGTTGGGCCGACGGGCATACCATCCCCTAAAAATACGGCCTCGGAGGAAGCGCCATGCCCTATGTGGAAAACCAGATCGTCCATGACGCCGACTCCCATCTGATGGAGTTGCCGGACTGCCTGGACGCCTATTTCGATCCCAAACGGAAGGCGGACTATCACGCCCTGCCCTCGTTCCAGCACAAGCTGGGCAAGGCCGGCTGGGCCGATCAGGCCCGGGCCCGGCAACGGGACGAAGCTTTCCGAGGCGACGGCGACACCAACATCCTGTTGCGCAAGAATTACGAAGCCATGGGCGCCTTCGAGCGGTCAGACCGGCCGCACGCGCTGGACCTGCTCGGCTTCGCCAGCCAACTGGTCTTCACCACCTTTTGCCTCGGCAACTTCGGGCTGGACCAGGGCAAGGACGCCGATCTCGCCTATGCGGCGGCCCAGGCGCACAACCGAATGATCACCGACTTCTGTTCGGTGGATCGCCGCTTCCTGCCCACCGGCTATGTGCCACTGATGGACCGGTCCCGCGCGCCGGCCGCCGCCAAGGAGGCGATCGAACTGGGCGCCAAGGCGCTGCTGGTCCCCTGCCTGGTCCCCAACGACCATTCGCCTAGCCATATCGACTTCGACAAGGTCTGGGCCCAGGCGCAGGAAGCCGGCATCCCGATCGTCTTCCATGTCGGTGGCGAGGAGAAAATCCGCCCCGCCTATTTCGAGAACGGCCTGCCGCGGGTGAAGGACTTCCACGGCGGTGAGGAGAATTTCACCTCGGTCAGCTTCATGACCATCCCCCAGGCGGTGATGCAGACCATGGCCAGCCTGATCTTCGACGGCGTGCTGGACCGGTTCCCGAACCTGAAGTTCGGCGCGATCGAACTGGGCGCGTCGTGGGTGCCGGGCTGGATGCGGTTCATGGACTCCGCTCATGGCGCCTTCATCAAAAACGAGGAGCGGCTGCAGAAGCTTTCCATGCGCCCGAGCGAGTTCGTGCGCCGCCAGTTCCGCGCCACCCCCTACCCGCATGAAGACACAGCCTGGATCGTCGCCAATGCCGGCGAGGAGGTCGCCCTGTTCTCGTCCGACTATCCGCACGTGGAAGGTGGTCGCAATCCGCTGAAACGGTTCAACGACTCGCTGGCCAACACGCCGGCGCGGGCGACCGACCGGTTCTATCGCGAGAACTTTATCGACCTGATGGGCGAAGGCCTGGCGGCGGACCTGCGCAGGCCGGCGCATTTGGTCGCGGCCTAAGGCGACGAAGCTGGGTTTCGTTAACCGAGCCGCAACCGAACCAGCGGACGTCTAGTCTCAAAGGTCGCTTCAGAATGGAGCATGGGGTCTATCGCCCGGGAGGGCGCGGGGCGACACGTGTTTCAACAGGCTTCCACTTCGGCGCTTGAGCGCCACGCCGCCATCGCGCGGCTGCAATCGCTGTTCCTGGCCGGTGATCTCGACGGCGCGGAGATCGAGGCCGAGGCCGTGCTGGACACTGATCAAGCCGATGCCGACGCCCTGAATGTGCTTGGCATGATCGCCTATCGGCGCGGCGACTTTTCGTCGGCGTCGAAATGGCTGAGCCAGGCGATCTCGGCGCATCCCCGACATGCCGGCGCGCATTCAAACCTCGGCGCGGCGCTGCGGGCGTTGGGCGATCTGGGCCCCGCCGAAACGGTCTACCGCCGCGCCCTGGATCTCAGCCCGGAGATGCAGGAAGCGCATGTCAATCTCGCCAACCTGCTGATCGACCGGCGCAAGCCCGCCGAGGCCGAACAGGTGCTGCGCCAAAGCGTGGCGCAAATGCCGCCGACCTCGAACCTGATGACGACGCTGGGCCTGACGCTCTATCATCAAGGACGATTGATCGATGCGGTGACGGCGTTCCGCCGCGCCCAGGCGCTTGATCCCAACAACTATGAGGCCTGCCGCAATCTGGGCGGGGCGCTGGCGAGCCTTGGCCGGTTCGATGAAGCGGAAGGCCTGCATCGCCGCGCGCTGATCTTGCGGCCAGACTATGCCGCCGGCCATTCCAGCCTGCTGTTCGGCCTGAACTATCGTCCCGACCTCACCTCGGACCAGATTTTCGCCAAATACCGGGAGTTCGACGCCCGCCACGCCGCGCCACTGCAAACTCAGCATCGGCCTCATACAAACGACCGAGACCCTGAGCGCCGCCTGCGACTTGGCTATGTCTCGCCGGACTTCTGCGACCATGTCGTGGCGTCCTTCATGCTGCCCCTGCTGGCCGAACACGACCGGAGCCGGTTCGAGCTGTTCGCCTACGCCGAGGTGCGCAACACAGACGCGGCCAGCGAACAGATCAAAACCCTGGTCGACCACTGGGTCACCACCGTCGGCCTCAGCGACACCGCGCTGGCCGACCGCATCCGCGCTGATCAGATCGACGTACTGGTCGACCTCGCCGGTCACACTACCGGAAACCGGATGCTGACTTTTGCCCGCAGGCCGGCGCCGGTGCAGGTGACCTATTTTGTCGGCCACGGCTCCACGACCGGCCTGTCCGCCTTCGACGCCTTCCTCTCGGACGCCAACCTGACGCCACCGGGGTGCGACGGGGTCTTCAGCGAGCCGATCCTGAGGCTGGATCGCATCCCACTGGTCCACAAGGCGCATGCGCAGATGCCCGACGTCGGGTCCCTGCCCGCCCTGGCCAACGGCCATGTCACCTTCGGCCATTTTGGTCGCGCCATTCGGCTCAACGACGGCGTGATCGCGGCCTGGTCGGAAATTCTCAATCGGGTTCCTGGCTCACGCCTGAAGCTGAACAACGCGCCCTTCGCCGATCCAGCCACCGGCGCCCTGTTCGCCGAGCGGTTCGCCCGGCAGGGCGTGGACCCGTCCCGGCTCGATCTGGTCTTCACCACGCCCCAGGTGAAGACCTGGGCGGCGTACAACGAAATCGACATCGCGCTCGATCCCTTCCCCCACAACGCCGGCACCACCACGGTCGAGGCCCTATGGATGGGCGCCCCAGTGATGAGCCTGGCCGACCGTCCGCCCGTGGGCCGGTTCGGCGCCATGATCCTGGGCGCGCTTGGTCTGGACGACTGGGTCGCCGGCGACGTCGACGCCTATATCGCCAAGGCCGCGCTAGCGGCGCGCGATCTGGATTATCTGGCCGAGGTGCGCGCGGGCCTGCGCGGCCGCTTCGAAGCCTCAGCCCTAAGTGATGCTTCTGGGCTCGCTCGCACCATGGAGGGCGGCTTCCGAGGGCTTTGGCGCGCCTGGTGCATCGGCGCGGACCTGCCCAGCCGACTCCAGGCAGGTGCTCAAGCCTTCGGGGCCGGCGATTTCACCCGCGCCAACGAGAGCGTGGAAGCGGTACTGCTGACAGCGCCTGGCAACCCCGACGCCCTCCATCTGCGCGGCCTGATCGCCTGCCGCCAGGGCCGCGCCGCGGACGGAGTAGCCGACCTCGCGGAAGCAATACTGGCGGCGCCCGATCATGCCGAACTGCGATGGAATCTGGCGGCGATGCTGCGCGCCTGTGGCCGTTTCACAGAGGCCGTCGATCAGGCTGAAGCCGCCGTCCGCCTCGCGCCGGAAGCCCCCGAGGCCCACAATAATTTGGCCACGGCGCTGCGCGATGTTGGCCGTCTCGATGAGGCCCGAGCCAGTCTGGAACGCGCGGTGGCCCTGCGCCCCGACTATGCCGAAGCGCTGCGGAACCTGAAGTGGCTGAAGGCCGCCTAGACGCTCGCCGACATCATCTCCGCCGCCTTCTCGGCGATCATCACCGTAGGCGCATTGGTGTTGCCTGAGGTGATGCTCGGCATGATGGAGGCGTCGGCGACCCGCAGGCCTTGAACGCCCCTCACCCGCAGCGTGGGATCGACGACGCTCAGCTCATCTCCGCCCATGCGGCAGGTGCCGACCGGGTGGAAGATGGTGGTGGCGATCCGGCCAATAGCCGCCAGAATATCGTCGCGGCTTTGAATATCAGCACCGGGGCGAAACTCTTCCGGATGGAAGGCCGCCAGCGCCGGCGCGGCGCAGATGCGGCGGGTCAGCGCGATGGCGTCCAGCGCCACTTGCTGGTCTTCCAGATCGCTCAAATAGTTGGGCTGGATCGCCGGCGCTGCGTCGGCGCTGGGCCCGCGCAGGCGCACCGTGCCCCGGCTTCGAGGGCGCAGGTTACAAACAGAAGCGGTGAAGGCGTCGAAGGGATGCGGCGGCTGGTCGAAGGCGTCCAGGCTGAGCGGCTGGACGTGATATTGCAGGTTGGGCGTCGCCTCCCGGTCCGAGGAATAGGCGAAGCAGCCGAGCTGGCTCGGCGCCATCGACATCGGCCCCGATTGCCGCAGCATATATTCCAGTCCGATCATCGCCTTGCCGAACAGGCTTGAAGCGCGGCTGTTCAGGGTGCGCGTCCCGTCAACCTTCCAGGCGGCGCGGATCTGCAGATGATCCTGCAGGTTGGCGCCAACCTCCGGCGCATCGACAAGAGTTTCGACGCCGTTCGCCGCCAGCAGCGCCGCGGGACCGACGCCGCTCCGCTGCAACAGATGCGGCGAGCCGATCGTCCCGGCGGCCAACACGACCTCGCCGGCGACGTCGGCGCGGCGGCTAAGGCCGGCTTGACTGAAGGCGACACCCGCGACGCGGCCGGCCTCGATTACGAGCCGGTCCACGACAGCCCCGGTGATGATCATCAGGTTCGGCCGTCGCTTTACGGGGTTCAGGAAAGCTCGTGCACCGTTCCAGCGCAGGCCATCTTTCTGGTTTACATCAAAGAACCCACAGCCAAAATTATCACCTTGGTTGAAGTCGTCGACCTTGGGGATTCCGCACTGTTCGGCGGCGTCGCGGAAGGCGTCCAGGATCGGCCAGGTGAGCCGCTGAAGCGCGACCTTGAGCGGACCGCCGGCGCCATGATGATCACCCTCGCCGCCGTGATAGTCCTCCGACTTGCGGAACAGCGGCAGGACATCGTTCCAGCCCCAGCCGACCGCGCCAAGCTGGCGCCAGTGATCGTAGTCGGCCGCCTGGCCGCGCATGTAGATCATGCCGTTGATTGAGGAGGATCCGCCAAGCAGGCGGCCGCGCGGATATTTCAGCGTCCGGCCGTTCAGGCCGGGTTCGGGTTCAGTGCTGAAACACCAGTCCGTGCGCGGCTTGCCCTGGGTGTAGAGGTAGCCGATCGGCACATGCACCCAGAACAGATTGTCGTGGCCGCCGGCCTCGAGCAGCAGCACGCGATTTCGCAGGTCTTCACTCAACCGATTGGCCAGCACGCAGCCGGCGGTTCCCGCGCCGACAATGACGTAGTCGAACGAGCCGATGCTCTCGGTCTTCTGGTTCACGCGTCCTCCCCGCACCGGCTTGGCATGTCGGCGCCGCCTAGCTCCGTGTATCATTGGCGGCCTTCATTCAAGGGAGCGTCATGACCATAGGCATTCTGGAGACCGGCGAGCCGCCCGATGCGCTCCGCCCCCGCTTCGGCTCCTACGCCGACATGTTCAGGCATCTGTTGGGCGCGGATCGCGATTACAAGGTGTTTCAAGTCCAGGCTGGCGACCTGCCGGATTCCAACGCGCCGATCGACGGCTATGTCATCACCGGGTCACCGGCCGGCGCCTATGAAGATCTGCCGTGGATTCCGCCGCTGGAAGACTTTCTGCGCATGACCGACCGCCGCACGCCCATCGTCGGCGTCTGCTTTGGCCATCAGATCATGGCCCAGGCTTTCGGCGGCCGGGTCGAGAAATCTCCCAGGGGATGGGGCGTCGGCTTGCATACCTACGACATTGTCTCGCGCGAGCCTTGGATGGATGACGCAGCGCCGATCACCGTCCCGGCCTCCCATCAGGATCAGGTCGTCGAGCCGCCGCCCACCGCGCGAGTCATCGGTGGCAGCGCCTTCACGCCGTTCGGCATGCTGGCCTACGAGGATCGGCGGGCGATCTCGATTCAAAGCCATCCTGAGTTTGCACCGGCCTACGCCGCCGCTTTGATTGAATTGCGCGCCGAACGATTGGGCCCGTTGGCGCAGCCGGCGGTCGAGTCCTTGCAGGCGCCCAACGATTGCGCTCGTGTCGGCGGCTGGATCAGCCGGTTTTTGGCACAAGGTGATTGAACTTGGTTCGCCTTCGAGGCGCTGTCGATTGCCAGCTGGGATGGGACATGGTTCGGTTGAAAAGCCAGTGGCGTCGGGGGCCTCTTTGAAGGGCGCGTTTGTCATCCATGCACCGACGTTTCTCGTCGGGAGCGTAGTCTAGTGGGTTTTTTGCGGCTTCTCTGGGCGCGGCCGACGGTCCTGTTGATCGGGCTGGCGATCGGCGTGGTGATCGGCCTCAATCTGGCGCCCGACACCGTCTCGCCGCCGCCTCCGCCGGCGGTCGCGGCGGCCATTCCTAAAACGCCGGTCGAGGTCGGCAGGACAAGCAAGGCGCCGCTGATCGCCGCGACGCCGGCCTCGCCGGACGTTCGTCTGCAACTCACCAAGCTCGCCATGTCGGGCCGGACGCTGAACGTGGGCGTATTCGGCGACTCCCTGGGTGATGGCGTCTGGGCCGCCCTCTATCGCGACCTGCATGGCGACAAGGGGTTCAACGTGATCCGGCTCAGCCAGGTCTCCACCGGGCTCAGCCGCTACAACTACGTCGACGTCCAGCAGAAGACCGTCGGCCAGCTCGCCGCCCGGCATATCGACATCGCCGTCTTCATGTTCGGGGCCAACGACCAGCAAGGCATCGTTCAGGACGGAAAGATTTATCCCTTCGGCACTGACGGCTGGAAAGTCGCCTACGGCCACCGAGTGGACAATCTCGTGAACACCCTGCGCCAGCAGGGCGCGGTGGTCTATTGGCTGGGGCTGCCGAAGATGGAGAGCCACCGCTTCGACAATGGCGCCAGCCTGATCAACGCGGTCCTGGCCCAGCATATGGCCGCGCTCGGCGTCGAGTTCCTTCCCACCGTAGCGCTGACCTCGGACGAGAACGGCGACTATTCGGCCTACCTCGCCGAGACGGGCTCGAAGACCAAGAAGCTGATGCGGGCCAACGACGGCATCCACATGTCCATGGCGGGCTATCTGCGCATTGCGGCCCCCGCGGCCGGCGCGATCCGGCGCGATCTGGCCTCCGCGGCGCCGCCCGCCCAGATCGCGCCGGCTCCGGTGACCGCACCCGGCGCCGTGACCATGCCGCCCAGCGCGGCGGACGCCCGCCCGTGACCAGTCATCGGGTGCGCGCCATCGGCGCCGCCATGGCGCTGTGCTTCGCCCTGCTAGCCGGGGACGCACATGCCAGCGACTGTCCTGGCGTCTGCGGCGCCGAAGGCCTAGCCCCCTTCTTTCACGCGCTACAGGCCGTGAAGTCAGGCGAACGGCGCCGGCCGGTCCACATTATCCAGATCGGCGACAGCCACACCGCCAATGACTACATCGCCGGCGCGCTTCGCGATCAGCTGCAATATGCCTTCGGCCACGGCGGGCGCGGCGTGTTGCCACCAGGCGTCCCCTATGCCGGCTTCGACTCGCGCCTGGTGCAGGCTAGCCAGAGCGGCGGCTGGAGGGTCAACCTGAGCTTCGCGCCGCCGCCAAATCCGCGCCATCCGGAGCAGCCGCACCTCTACGTCTCGCCGCCGCCATTCGGGATCACCGGCTTTCGGCAGACCACCGACACCGATGCGACCATGATCCTCGACGCAGAATCCAGCGCCGCCTTCACCCGCGCTATCGTCTGCGCCCTGGCCGAACCCGGCGCGGGCGTCATCGCGATCTCGGCCGGCAGCGAAGAACAGCAGTTCAGCCTGGCGGCGGATACACGGCGACCGGTCTGCCACACCGCGCGATTCGCCGCGCCTCGCCAACACCTGCAGCTGACCACAAGCAGTGGTCCGGTCTCCATCCTGTCCTGGGCGACTTTCAGCGACGAGGGTGGTGTTGCGCTGTCGAACCTCGGCGTCTCCAGTACGCAGTTGAAGGATCTGGCCGAGCGGGACGACACGGCGATGGCCGCCGAGTTCGACGCCTATCAGCCGGACCTGATCATCCTCGCCTACGGCACCAACGAGGGTTACGTCCCTCACGCGGATGTCGCCGCCTACGAGGCCCTGCTGCGGGAACAGATAAGCCGGCTGCGGCGACTGTCGCACGATGCGCCGATCCTGGTCTTGGGGGCGCCGGATGCGAACACCCTCAGGCCCGATCTCTACGGCTCCGGTGGGACCTTCGACTGCGCTCCTCTGAGCGACGAGGAGGTCCGGAACTACGCCGCGCTCGTCGCGGCGCGCAGCCCCGCGCTGGCGCACTGGTATCCGCCGGCGGGCCTTGCGGAAATCCGCGCTGCGCAGCGCAGCGCCGCCGAGGCGGAAGGCGCCGCCTTCTGGGACTGGGAAGCGCGCATGGGCGGCCCGTGCAGCGCGCACCGCATGGGCCTTGAAGATCCCAAACTGGTTCGCGGCGACCACATCCACTACACGCCGGAGGGTGGCGTGAAGATCGCCGGCCTGCTCTATGAGGACCTGATGAGCGCCGATCGCGCCTTGGGCGGAGCGCCCTAGGCCATGCTCTTCCCCACCATGATCTTCGGGATTTTCTTCCTGGTCGTCTACGCCTCGACCTGGAGCCTGAATCGCGAGAACGAGCGGCGCAAGCAGTTCCTCCTCCTGGCCAGCTGGGTCTTCTACGCCTGGTGGGACTGGCGCTTCGTCGGCCTCTTGATCGCCAGCGCCCTGCTGAACTGGTTCGTCGCCAAGCGGATTGGTGAGAGCGAGGATCTCAACACCCGGCATAGGCTGGTGGCCATAGGCGTCGTCATCAATCTGATCATCCTCGGCTTCTTCAAATACTACGGCTTCTTCGTCGAGCAGTTCGGCGAGATGCTGAAGCTAGCGGGCTGGGAGCGCGACCTGCCGCTGATGCACGTCATCCTGCCAATCGGCATCTCCTTCTTCACCTTCCAGGGGATGAGCTACGTCATTGATGTCCATCGCGGCAAATGCCCCAAGGCGCATTCGCTGCTGGACGTGATGCTGCTGATGTCCTTCTTCCCGCATCTGGTCGCCGGTCCGATCGTGCGGGCCAGCGACCTGCTGCCGCAATTCGCCAAGGCGCCCAAGCTCAGCCGCGAGATGGCGGCCCACGGGCTTCTGCTGATCGCCTGGGGGCTGTTCAAGAAGACGGTGATCGCCTCCGAACTCGCCACGGGCCTGGTCGATCCGGTCTTCTTCGATCCCACCGCCTATGGCGCCGGCGACCTGGTCGGGGCGGCCTATGGCTATGCAGTGCAGATCTATTGCGACTTCTCGGCCTATAGCGACATCGCCATCGGCGTCGCCGCCCTGCTCGGCTACCGGTTTCCGCGCAACTTCGACCAGCCCTATCGCTCCCGCTCGCTACAGGAGTTCTGGCGACGCTGGCACATCAGCCTGTCCAACTGGCTTCGCGACTATCTCTACGTTCCCCTGGGCGGCAATCGCGGTGGCCTTGTGCGCACCTGCATCAATCTGATGATCACCATGCTGCTGGGCGGCCTATGGCATGGCGCGGCCTGGACCTTCATCGCCTGGGGCGCGATCCACGGCACGGCGCTAGTCATCGAGCGAGTCTGGTGGAGCACGATCCGCAAGCCCGACTGGCCGCGAATGGCGCCTGTCTGGGGCGTGCTGATCACCTTCAATGTGGTCTGCCTGGCTTGGATCCTGTTCCGTTCGGACTCCTTCACCACCGCCATGGCCTATCTGCAGGGCCTTGGGCGGTTGACGGCGCCGACCCTGATCACCCCCTTCATCCTGTCCCTGATTGTCGGCGGCCTGGCGCTGCATGCCCTGCCGCCCCGAGCCATCGAACGGACCGCGAGCTGGCTATGTCGGATCCCGTCTCCCGCCGCGGGCCTGACCGTCGGCCTGCTGATCCTGCTGGTTGAGGCGGTCCGTCCGGCGGGCGTCGCGCCCTTCATCTATTTCCAGTTCTAGGGGCGGACGATGAGCGACGACATCATCGACCACGCCGCCGAACCGCCGATCCTGGATAGCGATCAGGCCGCACCGCCCGCGCCGCGCCGCGATCGGCCGCCGCTGATCGAGCTTGCCGAAAAGGCAGGCTTCGCGCTCAGCGACCCCACCGACGAAGACCTCCTCGCGGACCATGCCCGGCGCTGGACCAGCCGAGCCATCCTGGTGGCGACCCTGCTGCTGGCGGCGTTGAATTCCCCGTCGATCCAGACCTGGGCCACCACCCTGCCGCCGACCTGGGGCAGCCAGACCATCGATGATCTCGCCGAGGTCTGGACCAACCGGCTGGAGCAACTCGGCCTCGACCAGCCCAGGACGGTGATTCACGACCACTACGGAGCCTTCCAGCAGCTCGGCTGGCGCGAGGTGCTGAGGACCTTGCGTGTGCGGCGGACGCCGGATCGGAACCCGATGCCCCACCGATAATTTGAGATAGAGCAACGCCAGGTCTTGACCGCGCGCCGGTCATCCCACAGTGACGGGACCTCGCCAACGGAGGCACGCCATGAGCAGTCAGATCGAAAAGCCCTGGGCTCTGATGCGCCATCACGCCGGCTGGGCCGACGTCTTCCGCATCGATAGCGAAACTGGCGACGCCGTTACCGGCGCCTATCCCGATCGTGAAACGGTGGGGCCGCCGGTCACCTACAGCGTTCGCGCCGTGCTCGCCCGGTTCGACTCGTTCGACGCAGCCCATGCGGCGCGCGAAAGCGGCGTCGCCGAATGGCGCAAGCATGACGTCGCGGTTCGCGAGGCGGAAGCGGCGCTCAAGGCCGCCGAACAAACTCGGGAAAACGCCTGGACCGACTGGCTGAAGGCCGCCGCCAAATAGGCTGGCGTTAGCCGGCTTCGCGCAATACGTCCGGCGCATCGAAAGTCCAGACGCGGCGGTTCAGTCGCCAAAGCTCCATCCGATGGACATGCGGAACCGACTCGGCCTCGGCGATCGCCTGGCGATCGTCGGCGCACTCCAGGTGGACCACCGGACCGACCTGTTTGCCGCTGTCAAGGAAATGCAAAGTGTACTCAGCCACGTAATGTTCGCTCCCGTTCCGATGACGAGTTCTTGGCGCTCGCCAATCGCTGCTCAGATCGAAAGTGCGCGTGGAGGCGAACGGTTGCGACCTCAATCCCTGGCTTGATCCGCATTTTGGTGAACTGACGGAAAGGACCTGTGACGGCCTTGACGCCTGCCTAATTCCTAAGCAGGAATCACACGCGAGGGTGTCTCCGGGCTACCGCGACTCAACCAAACCCAAGCGCTGAGTGGGCCTTTAGTCGACGCGTTGGGCGCGCGCTAACGCTCGGCTTCGCCCGCGCGCGTGGCCATCACCACCGAGGCTCCCTCAAGATGCGCTAGAACTTCGCAAGTTTGTCGCCCGCGCTCTGGACTCGGAGGGTTTTCTCCGTTTCATAGTTGAAATATTGCCAGTAGTGCGAGAGTCGATCCATGAATCTTGCGGATCAGCGCCTTGACGACAGATCTGCCAAGATCGGCGCGTCCGGCCCATCCCCCGAAACGGAGGCAACCTCACGTTACGCTAGCCGTAAGGACGCCATCCTGGAAACGGCCATGGCCGTCCTCGACGAAGGCGGCGCCGGCGGATTCAGCCTGGCCGCCGTCGCCAAGCGGATGGGACTGCATCCGGTAAGCCTGACCTACTACTACAAGAAGCGCGACAGCCTGCTGGCGGCCTGCTGGCTGTCATCGACCGAGCGCTATGAAGCGATCATCGCCGAAGCCGAAAAAGAACTGACACCGCAGGCGAGGCTAAAGGCGCTCATCGCCGGCCACTTCGAGGCCCAACGCCGCACTCGTTTGGGCGAGAGTCCGCCGATCGGACATTTTGCGGAGATCCGCTCGGCGTCCGAGCTGGACCGCGTCGTCGTCCTGGCCGCCTATCGTCAGATGTTCGCGCGCCTGGCCGAGCTGTTCAACTCGGGCGGTACGGGCCCAGACGCCCTGCGCCGTAACCTTTATGCCCGCATCATGCTGGAGCTGCTGGGCTGGTCCCGCAATTGGCTGTCGCTCTATCCGCCGGAAGAGTATCAGGCGGTCGCATCGCGTATCGCCGACGTCCTCGTCGATGGTGTCTCAGCCGATGGCCGCGGCTGGCCCAAGGTAGCGCCAATTCCGCTTGGCGCGCCCCTGGTCGAGAGCGGCGAAGCCACCCGTGAGCGGTTTCTGCTGGCCGCCATCGAGGTTCTGAACACCCACGGCTATCAAGGCGCCTCGGTGGACAAGATTTCCGCCAAGCTGAACGTCACCAAGGGGTCGTTCTACTACCACAACACCGATAAGGACGACCTCGTCTCCGCTTGCGTCGAACACTCTCTGGACACCCTCCGCCAGGGCCAGGCCGGTCCCTATCCGGGCGACGGGCTGGAGCGGCTGGCGGCAGCCGTGCTGTCGCTGGCCTTGCACCAGGCAGCGGGCCGGCGTGGACGGATGTTGCGCCACTATACCCTGGTCTCGCTATCTCCCGACCATCGCCAGTCGGTGCAGGCCCGCTACCAGCGGACCGCCCTACGCTTCGCGGCCATGATCAGCGAAGGTGTCGCGGACGGATCGATCAGACCGGTGGATCCGCTGATCGCGGCGCTGGTGCTGATGGTGGTGATCAATTCGACCGCTTATCTGAACGCGGCGGTTCCCGGCATTACCGCCGATCAGGTCGAGCCAAACTATATCCGGCCGGTTTTCACCGGCCTGTTCACACCGGCTGAATAGCCAGCCCTATACGCCTCGCCCGCTTCCACCTACCCGTTCGGGCGGAACCTTTGTACCAGCTTAGCCATTACTCCGACTTGACGACTTCAAAGGCCAGAGACATCACAATGTACAAGATCGCCCTCATCCTCGGCGCCGCGGCCACCCTGGTCACCGCCGCCGCCGCGCCCGAGGCGGCGCAGGCTCACCGGCACTACTATCATCACGCTCGCTACGGCAGAGGCTGTCAGCGGGCCGAACGGCGTTCCGGCACGGGTGGCGCCGTGGTCGGCGGCGTCGGCGGAGCGGTCGTGGGCAACGCCCTTACCCACGGCAGCGTGGCCGGCACCCTGATCGGTGGCGGCGTCGGCGCCCTGGCCGGCCACAAGCTCGGCCAAGACGCGCATAACTGCTGATACGGCGGGGCCGAAAGGCCCCGTGCTTACCCGAACTGGCCGGTGACGTACGCCTTCGTCCGCTTGGCCTTGGGTGACTGGAAAAGCTCCTGGGTCGGCCCGAATTCGATCAGCCGGCCCAGGTACATGAAGGCGGTATTGTCCGACACCCGCGTCGCCTGACCCATGTTGTGGGTGACGATAACGATGGTGTAGTCCTTCTTCAGCTGGACGATTGTCTGTTCCAGCATCGCCGTCGAGCGCGGATCCAGCGCCGAGGCGGGCTCGTCCAACAGCAGGATTTCAGGCTTCACGGCGATGCCGCGCGCCACACACAGGCGCTGTTGCTGGCCGCCCGACAGGCCAAGGCCCGACGAGTTCAGCTTGTCCTTCACTTCATCCCACAGCGCCGCGCCGCGAAGCGCTTCCTCGACCCGCGCGTCCATGTCGGCGCGGCCCAGGTTCTCATAGAGACGCACGCCGAAGGCCACGTTGTCGTAGATCGACATGGGGAATGGCGTCGGCTTCTGGAACACCATGCCAACGCGCGACCGCAGGGTTGCAACGTCCACCTTGCGATCGAGGATGTTCTCCCCGTCCAACATCACCTCGCCCTCGGCGCGCTGGCCGGGATAGAGGGCGTAGATGCGGTTCAGCACCCGAAGCAGGGTCGACTTGCCGCAACCGGACGGACCGATCATCGCGGTGACGCCCTTGTCCAGCACCTGCAGGTTCACGCCGTGCAGGGTCTTGTTCTTCCCGTAGTAGAAGTCGAGATTCTTCGTCTCCATCTTCACCTTCTCAGGCGGCAGGGTGACGGTGAACTGCTCGTAGGTCTCTTCCGCCTCGGGCGGTGCGGTGGTCACGGCGTTCATGAGCGGCGGGGCTCCCGGGTAGCGAAACGAGCGGCGATGTTGATGGCGAGAACGGCGGCTGCGATCAGCAGAGAGGCTGTCCATGCCAGGCGTTGAAGATCGTCGTAGGGCGTCAGGGCGAAGTTGAAGATCACCACCGGCAGGCTGGCCATGGGCTTGGTGACATTCAGGCTGAAGAACTGATTGTTGAGCGAGGTGAACAGCAGCGGCGCGGTCTCGCCGCTGATCCGTGCGAACGCCAACAGACCGCCGGTTAGGATGCCGCTGCGCGCGGACTTCCACAGAATAGTGCGGATCGTCGTCCAATAGGGCGTACCGAGGGCCAAGCCGGCCTCCCGCAATGCAGTTGGCTGAAGCGCCAGAACGTCTTCGGTCGTTCGCACCACGATCGGTACGGCGATGATCGCCAGCGACACCGAGCCCGCCAACGCTGAAAATCCGTGGAACGGATTGACCAGGATGATCCAGACGAAAAGGCCGACCAGCACGGAGGGCGCCGACAGGAGGATGTCGTTCAGAAATCTGACCGCCTCGGCAAATGCCGACCTTCGTCCGAATTCCGCAAGCCAGGTGCCCGCCAGAACCCCCACCACCATGGCGATCAGCATGGCGACGCCGCACATGATCACCGAACCGACGATGGCGTTGAGCAGGCCGCCTCTCGAACCGGTCGACGGTGTTGACATGGTGAAGACATCCAGGTTCAGGCCCGGGACGCCTTTCAGCAGCAGGGACCAGAGGATGGCGGTCAAGGCGGTCAAGGCGACGATGGTGGCGACCCAGCAAAAGCCGGTGAAGGCCGTATTGGCGCCGCCACGCAGGGTTCGTTTGAGCGATGTCATGGCTAGGCCCTCTGTTCCGAACCGAGCAGGAAGCGCGCGATCGCCAGCACGGCGAATGTCATCACCAGCAACACCACGCCCAGCGCGATCAAGGCGGCGCTGTGCATCACGCCGGTCGCTTCATTGAACTCGTTGGCGATGGTGGAGGCGATGGTTGAGCCACTGGAGAAGAAGGATTTTGGAAAATCGTGCGAGTTGCCGATGACAAAGGTCACGGCCATGGTTTCACCGAGCGCCCGGCCCAGCCCCAGCATCACCGCGCCGATAGCGCTTCGCCGGACGTAAGGCAGCGAGATGGACATCACGACCTCAAACGAAGTCGCCCCCGTGCCGTAGCCGCTCTCACGCAGCTGCGGGGGCACGCTGAGCAACAGCTCACGCAGCACAGCGGCCATGTAGGGCAGGATCATGATCGCCAACACGATCGAGGCGGTGAGGATGTTGGCGCCGTTGGGAACGCCAGCGGTCAGGGTGTCCCAGATCGATCCTGCCGGCGCGGCCTCCGTCAGCGGAAGCTGCACATATTGGGCGAACAGCGGGGCGAAGATGAACAGGCCCCACATGCCGTAAACGATGGACGGAATGCCCGCGAGCAGCTCGACCGCGATGCCGATCGGCCGGCGCAGTATACTGGGGCAATATTCGACCAGGCAGACCGCAACGCCGAAGGCCAGCGGCAGGGAGATGACCAAGGCCATGACGGCGCAAACGAAGGTGTCGACGATTGGTCCAGCGGCGCCAAACACTTCCGCGACGGGGTCCCAGGTCGAAGTGGTGAGGAAGCCGAAACCGAACTTATGGAAGGCCGGCCAACCTTCGATGGTCAGCGATATCACCAGCCCGCCCAGCACCGCCAACAACAGGGTCGCCGCCGCGCCGCATGCGTAGAGGAAAAGCGGATCGAGCTTGGCGCCTTTGGGAGGCGGCCGGTCGATCAAGACAGGAGCGACTGTTGTCATCGGCCTTTTGACATCAAGGGAGGCCGAGCATGCTCGGCCTCCCGATTATAGTAGCCCGACGTCCACATGGACGCCGAGCGCGGCGCTTGTTTTTAGTGAGCGAAGTAGACCGGCTTACCGTCCGGGCCCTTCACTTGAGCCCATTCCTTGCGGACCAGGGCCTTCACGCTGGCGGGCAGCGCGACGTAGTCCAGCTGCTCGGCCGGGCCATCGCCATTCTTGTAGGCCCAGTCGAAGAACCGCATGACCGCGGCGCCGTCGGCTTGGCTGCTCTGTTGCTTGTAGACCAGGATGAAGGTGGCCGCGGTGATCGGCCAGGATTGAGCGCCCGGTTGGTCGAGTAGCAGCAGGTAGAAGCCCTGCGCCGGATCCCAGTGCGCGTGGCTGGCGGCGGCGGCGAAGTTGGCGGCCACCGGCTCAACGAAGGTCCCTTGGGCGGTTTGCATCGCCGTGTAGGTCATGTGGCTTTGCTTGGCGTAGGCGTATTCGACGTAGCCGATCGAGCCCAGCGTCTGCTTCACTTCGGCGGCGACGCCGTCATTGCCCTTGCCGCCCACGCCCGTCGGCCAGTTGACGGAGTCGCTGGCGC
>Ga0302314_10007385_pt1 | contig 19764 bp, 15 predicted proteins | sample III_Palsa_N2_3_FD_200533 | JGI IMG/M metagenome (GOLD analysis project Ga0302314, IMG submission 200533) | Peat permafrost microbial communities from Stordalen Mire near Abisko, Sweden - III_Palsa_N2_3 | ecosystem: Environmental > Terrestrial > Soil > Palsa > Peat permafrost | place: Sweden...
GAGCGCGGCCCCACCCTGAGCTTCCGCGGCATCGACAATGCCGCCTACTACCGTCTGATGCCCGGGAACCTGCGGCACTACATGGACTTCACCGGCACCGGCAACACGCTCAATCTGCAGCACCCGCGGGTGCTGCAGCTGATCATGGATTCGCTGCGCTACTGGGTGCTGGACATGCACGTCGACGGCTTTCGCTTCGATCTCGCCTCGGCCCTCGCCCGCGAACTCTTCGACGTCGATCGGCTGGGGTCGTTTTTCGATACGATCTCACAGGACCCGGTGCTGTCGCAGGTCAAACTCATCGCCGAGCCATGGGATGTCGGCGCCGGGGGCTACCAGGTGGGAAACTTTCCACCGGGCTGGAACGAGTGGAACGACAAGTATCGCGACAGCGTGCGCTCCTACTGGAAAGGCGATGGCGGGCTCATCGGGGAATTCGCCCAGCGTTTCACCGGCTCGGCGGATCTGTATGAGGCCAGCGGCCGCAAGCCGCACGCCAGCATCAATTTCGTCACCGCCCACGACGGCTTCACGCTCTCGGACCTGGTCGCCTACAACGAGAAACACAACAAGGACAATGGCGAGGACAACCGCGACGGCACCGACAACAACCGTTCGTGGAACTGGGGTATCGAGGGGCCCAGCGATGATCCCAAGATCAACGAAACGCGCGAGCGGCAGAAGCGCAACCTGATCACGACCCTGCTGCTGTCGCAGGGCGTACCGATGGTGCTCGCGGGCGATGAGCTGGGTCGCACCCAGGACGGCAACAACAATGCCTACTGCCAGGACAATGAACTGTCCTGGATCGACTGGGACCTTGCGCCAGCGCAACGCGACTTCATGGCATTCTTCGAGCGCGTGATTGCCTTCCGGCGCAGTCACGCGATCTTCTCGCGGCGCCATTTTCTGACCGGCGAGACGGTCACCGGGGAGACCTTCAAGGACGTGAGCTGGTTCACGCCGGCCGGTACCGAGATGACCGAGTTTGACTGGCAGCAGGGCTTTGCCCGCTGTCTCGCCGTACATCTTTCGGGGGCCGCGGTCCATCGCACGGACAGCCGCGGCCATCCGGTGCGCGATGAGAATTTCACGCTGCTGTTCAATGCACACCATGACGTCATGGACTTCGTGCTGCCGCCGCTGCCGCAGGGGCGCTCATGGCGCCTGGAACTGGAAACGGCCCTCGCGACGCAGGCCGCCGGCGAGCGGTTCGCCGGCGGGGTGACCCTCACCCTGGTGGCACGCTCGATCGCGGTGCTGATGGAGATCGAGGCGGTCTAGCGGTAGCCGCGCGCCTGCAGCGAGAACAGCGCCGCGTAGTGCCCGTTCTGGTGCATCAGCTCCTCGTGGCTGCCACGTTCGATGATGCGGCCGTTCTCGAGCACCGCGATCTGATCGGCCATGCGCACCGTCGAGAACCGGTGCGAGATCAGAATGGTCATCCGGTCGTGGCCGAGCTGCTTGAAGCGTTCGAACACCAGCGCCTCGGCGCGCGCATCCATCGCCGCGGTCGGCTCATCGAGCACCAGCACGTCGGCGCGGATGCGCATGAAGGCGCGCGACAGCGCGATCTTCTGCCACTGCCCGCCCGAGAGTTCGCGCCCGTCCTTGAACCACTTGCCGAGCTGGGTGTGATATCCCGCAGGCAGAGTCTGAATGAAATCATCCGCCTGACCCTTGTCGGCCGCTTCACGCCAGCGCGCCTCGTCGAGGAAGAACGGCTCATCGCCCGCCCCGACGTTCTCCCCGACCAGCATCTGGTAGCGGGCGAAATCCTGGAAGATGACGCCGATGCGCTCGCGCAGCCGCAGCTCGTCCCATGATTCAAGGTCCAGCCCATCCAGCAGCACCCGTCCCGAAGTGGGCCGGTACAGCCGCGTCAGGAGCTTGATGAGGGTGGTCTTGCCCGAGCCATTCTCGCCCACCAGCGCGAGGCTGCCACCGGGCGGCAGATGCAGCGTGACTTCCGCGAGCGCCGGTTCGGTCGCGCCGGGATAGACGAAACTCACGTTCTCGAAGCGGACGCCGTCCTTGGGCTCCGGACCCCGGGTGAGTTCACCGCCGCGCTCCGGAACCGGCGTGTCCAGGTATTCGTACAGCGTCGACAGATACAGGTTGTCCTCGTACATGCCGCCGATCGAGGACAGCGCCGCCGAGACCGCCGCCTGTCCCTGCCGGAACAGCATCAGGTACATGGTCATGCGACCCAGGGTGATCACCCCGTGCACGGTCGCGAGCGCGATCCAGGCATAGGCGAGGTACAGCGCCGCCGTGCCGATCAGCCCCAGGAAAAATCCCCACACATCGCGGCGTATGGTGAGGGCGCGATCCTCGCGATACAGCGCCGTGAAGATGTTGCGATAGCGTTCCAGCAGTCGCGCGCCCAGGCCGAACAGCCGCACCTCCTTGGCGTGCTCCTCGCGGCCGAGGACCGACTCCAGATAGATCTGCATGCGCGTTTCCGGTGATCGCCAGCGGAACAACCGGAACGCATCGCCCGAGAAGCGCGCTTCGGCAATGAACGCGGGGAGTCCCGACAGCAGCAGTACCGCAACCGCCCAGGGCGAGAAGCGGAACAGCAGGCTGCCGTAGCTCACCAGCGAGATCGCGTTCTGCACCAGGCCGAAGGTGCGCATGACCAGGCTCAACGGCCGGCTGGAGGCCTCGCGGCGCGCCCGCGTCAGCTTGTCGTAGAACTCCGAGTCCTCGAAGTGCGCCAGCTCCAGGGTCAGCGCCTTCTCGAGGATCATCACGTTCACGCGTTGCCCCAGCTGCGCCCGCAGCAGCGACTGGCTCAGCGACAGGCCGCGCTGCGCGGCCGCCAGCGCCGCGATCAGTATTCCCTCCAGGATCACGAAGTGCAGCACCCGCTCGGCATCGCCATTGCCCGCGCGGATGACCGTGACGACCGCATCGACGAGCTGCGCTCCCACCCAGGCGACGCCCGCCGGGACCAGGCCGGCGATCACCGTCAGTACCGCCAGCGACGCGGTGAGCCGCGGGCTGGTGCTCAACACCAGCGCCAGCGCCTGGCGGCTGTAGCGGAACACGCCAAAGAATCCCACCAGGGTGGAATCCACCGGATTCGTCGCGGCGGCCGTTTGTGTCGTGCGTGTGACCATACGCAATCGTACTCTGGCAAAATGCGCGCATGGCGCTGACTCCCACCCTGCCCGCCGATGTCGCCGACATCATCCGGCTGGCCGTCGCACCGGTGTTCCTGCTCTCCGGGGTCGGCGTCACGCTCACTTTGTTCACGAACCGGCTGGCGCGCATCGTGGATCGGGCCCGCCTCCTCGAGGACCGGGCGGAGACCAATCCGCACGTCGACCTGCACCATGCGCTGGCGGTGCTGGCGAAGCGCGCCCGCTACATCAATTACGCGATGGCGCTGGGTACGATCTCGGGCCTGCTCGTGACCACCACCGTGATCCTGCTGTTCGTCACGGCCCTGTTCGGCAACAATCTGACGCTACTGACCGCCGTGGTTTTCAGCGCGGCCATGCTCACGCTCACCGGCGCGCTGCTGGTGTTTTTCATCGAAGTCCGCTACGCGACCACCAATCTGCGCATCGGCGCTCGCTTCCGGGACTGACCGACTGCCCCAACATGGGGCTATTATGGGCGGATATTCGTCAAATCAGCGTGTTTTCTATGGGTTGCAGCCTTCTTCTGGTAATCTTCGCGGCCCTTTCGAGACCGTAGACGCCCATGAACCGCCCCATCCGCAATATCGCAATCATCGCGCACGTCGACCATGGCAAGACGACGCTGGTCGATTGCCTGCTCAAGCAGTCGGGAACCTTCGCGGCGCATGAGAAGATCGGCGAACGCGTCATGGACTCGAACGACATCGAACGCGAGCGCGGGATCACGATCCTGGCCAAGAACTGCGCCATCGAATACGGCGGCACCCGCATCAACATCGTCGATACCCCCGGACACGCCGACTTCGGCGGTGAGGTCGAGCGCGTGCTGTCGATGGTCGACGGCGTGCTGCTGCTGGTCGATGCCGTGGAAGGTCCGATGCCGCAGACCCGGTTCGTCACCCGCAAGGCCTTAGGCCTCGGCCACAAGGCCATCGTCGTGGTGAACAAGATCGACCGTCCCGGCGCGCGTCCCGGCTGGGTCATCGACAAGACCTTCGAACTCTTCGACCGGCTCGGCGCCACCGATGCGCAGCTGGACTTCCCGGTGGTGTACGCCTCGGCCCTGCAGGGCTGGGCGAGCCTGGATCACACCGAGCGCCGCCAGGACATGACCGCGCTGTTCGAAGCGGTGCTGCAATACGTGCCGGCCCCGCCCAGTGATCCGGCGGCGCCCCTGCAGTTGCAGATCTCCACCCTCGACTACAACTCCTACGTCGGCCGCATCGGCATCGGCCGCTTGCGCCGCGGCACCATCCGTGCCGGCCAGACCGTCGCGCTGCGCCACGGCGATGAGAATCGCGGCGAAGCCAAGGTCGTACAGGTGCTGACGTTCCAGGGCCTCGCGCGCCAGTCCGTGCCCGAGGCTTTCGCCGGCGACATCGTCGCCGTCACCGGTATCGAAGGGGTGAACATCGGCCTTACGGTCTGCGACCGCGAAAACCCGGAAGGTCTGCCGCCGATCAGCGTCGATGAACCGACCCTGTCCATGAACTTCATGGTCAATACCTCGCCGCTGGCGGGCCGCGAAGGCAAGTACGTGACCAGCCGCCAGATCCGCGAACGTCTGCAGCGCGAACTGCAGAGCAACGTTGCACTGCGGGTCGAGGACACCGCCGAGCCGGACATCTTTCGCGTCTCCGGTCGCGGCGAGCTGCATCTGACCATCCTGATCGAGAACATGCGCCGTGAGGGCTATGAACTCGCGGTCGGCAAGCCGCAGGTGCTGAACCGCATGGTCGACGGGGTGCTGCACGAACCCTACGAGGCGCTCACCATCGACATCGACTCCGAGCACCAGGGCGCCGTGATGGAGGCCCTGGGAACGCGCCGTGCCGATCTCACCGACATGATCATCGATGACATGGGTCGCGTGCGCCTCGAATATCGGGTGCCGGCCCGCGGTCTGATCGGCTTCCAGGGCGATTTCATGACGATGACCCGGGGCAACGGCCTGATCAGTCATATTTTCGACGGCTATGCCCCCGTCAAGGGCGACATTCCGGAGCGTCGCAACGGCGTATTGATCAGCAACGAGATGGGCGAGGCCGTGGCCTATTCGCTGTGGAACCTGCAGGAGCGCGGCCGCATGTTCGTGCACCCGGGTGAGAAGCTCTACCCCGGCATGATCATCGGCATTCACAGCCGCGAGAATGACCTGGTCGTCAATCCGGTCAAGACCAAGAAGCTCACCAACGTCCGTGCCGCCGGCAAGGACGACGCGATCCTGCTGACCCCGCCCATCCAGATGACGCTGGAGTACGCGGTCGAGTTCATCGATGAGGACGAGCTGGTCGAGGTGACTCCGGAATCGATCCGCATCCGCAAGCGCTACCTCGATGAGAACGAGCGCAAGCGGCACTCGCGCCGATCCGAAAACGCCGGCTAGCGATCACTGCAGATCGTGCAGTCCCTGCTCGATCTGTTGCTGCCAGTGGCTGCGATCTGCAGCCGCATCGGCTGACGGGCCGGTCCACGCCTGCAGCGCCGCCTGCGCCTTTGCGTAGGTCGCGCGGGGGACCGTCGTGCCGCCGCTCTTGGCCTGCGCCTGTGCCAGCGTGATCAGATTCGGTGGGTAGGCCGGATCCAGCTTCACCGCGCGCTGCGCGGCGGTCACGGCGCTGTCGACATCACCGGGACCCAGCGGCCAGGGCGGCGCACGCAGCAGCACGACGGCCGTGAGCCGCGCGGGACCTGCGTGATCGAGCGCCGGATCGAGGCTCTCCGCCTTGGTGAGGCTCGCCAGCATATCTTTCAGCAATGACACCGCCTCGAGCGGCCGCTCGCGTGCCGTGAGGCCCTGGACCTGCGCCTGCCCGTACTGACAGGCGGCGGTGTTGGGGTATTGGGCGAGGCATTGCTGCGCGCTCAGGGTCGCCGCAGCCAGCAGCTGTTTGTGTTCCGCCGGATCCTTGCTCTGGTCGATCCGGTCGGCATCGGCCTGCACGGCCGTCAGCAGTTGTGCGGCATTGAGCGTGCTCACGGCCGCCGGACCAGCGGGCGTTGATTTCGGGGCCGGCCCCAGCGCCGCGCAGGCGCCGAGCGCCAGCACTGTCAGGACTCCGATCCCGCGCAGTGTCGCGTTCATGATCCGGGCGTGGCAGGCACCTTGGGCAGGACGAATCCTTTCAGCCGCAGCCGACCCAGGGTGGCCGCGCCGCCGGGATTGTCCGCGAGGTGCAGCAGTGCCTGCTGCAGGGCATCAGTGCGGGCCTTCGGCAGGCGGGCATCGACGACCACGATCAGCGCCACTGGTACGGCGGCCGTGGTCGCCACGGCATGCAGGTTTGCCGCGAACGGCAGACTGGCCATCGCGCCGGCCTGCTCCTGGTCGAGCAGCACCGCAACCGGGTCGCCGGTCGCCGCCCGGCGCAGTGCCGAGAGCACCTGGCCGGTGGCGGTGATCGTTGCATCGGCAGGCAGCGGGCCCTGGGCCTTCAAAACATCCCGTACGAAATCCTGCGCATAGCCGGCGGTACTGATGAGCGTGATCCCGGCCAGTCCCGCCGGCGGCGGCGCGTGACCGGTTTTCATGACCAGGGTCCAGCGCTGCTGCACACCCGCCGGTGGCACGTCGGCTTGCGCCAGGGGGACCATGTGCAGTGCGGCGCCGTGCTGCACGAAGAAGGGGTATGGCACGAAGGCCAGTGCGGCTTCAGGCGCCATCAGGCGTTGCAGATCGCTTTGTTCACTGGCGTCGTATACGGCAGTGAGGCTGTCCGCAGGCCACGCCGCGGCGGCCGCCAGCGTACTGGCGAACTCTCCTACAAGAGGTTGAGCATCACCGCTGGTACCGGGATACCCGGGCGCGCAGAACACCAGCAATGAGGCCGCGGCTGCGATCAGTGAACTCATGTGAGTAGGCTATCATCCCCGCGAATGAAGTGCCTCGCCCGAAGTCTGACATCCCTGCCAGGATCCGCCGCATGAGCGTTCCGGCCTCGCCGGTCGCCGTGCGGATCTTTGCGCGCATCCTCGCCGCCCGCCGGAAGATACTTATCGTGTGCGTGCTGCTGGGTGCGCTCGGCGTCTATGGCGCGACGCGGATTCCGGATGACAACGCGATCGGCAGTCTCTCGGTCGCCGACGACCCCGAGGCCCGGGCAACCGCGGCATTTGAGAAGATGTTCCCCGAGGGCGTGCACGCCCTGCTGATGCTCGAAACGCCCGATCCGCTCAACGAAATGGCACTGCGGGGCGTGGACCAGCTCGAACATCGCCTCGGGACCATCACCGGGGTCGACCCGCAGAGTCTGCTCACCATCTATCGCGGCGCCAATCCGGGCAACACGCTCAATCCCGCGGACGTCGATCACATCAGGAAGTTCGCGACCGGCACCCGGCTGTTCACCCGCGCCGGCCTGCTCGGTCCGCACTTTCTGGGGATCGCCCTGGAACTGCACGTGCGCTCACCCGCGGACCGTGATCGCATGCTGGCGGCCATCGATGCGGCCACCGACCCGCTGCTGCGCAGTCACGGCGGCCCGTTCGAGCGGATCCGGCGCGTCGGCTCGCCGTGGCTGGACGCCTGGCTCGAACGCGAGACGCAGGTGGCTACGCAACGTTCGATGCCCCTCTTCGGCCTGTTCCTGGTGACGCTCATCTTCCTGCTGTATCGCTCCTGGCGCGCGCTGCTTGCCATCGTGATCACCCTCGGGCTGGTGGTGGCCGTGGCAATCGGCCTCGCGGCACTGACCGGCTGGGCGCACACCATCGTCTCCTCGCTGGTGCCGCTCACCGTGCTGGTGACGGCGACCGCAACGCTGGTGTACATCCACTCGCGCTATATCGACCGCGTCGCCGGCGAGGATCTCGCGACTCATCATGCGCAGATCCTCGCGAACAAATTCCTGCCCTGTACCGCTTCGATCTTTGCGACCGCCGTGGGCTTCGCAGCGCTCGCCGTATCGAACATCCGCCCGGTGCGCGAGATGGGCCTGTGGACCGCCTCCGGACTGATCGTCGCATGGCTCGCGAGCTTCAGTCTGTTTCCCGCCCTGCAGCAGCTGCTGCACACCCCGACGCAGACCGAGGTTGCCGAGGCGGGCCGCTGGTACCCGGCCTTCGTCGCGCGCTGGCTGCCCATGACCCGCACCCTGCGCTGGCCGCTGGTGGGGATCGCGCTGGCCGGCATGGTGGCGGGAGTCATCTCGCTGGTCGGCATTCCCGGACATGTCCAGCCGCTGGCCCTGCAGACCGACACTCTCACCTACATCGATCCGCGCGTCGCTGCGGCGCAGGACACCCGGTTCTTCGAATCGCAGAACGGCCTGGGTGTCTACCAGCTGTGGTTGAAGGTGCCGCAGGGGGGCGCCTTGGATCCGAAATTCCTGCGCGCGGTCGATCAGCTGGTGCGCCAGCTCGAAGCCGACCCGCGGATCACCGCGGTGGATGGTCCGACTTCGCTGCTGCGCTGGGCGCGCTACGTGCAATCCGGCGCCGATGAACTGCCGACGGACCCGCAGTCCTGGGACGAACTCGCCGGCCAGCTCGAGCAGATCCTGCTGACGACGCCCGGCGCCCGCGGCTATGTGAATCTGGATACGCTCGGCGATGTGCGTCTGAGCATCCGCGGCCGCGACCGGGCCTTCGGCGATATCGGCGTCATGAGCGGTTACATCGAGCACACCTGGCAGACCGTGCTGCGCGAGCAGCCGGCACTCGCCGGCGTCACCGCGCAGGTAGTGGGCGAAAGCGTGCTCTCCGACCAGATCACCCTGCAGCTGGTGCCGACGCTGATGGAGAGCTTCGGGCTGACCGCCAGCATCATCTTCTGCGCCTTCCTGGTGGTGTTCCGCAGCCCGATGGCGCGCCTGATGGCGATGATTCCGTCGCTGTTCGCGATCCTCTTGGCATTCCTGGTGATGCGCGGCGCATCCATCTCGCTGAACATCGCCACCATCCTGATCGGCTCCACGGTGCTCGGCGCGACCGAGAACGACCAGGTGCATTTCTTCTATCATTACCAGGAAGGCCGGAGCGAGGGCTCGACACTGGCGGCGCTGCGCCATGCCTTCCTGGTCGCCGGCAAGCCCATACTGTTCGCCACCCTGATCAACGCCGCCGGTTTCCTGGCGCTCGCCTTCTCACCCTTGCCACCCATGCGACAATTCGGCACGGTATCCTCAGCGGCCTTCGTCCTGGCACTGCTGGCCGATTTCACCGCATTGCCCGCCGCACTCTGGATCTGCACCCGGTCCGACCGGACCGTAAGGAGCCCGCAATGACTGCCGCCACCACCGCCGCCCCTGCCGTTCTGCGCTGGAACGATGTGCTCGCGATCGCGCGTAACGGCAATCCGCCACCGCCGCGACGGGTCGAGAAATCGGCGCAGCAGTGGCGCGAACTCCTGGATCCGCAGACCTTCCACGTCACCCGCGAGAAGGGCACCGAACGGCCGCACAGCTCCGCGATGTGCGATCTGTTCGAGCCCGGCCGGTACGGCTGCGTGTGCTGCAACACCCTGCTGTTCGACAGTGCCGAGAAGTTCCAGAGCGGCACCGGCTGGCCCTCCTTCACACAGGCCGTCGCGCCCGATGTCGTCGCGTATCACGAGGACCGCAGTTTTGGGACCAGCCGCATCGAGGTGACCTGCAATGTCTGCGACGCGCACCTGGGCCACGTCTTCCAGGATGGGCCGCCCCCGAGCGGGCTGCGTTACTGCATCAACGCGGTGTCGCTTGCGAAAGTGAAGTCCTAGATCGCCCGCGAGCCGCGGATGTCGATGAACTGCAGGAACTCGGCGCGGGTGCGGGCATCGCTGCGGAAGATGCCGACCATGCGGCTGGTGACCATCGATACGCCGCGCTTGTGCACCCCGCGGGTGGTCATACACTGGTGCTCCGAATCGATGACCACGCCGACGCCGCGCGGCTTCAGGACCTCATCGATGCACGCCGCGATCTGTGCGGTGAGTTTTTCCTGCACCTGGAAACGCCGGGCGTAGCCGTCGACGACCCGCGCCAGCTTGCTGATCCCGACCACCTTGTTCGAGGGCAGGTAGCCGACATGGGCGCGCCCGATGATCGGGGCCATGTGGTGTTCGCAGTAACTCTCGAAGGCGATGTCACGCAGCACGACCAGTTCGTCATAACCCTCGACTTCCTCGAAGGTGCGGCGCATGTAATCGCGCGGATCCACCAGGTAGCCGGAGAACCAATCCGCATACGCCCTGACGACCCGCTTGGGTGTATCGATTAGGCCTTCGCGAGCGGGATCATCTCCCGCCCAGCGCAGCAGGGTCCGGACGGCCTCCTCCGCCTGCTCGCGCGAGACTTTGCCCGCGCCGGCGGCCATGGCCGAGCTGGCGGCAGCCGGTGCCGGGCGGCCCGCGGCGGCCTTGCGATGGGACCTCGCCATTATGGAATCGCTCTAAGTTGAAGACCAATCGGCGATGTTACCGGACGCGGACAGCGTGCACGAGGCGCGGGGCAGTGGAAATAGTTTAGACTCGTCGGGCATGGCGGTAAAAACAGAACAATTCCAGGTCCTGGCTGTGGGTGACTGCGGCGCGATCCGGACGCTTCTGGAGAGCAGCCCGGTCGCGCAGCGCTTTCAGATGCATGCCTGTCCGGTCAATGCCGACATCATGGCCTGCATCGACCAGGCCGCCCCGGACCTGATCCTGGTATGCGCCGACAGCGCCGATCGCGCCGGCCTGGCAGCCTGCCGGGCCCTGAAGGAACACCCCGCGACGATGATGCTGCCGGTGATCGCGGTCAGTGGGAACGCCGAGCTGCAGGTCGCCGCTTACTCGGCCGGTGCCGATGACTTCGTGATCGTTTCGAACGCCGACGAGGTGCTCCTCGCCAGACTCGAGGCGCTCGCCCGCGCCGGCGCCCGGCGCCGCAAGGTCGCCGCCGCCGCGCGCAACACCGAGGAGCGGCGGGGCGAGGAGCTGCAGGCCACTTTCCGGCGCTATGTGTCCCCGCAGCTCGCCGATCGCATCCTCGACAACTCGCGGCTGCGCGACAGCATCCTCACGGCCGCCGACATCCGCACCCGCGCGGTGGTCATGTTCGCGGACCTGCGCGGTTTCACCAGCATCTCCGAGCGCCTGAGCCCGCACGAGGTCCTACCTCTGCTGAACGAATATTTCTCGCTGCTGACGGAGATCACCTTCCAGCACGAGGGCACCGTGTTTCACATGGCCGGCGATTGCCTGATGGTCGGCTTCGGGGTGCCGTTCGAACAGAACGACAGCCCCGAACGCGCCGTGCGCGCGGCGCGCGAAATGCTCGATCGTTTCGCGCTGCTGGCGGACAGCTGGCGCGCCCGCCACAACATCGAGACGGGGCTCGGGATCGGCATCAACGAGGGCGACGTGGTGGCCGGCAACGTGGGTTCGGCCATGTTCATGAGCTACACGATCATCGGCGATGCCGTGAACATCGCCTCGCGCCTGTGCCAGCGGGCCCGCGCCGGCGAGATGGTGTTCTCGCGCGCCCTCAAGCGCTCCCTGGATGAGCGCGGCCACGACCTGAAGGCCGTGGAACTGCCGGCGATGACCCTGCGGGGCCGGACCTCGCCGATCGACATCTACTGCGTACCGATCACCAAACGCCTGCGCATCATCGACGCCCTGCCACCGTCCACTCTCTCGGCATGACGGATACGACGAATCTGGCGCTGTTCTGCGATTTCGAGAATATCGCCCTGGGCGTACGCGACGCCCGCTACGACAAGTTCGACATCAACCGGGTGCTCGAACGGCTGCTGCTGAAGGGTTCGATCGTCGTCAAGAAGGCCTATTGCGACTGGGAGCGCTACAAGGAGTTCAAGTCCGGCATGCATCAGGCCGGTTTCGAACTCATCGAGATCCCGCACGTCAAGCAATCCGGCAAGAACTCAGCCGACATCCGCATGGTCGTGGATGCGCTGGATCTGTGCTACACAAAGCCGCACGTGGAGACCTTCGTCATCATCAGCGGCGACTCCGATTTCTCGCCCCTGGTGGCGAAGTTGCGCGAGAACGACAAGGGCGTGATCGGCCTCGGGGTCAAGAACTCAACCTCCGACCTGCTGATGGCCAGCTGCGATGAGTTCATCTATTACGACGACCTGGTGCGCGAACAGAAGACGCGGCGCACCGGCCGCCGCAAGCCGGCGGCCGATGCAGCTGCGGCCCCTGCCGGGGCAGCCCCGGCAAACGCGGCTCCGAAGGACAAGGACGAGGAGCGCGAACATGAGGCGTTCGACCTGGTGCTGGCCACGATCGATGCGTTGATCGCCGAGCGCGGTGAAGACGAGAAGATCTGGGGCTCGATGGTCAAACAGGCGCTCCGGCGCCGCAAACCCGGTTTCAACGAAAGCTATTACGGCTTCCGCTCCTTCAACAAGCTGCTGGAAGAGGCCGCGACGCGCCGCCTGATCACGCTGGAACGCGACGACAAGTCGGGGGGCTATCTCATCCACAGTGTTGCCGACCCCGGCTGATCGGCCACCCGCCCTGCGATGACACTCCTCGTGCTGTTCCTCGCAGCGCTGTGGGCGGGATGCCAGAACGCACTCGCCGGCGGCGGCTCGTTCGTCACGCTGCCGGCGCTCATGTTCACGGGCATGGATGCCCGCGCCGCCAACATCACCTCGACCATCGCGCTGTTCCCCGCACAGATCGCCACTGCGCTTACCGGGCGAACCCTGGTCACCGGGGCCGCCGGCCTATCCTTCCGGGCGCTCGTGATGATCAGTCTGGCGGGCGGCGCGCTGGGTGCAATCCTGCTGCTGGTCACGCCAGCGGATTTCTTTGCGCGCCTGGTGCCCTGGCTGGTGCTGTTTGCGACCATCGTCTTCGCCTGGGGCAGCTTCGTACCGCGACGCAACGCCGACGCACATCTCTCGCGCTACGGTGCGATGGCAGCGCAGTTCGCGATATCCATCTACGGCGGCTATTTCGGCGGCGGCATCGGCTTTCTGATGCTCGCGGCACTGACCGCGGCGGGGCTCGTGATGCGCAATGCCGGCGCCACCAAAAATGCCCTGGCGGGCGTGATGAATGCCTCCGCGGTGTTGATTTTCGTGTTCTCACCCGAGGTGCGCTGGCTGCAGGCCGGCATTGCCAGCGCCGGCGCCATCATTGGCGGCATCGTGGGCGGCCTGATGCTCCACCGGCTCAACGAGCGGCTGCTGCGCATCCTCATCGTGGTCATCGGCGTGGCCTTGACGATCGGCCTTTTCCGTCGTTGACATAGTACCCCCGACCACAATATCTTGTGGTCAACAGCGGTGCCGACCCCAAGGGGTGGGCCGAAGAGGAAATCCGGTTCGGCGAGACAAGCCTCCTTCCGGAGAGCCAGAAGACGAGCCGTTGTGGCCGCCAAATCGCGGTCTGGCTTGGGCTTACGCGGGTGGAGCTGAAGGAATCGGGTCGGACATCTTGCTGTCCGCTGCACCCGCGTCCCCGATCCCCCCGTTAATGGCCCGCGGTACTTGGGGCCTTGAGCCTTGCGAACGCAAATCCGGGGGATATGCAATGTCTTTGGAAAACTCCGTAACCGTCGATCCGTCCGGCGCGGCCACCCAGTCGAGCTTTCGCCTGACCCCGCCGAATGCCGCGCGCCACCCCATGGGCGTCACCAAGCGCAATGGCGGCCGCGAACCTGTCGATGTGAACAAGATCGTGCGTGCCGTGACGCGCTGCTGCGAGGGGCTGCAGGACGTCGACCCGATGCGGGTGGCGCTCAAGACCATCGCCGGCCTCTATGACGGCGCCACCACGCGCGAGCTGGACGAGCTCTCGATCCGCACCGCCGCCTCCTTCATTTTCGAGGAGCCGGAATATTCCAGGCTCGCCGCACGACTGCTGTCCGCCTTCATCGACAAGGAAGTGCAGGGCCTGGGCGTGCATTCCTTCTCCCAATCCATCCGTCTCGGGTTCGATGTCGGCCTCATCAACGAGCGCGTGCTGGCGTTCGTGGAGGCCAATGCCCGCAAGCTGAACGCCGCGATCGACGCCTCGCGCACGCACCAGCTCGAGTATTTCGGCATGAGGACTCTGTATGACCGGTATCTGCTGCGCCACCCGACCCGTCGCAGCGTGCTGGAGTCACCCCAGCACTTCTGGATGCGCATCGCGGTCGCGCTGTCACCCGGCGTGCACGAGGCCATCGAGCTCTATCACCTGTGCTCGGCGCTGGACTACATCCCGAGTTCACCGACGCTGTTCAACGCCGGAACCCGCCACGAGCAGCTCTCCAGCTGCTTCCTGCTGGACTCACCGGAGGACTCGCTGGAGTCCATCTACGATCGCTACAAGGACGTGGCGCTCCTGTCCAAGTTCTCCGGCGGCATCGGCATCGCCTGGCACCGGGTGCGCTCGGAAGGCTCGCTGATCCGGGCCACCAATGGCCTCTCGAACGGCATCGTGCCGTGGCTGAAGACGCTCGACTCCTCGGTCGCGGCCGTGAACCAGGGGGGCAAGCGCAAGGGTGCGGCCTGCGCGTACCTCGAACCCTGGCATGCCGACATCGAGTCGTTCCTGGAACTGCGCGACAACACCGGCGATGAAGCCCGGCGCACCCATCATCTGAACCTCGCGAACTGGATCCCGGACCTGTTCATGCGGCGCGTCGAGGCGGATGGCCAGTGGTCGCTGTTCGATCCGAGCACCGTGCCGGATCTGCCGGACCTCTTCGGATCGGCATTCGAGGCGGCCTACACGCAGGCCGAAGCACAGGGCCTCGCCCGCAGGACCCTGCGGGCGCGCGATCTGTACGGCCGGATGATGCGCACCCTGGCCCAGACCGGTAACGGCTGGATGACCTTCAAGGATAAATCCAACCGCGCCTGCAACCAGACCGCGACCCCGGGCCATACCGTGCACCTCTCGAACCTCTGCACCGAAATCCTCGAGGTGACGAGCGGCGCGGAAACGGCCGTGTGCAATCTCGGATCGATCAACCTCGCGCATCATCTGACCGAGTCGGGGTTCGACTTCGAGAAGCTCGCGCACACGGTGGAGATCGCCGTGCGGCAGCTGGACCGGGTCATTGACCTCAACTTCTATCCGATCGGCACCACCCGCGCCTCCAACCTGCGCTGGCGCCCGGTCGGCCTCGGGATCATGGGCCTGCAGGATGTGTTCTTCCGGATGCGCCTGGCCTTCGACAGCGAGGCGGCGCGCGCACTCTCGACGCGCATTTCGCGGACCATCTACTTCCACGCCCTGCACGCCTCCACACAGCTGGCGCGCGAATACGGGGCGCACGAGGCCTTCGCGCTGACCCGGGCGGCGCGCGGCGAACTGCAGCCGGACTCCTGGGAGGTGGTGCCGGATGCGGATCTGCCGTGGGACACGCTGCGCGCGGACATCGCCGCGCACGGCCTGCGCAACAGCCTGCTGATCGCGATCGCGCCGACCGCGACCATCGCCTCGATCGCCGGCTGCTACGAATGCATCGAGCCGCAGATCTCCAACCTCTTCAAGCGCGAGACCCTCTCCGGAGACTTCCTGCAGGTCAATCGCTACCTGGTCGAGGAACTCAAGCAGCTCGGGCTGTGGACCGAGGACATGCGCAATGCGATCAAGCTCGCGGACGGTTCGATCCAGGGGCTCGAGGACCTGCCGAAGGAGCTGCGCGACATCTACCGCACGGCGTGGGAGGTTCCGATGCGGGCGCTGATCGATCTGGCCGCGGATCGCGGTGCCTTCATCGATCAGAGCCAATCGCTGAACCTGTTCATGGAGAACCCGGAGATCGGCCGGCTGTCCTCGATGTACATGTACGCATGGAAGCGCGGGCTGAAGACCACGTACTACCTGCGCTCGCGGCCCGCGACCGCGATCGCCAAGACCACGGTGCGCGCCAGCGGCCCCGTGACCGAAAGCCAGGCCATTGCCTGTTCCCTGGAAAATCCGGAAAGCTGTGAGGCCTGCCAATGAGCACTCCTTCGCGCCTGCTCGATGCAGGATTCGATCTGACCCTGCGGCCGATGCGTTATCCGCGCTTCTACGAGATGTACCGCGGCGCGATCAAGAACACCTGGACGGTGGAGGAGATCGACTTCCAGATCGACCTGGGGCATCTGCGCACGCGCATGACGCCGGCCGAACGGCATCTGATCGAGCGGCTGGTGGCGTTCTTCGCCACCGGTGACTCGATCGTGTCGAACAACCTGGTGATCAGCCTCTACAAGCACATCAATGCGCCAGAGGCGCGCATGTACCTGTCGCGACAGCTGTACGAGGAGGCGCTGCATGTGCAGTTCTACCTGACGCTGCTGGACAACTACGTCAGCGACACCGAGCGGCGCGCCCAGGCGTTCGCGGCCATCGAGAACATCCCCTCGATCCGCCGCAAGGCGCAGTTCTGCCAGAAGTGGATCGATGAGGTAGCGACGCTGAACCGCATCAACGATGCCGCCGACAAGCGCCGCTTCCTGCTCAACCTGACCTGTTTCGCGGCCTGCATCGAAGGACTGTTCTTCTTCGGGGCCTTCGCCTATGTGTATTTCCTACGCTCGCGCGGACTGCTGCCGGGCCTCGCCGCCGGCACCGCGTGGGTGTTCCGTGACGAAAGCGCGCACATGAGCTTTGCCTTTGAAGTCATCCGTACCGTGCGCGCCGAGGAGCCGGAGCTGTTCGATGCGCAGTGGGCGGCCCAGGTCAGGCAGATGATCGAGGAAGCCGTGGAGTGCGAAAGCGAGTTCGCGGAGGACGTGCTGGCCGGTGGCGTGGTGGGTATGACCCGTGCCGAAATGCGCCAGTACCTGGAATATGTCGCCGACCAGCGGCTTGCGATGCTTGGGCTGCCGGTACGCTTCAACGCCCGCAATCCGTTCTCGTTCATGGAATTGCAGGACGTGCAGGAACTGACCAACTTCTTCGAGCGCCGCGTCTCGGCCTACCAGGTCGGCGTCAAAGGGGAGATCTGCTTCGACGCTGCCTTCTAGGGGCTCGCCCGCCTCGTCCCGCTGCGGTGTAGCATGGCGGTGTACGAGGGGGTGAGGCATGACGACCGAAGTCGTGCAGACTTTGGCGCCCGAGCGTGGCCAAAGCCTGCTTTCCAGGTCCCGGACCATCGCCGGGCCGGGTTTCAACCGCTGGTTGGTGCCACCTGCGGCCCTGTGCATTCACTTATGCATAGGCCAGGCTTACGCCTTCAGCGTCTTCAATCTGCCGCTGACCCACCTGATCAGCGTCGACCAATCGGTCCCGGGTGACTGGAATCTCAAGGCCGTGGGATGGATCTTCTCGATCGCCATCGCGGTGCTCGGCGCCTCCGCTGCACTGTTCGGCCGCTGGGTCGAGGAAGGCGGCCCGCGGCGCGCGATGTTCGCCGCAGGATTGTGCTTCGGCCTGGGCTTCGTGGTCTCGGCCCTGGGCGTTAACTTGCATCAGCTGTGGCTGATCTACCTCGGATACGGCGTGCTCGGTGGCTGCGGCCTGGGATTGGGCTACATTTCCCCGGTTTCGACGCTCATGAAATGGTTCCCGGATCGCCCGGGCGTTGCCACAGGCATGGCCATCATGGGCTTCGGCGGTGGCGCGCTGATCGCCTCACCGCTGTCGGTGTGGCTGATGCAGAGGTTTTCCAATCCTGCGCACGCAGGCGTCGCCGAGACCTTCCTGGTCCTCGGCGCGGGCTACTTCCTCGTCATGATGATCGGCGCCGCGCTGGTGCGGGTGCCGGGGCCGGACTTCAAACCGGCCGCCTCCCCGGCCCCGCGCAAGCTGGTCAGCACCCATGACGTCTACGTCTACGATGCGCTCAAGACCCCGCAGTTCTGGCTGCTGTGGGGCGTCCTGTGCATGAACGTGACCGCGGGCATCGGCGTGCTGGGACAGGCCTCCGCGATGAGCCAGGAGATCTTTCCGGGTCGCGTCACGGCGGTCGCCGCCGCGGGCTTCGTGGGACTGCTGAGCCTGTTCAACATGATCGGCCGTTTCTTCTGGGCCTCGACCTCGGATGTGATCGGCCGCCGCAACACCTACTTCTGGTTCTTCATCCTCGGGATCGTGCTGTACGCACTGGTGCCGAGCACCGGCAGGATGGGCAGCGTCGCGCTGTTCGTTGCCTGTTCGGTGATCATCCTGAGCATGTACGGCGGTGGCTTCGCCACCATCCCGGCCTATCTGCGCGATCTGTTCGGCACCCGCTACGTCGGCGCCATTCACGGCATGCTGATCACGGCCTGGTCGGTGGCCGGCGTGCTGGGCCCGGTACTCGTCAACTACATAAGGCAGTACGAGATCGATCATGGGGTGGCGAAGGCCGCGGCCTACAACATCACCCTGTACATCATGGCAGGGTTGCTGGTGGTGGGTCTGCTGTGCAACTTCATGGTGAAGCCGGTGGCTGCGCGCTTTCACATGAAAGCAGATACGCCGGTGCGTACGGCAGCGACGCGGGCCTCACGACACACGATTGGCGCCGCTTCGCAGCCCACCTCGCCGGCGTCGGTGGCACTGGCCTGGGCACTGGTGAGCGTGCCCCTGCTATGGGGTGTCTACGAAACCATTCTGAATGCGATGAAGCTCTTCAACTGAAGACACCGGCAGCCTTCTCAAGGATGCCGGTGCCGTCGAACCGGACGGTTCAGGTCGGGGGCGGAGTCTGCGGCCGGCGCTGCGGCATCTTGGCCATGGCGTCCTTGCAGCCCGGGCTGACCTTGTCGTTGTTGGTGCGCAGACACTGGAACATTTCACGACCATCTTTGCCGCTGCAAAGGGATGAGGCGTCCGAGGCACACGCCTTCATCATGGCGTCGCGGGCGGCCTGCATTTCGGGCGAGGGCGCCGAGGGCGCTTGAGCGAAGACACTGGGCGCGGCCAAGGCAGCTCCCAGCAGAACGAGCGTATGCAATTTCATGGGTGTCCCCTCTAAGGAATTGTCGAATCATTCTGGCATACCCGGGGAAAAGTTGCGCTGCGCTGCAGGCGTTGTCTCGGCAACGCTTCCGATCCTGGCGACTTGTTGCCGAATGTACCCGCGGACCGCTAGCGCGCCGACCACTCCGTGATCACCGCCGCGGCGTCCATGACCCGGCCGAGGATATTGCCCTCCCCGGCGATGCAGCTGAGCATCGCGGCGTGCACCTGCGGATCTCCCGCGGCGCAGGCATCACTGACGGTGGTGCAGTAAAAGCCACGATCCACCGCTTCCCGCAGCGTGCTGTGCACGCAGATGTCGGAGGTGACCCCCGCCAGCGCCAGGTGCGTGATGCCGCCGTTGCGCAGCAGCAATTCGAGGTCGGTGGCATAGAACGCGCCGAATCCCGGCTTGTCGATCACATCCTCGGTGGGCAAAGGAGCGACTTCATCGATGATCCCGTGACCGAACTCGCCGCGCACCAGCAGCCGGCCCAGCGGTCCACTGCTGCCGATGGCCGCGCCGCTGCCCAAGGTGCGCGCGCGCTTGAAGGGGGTGAGATCGGCAAGATCCGGCCGATGTCCCTCGCGGGTGTGAATGACACGGACACCGAGTGCGCGCGCCGCCGCGAGCAGCCGCTGGACCGGCTCGATGGTCACCCGCAACAGGCTCACATCCACACCGCTTTGTGCGACGTAGCCGCGCGGATCGAGAAAATCCCGCTGCATGTCGATGACGATGAGGGCGCAGTGGCGCACCGCTTTCAGTGGCCGGCCTGCAGGGCGCGAACAAAGCGGATGTCGAGA
>Ga0302314_10007389_pt1 | contig 19759 bp, 21 predicted proteins | sample III_Palsa_N2_3_FD_200533 | JGI IMG/M metagenome (GOLD analysis project Ga0302314, IMG submission 200533) | Peat permafrost microbial communities from Stordalen Mire near Abisko, Sweden - III_Palsa_N2_3 | ecosystem: Environmental > Terrestrial > Soil > Palsa > Peat permafrost | place: Sweden...
CGCCCGAGTTAGTCCCGTATCGCAACGGGCAACTCGTCGTTCATGATGGATTGATTGCCCACCAGGCCGTGCTCCAAAGCATCGGAGAGGTTTCGCGTGTCACACTACAAGGCCACGGCATCGTCATGGACAACCAACGCATCGAGCTCTACTGGTAAGGTCCGCGGTCGTGATCGGCGGCGTGTTACGCGACCCAAGCAGTAAGCTCGCCTCGCTTTATTTATGTCATATCGGAATTGGCGCTGTGGGAGCCTGCGAGCTCGCCACCGCGCTGCTCGCCCCGAATTGTCAACTGATCTTGCTTGACGTAGGCGGGAAAGAAATGGGCGATGTGGGCAAGCGATATCTGTCCGCAGCGCTGCGCGATCCGAACGGCAAACTCGTCGCCTAAAATATCAACATGCGTTATGTCTAGCGGATGGCAATCCGACACCCCAGGTTTTGCAATCGGCAGGTAGCGGATTCCGCCTCTATGCGCGCAGCCAGTAGTACGTCCCGGAAGCGATGCCTTCGAACATCTCGTCACTCGACTCGATAATGTTCTGCCGCCAGTAACGGCCATGCTCCGCGTAATGCGTCAGGAGATCGGCGACCACGTTGCCGTCGACATCATCGGTGAGTGCTAGCCGCAGGATCAGCACAATGCCGCCCGTGTCCGAATCGAGTCCAAGCTGGGCTTGGTCCTGCGCGTAGACGAGCAGGTTGGCCTCAAGCAGCAGCCGGAATACGTTCAGTGTGCGTCCCGCCGTAACGGTGCCGTAGTGGAAATTGACATACATCGCGCTCGGGTCGTTCTCGAAATGATCGAGCCGCACGTCAAACCCTTCGACCTCAAGCGTGTGGGTCTCAAGCACGTATTCCGCATCTGGAAGACCAACGACTTCGCAGGTCGCGCGGACGATCTCAGCGTAATGTTCGAGGCTCATGATGGGTGCGGAGCGATGACTTGCGACGAGGAAAAAACAGGCAAAAAAACGCCGCGCACCGTGGTAAGGCACGCGGCCAAAGCCGCTATTACGATTTCTGCGAAGCGGACTGCACGCCTGATGCTGCTGCCTTTTCAACGTTAGTGAACGCTTCGATCATCGAGATTTCCATTTGATCTGCCGCGGATTGCAACATCACGGGCATCATTGCTGACATCGAAGATTTCATACCGCCACTGGCTGCGCCTGCGTCTGAGGATGCGACTGACATGGTAAGCTCCTAAATAAAAAAAATTAACTCAAGGGAACAACAGTTGACAACCAACTGGCATCGTTACCGTATAGCTATGCCAGACGATGCTCGGTTTTAGCGCGGGCTTGGCCCACGCGTTTGCAGATCGTGCAGGTGCGCGACGGTGCGGCGCGCTGCAACGAAACCACGGTAAAGGGTTTGCAGATTAGCCCGGTCGCGGTCGGTGGCCGCTGACGGCGTAGCCTCTGCTAATTTCTGAGCCACCGCGTCAAGCGCAGAGGTGGATCGCGCGACCAGCGTGTGGCTCATCGGCGACGTCAGAGTCGCCTTGAGATTGGTCAGATCGCGTGTTACGGGTTCGAGAGCTTCGTACATGGTTCACCTCACTGATCGGATTGGGCGGTTGGGGAGTTTTTCCGCGTTTCCCCTTGCGGATACAAATGTTTTACGCCGTCGGGCGTCTCGACATAGCGGACACCCGCGATCGAGATCACCTCCGAATAATCGGCCTCTGGCATCGAGCTAGGTGTTTCGGTTACGCTGACGTCGATGCGCTCGACGTTCTGATCGAGATCGTTCTTGGCGCGCGCGAGCGCGGTACGGAACTCGGTGAGCGATGGAACCGCGCCGCTGATCTCGAAAACACCGTGGCCGCGATACAAAACGTGCACGCCGGCAATACCGATCGCGTCTTTGATGCTGCGGCAGTCTCGTTCGGCGACATCGTAGTGACGCACCACCCGACTGTGGTCCGCGACGACTTGATCGAAGACACCGCGCGCAGCGACGTCTTCGGCGGCATTCGACACCATACCGCTCACCACCAAGGCAGCGCCTTCCGGCGTAATTTTCAGGCCCGTTGCGCCTGCCGTGCGCAAGGCATTCGCGAGTTGTTCCTCAAGCATGCGTGGATCGGGTGTCGCCTCCGCTTCGCGAGGTGCGCCGAAGAGTGCGGCGCCGGTCACGAAAAGGGCGCCGAGCATGCCGAGACCGAGCATCGCAGCAACCAGCGGAGTGGCCAAAGTGCGTCGCTGGGCGACCGGCGCGTTTTTCTTGACGTGAGCCGCAGGTTCGGGTTTGATCCAGAGCATACGCAGAAGATCCACGTCACTCGGCCAAGCATCGTCCTCGGGACCGACCGCCAGCACCACGTCGCCGAAAGGAATCGGGATCAGGTCAGGAATCAGCGTCACGGTCGGCTCGGCGTCTTGAGCCGGCGCTTGGCGCCAACGAAGCACGCCCTCGGCATCAAGCGAGAACACAACAGGGCTTTCCCGCCAATCGATCACACAGATGTCGGCACCGTCCTCGCGCCCGATCCGGTATTCACCCGGAATGAGGCGGATCTGCGCGCCCGCATGGGCGCCGGTCAAGATGCGTAGCTGTTTCATGTCGGTCGTCCTGTCTTGCACATTTTGGATTCGACTCCAGGGTTAAACGGTCTGCTTTGCTTCGCGAGGCCTCGTCGCCGGTTGGGCTAACTGCTCATGCCGACATTCGTGCTCGCATGAATACAGTGTAGGGAAGGATGGCGTATGGGTAGCCACGTTTGCGAAGAAATCAAAGGTTTTGCGAAGTATCGAGCGTCACTTCTGACTCCGTACTCACCGCCGCAATGGCGGAGCGCAGCCGGTTATCCGCAAGATCGAGCTGGCGCAGAGTCGAAGGACGATCCCCATGCAGGATCATCAGCGGTACGAGCAGGTTGAAATTGCGCTCGCGCTCAGCCGCCGGTAGTTGACCGGCCGGCTGGGGCCGTCCATCCTGGACCGCCAGCAGTAGCTGTTTGACGCGCGCCAACCCGGCCTGGCGAGACGCGATGCCGCGCTGACCGAGGAACTGGCGCGCGGCGTTCAGATCAAGCATGCCACCCAATGCGCTCGGCGTAACGGCAGAGGTCGGATCGCGCGCGAGTTGCCTAGCGAGGTCCAGGCAACAGCGCGTCCAGGCAGTTTGCATGTCGCTCTCGCATTGCGCCGCCGGACGTTCATTACCTTCCACTGCGGCGAGGACGACATGACGCTGCGCGGCAGGAGGGATCCGTTTCGCAGACCGGACCTTAACCACGGGCAGCGCATCCTTCTTGCGCTGCTGCTCGTCCCGTTGTTCATCGTGTTCCCGCCCTTGCCCGCCGCCCTGGTTGTGCCGTTCATCCCGCGGTGACCGAAGGGCTCGATGCTGCGCATTTCCGGTACGGCCGGTCTTGCCTTCCGCCAGCAAATTGCGCCGGATGTTGCGGGTCAGGAGTGTTGGTTTGCGGCGCTTGAGTTTACGTAGTGGGTGGAGATGATGGATTTCGTGCTGAGCACTCGCCATTTCTGCGCGTTTCGCCGCGAACCGCATGCCGCGGTAGAAATGCCCCTGTTGCACGTCGTGCCGCGTTTGCGCATGCTGCGACGCGGCCAACTGCGCTTCGGCCACGCTGTCGGTAGTCGACGCGCTTAGGCTGCCGGAGTCGATAGAGTTCGTCATGAGGGAAGCGCGACGGTCATAAGTTCAGTGGCAAAATGCAGGATCGCGGCTGCGCCCCAGTGCCCGAAGAATGCGATCGCGGCGATCGTGGCCACGAGCTTGACGGCAAATGAGAGCGTCTGATCCTGTAGCGATGTGATCGCCTGGAGAAACGAGATCAGCAAACCGGTGCCGGCCGAGACGCAAACGATCGGCAGCGACACGTAGAGGCAGAGCAGCATGCCCTGCATCGTCAGTCGAATCAAATTATCGATTTCCATCAGCGTACTCCGATGAGTGAGCCGCGGGTCAGCGGTAGGTAAGCACGAGCCCATGAATCAGCGTCGACCAACCGTCCATCACGACAAACAGGAGCAGCTTGAACGGAATTGCAACGTTAGTCGGCTGGACCTGCGTGAGGCCCATGGCCATCAGCACATTGGCGATCACCAGATCAACAACGACGAAGGCAATGTAGAGCAGAAAGCCGATACGGAACGCATCGGTCATCTCTGTCAGAGTGAAGGCCGGCGCGAGGACAATGAGATCGTCTTCACGCAGTTGCGCGGCGAGCGGTTTGGGCCAAACGACTGCCGCGGAATGCACGAAGAAGCGTTTCTCGCGTTCGTTGGTATGTTTGAGCAGGAACTGACGGAATGGCTCGCGGGCGGCGCCGAAGGTGTCGATCATCACCTGCGAAGTGTCCTGCGCCGAGCGCTGCCGCTGGGCGGCGTCGAATGCCTGTATCGCAATTGGCCACATGATGTAGATCGAGACCAGGATCGCGATGCCGTTGAGCACGGTGTTCGGCGGTACCTGCTGCACGCCGATGCCGTTGCGCAGCAGGCCTAGCACGATGACGATCTTGGCGTAGGAAGTCACGACCATTGCGACGAAGGGCAGCAGGGTGATCGCGATGACTGCGATCAACAACCCTGTGAAGTCACTGAACTGTATCATCGCCGTGCTCCATATCGAGAATACGAACGCCCAAATGCTCGCCGACCGTCACCAATTCGCCGAAGCCGATCGTCTGGCCGTGCGCGCTGATCCGGATACGGGATTCGGCAAGCGGCACGGTCAGTTCGACAACGTAACCGGGGCGCAATGCTGTTAATTGTGAAACAGGAATCGCTACCGTATCGATCTCGAATTTGACCGGCAAGCTGAGCCCACCCACGTCGAATGCTCCGGGGTTATCGCCGAATTCTTGGTCTTCAGTGTCTGCATAGGTCATTTCAGGTTCTCCTGTTAAGGTCATTGTGTCGATTCCAACCCGCACCCGCGCGCGTATTCCGGGTGCGCCGGGCGTGCCCCACAGGGCGTATAGTTCGGTAGTGTGTTCCGGTGCGGAGCGCCAATCGGGGAGGCTCTCGTCGAGTGCTCGCAGTACGACGTCGTCGCACCGCAGCGAGCGAAGGGTCGTGATTCGCATCGTTTTAGCGCCGATACAGAGTCGCCCGGGCACGCGCAGCGCGCCGACCGCTGGTGTCAACGGCAGGCGCTGCGCACGGATGCCTGCTTCAATTGCCTCGAGGTAGGCTGCGTCGGGCGGCGCAAGCACGCAGTCCAGGCGATGCTCATCCGTGCTCAGCGAAACGGCGAAAGCGCCGCCGAATTGACGCGGGAGCGCGCCATGACGGACCGCGGCCACGTGCAGATCATCAAGCCCAAGCTCCGCGCAGCGCTCAGTGAAAGGCTCAAGCAAGACGGCAGCCACCGCGTGGCGCAGCGCATTCTCAGCCGGCTCTGGACGATCTACGCCGGAACCGCTCAGTTTGCTTGCGGTGGCGACAGCGGCGAGCGCCGGATGGCATGCGAGATCGATTGCCGCCGACGCATTCGCGAAACCCTGGCGCAATTCGATCCAGCCGGCTTCGCGAAAGCGGGACACGTCGGCCAGACCGACGCGCCAATGTGTTACACCGGCTTTGCGTCGGAGCCAGACCGGCAGGCGCGCGTCAAATAGAAGCCGGGCAAAACGGGCGGTGGGGGGCGCAAGCGGGCACGGGGCAGTTTCAACGAGTCTTCTGACGACGTTTGAGTTCGGCGAGGTATTTGGCATGGCGGTGAGCGTCAGTTCCATGGTTAGTGTCGGGTTCAACGGGTTAGTCAGCGGCGATCTCAATCTCGCGATGCTCGCCGCGGTCGACGAGCATCGCGGTGAGCCGCGCTCTCAGGCTAGCTTCATGCTGCATGACTAACTGTCTAGAAACGGGAGCCTGTGTCTCAAACCGAAGCGTCAACGTGAAATATGAAAGATTCAAATGTAGCACGCAGTCCGGCAGAATCGCCGGGTCCAGTACGAGCCGGATGCTCCACTGGCCATTGGAGCAGATCGCGTGATCGCAACAAAAATCGGCCGCGCGTTCCACGAGGAAATCGACCCAGCCGTCGAATTCGTGACGAACCTGCGCGAGCGCGCCGACGCAGGGGATGGTGAGTGCGGCGAGCCGGATCTCGAGATCGTCATGGCGTTGATTGCCCGCCCGCGCTTGGCCTGCGCGGGGGAGCGGTTCCGAGTGTGCGCGTAAAGCGGCGACCTGATGAACGGGACGATTTTGTTCGTTACCGCGGTCGTCGTGGTCGGCATGGCATGCGCCGTGTTTCCAGGTGCGGCGATCAGAGTCGTCCGCTGCATCTTTAGGTGGTGCGGGCGGTGGCAGACGGCGCGCTGGCCTAACCAGCGCCGCATAGTCGCCGCGCCGCGGTGGGGGGGGCGCGGCGCCTTCGGCGAGGAAGCCAGGCAGCACGCGAACGGGGAGAGCGCGTAGATCGTACATGGCGTCACATCGTTACGCGGCCGACCGGCTTGAGCTCGACATGGCCGCCGAGCTCCTGGTACGAGTAGACGGGCAGCCAACCGAGCCGACTTTCTATCATACGCCGCACATAGCGACGTATGTCCATCGAGGCAATAACTGCGAATGCCTCGCGCGGCGCATCGCCCGCATACGCGGCGACGCTGTCGACGAAGTACTGGATTTCCTCGGGCGACAGCGCAAGGAAATTACCGGTCGGCGTTTGCCGAACCGCTTGGCGGATGTGCTGCTCGGCCGGCATGTCGAACACAATCGCGGAGAGTACGCGCTTCTCGCCGGCCGCGCGGTGAGCCAACCAGGGGGCAAGGTCGCCGCGCACATACTCGGCAAGTAGCAACGGATCCTTTTCCTTGGGCCCCCAGACCACGAGACTTTCCATGATGCCGCGCACGTTACGGATCGAAATTTGCTCCTCGAGCAGGCGGCGCAGTACGTCGGCGATCTTCTGCAACGGCAGCGCCTTGGTGGCCTCAGTCACCAACCCCGGGAAGTCAGCGTTGAGCTGATCGAGCATCCACTGCGTTTCCTGAATGCCGAGAAACTGCTGGGCGCGCGTGCGCAGCAATTCGATCGTCTGATGCGCGATCACATCCTCGGCGCGCCAGGCCTGGGTCTTCGGCGGCACGTCCTTGTCCTTGAGCCAGAAGCTTCGCGTGGCGCCGCCCGCGGCGCCACGGGCTTCACAGCGCGCCGCGAGTTCGGGGTCGCGCTCGGCCTCGGGCAGCATAACCTTGCCGGGAGGTAGTTCGACACGCGCGCAGGGTACGTCGTGAATCAGCACGTCGTAGTTGGCCGCCGGCATATCCCCCGACGACCACATTGTGATGCCCGGAAACGGTAGACCAAGCTCGTCCTGCAGCCGCGATCGGCAGGCGTCGAACGCTTGGTTAAGCCGCTGAGCCGACAGATGCGCGAGCAGATCGGGCGCTACGCGCACACCGATCGGCGCCGTGAACTGAGGCGCCTTCGTCATGATGGCTGGGGCCTCGCCCTTGGCACCCGCACGCTGGAATGCGGCAACCGATGCACTAGCCTTGTTTGTGCCGCGCTCCGTGTTTTTCTTGGTCTTCGCGAGCCGGTAAGCCGCGAATGCAAGCGTGGTGGAAAGCAGTATAAAAAGCGGTGCGGGAAAGCCGGGCACAATGGCGAAGCCAAGCAGCAGCAGACTAGCAAAATAGAGCGGGCGCGCCTGCCCCCCGAGTTGCCGAACAATTTCGTTGCCGAGCGAATGGTCCTTGCCGTCTTCGAGATCGTCGGAGACGCGCGTGATCATAACGCCGGCGGCGACCGAAATCAGCAGGGACGGAATCTGCGATACCATCGCATCGCCGATCGACAGGATTGAGAAGCGGTTCGCAGCCTCGCCGGCCGTCATGCCGTGGTAGGCGATGCCAACCGCAATGCCGGCCAGCATATTGATCAGTGTGATGAGCATGCCGGCGATCGCGTCGCCCTTGACAAACTTCATGGCCCCATCCATACCGCCGTGCAATTGGCTTTCCATGGCGAGCCGCGTGCGCTTGCGGCGCGCTTCCTCGGGGGTCAGCGCGTTCGAGCGCAACTCGGCGTCGATACTCATCTGCTTACCCGGCATTGCGTCGAGCGTAAAGCGCGCGCCGACTTCGGCGACGCGCTCGGACCCCTTGGCGATCACGATGAACTGCACCGTGGCGATCGTCGCGAACACCACGATCCCCACGACAAGGTTACCGCCCACGACAAGTTCGCCGAAACTGTCGATGATGTGGCCGGCATTGGCGTGGAGCAAGATCGACTTGGTCGAGGCGATGTTCAGCGAGAGCCGATAGAGGGTGGTAAACAGCAGCATCGAGGGAAACGACGAGAGCGAGACGATGTTGTTGGCGTAGAGCGTGACCATTAGCAGGATCACGCTGAGGGTGATGTTAATGGCGACTAGCGCGTCGATGGCGGCGGTGGGTAACGGCAGCACCATCAGAGATACGATGGCCACCAGCAGGGCGGCGATACCGATTTCGCCGACAGCGGGAATCCTAAGGGTACGTAGCATGCTCAGGCTCCAGTCAGGTGATTGTCTCGTTGCGCGCCCACGCTGTTCACCCAGCGCAGGATCGCCGCGACGACTTCGAACATCGTTTCGGGAATCGGATCGCCGACTGGCACGCGGTAGAGTGCGCGCGCCACCGGCGGATTGGCGACCACCGGTATGCCGGCCTCGGCCGCGTAACGGCGCACCAAGGCAGCTTCCGCATCGGCTCCACTCGCGACAATCAGCGGCAACGAGTCGACGCCGGACTCGTAGCGCAGCGCAACGGCGTAGTGGGTCGGATTGGTAACGACCAGCGTCGCGCCGGCGACCGCTTTTTTGTCGGGTTCGTTCATCGCCATATCGCGGCCTATTTTGCGCCGCTCGCGTTTCAGGAGCGGGTCGCCGTCCTGCTGCTTATGCTCGCGCTTGATATCGTCCTTGGCCATGCGGTTCTGCCGGATGAAGAGCCAGCGCGCGACCTTGAAGTCGACCACGCCGATCACGAGATAAGCGAGCGCCGCGATTCCGAGCAGCGTCAGCAGCCTACCCCAGAGCAACTGAATCAGTGTCGGCAGCGTTTGATAGGGGGCTCCCGAGAGTAGCGGCAGCATATTCCGGATGGTGAACCACATAATTGTGAACAGGATCGTCGCTTTCACGATCATTTTTGCGAGTTCGATGACCGAGCGCAGCGAAAAGATCTTCTTGAGGCCGCTGGCCGGATTCACCGCTTCAAATTTGGGCGCCACGGGATCGAACGACACCACGAAACGAACCTGTACGGCATTGGCGATAAGTCCGGCGAGTGCTGCCACCAGCGCGATCGGCACCATGAGCAGTGCGCCCGTCTTGGCGATGTTCGCGAGCGCGACCCAGATGCTTTGCAGCGAGCGATCACCGGCTACCGCCTCAAGCGCCGTATGGATAAGCGTGTGGATCATCTCGGCGAGCGGAACGACCGTGGCCGAGAGCCCGATCACCAAGGTAAGCAGGGATGCGCTTTCGGTCACGTCGGGACTCTTCGACGCCTGACCTTTCTCCCGAACGTCCTTGAGGCGCTTCTCTGTGGGCTTTTCGGTTTTTTCGCCGCTCATCGATAGGCCTCGTTAAAGTGAAATATACGTTCGATGGCCTGAGGATAGCCTCGCACGCGTCTCATGCCATCGTCTATTGACACTTTGTTGCGATTGGTCGCCGCCGGGGAGGCAGTTTCCAGGCACTCTTCGCAAATCCGAAGTTTGCTTCGCACTCGGCCCATGCAGCCAATCTTGCCTTGCTATCTTGCAGACACGCCGGTCAATATCCGGCGCATATCTTCCCACCGGCCATCAGGAGCAGAAAATGAGCGAGGCGAAAGAATACATGTGTTTCGACGAATATGTCGTCAATATCATGCTGGAAATACTAGGCGTAGCGATGCGGGACAACTTTCCGAATAGCCGAGTCGATCGAGACGACATGGGATACATGTTCGACGCGCTGACAGTACTCTGCGTGCGTACCCCGGAACTCGAGATGTTCGAGGGACTCCTCAACATCTCGCGTAACGACTACATTAGCGCGAGCCATGTCTTCCAGAATCTGGTCGACACGGGGCGCTGCATGCCGGCCAGCAGGGCAATGCTTGCGCTGTGCAAATCGATGAACAACGACCCGAATTGGCGCCGCGAGGCTGACCAACTGCTAGAGGAAAACGCCGACGACAACGCCGTGCTAATGATGCGCACTATCATTGCAAAGCAGGAGTTGTTTAATGCGATCGAGCAGAGCAAACGCACGGGTAACTTTGAAGTGCCGGAGTCGCTCGCGGCGCTCAAGAACGAGCGTGCGAAACGCCAGGTGGCGCACGCCGAGATCGCTGTGCCCGTGCCGACGCAGATCGATCCGTCGATGATGATGAACGGCCAGTACATGAGGCTTTAAATCGCCCGTCAAGCGACCTTGGAATCTCCAGGAGAAACACGATGAGCACGGCGATCTCGCTTCCGCAGTTCAACTCGATGTTCACCCATGCCTTCAATATGGGCGAGCGGGCAGCGCCGCCCCCTTCGGCGAGCGCGACAGAAGCTTTTCAGGCGATGGCCCAGCATAGCCGAATGACGTCGCCGAAACCGCCGGAAACCGACGCCGGCGCGCTGATTTCGCGCATGGCGAGTTCTCAGGACGCAGCGTTCAAGACGGTCTCGGACGACATGCTCTACATGATCAGCAATTCGGCGGGGATGTCGATGCAGCAAATCGCGACTGCCAGTATGCAGGTACAATTGGAGACTGCCGGCATGCAGGTCGATCTCCAAAGCAAGCTGGCTGTCGTGACCTCGTCGAAGGATGCGATAGACACTTTAATGAAGAATCAGTGAGGAGTGGCAATCATGCGCATGGCTTTTTCCTACCAGTTGCGCCGGCGCGTTATCCTATCTATCGGCCTCGCGCTAACGCTGTTGTTGGCGGCTTGCCATAGCGAGCTATACGGTGATCTGACCGAGCACGACAGCAACGAAATGGTCGCCGTCCTGCTTGAGAATGGCGTCGACGCGCAAAAGAGTACGTCGGACGGCGGCAAGACCTGGTCGGTCGAAGTCGCGGACGGCCAGTTTGTGCGGGCGATGCAAGAGCTGCGCGAAGCAGGGCTGCCGCGCAACAAGTATGACAACCTCGGCGATCTATTCAAGCAAAGCGGACTCGTGTCGACACCGACCGAAGAGCGGGTGCGCTTCATCTACGGCGTCGAGCAGGAGCTGTCCGACACGCTGTCGAAGATCGACGGCGTCATCGTCGCGCGCGTGCAGATCGTGTTGCCCAACAACGATCCGCTCGCAACTGCGGTCAAGCCCTCGTCGGCGTCGGTGTTCATCAAGTACCGGCCGAACGCTGACCTTGAAACGCTGACGCAGCAGATCAAGAACCTTGTCGCGCACAGCGTTGAGGGCTTGACCTACGAGCAGGTCTCCATCACGAGCATCCCTGCAGACCCCATCGATCTCGCAGCGAAACCCAGGCGCGGAGCGGGGTGGAGCGTGATAGCCGATATCGGCATGCTGGTATTTTTCTGCAGCGCGGCGGTGCTGTGCTTTGCCTTGATGCGAAAAAGCTCACTCGGCCTGACTGGAGGCAAGCTCGGGCGCTTCTTCCGTAAGTCGTCGGCGTCCGAAACCATGACGTCAGAACCTCATTGAACCGGCGCCGACGATGAGCGCGCCATTTTTTCCTGAGCCCGACGAACGACTCGCGCCTGCGCACCGTCTCGCCGAGATGTTTGCGCGCTTCGAGGCTAATCGCCGCAGTCTAGGAGCATGGATCGATCGATCGTGGCTGCCGGCATGGGCTGCACAGCCGGCGCTTGACTCGCACCTGGAAGATTGCTCGGCAGCAATCGCCGACGCGCTGGCGCTGCCGCTGCCCAATTTTGCAGCGTGCTGCGTCGAAGAGCCGGTTGGCGACGCGCTGGCGATGCTGACCATGAATCAAGCCGTCACGGCGTTGCGCTTACGCGCGCTTTGGTTTCGGCGCAACGAGCTGCGCCGCATCGTTGGGCGCGAGAGCCGCGATCATTGTTTGGATCTGATCGGCGCGGCCAATGCCGACAATCTGCTGCGGTTGATCCAGATGCAACCGTCCGGCCCGCAAATCGAGCCGCTGTATCGCCTCGGTTTGCCAGCACTCGGCGGGCTCTCGGCGCTGCTTCTAGCTTGGGAAGGCTGGTGCCTGTTCCGCCGCGACGGGGCTTGGCGATCCGGCACACCGACCGATTTGGTGCGGCTCGCATTGCCGCGTGATCTAGTCGAACCCGAGTGGCTCGACACCTGCGATCCAGCTGTTGATCGCGACGGCTCTATCGAGACCCTGAAGCTGTTACCTCATTTATATCCGGAGCAGTCATGGTCATTTGGCTTCGCACCCGCAACCGCGAACTGAGCGGCGCCGGCGATAACGCCGATATCGGCGCGCAGTGCGGCATCGGCGTCGAGAGCGTCGACGACATCGTACGCCGCGAGGCGTTCGCGACCATCGTCGATCTCGACGAGGCCGCGGGCGAAATCGAGCGGCTGCGTCAAACGATCCTGGCCGAGGCACACGCCGCAGCCGAGGCGCTGATCGCGCAGGCCAAGGCCGATGCCGAAAGTCTGCGCGACAAGGCCCGCCGCGAATACGAAACGGCCGCGGCTCGCGGCTATGAGACTGGCCGTGAGCAGGCTCTTTCTGAATGGTACGAGCGCTCGGCGGGAACCGTCGCCGACCAGCGGCGCATTCAGGGCATGCTGCGCGAACGCATCGTCGAAGTTATCGTCGATGCAACCGAGCAGATCGTGCGCAGCGAGGATGTGGCCGCGCTTTTCGCGCGCTCGGCGGAGGTGGTCGAGCGCATCGTTGAAGGTAGTACCTACTTAAGAGTGCGCGTGCATCCCGATGACCATGAGAGTGCCTCTCGAGAGTTCGCCCGGCTCGCGGCCGACTGGCGTGAGCGGGGCCACGGCATCTCGGTGACAGTCGTCGGCGATCGCCAGGTCGCGCCGAGCAGCTGCCTCTGCGAATCGGATCTCGGCATGGTCGATGCGAGCCTCGACACGCAGTTGGCCGCCCTACGCGCGGCGGTTGCGCGTGCCGCACGGCAGACGATCGTGGCCCACGAAGAGGATATGGATATGGCAGCGGAAACCGACGCCAACTCAGGTAAAGTCGAATGCGACGATGAATACGACGACGTCGACGATTTTGGATCACCCTGGCTCGGCGAGCCAGGCGATTTCGATGGTATAGCGCCTGCCGAGCGCCATGAGACAGGCCAATCATAATGGACACACTTGACGATTTCGTAGCGCCGGCCGGCTATGACGAGCTCCAGGAACTGACCCAAGCCATCGCGCGCGAATTGCGCGCGGGTACGCGGGTCGAGACGCGCGGCAAGGTGCTCGAGGTAATCGGTACGCTGATGCGGGTGACCGGTCTCGACGCCCGGCTCGGGGAACTGTGCGAGTTGCGAGCACCCAACGGCCGGCTGCTGCAGCATGCCGAGGTGGTCGGCTTCTCGCGCAATATCGCGATCCTTTCGCCGTTCGGCCGACTCACCGACATCTCCCGCTCGACCCAAGTCGTCGGTCTGGGCCGCCCGCTTTCAGTCCCGGTCGGTGAGGCTCTACTCGGGCGTGTGATCGACAGCTTGGGCATGCCGCTCGACGGCAAAGAACCGCCGCGGTGCGAATCGGTCCGGCCAATCTTCGCCGATCCACCGAATCCGATGACTCGACCGCTGATCGAGCGTGACCTGCCGACTGGGGTGCGCATCGTCGACGGGCTGATGACGCTCGGCGAAGGGCAGCGCATGGGCATTTTCGCACCGGCCGGCGTCGGCAAAAGTACGCTGATGGGGATGTTCGCGCGTGGCGCACGCTGCGACGTCAACGTCATCGCTCTGATCGGCGAGCGTGGACGGGAGGTGCGCGAGTTTATCGAGTTGACCCTCGGGCCGGAGGGTATGGCGCGATCTGTCGTCGTCTGCGCGACCTCCGACCGTTCGGCAATCGAACGCGCCAAGGCGGCTTTCGTCGCGACCTCGGTTGCCGAGTATTTTCGCGACTGCGGCATGAGCGTGCTGCTGATGATGGATTCTCTCACGCGCTTCGCGCGTGCTCAGCGCGAAATTGGTCTCGCGGCCGGTGAGCCCCCAGCACGGCGCGGGTTTCCACCGTCGGTGTTTGCAGAGTTGCCGCGTCTCGTGGAGCGAGCCGGATTGTCCGAGCGCGGCGCGATCACCGCGCTCTACACGGTACTCGCGGAAGACGAGACCGGCGGCGACCCGGTCGCCGAGGAAGTCCGCGGCTTGCTTGACGGCCACATGATTCTTTCGCGCGAGATCGCCGCCCGCCATCAATATCCGGCCATCGATGTACTTGGCAGTCTGTCGCGCGTGATGCCTCAGGTCGTCTCGCACGAGCGCATGGAGCAAGCGGGCCACCTGCGGCGCCTGCTCGCGAAGCACAAGGAAATCGAGACACTGCTGCAAATTGGCGAGTACCGGGCCGGCAGCGATCCACTGGCCGACGAAGCAATTGCGCGGATCGATGAAATTCGCGCTTTCCTCAACCAGCGCACCGACGAGTTTTCGTCGCCCGAAGAGGTCGGCGATGCGCTCGCCGCACTCGTCGACTAAAGCCGACTCATGGGAGATACGCGATGAAGGACCGGCGCATGATTACCTTCAACCTGATGATCGAGAAGCGTCACCGCCTCGACCAAGCGCTGCGCGAGACACTCGCCACGCAGCGCACCGAACTCGCGGCGGCAGAGGCGGCGGCGGACGAAAAACGCACGGCAGCCCATGACGTCCGTACCGATATGCAGGCTTGCGACGAACATCTCGACGGGATGCTCTCGGGGCGCACGGCGATGTCGCTGCCGCTTTTCAATCAGTTGCAGGCGTATCGAGGCACCGTGGTAGAGCGCTTGCGCGGTGCCGAGGCCGAACTAAAGCAGGCCGAGACCGAAGTCGAGCGTAGGAGTGCGGCGCTCGGAGAGACGAGTGCGCAAATTGTTCGCAATGAAGGGCAGATTTCGATGCTTAAGGAACGCGTCGCACGGCTGCTGGCCGAGGCGGAACGCGAACGGGAAGATAGTCAAGACGAGGAAATCGAGGAAATCATGATTTCTCGCGGCGGGGGCGCTGGCCAGAGAGGCGCCGGATTCGCGGCAACCACAGGGAGTTTGCCATGATGATTGAAGGAATCAGGATGGCGTCTAAGGCTGGCGTGACCAGCACAGAGAATAGTCCGTCGCTCAACGGCATCTGGGCGGAGTGCGTGATCCGTGCGCTGCTCACACATGGCGTGCGTGACGTCGTACTATGCCCAGGTGGTCGTGCGAGCGCATTGAGTCTCGCGATGGAACGCGATCCACGCGTGAATGTCGCACTCGTCAGTACCGACGAGCGCAGCGGCGCGTTCGCAGCGCTTGGCATGGCCAAGGCACGCGGCACACCCGTCGCGGTGGTAACCACCTCAGGCTCTGCCGTCGCTAACCTGCTGCCGGCGCTGGTCGAGGCTGATGCGAGCGCAATCGCATTGGTGGTCGTGAGCTGCGATCGGCCGCGGCATCTGCGCGGCATGGGCTTTGGGCAAATGGCCGATCATCTCGGAGCGACTGCGGTTGCGACACGCGCACAGGCGGACCTCGACGATCCGCTCGACACGCCGGCCGCGATTGAACGTGCCCGTTTGCAGCTCGACGCCGCGTTGCGGCAACTCAAAGGTAGCGGTGTACCTGCACCGCACGTGGACGGGCACCCGCCGGCACGCCGCGCGACGCGTGGCCCAGTACACCTGAATGTACCATTCGCAGGCGTCTACGATGCGCTTGAGACGCTGCCGGTCAGTGCCGCGACGATCGCAGCGGCGCGCGCGCTATGGGACGATGCCGACGACTTACGGGGCGCGACCCGCACGGCGGGCCCCGCATGGGGCGATGCCGATGCGCAGCGAATCACCACGCGCATCGCGGCTCTTCGTGCGCGCCGCTTCATGATGGGCGGCGTCGAACCGATCAGCGGGGTGAATGGGTTGATTGTCGTGGGCGCCGAGCCTGGCGCGCCCCGCGATGCAATCCTCGCATTTGCCGCGAGAACCGGTTATCCCGTGCTCGCGGACGTCTGCAGCGGATTGCGCGCCCACTCCGCTGCCAATACATCGAGAGAGCGCGCGGGCGCGTTACTGATGAATCCGTTCGATGCGCTTGGTTCGCGCATCGCGGATGCACACCCCGAGCTAATCATACGCTTCGGCCTCGCGCCGGTACAGCCCATGCTGCAAGGGTTTCTCAGGACTCATGCCGAAGTGCCGGCGGTCAAGATCGGCGCCCGAGCGGATGCGCGCGACTACCTGCATCCGGTACTCGATACGCGCGATATGCTATTCGACGTCGACGCGGCGAAACTACGCGCACTTGGTGATCTGCTGTGCGCGCATGCAGGCGCGGCTGACCACAAGTGGCGCGAACGATGGGCAAACTCCGCAGCACGCGGGATAAGCGCGCGCCGGGCATGTGTTGCGGCACTTCCCTGGGGCGAGGTAAGCGCGGCGCACAGGGCGCTCAAGGCGGACGGCTTCGCGTTCATCCACATCGGCAACTCGATGTCGGTGCGGCACGCGGACATCGGCTACGAGGTTTGCACGACTCCGCAGGACGTCTACGTGAACCGCGGGGTGAGTGGTATCGACGGCACGCTGTCCACTTTCATCGGCGAGGCGCTCGCGCGCCGGGAGCCCGGTTTACTGCTGGTTGGCGATCAAACGCTACTGCACGACCTCGCGGCACTGGCAGCCGCCCAGCGTGTCGATACGCCCGCTTGCGTCTGTGTGCTAAACAACGGGGGCGGCGCGATCTTCGATTACCTGCCGCTTGCCGCGGAGCCGGAATACGGCCGCGCGATCCGCAATCCACATCATTTCGACAGCGCGGCGCTAGCGCAGGCGTTCGGCCTGGGCTATCGCTACGCCGGATCGCGCGAAACGCTTGACGATGCGCTTGCCGCCGCGCGCAGCCGCTGCGGTGTGACGCTCGTTGAGATCGATGTGCTCCCGCTGTCGGGAATTGCGCAGATGACGGCACTCGCAAAAACGATGGGAGGCCGCTGATGCGATGGGATACTCAGGCCGCTTCGGCCAGTCAGATCAGAGCGTCGCACGAAGCGCTACTGCGCTACGCGAGCGCCGCAGCGCCGGATGAGGTGTTTTTGGAAGACATGCAGCGCCGCATCGACGCGGCCGCCGCGAGACGCGCGTCGGACTCGATGCCGGCGGCGTCGAGCCATGACTTTTTGCGAGTACTGCTGCTCAGTTACAGCGGCGCCGGCAATACGGGTGCCGACCTGCGTACGATTGAGACGATCGAGCAAGTCGAGCGTGTGCTCGCTCACCGCTCGCCACGCATCACGCTGCTCGCGCTAGGCTCGCAGTTCGACCATCCGGTGCTCGCGCGGATCACAAAGCTCACTTCTCCGCTGGAGTATCTGCCGGATATCCTCGACGCGGCGATGTGCGAGGCCGACGTGGTGATCAATGTAGAAGGCTCGACTTATACGTCGAAGTTCTCCGATTCGCTAGCCGGCATCCTGATCGGCGGCTTGGCGCTCGCGCAGGCGCACGGCTGCGCCGCAATCGCCTATGGAATCGACAGCGGCACAATCAGTGCTCCGCTTGAGCGTTTCGTCCGGCACAATGCGGCGCGCAGCACTGTAATCTGCCGCAATGAGGCGGCACGTACCCAGCTTGCCGGATTCGGGATCGCCACGGAGCAGGGAGCAGATACGGCCTGGAGTTGGCGTGCCGCTGCTCGCGCGGAAAGGCGGAATGAGCGCATTGTCGCACTGTGCCCGAACAATCCATTCTGGTGGCCGGTCTGCGCCAACGCACCACGAGCGGCGGCGCTCGACTACGCCGGCAAGACTTCGCCGCTGCGCTATGGCCCGCTGCACTTCCATAGCTGGGACGACGCACGCGCGCTCGGATACGAAGCGTATCTGAACCGCTTCGCCGAGATCGGACGGGCGTTGCAAGAGCGCGGCTATACGCCGGTGGTGGTCGGCATGGAATCGCTCGACGCAGCCGCCTGCGCGGATCTGGCCGCGCGCCTGCCGCCGGGGTCTTGCACCGTTGTGGTGCGAGGCCCCGACAACCTCGCCACTGTCGCCACGACGGTGGCACAGGCCGATTGCGTGGTGACAACCCGCTATCATGCGGCCGTGCTAGCCCTTTCGCATGGCGTGCCAGCATTCGGGCTCTCAATGGACGAGCGCATTGCACGGCTGCTCGACGAGGCCGGACTCAGCGATTGGCACGCGCGCTGCGACGCGCCGAACGCCGCGGTGCTGGCGCTCGAGCGCATCGCTACGCTCGATGATGCGAACCAGTGCGCGAGCGTCGTAGCGGCATGCGAGCAATATGCAGATACGCAACGCACGCTGCTCGAGAGCATGGGGCGGCGGCTGGCCGATGCGATTGACGGACGGTGAATATAACGATATCCCATTGATTATTTCGGGGCGCTTGGGTCATAGGCGCAACGAAAACCATCCGCCGAGGTAAGCGTAACGGGCGTGCGACCTTCGCGCCGCTGCACGTCGGTTCGCAGCATAAACCCAGAGGCTTCCTCGACGCGATACAGTGGCCTATCCTCGTCGCCACGCTATTCGCCCCATGGAGTCTTCAGCATGAATATGCGCACTCATTTCCCCTCCCTCGATCCGTCGTCGGAGGCCGCACTCGGCTCCAGCGAAACCTCGAGCCGGACGGAAAAGCATGCGCCGCGCTCGACATCCCGGATACAGGCAAACAGCCAACTAGACCATTTGAAAACGCTCGACGGCCGCAACCGATCGGGCGCGGCAAGCAAAGCCGCTGGAACCGCTGACTCGCGACGGACGCGCGAAAAGGATTGGGCTGATATGCTGGACCCGATCTTTCGCCGCTCACCGGATGAGCTCGCCGCCGGAAAATCGGGTGATGTCGGTTCACCGCAATCCAGCCTGATTGACGCACCGATGCAGCCATTAAAAGGCGTGCGGCGACTGATGGTGGACATCGATAAATTGCCGCCCCGGAAAGCATCGCCGCGGATGCAGGAGCTGCACTCGATTATGTCAATCGGGAATCGGCCGGGCATAGCGACGCGCGAGGCCCGGCTGGCGTCTTTGGCGAAGCGCGTCGAGGTCGAAATTGCCGTGCATGAGGTGAGGGGGCGGATTCTCAATCAAATCGGAAAGCTGCCTAAAAATGATGTATCGCTGCGCCGCGCCATCGAACTGATCGAAAGTATCAATAAATTGCCAGACGATACGGCATTGCCCTGGCTGCAGAAAATGCACGCCGCGATGTCGACCAAGCTTTCCGCGCGCGAGGTGAGAGGACGCATTCTCGATCAAATCGAAAAGCTGCCTAAAAATCATGCATCGCTGCGCCCCGCCATTGAGTTGATGGAGGACATCGATAAAATGCCCGACGCCAAGGCTTTGCCACTGCTGAAGGAGTGGCACGCAGCCATATCGAACAAGAACCCACCTAGTGCGACGACACGTAAGTCCAATCCACAAACCTCAGCCCGGCGCACCGTAGACGGTGCGCCGGCAAGTGGTCCGCAAAACGTTCGAACGGCGAGGCTCGAACGCGGCGTGGCCGGATCGCAAACACCGGTATTGCCGACTCGTGCGAAACCGGCGCCCATCGTGCGGCCTTCGCGAAGTCATACGGTTACCCAAGCCCAGATTCAGCCACATCGCACGCTAGAGGATCATCTGGAAGACGCGAGACAAGAG
>Ga0302314_10007390_pt1 | contig 19759 bp, 21 predicted proteins | sample III_Palsa_N2_3_FD_200533 | JGI IMG/M metagenome (GOLD analysis project Ga0302314, IMG submission 200533) | Peat permafrost microbial communities from Stordalen Mire near Abisko, Sweden - III_Palsa_N2_3 | ecosystem: Environmental > Terrestrial > Soil > Palsa > Peat permafrost | place: Sweden...
GCCTGTTCGGCGGCGCCGGCGTGGGCAAGACCGTGACCATGCAGGAGCTGATCAACAACATCGCCAAGGCCTACGGCGGCTATTCGGTGCTGGCCGGCGTCGGCGAGCGCACGCGCGAGGGCAACGATCTCTATTACGAGATGATCGAGTCCAAGGTGAACGTCGATCCCAAGGAGAACAACGGATCGACCGAGGGCTCGCGTTGCGCGCTCGTCTACGGCCAGATGAACGAGCCGCCCGGCGCGCGTGCGCGGGTCGCGCTCTCCGGCCTCGTCCAGGCGGAATATTTCCGCGACGAGGAGGGCAAGGACGTGCTCCTGTTCATCGACAATATCTTCCGCTTCACCCAGGCCGGTTCGGAAATGTCGGCCCTCCTGGGTCGCATCCCCTCGGCCGTGGGCTACCAGCCGACGCTCGCCACCGAGATGGGCAACCTGCAGGAGCGGATCACCTCCACCACCAAGGGCTCGATCACCTCGGTCCAGGCCATCTTCGTGCCGGCCGACGATCCGACCGACCCTGCCCCGGCCACGGCCTTCGCCCACCTGGACGCCACCACCATGCTCAGCCGCGACATCGCCGCCCTGGGCATCTTCCCGGCGGTCGATCCGCTCGATTCCAGTTCGCGCATCCTCGACCCGCTGGTGATCGGCGAGGAGCATTACAACGTCGCCCGGCGCGTGCAGGCCATCCTGCAGCAATACAAGGCGCTGAAGGACATCATCGCCATCCTGGGCATGGACGAGCTCTCCGAGGAGGACAAGGTGATCGTCGCCCGCGCGCGCCGGATCACCCAGTTCCTGTCGCAACCGCTGCACGTGGCGGAAGTGTTCACCAATCAGCCGGGCGTGTTCGTTCCGCTCGAGGAGACGATCCGCTCGTTCAAGGCGGTGTGCGACGGCGACTACGATCACTTGCCTGAGAGCGCCTTCCGCCTGGTCGGCGGGATCGACGAGGCCATCGCCAAGGCCGAGAAGATAGCGTCGGAGGCTTAGAGGTCTTGTCCGAAAAGCTGCATTTCTCCCTGGTCGCGCCCGAGCGGGAGCTGTTCAGCGGGCTGGTCGACCGCGTGGATGCGCCGGGCTCGGAGGGCGGCTTTGGCGTGCTCGCCGGCCACGCGCCGTTCATGACCACGCTGAAGGAGGGCCGCATCCACGTGCGCAACGACGGCGGCGATCTGGCGTATGACGTCAAAGGCGGGTTCGCCGACGTCACGCCGGCGGGGCTGACCATACTCGCCGAAGAAGCGATCGAAGTCGGCTGAAAAAGCGCTCTCGCGCCCGCCTCCGCCTTTGGCTAGAAGCCTTTCCTTGCGCTTCGAAAAAACGTCGAAATTCAAAACAGGGGACACCGTCGCCATGCGCCTTGCGCTCGCCAGCCTGATCGCCCTCGCGGGCGTCGCACCCGCGGTCTACGCCCAGGCGCCAGCCACGACGGAGGCGCCGCCGGCGTCGACGGCCCCTGCGCCCATGGCGGCGCCCGAAGCCGCGCCGACGGCTCCGCCAGTGTCGTCCCCGACAACCCCTTCGCCGATGGAAGCCGCCCCGGCGCCGTCGGCGCAGGTGCCGGCCCAAACGCCGGCCGCTCCGGCGCCCGCTCAGGCCCCTTCCGCGGCCCCGGCGCCGACCGAGGCTGCTCTCCCCGCGCCGGCGCCTGAAGCGCCGCCCCCGCCTCCCGCTCCGCCGCCGCCGCCCACCGATCCGGTGGCGATCGCGTTGCTCAGCACCCTGGAGAGCGTGTGCGTTCCGGCGGCGAATGGCGGCGATCTCGGCCAACTCACCAAGGCTGCCGGCTATCGCAGGTCTGGGGAGAACTATGTGATGAAGCGAGCGGGCTTCCAATTCACTGTGCTGGCGCCGGGCTCCAACCCCAACCAGTGCCACGTCGACATCATCCATCCCGTGGATCCCGAGGCGCCGGCCAAGCCCCTGGTCATCGCGCTTCACAACTGGGCGGCAGTGTCGCGGGACTGGTCTCTCTACCGCAACGACAAGAACGTGACCGGCAATCAGGAGCTCACCACACGCTCCTGGGAGCATGACGAGGGCCCCAAGCACGAGGCCCTGGTGATCACGACCTTCCGCAGGGCGGACGGCACGCCCGCGCTGCGCAGCCAGGACACGTCCACGATGATCTACGGGGTCACGAAGAACCCAAGCTGAGCGCGACGGCGGCTCAGGCGGCTCTTACGGCGCTGAGGTCGTCGATCCAGGCCAGGCTGGCGCTTGCGACGCCCTCCCAGCCGGGCTCGCGCACAAGCCAGTGGCTCATGGCCGGGAGGATGCGCGTCTCGCCTCCGAGCCGGCGCGTGGCGCTTCTGACGGTGGCGACCGGATGGATGACATCCCGGGCGCCGACCAGCGCCAGCACGGGGGCTCTCACGGCGGCGCGAGGCACCAGCGTGGTGGCGAGGGGATCAAGCCACCAGTTGAGGGTTTCCCACAGCGCGCGGCCGCTTTCGGCGGTCATGCGCGCGAACGTCGCGCGTCGCTCCGCTTTCGGCAGGCGGTCGAACAGGTAGCGGCGCGCCGCGGCGTAGTCCGGCGCGATGGCCTGCGCCCAGTAGGGGCCGAGCGCATACAGGCTGACGGCCGACACGCCCTCTTCCATGCTCGCGCCGGTAAGGCCCCAAGGCGGGGAGGGCGCCAGCAGGATCAGGGCTTCCACAGGGGTTCGCGCGGCCACGAGCTGCGCCACGAGGCCGCCCAGGGAATGACCGATCAGCACCGGCGGTCGGCTCTGGTCGGCGCACACTGAGGCGACCTTGGCCGCATAGTCCCGCATGGAAAGGCCGGCCACGTCGGACGGCTTGGCGCCCGTTTCATGCCCAGGCAGGTCAGGCGCAATCACTTCATGCCCGGCGGCCTCGAACGGACGGCGAAAGTCCTCGAACACCCATCCGGCGCAAAACGCGCCGTGAACCATAATGATCGGAGTTGGCAACCGGCATTTCCCCCTTTTGGGCGTCGGGCGTTCGCCCGAATTCGTTGGAGCGCAAGGCGTACAGCGATTTCCCCGGCGAGGAAACCGGGAACCTTGGTGCGTCGAGGGCGGCGGATTGTCGCGTGACCGACCCAATGCCGACCATGCGCGGACGATCAGCCGCTGACGAGCGGCCCGAAAGCCTCCACCACCTTGCGGTAGGTCTCGCGTTTGAACGGGACCACCCACTCGATCGCCTCGTCGAGGTTGGCCCATCGCCAGGCGTCGAATTCGATCTCGTCGTGAGAGCCGAGGTCGATCTCGGCGTCCTCACCCAAGAAGCGAAGGGCGAACCAGAGCTGCTTCTGGCCGACCCACCCCTTGGCGATCTTCGAGCCGGCGTGTTCGGGCGGAAAGGCGTAGGCCAGCCAGTCGGTGGTCTGGCCTAGCAGACTCACCGAGGTGACACCGGTTTCCTCACGCAGTTCACGCAGCGCCGCCTCGTAGGGGGTCTCGTCCGGATCCATGCCCCCTTGCGGAAACTGCCAGTTGTAGGGGCCTGGAGTGTCGGCGCGCCGGCCGAGCCACACCTTGGCGTCCGCGCGCACCAGCACGATGCCGACGTTGGCACGGTAGCGCGCGAGATCCACGGCCCCGGCGCCCGAACCTCGAGGGGCTAGTTCGGCTTGGCGGGCGCCACGGCGACGGACACGCCCGGCTTGACGGCGCCGCCGTGGCCGGCCCGCAGGATCGCTGCCTCGGCCAGAGTCGCCGCCGGCTTGGGGAGCTTGGGCGTGGCGGCCACCGAGCCGTATTTCAACACATCCATCGCGCGCGCGAGCTGGAAGTCGCCCTTCTTCTCGTCGAAGCTCTGCGGCGGCGCTTCCGCCGGTTCGTGCGCTCCCTGGCGCGTCTTGCCCTCGTCGGCGTTGAGCGCGTTGTGGAAGCTGGCCTCGCTGAACTGGAAGGCCTCGTTGGCCACCTGCTGCGCTTCCTCCCGCGTCTCGGCCACCTCCAGATCAGGCTCGATCCCGGTCCTCTGGATCGACCTGCCGGAGGGGGTGTAGTAGCGCGCCGTGGTCAGCTTCACCGCGCCGTCCAGGCCGCCGCGCAGCGGAATCACCGTTTGCACCGAGCCCTTGCCGAAGCTGGTGAGGCCGACGAGCTGGGCGCGATGGCGATCCTGCAGCGCGCCAGCGACGATCTCGGCGGCCGAGGCGGTGCCGGAGTTGATCAGCACCACGACCGGAAGGTTGCCAAGCTTGGGGCCAGGCTTGGCGTTGTAGCGCTCGATGTCATGCGGATCACGCCCGCGCTGCGACACCACCTCGCCTCCGCTGAGGAAGAGATCGGAGACGCCCACCGCCTGGTCGAGCAGGCCGCCTGGATTGTTGCGCAGGTCGAGCACCAGGCCCTTGAGGTGCGGGTTCTTGGCGCGCAGATCGTCGATCCCGGCTTTCAGTTCGTCGGTGGCCTTCTCGTTGAAGCTGGCCAGGCGCACGTAGCCGTAGTCGCCTTCCGCATGATAGGTCACCGACTTGGGCTGGATGATCTCGCGAGTCATCTTGACGTCGAAGGGATCGGTCTTCTCGCGGGCGATGGTCAGCGTGACCGTTTCGCCGACCTTGCCGCGCATCTGCTTGACCGCGTCGTTGACGCTGAGGCCTAGCACCGTCTCCCCGTTGACGGCGGTGATGTAGTCGCCGGCCTTGATGCCGGCCTTGGCCGCGGGCGTGCCGTCGATGGGCGAGATCACCTTGACCACGCCATCTTCGCTGGTGATCTCCAGGCCGAGGCCCCCGTACTCGCCGCGCGTCTGGTCCTGCATGTCGTTGAAGGCTTCGGGATCGAGATAGTCGGAGTGCGGATCCAGCGAGGTCAGCATGCCGTTCAGCGCCGCCTCGATCAGCTTCTTGTCGTCCACCTGCGTCACATACTGGCGCTCAACCGTGTCGAGCACGTTCCCGAACAGCTCCAGCATATGGTAGGTTTCGGCGCGCGGTTCGGGCGTCGCGCGGGCGGTCTGGTTGAGATAGGCCATCGTGCCGGCCCCCAGCACGAAGGCCGAAGCACTGATCAGGAGATATTTGCGCATACGATCCGCCATGCCTGCCGCGCGCGCCGGAAATATGGCGCGCGGCTCAAAGTTCCACTTGCCCGATAGTTCGGAAGATGAGGGATCGGCGGCGCGGGCGCAAGGCGGGGCAGGGCGACCAGCCGCAAAACCCGACGATCGCGTGAATTCGCGCCATCAGTCGCGGTGATACGGGCCACCGGCCATGATGCTGGCGGCGCGGTAGATCTGCTCGGCCAGCATCGCCCTCACCAGCGCGTGCGGCCAGGTCTGCGGTCCGAAAGCCAGACGCTCGCTCGCCGCCGCGAGTACGGCGTCGCCCAGGCCGTCGGCCCCGCCGATCGCGAACACGAGGCGGCGCACGCCGTCATCGCGCAGGCGCTCCAGCAGAGCCGCGAACGCGCGCGAACCGAGCGCCTGGCCATGTTCGTCGCAGGCGATCAATCGGGCGTCTCGGGTGCGTTCGAGGAGGGCCTCTGCCTCCGCGGCCTTGCCAGGCTTGCGCGCCTCGACCTCGACGATGTCGATGGGTCCCAGGCCGTGGGAGCGACCGGTGGCGCCGGCGCGCGCCGCCCAATCCCTGGCCAGGGCTGCTTCGGGCGCGGCGCCCAGCCTGCCGACGCACAGGAGAGTGATGCGCAAGCGCGCGAGGTCAGATCGCGGCGACGCGGCTGGGCGGGTCGACCGACCAGATCTTCTCTATGTTGTAGAAGCTGCGCACCTCGGGGCGGAAGATGTGCACGATCAGGTCGCCGGCGTCGATCAGAACCCAGTCGCAGGCCGGCAGGCCCTCCACCTTGGCCCTGCCGTGGCCGGCGTCCTTGATCGCACGCAGGAGATGGTCGGCGATGGCGCCGACATGGCGGTGCGAGCGGCCTGACGCCACCACGATGCCGTCGGCGACAGAACTCTTGTCCTTGAGGTCGATGAGGATGATGTCCTGCGCCTTCTCGTCGTCCAGGCGCCTCAGGATCATGGTCTCGAGCGGCGTGCGGCCAATCGGCTCGCAGGGGGCGGGGGCCTCGTGAAGAGGCGCCAGGTGCGCCTTGGGCGCGGGGTCGCGGCTCAGAATCGGCTCCTTCTGGAATCAACTACTCTCGCCACTATCACGTTCGGCGTTCCGGGTCAGCTTTCTTGCGCAGCGCGGTGGAGGAGGAGAAGTTCCACGGTCCGGTGAGGTAGACCCAGGCCGGCGGCCGGGCGCCCGGCAACCGTCGCGCGGCGGTTGCGGGCAGGCGCGCGTGGACGAAGCGGCGGGCGGCCGGCGAGAGCAGGCTCTTGATGGTCACACCCGGCCGCGCCACCACGGCGATGGGGATCTCGCGCAGTAAGCCGGTCCAGTCCCGCCACGCTTGCAGGCTGTTCAGGCTATCGGCGCCCATGATCCACACGAACAGGACCCCCGGGAAGCGGGCCTTGAGCAGGCGCACGGTGTCGATTGTGTATCCGGACCCCAAGCGCCGCTCGGCGTCGGACACCACCGTCGTGGGGCCACGCGCGTGGCGCGCCGTGGCCTCCATGCGCCGGTCGAGGCGATCGGTCTCGCGCGGAGTCTTCAACGGGTTCTGAGGTGAGACGAGCCAGATCACCCGGTCGAGGCCCAGACGTTTGCGCGCCGTCACGGCCACATGGGTGTGACCCTGGTGCGCCGGATTGAACGATCCGCCATAAAGACCCACGCGCATCCCCGGGGCGAGGCTGAAGCCCAGCCGCAGACCGCCAGGGCGTCCGGCCACGGGCGGCCTGGGCGCGGCCGTGACCTTGATCATGGCTAGGAGACCCGCTCGCCTGCGGGGTTCAGGGCGAGGTCGTCGGCGTGGATGAGCGGGCCGGCGGCGTCGCCCAGAAGCGCCTCGATGGCGCTGGAGCGCAGACCCAGAATGCGCCGCGCGTCGGCGCTGTCGTAGCGTGCGAGCCCTCGGCCCACGTCGCGCCCGGCCAAATCGCGCACGACTACCGCGTCGCCCTTGCCGAAGCGGCCCTCGGCGGACCTGACGCCGGCTGCCAGCAGGCTCTTGCCGGCGCGCAACGCCGCGGCTGCACCGTCGTCGATGACGACCACCCCCTGCGGCGCGAGCGAGCCGGCGATCCAGGCCTTGTAGGCCGCCGCCGGGGTGGAGTGGGGCGCGAACAGGGTGGCCGGCTCGCCCGCCTCGACCGCGCCCAAAGGTGATGGGCGCCAGCCCAGGGTGATCAGGGTCGCGCACCCGGCTGCGGCGGCGATGCGTGCGGCGGCGAGCTTGGTGACCATGCCGCCGCTTCCGACCCCATCGCGGCTGTTGGACCCTCCCGCCATCGCCTCGATCTGAGGCGTGATTTCGGCGACGGTCTCGATCCGCCGAGCGGCGGTATCGCGGCGGGGATCGGCGGTGTAGAGGCCATCGACGTCGGAGAGCAGCACGAGCAGGTCCGCCCCCACCATCTGCGCCACGCGGGCGGCGAGGCGGTCATTGTCGCCGTAGCGGAGTTCCTCGGTGGCGACCGTGTCGTTCTCGTTCACAACCGGGATCACGCCAAGGTCCAGCAGGGTCGCGAGGGTTGAACGGGCGTTCAGAAAGCGCGACCGCACCTCGGTGTCGTCCAGTGTGAGGAGGATCTGCGCCGTTCGCAGGCCCAAGGGTTCCAGCGCCTCTTCCCAGGCGCGCATAAGCATGGACTGTCCGGCCGCGGCGGCGGCCTGCTTTCCCGCCAGGCTCAAGGCTCGCCGCGCGAGGCCGAGGCGTCCGCGCCCCAGAGCCACGGCCCCCGACGACACCACCAGCAGCCGCTGGCCGCGCGCGGCCAGCCGCGCCGCATCGTGCGCGAACGCCGTCAACCAGGCGCGGTCGACCGCTCCAGTGGTCGCGTCCGCCAGCAGCGCCGAGCCGACCTTGACGACGACGAGCCGCGCTTCGCGGAGGACGCTCATGGCGTCCACGCCGGCGGCGCTTCGGCTGGGGCGCCGAGGTGGCGGCCCTCGCCAACCTTGGCATGAGCGGCGCGCAGCAGATCCCTGACCCCTTCGCCGGACACCGCGGAGACCAGATGCGGCGCGACGCCCGTGGCCTTGCCGACGGTTCGAGCGACCCGTTTGCGGAGACTCGCGTCCAGCGCGTCGATCTTGTTGAGCGCCACGATCTCGGGCTTCTCCTCGAGGCCGGCGCCATAGGCCGCGATTTCCCCGCGGATGGTCCGCCAGGCGGCGGCCGGGTTCTCGCCGGTTGCATCGATCAGGTGGATGAGCACCGCGGTCCGCTCGAGGTGGCCCAGGAAGCGCGTGCCGAGGCCCGCGCCCTCCGACGCGCCCTCGATGAGGCCAGGGACGTCGGCGACGACGAAACGCTCGTTGGGGGATAGGTCGACCACGCCCAGGTTGGGGGTCAGCGTCGTGAACGGATAGTCGGCAATCTTCGGCGTGGCCGCGGAGATGGCGGCCAGCAGAGTGGATTTGCCAGCGTTGGGCAGCCCCACGAGACCCACGTCGGCGATCAGCTTGAGGCGCAGCCACAGGGTTCTCTCGATGCCCTCCAGCCCGGGATTGGCGCGCCTGGGGGCTTGGTTCACCGGTCCCTTGAAGTGGGTGTTGCCGAAGCCTCCGTTGCCCCCCGCCGCGAGCAGGAGCCGCGCGCCCTCCAGGTCCAGATCGGCGATCAGGGTCTCGCGGTCTTCCTCCAGGACCTCGGTGCCCACTGGAACCTTGAGCACCACGTCGGCGCCCCCGGCGCCGGAGCGATTGCGCCCCATGCCGTGGACGCCGGTGCCTGCCTTGAAATGCTGCTGGTAGCGGTAGTCGATCAGGGTGTTCAGCCCCTCCACCGCCTCAATCCAGACATCGCCGCCCCGGCCGCCGTCGCCCCCGTCGGGACCGCCGTACTCGATGAACTTCTCGCGCCGGAACGACACCGCCCCGGCGCCGCCGTCGCCCGAACGGATGTAGATCTTGCACTGATCGAGGAACTTCATCCCGCCCTTGTGACCGACCGGGACGATAAAATCGAGCTAAGGCTCTGCGGATCGCGTGAACTCGAGCCACAGCGGCGTGCAATCGCCGAGCCGTTTGAGCTCATAGCGCGTGGTGGCGTGGTCCCAGGGCGCGCACTTCCAGTCGTCGGGGCTCTCGGCAATCCACGAGAAGGCGGGCGAGCGGAGGACGCGTTCCAGCGCCCAGTCGGCGTAGTCGGTCCAGTCGGTGGCGAACCTCAGGCGGCCGCCGGGCTGTAGCACACGCGCGGTTTGCGCGATGAAGGGGTCATCGACGAGGCGGCGCTTGTGGTGGCGGACCTTGGGCCACGGGTCCGGGAAAAGCACGAAGATGCGCTCCAGGCTCGCGGCGGGCAGCAGAGCCATCAGATCGCGCGCGTCTCCGGCGTGGACGCGCACGTTGGCCAACTGCTTCTCGTCGATATGCCGCAGCGCGCTGGCCACGCCGTTCAGGAAGGGCTCGGCGCCTAGCATCAGCACGTCTGGCCGCCGCTCCGCCTGGGCGGCCAGGTGCTCTCCGCCGCCGAAGCCGATCTCGAGCCAGGTGGCGGCCGCGCCCGGATTGAGCGACTGAGGATCGAATGGCGCCGATGGCGTCGCGATGGTCGGCAACAAGGTGGTGAGGAGCGCAGCCTGGGCCGGCTTGATCGGCCGCGACTTGATGCGCCCGAACGTACGGATCGGGGGTGGAGGGGTCACGGCGCCCCTATCGCCGGCGCCAGATGGGCCTGGCGCCGGCGAGCGAGACGATCAGCATCAGCCAGAACGGCGCGTCACCCAGTCGGCTGTAGGGCGTGGGCGCAAGGGCCGAAGGCAACTGCGCGTCGATGAACCCGAAGGCGCCTTCGCCGAGGCGTGCGCCGGGAACCACGCGGCCGAACGCATCGATCACCGCCGAGACGCCGGTGGGCGTGGCGCGCACCATCGGCAGGCCCTCCTCGATAGCGCGGTAGCTGGCCATGTTCAGGTGCTGCCAAGGTCCGCTGGTGGCCCCAAACCAGGCGTCGTTGGAGACGTTGACGATCCACGACGGCCGCACCCCGGCGGCGCGGGCGCCCTCCCGGGTGAAGCCGGGGTAGAGCGCCTCGTAGCAGATCAGCGGCTGGACCACGGGCAGGCCTGGGACGCGCAGCGGTCGTGGGCGCGGGCCAGCGCTGAAACCGTCGCCGACGTGGACGAAGGTCTTGATCCCCAGGCGCCCGGCGAGTGCATCGAAGGGCAGGAATTCGCCGAACGGCACCAGGCGGAACTTGTCGTAGAGGCCGGCCAAGGCCAGGCCGTCGCCAACGCGCGTGACGGCGACGAGGCTGTTGTAGATCACCGGAGGTTCGGCGGCGGCGTCGGCGACGCGGTATCCGCCCATCAGCAGGGTCTGGCCTGGCGAGAGCGCGCCGACGATGGCCGCGCGCGTCCAGGTTCCGGGGGCCAGATAGTCTCCCAACGCTGCTGGAATGGCCCCCTCCGGCCAGACCACGATCTGGACCGGATGCGCGGCGCGCCCGGCGGTCAGGCTGACATAGCGGGTGACGATACTGGCGAAGAGGGCCGGGTCGTATTTGGACGACTGTTGCACATCTGGCTGGACGACGCGCACCCATGGGCTGCGCGGATCTGGCGCGCGCGCGCCGGCCATCCGCCAGGCGCCGAACGCATAGAGCGCCACGAGAGTCAGCGCCGCGGCGCCCACTGCCGCTCGTCCGCGCCAAGCCTCGCCGATCACCGCGGGCGCGGCGGCGATCGCGAGGCTAATCCAGGTGAGGCCATAGGCGCCCACGAGCGCGGCGGCCTGCGAGATCGGCGATCCGGCCCGCCAGGTCTCGCCGGGCAGGTCCCAGGGAAAGCCGGTGAGGATGTGTCCGCGCAGCCATTCGAGGAGGGCGAACGCGCCGGCGAAAACGAGTAGGCGAGCGGCGCGGCGCCCCGCCAGGGCGCGATAGAGGAACGCCGCTGCGCCCCAGAAGAGCGCCATGCCCATGGCCACCAGCGCCACCGCGAAAGGCGCCATCCAGCCCTGGTTGGCCGCATCCACCTGGAACGGTTCGGCGATCCAGAACAGGCTGACGAGGAAATAGGCGCAACCGGCAAGCCAGCCTCGGAAGAAGGCGGATCGGAGGGTGGGCTGCCTGGAGGCCAGGCGTTGTGCTTCGCTGGAGCCCCCCTCCCGGCCTTCGGCCGTACTCCACCCAGGGGGAGGAGAGAGTGCGGCGTCTCTCTTCCCCCATTGGGGGAAGTACCGGCGAAGCCGGGGAAGAGGGCTCCAGCGGAGTGCGACTCCCGAGCGACTCCCATCCAGGAGCCATAGCAGTAGCGCGTAGCCGAGCAGGCCGGGGAGGAGGCCCCAGGGGGGGTGGGCGAGGGCGGCCGCCGCGCCAGCGGCAAGGCAGAGGAGACGCGCCGTCCACGCCGATCGGCCATCCGGCGGCGGATCAGCCATCCGGCGTGGGGGCGGCGTCGGCGGCGGGCGGCGCGGGGCGGATGCGAAGGCGCTTGACCCTGCGCGGATCGGCGTCGGTGATCTCGAAGTCCAGTCCGGCGGGATGGGCGATCACCTCGCCGCGCTGCGGCACCCGGCCCGCGAGCGCGGTGACGAGGCCCGCGGCGGTGTCGATGTTCTCGTCGTCCATGTCGTCGGTGACCAGGGTCTGTCCCAGCGCCGCCTCCAGGTCCTCCAGCGCCACACGCGCATCGACCTCATAGAGTCCACCGGCGCGGGGGACGATCTGGAGGATCGCGGCTTCGTCGTGCTCGTCGTCGATCTTGCCGACCACCGCCTCGATCACGTCCTCCAGGGTGACGAGCCCGTCGACGCCGCCGAACTCGTCGATGACCATGGCCATGTGGATCCGGCTGGTCTGCATGCGCACCAGCAGGTCGGCCGCACGCATGGACGGGGGGACGTAGTGGGTCTCCCGCACCAGGTGGCCGAGCACGGCGCCGGCCCGGTCGTTCCTCGTCGCCGGATCGGCCAGCAGCTTGAACACGTCCTTGAGGTGAGCCACCCCCACAGGGTCGTCGAGACTGTCGCGATAGACCGGCAGGCGCGAATGCTCGCTCTCGGCGAACGCCGCCACCACCGCCTCGAAAGGCGCGGAAAGCTCCACCGCGGTGATGTCGGCGCGGGGGGTCATCACGTCGGCGACCGTCAGGGTCTGGAACGCCTCGGCGTGGTCGACGAGATTGGCGGCGGCCGCCTGCGCGGCGTCGTCATCGTTCGACGCTTTCGCGACCTTGCGCCCGAGCCCCAGGCTGGTCAGGAGCGAGGCCAACCCGCTCGGTTTGGCCGGCCGCCTCGTCGCTGAGTCGGCGTCGTCAGCGTCGCTGCTGGCCATCGTCCGCCGCAACGAGCTCATAGGGGTCCGGTACATTCATCGCGGCCAGCAGATCGCACTCGATCGCTTCCATCCGCTTCGCCTCCGCGTCGGATTGGTGATCATAGCCCAAGAGGTGCAGGACGCCATGGATGACGAGATGGCGCAGGTGGTTGGCCAGCGGCTTGCCCTGGTCGCGGGCTTCGGCGGCGCACACGCCGTAGGCAAGAGTGATGTCGCCAAGATGGTGCTCAGGGTTCGGCGGCGCTGGGAACGAGAGTACGTTGGTCGCGTGATCCTCGCCGCGGAAGCGGGCGTTGAGGCCTCTCACGGTTGCGTCATCGGAGAGTAGAATGGCGATCGACCCAGGCTCGCCCAGCGCCGCGGCGACGCCGGCGGACGCGCGCGCCAGGTCGGCGACGTCCGCCACGGACGCGGTCCATGCCCTGTCGTCCACCTCGACGTCGATCACGGGAAGCGCCGCGCGGCGTCGGCGTCGTAGGCTTCGACGATCCGTCCGACCAGCGGATGCCGCACGATGTCGGCGGCGGTGAAGCGTGCGACCGCGACGCCTTCGACGCCCTCCAGAATGGATACGGCATGGGCCAGACCCGAGTCGGAGGGGTTGATCAGGTCGACCTGGCTAGGATCGCCGGTCACCGCCATGCGCGAGCCTTCGCCCAGCCTGGTGAGCACCATCTTCATCTGCAGACGCGAGGTGTTCTGCGCCTCGTCGACGATGACGAAGGCGTGGGCGAGCGTGCGGCCGCGCATGAAGGCGATCGGCGCCACCTCGACCTCGCCTCTATCGCGCCGGCGGCGCAGCTGATCGGCGCCCAGGATGTCGGTCATCGCCTCCCACACCGGAGCCATGTAGGGATCGACCTTCTCGTTGAGGTCACCCGGAAGGAAGCCCAGCCGCTCGCCGGCCTCGACGGCGGGCCTGGTGACCACGAGGCGCTCGACCTCGCCCCCGCGCAACAGGCCCGCGCCGTGGGCGACGGCCAGGAAGGTCTTGCCGGTGCCGGCGGGACCCAGGCCAAACACCAGGTCGTGGTGTTCGAGGGCGTCCAGATAGCGCGCCTGACCGGCGGTCTTGGCTGCGACGGGGCCCCGCCGGGCCGCATGGCCGACGGCCGCGCCGCCGGCGCGCGCCTGGTCGATGGCCACCCTCACGTCGGCGGAGGTGACATCAAGCTTGGACGCCACGCGCCCGGCCAGGGTCTCGATGGCTTGGCGCGCGCCGCGCCGGGCCTTGGCCTCGCCGTTGAGCGAGACGCCGCCGCCCGGGGTCTCCATCAGGACGTGGAAGGCGTCCTCGATCAGGGCCGCGTGCCGTCCCGCCGGGCCTGAGACGGCGCGCACCGCGTCGTCAGGCAACGCCAGGAACTCCGAGGGGCCGCGGCTCAAGCGGTCTCCATGACTCGCCGCTCGCCGGCCAGGCTGTTGTGGGAGGCGGCCGTAATGGCGATGGACTCGATCTGGCCGATCAGGCTGTCAGGACCCGCGCAGTGAACCGCCTGGAGGTAAGGGCTTCGGCCGATGATCTGTCCGGGATGGCGGCCGCGCTTTTCGAACAATACGGGCGCTGAGCGCCCGACCGTGGCGGCGTTGAACGCGCGGCGCTGATCCTCCAGCAACGCCTGGAGGCGAACGAGCCGCTCGTCCTTCTCGGCCTCGTCCACCCGCGAGGCCATGGCCGCCGCCGGCGTGCCGGGGCGGCGCGAATATTTGAACGAGAAGGCGCCGGCGTAGCTCACCTCGCGGATCAGGGCCAAGGTCGCCGCGAAGTCGGCCTCGCGCTCGCCGGGGAAGCCGACGATGAAGTCGCCTGAGAGGGCGATATCCGGCCGCGCGGCGCGAACACGCTCGATCAGCCTCAGATAGCTCTCCGCCGTGTGACCCCGGTTCATGGCCCTGAGGATTCGGTCGGAGCCGGACTGCACGGGAAGGTGCAGGTAGGGCATCAGGGCGCTCACCTCGCCGTGCGCGGCGATCAGCGCGTCGTCCATGTCACGCGGGTGGCTGGTGGTGTAGCGGATGCGGGCGAGTCCGGGGATGGCGGCCAGACGCCGGATCAGCGCTGCTAGGCCGCCGCCGCGGTCGTTCTGGTAGGCGTTGACGTTCTGGCCGAGCAGGGTGATCTCGCGCACCCCGCCCCGCGTCAGGGTGCGCGCCTCCGCCTCAATGGCGTCGGATGGACGAGAATATTCGGCGCCGCGGGTATAGGGCACCACGCAGAAGGTGCAGAACTTGTCGCAACCCTCCTGCACTGAGAGGAAGGCGGTGACGCCCGTGGCCCCGCGCGCCGACGGCAGCGCGTCGAACTTCTCATGCGGCGTGAAATCGGCGGCGAGCAGCTCGTCGACGCCGCGGTGGGCGCGCGCGATCAGTTCCGGCAGCCGGTGATAGGATTGCGGGCCGACCACGAAGTCCACCGCCGGCTGGCGGCGCATGATCTCGGCCCCCTCCGCCTGGGCGACGCAGCCAGCCACGGCGATGATCATGCGCTCGCCCGCGGCGGCGCGCTCGCGCTTGATCGCCTTGATCCGGCCGAGCTCCGAATAGACCTTCTCGGTCGCTTTCTCGCGGATGTGGCAGGTGTTGAGCACCACGAGATCGGCGGTGTCTGGGCTCTCGCTCAGGGCGTAGCCCAGCGGCGCCAGCACATCGGCCATGCGCTCGCTGTCATAGACGTTCATCTGACAGCCATAGCTTTTGATGAACACGCGCCTTTGCGGCCGCGGCGCAGTCATCGAGGCGCCAATTCCCGGCGGTTGTCAGTCATCGGCGGGCACGGCGTAGAGTTCGAGGCGGTGATCGACCAGGCGATAGCCGAGCCGCTTGGCGATGGCCTTCTGCAGCGCCTCTATCTCCTCGTCGACGAACTCGACGACAGCGCCGCTCTTCATGTCGATCAGATGGTCGTGGTGCAGCTCGCTCGCCTCCTCATAGCGCGACCGGCCGTCGCGGAAGTCGTGCCGGGTCAGTATGCCCGACTCCTCGAACAGGCGCACCGTCCGATACACCGTGGCGATGGAGATGTGCGGATCGATCTGATGCGCGCGGCGGTGGAGTTCCTCCACGTCGGGGTGATCGCTGGCCAGGGAGAGCACGCGCGCGATCACGCGGCGCTGCTCGGTCATGCGCATGCCCTTCTCGATGCAGACTTTCTCCAGTCGATCCACGCGGTCGCTCCGGTGCGAGTTGCCGCCAGCATAGGGCCGCGCGTCACCGGTGTTAAGGTCGCGCCGCAACACCACTGCGTCGATACGGGAGGCGCCGCGAGCGTAGTATCCCCGCCGCCGGCCCACGGCGACGAAGCCGGCGCCTGCATAGAGGGCGAGCGCGGCGGCGTTGTCGGCCGCCACCTCCAGGAAGACCGCGCGCGCGCCCGCCGCGGCGGCGGCTCCGGCGCTCGCCTCCACAAGCGCCCTACCGACTCCCCGCCGGCGGTGCGACGGCGCCGTGGCGAGGGTGAGGATTTCTGCCTCGTCGACCACGGCTCGCGCCAGGATCAAGCCCGCCGCACCATTGTCAGTCCGAGCCGTCAGTGCGAACACGCCCGGGCTCGCGAGCAGCGTCTCGAACGCCGCGGCGCTCCAGGGGTCGTCGAAGGTGAGCGCGTGCAGGCTGGCGAGCGCGCCTGCGTCCCGAGTGGTCTCCAGCCTCATGCGGTTTTCGGCCGGGCGTCGGGCGCGCGCATGTAGAGGGGACGAGGCGGGACGAGGCTCGCGCGCGCTCCGAGGGCGGCGACGGCGAGCGGGGAGGGCGCAGTCATCTCGACCGCGTCGCACCGGGGAAGAAGGCCGGCCAGGGCCCCGACGCCCGGTCCCACCAGCGTGATCGCCGCCGCGCCGCATACTTCCAGCAGCCGCGCGGCCACCGTCTCGACCGCGATGATGTCGGGCGCCGTGACCGGCTGTGCCGCCTCGAACACCTGCAGGTAGGCGCGTCCACGCCCGGCGTCGATGATCGCGGCGCGCCACCCGGCCGGCGCCAGACTGGCGGCGAGCGCCTCCAGGGTTCCGACGCCCACGCACGATCGCCCGAGCGCCAGGGCCAGGCCCTTGCCGAACGCGAGACCCACGCGCAGGCCGGTGAACGAGCCGGGACCCACCGTGACCGCGATCCGGTCCAGCGCCTGGAACCGGGTTCCGCTCGCGGCCATCAGGTCCCGCACCATCGGCGCCAGCCGCTCCTGATGGCCGCGCGTCATCGGCGTCGAAACGCAGGCAGGGACCGCGTCGCCGACAACGGCCGCCGAGCAGGCGCCGAGGCAGGTGTCGAAAGCGAGGATGATCACGGGCGCATTAGACGATCTTGCACGCCTCCTCGAACGTGTGGCGGGGCAGGCGCTCGAACAGCCTCTCGTCGCTGCCGTGGCCGATCGAGCAGATGAAGTTGGACTTGATGTTCGTGCCGGCGAAGAACAGCGCATCCACCTTGGCGTTGGCGAACCCCGACATCGGACCGCAGTCGAGGCCCAGCGCGCGTGCCGCCACGATCAGATAGGCCCCCTGCAGGGTGGAGTTGCGAAAGGCGGTCTGCTCAGTGACTGCCGGGTCAGTGAAGGCGGCCTTCATGCCGGGGGCGTGCGGGAACAGCTTGGCCAGGGTCTCCGGGAAGTCGAGATCGTAGCCGATGATGACCGTCGCCGGCGCGACCATAATCTTGTCGGCGTTGGTGCTGGAGGCCACCGAGGCCAGCCTTTCCTTGGCCTCATGGCTGGTGACGAACACGAACCGCGCTGGTGTGGAGTTGGCGGCGGTGGGGCCGAATTTCGCCAGATCGTAGATTTCCCGCAGTTCGGAATCGGAGACCGGTTCGTCGCGCCAGCCGTTACGGGTTCGCGCTTCGAGGAAAAGCTGATTCAACGCGGGGTCTACGAGGCGCGCGGGCATGCGAGGCTCCTTGAGGTACGAGCGAGTGAAGGGAAACGGCTGCTCGGCTCGCTTCGCCGCGCGGCCTCGGGTCGGCTAGAGCGTCTGCTCGACGCGGGTGACTTCAGGGACGTAGTGGCGCAGCATGTTCTCGACGCCGGCCTTCAATGTCGCGGCCGAGGACGGGCATCCGGCGCAGGCGCCGCGCATGTGGAGCCACACGACGCCGGTGTCGGGCTCGAAGCGCGAAAAAAGTATATCGCCGCCATCCTGCGCGACGGCCGGCCGGATGCGCGAATCGAGCAGATCCTTGATTTCGGCGACGATCTGCGCGCTCTCGCCCTCGTAGATCGTCTCGCTCGCCGCCTCGCCGCCATCGTCGTTGAGCAAAGCCGCGCCGCCGGTGAAGTGATCCATGATCGCCGCCAGGATCGGCGCCTTCAGATAGGCCCAGTCGTGATCCTCGCCCTTGGTGACAGTCAGGAAGTCCTGGCCGAAGAACACCCGCTTGACGCCATCCAGGTCGAAGAGATCGGTGGCCAGCGGCGAGGCGCGCGCCTCCCGCTCATCCCGAAACTCCCGGGTGCCCTCGGTCATCAGCTCGCGGCCGGGCAGGAATTTCAGTACGGCGGGATTTGGGGTGGTCTCGGTCTGGATGAACATGCGTGCGACTCCGTCGACGCGTAGATGGCGCGGCGCCGCCGCGAGCGCAACCTTGCCTGCCTCAGCGGGCTCCTCACCGCCCCGGCCAGAATCCGACTACCTTCTGGGTTTCCTTCAGGATCGGTGCGGCGATGGCCTGAGCCTTCTCCGCGCCGGCGCCCAGGATCCGGTCGATCTCGGCCGAGTCGGCGAGCAGGCGACGCATGCCGTCGGCGACCGGCGCGAGGCGCTGGACCACCAGTTCAGTCAGCGCCGGCTTGAAGCTCTGGCCAAAGCCCTGGCCGCCAAACCGAGCCAACACCGCCGCCTTGGTCTCCCCCGAGAGCGCGGAATAGATGCCGACGAGGTTGTCGGCCTCGGGTCGGTCGCGCAGCCCCTCGACCGTTTCCGGCAGCGGCTGCGGGTCGGTCTTGGCGCGGCGGATCTTGCCGGCGATGGTGTCGGCGTCGTCCAGAAGGTTGATCCGTGATTGATCGGACGGATCAGACTTGGACATCTTGGCCATGCCGTCGCGCAGTGACATGACGCGCGCGCCGGGTCCTTCGATCAGCGGCTCGGTCAGCGGGAAGAACCCGGGTGCGTCGAAGTCGTGGTTGAACTTGGCGGCGATGTCGCGGGTCAGCTCCAGATGCTGCTTCTGGTCTTCCCCCACGGGCACGTGGGTGGCCTTGTAGAGGAGAATATCGGCGGCCTGCAGGACCGGGTAAGCGTACAGGCCGACGCTGGCGCGCTCCTTGTGCTTGCCGCTCTTGTCCTTGAACTGCGTCATCCGGTCGAGCCAGCCCACCCGCGCGACGCAGTCGAAGATCCAGGCGAGTTCGGCGTGCTGGCCGACCGCCGACTGCGGGAAGATGATCGCGCGTTCCGGATCGACGCCGGCGGCGATATAGGCGGCGGCGATCTCGCGGGTCTGCGCGGCCAGGGCCTTGGGATCCTGCCAGGCGGTGATGGCGTGCAGATCGACGACGCAGAACAGGCAGTCCATCTGGTGCTGCAGGGCGACGAACTTCACCAGGGCGCCCAGGTAGTTGCCCAGATGCAGCGCACCCGATGGCTGGACGCCGGAGAGGACGCGATTTGGACCCGTGTAGAGGGGGGGTGTTTCGTCGGTCATGGCTTGGGGTTACCGGTGGGCGCGAGGAATCGGGGCGGCGGCAGACGCCGCCGGTTCAACGGATCGTCGATGCGGCGCGCCATCGACGCGCCAAGCGTCCCGCGAAGCCCATGGGGCGAGGCTCTAGCGATTCGCGGGCGGAGCGGCAAGGCTCACCGCCGACCCCTACCTCGCCGAACTCGCCCGGGCCTTCGGCAGGCGGCCCTCGCGGGAGACCGCGTCAGGCGCTTCCAGCACCTCGGCTAGTCGCGCCCGCACGTCGGCGGCCAGCGTCGGATCGACGAGCTTGTCGCCGTTTGCGTCGACCACATAGAAGGTATCGACCGCCTGTTCGCCGTAGCCGTCGATGTGGGCGGATTGGATCGAGAGCGTCATTTCGGACAGAGCCCGCGCCAGGGCCTCCATCAGTCCCGGCCGGTCCCGGCCCGAGGCCTCGATCACCGTGGCGCCGTGAGAGGCGTCGTTGTCGATGGCCACGGCCGGCGAGATTGTGAAAGGCGAAGGCCGCCGGGCCAGGGTGCTGCGCCGCACAGGCGTTTCGATGTGCTCGCCGCGCCCGGCCCGTTCGAGCGCATCGACGAGGCGGGTGAGAGCGCGTGGATTCTCGACCCCGAACGGCGCGCCGGTGGGGTCCTGGATATGGAAGACGTCGAGCGCCTCGCCGGCGGTCGAGGTGAAGATGCGTGCGCCCACGACGTTGCCGCCGGCAGAGGAGATGCCCAACGCCAGATCGGCGAACAGAGCGCGGCGGTCGCGCGCGGCGACCACGATCTCGGCGGCGTTGCGGTCCGCGCGGATCCGGACCTGGGCCGCCGCGCCGCCAACCGCGCGCGCG
>Ga0302314_10007391_pt1 | contig 19755 bp, 16 predicted proteins | sample III_Palsa_N2_3_FD_200533 | JGI IMG/M metagenome (GOLD analysis project Ga0302314, IMG submission 200533) | Peat permafrost microbial communities from Stordalen Mire near Abisko, Sweden - III_Palsa_N2_3 | ecosystem: Environmental > Terrestrial > Soil > Palsa > Peat permafrost | place: Sweden...
TCGAAAATCCATTGAGGTCAAGCGTAACGTATGATGAAGTGATATCTACACCGGAGAGTGCAGATGCGGTCACAGTCAAATTGCTGCTGAGCTGATAACTACCCGGCTCACTGATGATGTAGGGGAACCCTCCGGCGGCGACGACCGCCGCTTGATCGATCAGTTTGAGGCCATCGACGGCGAACGCCGGGATTGAAAATAATCCGGCGGCAGTGCAAAGCAGCGTCATCAAGCAATTTCTCACGACCGATGCTCCATTTGAGAGAAGGTTAGCGCGTCTCTATACCGAAAGTGTCCCACCACTCTTGGGGGCTGACAATCATTGAGACAACATAATTTCGAAAATAGCCCCTGGGAACGTACGTCAACCTGATCACGTCCTCGGCAATTCGATCGCTGGTCACAAGGCGGAGCGGCGGCCGGGGCCCGGCGAAGATTAGCTTGAGCCGACGTTCAGCAGTTGCCGCTGCAATACCGGGTCTGCAACACTGCGGCATGATCACCGCTTCGCAACCCAGCCTGCAGCGCCACGCGGAACTGCGCATGCAGCCGGACTGGGTCGAGGCGGCACGCGCCGATCCCCACACACGGCTGCTGATCTGCCGCGGCACCACTCATCTGGTACGGCGTGATCCGGAACCTTCGATCGCCTTCCTGACTTCTGCCGATCTGGACCTCACCGCCATCGACCCCACGCGGCTGGTGCTGCTGGGCTGGTTCCGCGGCCGGCGATGCGTGCTGGTGGACCTGCCGCCCGATATGCCGCTGGCGCCCGCCGGCACCGATTACGAGGAGTTGCGGCCGCTGCTGCCCTTGCACTCGCCCGACGAGGCGCAGCTGCTGGCGTACGCGCGCGCGCTGCTGATCTGGCGCACCCGCCAGCGCTATTGCGGTGTCTGCGGCGCGCCGACCGTGCCGCGCAGCGCCGGCCATGTGTTGGTCTGCACCAACCCGTCCGACCAATCCGAATTCTTCCCGCGCATCGACCCGGCCATCATCGTCCTGGTCACCGACGGCGCCCAGGCATTGCTCGGGCGCCAGGCCTCATGGCCCAAGGGGCGCTACTCGGCGCTGGCCGGCTTCGTCGAAGCCGGCGAGAGCCTCGAGGAGGCGGTGGCGCGCGAGGTCGAGGAGGAAACCGGTGTGCGCATAGGCTCCCCGCACTACTTCGCCTCACAGCCCTGGCCGTTTCCGGCCTCGCTGATGCTGGGCTTCCACGCACACGCGAGCGCCGGGCCCATACGGCTGGACGGCGAGCTTGAAGACGCGCGCTGGTTCGAGCTCGAGGAGTTGCGCGCCGCCCCGACCATATTGCTGCCGCCCGCGCACACCATCGCACGCCGCCTGCTCGAGGCCTGGTTTCGCAGCCGGGCCGGCCAAGAAACTGACAGCTGAACGCCTGCACATGCGTGCGTCGGTACAGCGGCGCCGGCCCGGCGCAGCGTGGCTTCTGCTCGCTGCCTGGACTGTGTGGGCTGCGCCGGCGCGGGCGGACATACGCATCGACATCGACGGCGTTGACGGCGATCTGCGCCGCAACGTGGTCGCGCTACTGAGCCTCGAGCGCTACAAAGACCACGACCGCCTCGAGCCCGCTGCCGTGCAGCGGCTCTACAACCGCATCGACGATGAGGTGCGCGCGGCACTGCGCCCCTACGGCTACTACGACCCGCAGATCAGCTCCTCGATCGAGCCGCCTGACAAGGAGCGGCACTGGCACGTGGGCATCAGCATTGATCCGGGACCGCCGGTGCTGGTCAATGCCGTCAACGTGGCCGTCCTCGGCCCGGGCGCCAGCGACCCCGTGTTCACGCACATCACCGCGGCGGTGCCCATCCACAGCGGCCAGCGCCTGAGCCATGCCGCCTACGAGCAGCTCAAGAGCAGCCTCGAGCGCGCGGCTGCCACCTACGGCTATCTGGATGCGCGCATGCTGCGCAATGAGCTGCAGGTGGACCGCGGCACACGCCTGGCCAATATCTATCTGCAGCTCGACACCGGCGCGCGCTACGCCTTCGGCGCCACCACCATCGAACAAAGTGCCGTCAAGGAGAGCATCGTGCGGCGCTTTCTGCGCTATCGCGAAGGCGATCCCTATAACGCGCTTGAACTGCTGCGCACCCAGTTCGCGCTCGACGACAGCCAGTACTACTCCACCGTCGAGGTGGATGCCGGGGAGCGCGACCACGAGCACCTCACCGTGCCGATCACTATTCACGCCAGCAATTCGCGTGTGCGCTGGTCATTGGGCGGCGGCTACGGCACCGACACCGGCGTGCGCGGTACTGCCAGCTGGACCGTGCCGCGCGTCAACAGCCTCGGCCACCGCTTTCGCGTGCAGATGCAGCTGTCGCAGATCCAGCAGACCTTCGATGCGCGCTATGACATGCCGTTCGGGGATCCGGCGCTGGAGAAATTTTCGCTGGAACTCGTGGGCCAGGAATCCCAGCTCGGCAACAATGTCACCACCAATGAGATCGCCGCGGGTCCCAGCGTCACGCAGATCCTGGGCTCCTGGCAGCGCGTGTTCACGCTCAATGCCGTGCATACGGTGACCGACGACCCCATCGTCGTACGGCAGGTCGACAACCTGTTGGTGCCGAGCATCGTGTTCGCCTCGGTGCCCGAAGGCTACCTGGGCGAAGCGCTGTTCAGCCGCGGTCTGTACGCGCAGCTGCTGGGCTCGGGCACCGCGCTCGGCGCGCGCGAGAATTTCCTGCGTCTGGACCTGCAGGCCGAGCGGGTCGTGGACCTCAGCCGCCTCTGGCATCTGCTGCTGCGCTCCGAAATCGGCGCCAGCACTATAAGTAATGTCGAGGACCTGCCCGGCCAATACCGCTTCTTCGCCGGCGGCGATCGCAGCGTGCGCGGCTTCGCCTTCGACGATCTGTCACCGGTCACGGTGTTCCAACCCACCCCGCACACCGTTCCCACGACCTTTATAGCGGTCAAACCCGGCGGCCGCGATCTGCTGACCGGCACGGTCGAACTCGAGCGCGACCTGCCGCGCAACTTCGGCGTCGCGGTGTTTTTCGACGGCGGCAATGCCGTCGATAATTTCCGCGATCCGCTGGCATATTCAGTCGGCGTGGGCTTCCGCGTGCGCCTGCCCGTGGTCACCGTCGGGATCGACGTCGCCCAGGCGTTGCGCGCGCCCGGATTCAACGGCCTCCCGGGTCCGCGCCTGCACCTGAATATTTCACCGAAACTTTGAGTTTCGGTACACGCGCGGGTTTAGATTGGGCCCCCCATGCGCCTGCGCCACCTACTGCACCTGCTCTGGATCCCGCTGGCGCTGCTGCTGGCGCTGAGCATGCTGTACTTTCTGGCCTATACGCCCGAGGGTCTGCGGCTGGTCGCGCGCGAGTTCAACGGCCACGTCGGCCCGCTGCAGATCCAGCTGCAGGGCGCCAGCGGCACGCTGGCCCACGGCGCACACCTGGAGCGCCTGGTGATCGACCACCGCCGCGTGCATATCGAAATCGACGACGTCTCGGGCCGCGTGGCCATACTGCCGCTGGCCTGGCAGATGATTCGCGTGCCGCAGCTGCACGCCGCGCACCTGTTGATCCATGTGCTGCCGAACCTCGGCGAGCACGCCCCGTGGGTGCCGCACTTTCTGCCGGCGCTGATGCGCATCATGGCCGATCGGGTCGAAGTGCAGCGCTGGCAGCTCATTGCCAGCAACGGCGTCGAGCTCGATTTCAGCGCTGCCAGCGCCTCGGGCGCCGTCTATCCGAAGAGCGCCAGCATCTACGCCGGGGCGATGGAGTTCCGCGGCGTGCACCTGCGCACCAGCGGTGAGGTACGCGCCGCCGCCTCGATCGGCCTGACCGGCAACGTGCACGCCGATGCCCAGCCCCAGGGACAGCCGCCATGGACCGTCAACGGCCGAATTGACGGCGACCTCGCGCATCTGAATATTGACGCGCGCATCAGCGAACCGTTCGCGGCCGAGTTCCATGGCGCCGCCGAGGAACTCACCACCCGCTGGCAGTGGCATGGCCATTCCGAGCTGCGGCGGCTCGACCTCTCGCTCTGGCACCTGGGTAACGGTCTGGGCCTGATCAGCGGGCCGCTCGAGCTGCAGGGCGACCGCGAAGGCTTCCAGGCCCGCGGCAGCCTGACCCCGCTCGCGCTGCACGCCGGCGCCATCCAGACCGAGTTCGCGGGTTCATTCCATGCACCGGTGCTGGCGATAACGCGATTTCATCTGCACCACGCACTCTCCGGCGCCACCGCGCAGGCCCAGGGCAGCGTGACACTGACCGCCGAAGGTCCGCAGCTGGACCTTCACGGCGACTGGAGCCACTTTCGCTGGCCGCTGGGCTCACCAGACGCCCGCGCCCCCGACGCCCGCGCCCCCGACGCGCGTGCCAGCAGCGACCATGGCCGCTACAGCCTCAGCGGCACACATGTCTTCGACCTCACCGCACAGGGCGTGCTGCAGATCGGCGCGCTGCCGCCCATCGAAGTCGCGGCACTGCGCGGTCAGCTGGCGGCCGATGGACTGCGCGCCGACAACGCCGAGATAGCCAGCATCGGCGCGCGCGCGCAATTGTCCGGCGGCTTGCACTGGGGGCTATCGCGCGCGTGGCAAGTGCAGGCTCACATCGAGGATCTCGAATTGGCGCAGCTGCGGCCGGGTCTGGCCGGCCGGGTCAATTTCACGCTCGCTGCCGCCGGCGACTCTATGAACGGTCGGGGCGAACTCGACGCGCGCGTGAGCGATCTGTCCGGCAACGTGCGCGGACTGCGCGCAGAAGGACATGGCGAACTTGCACACCACGCCGGCGACTGGCTGTTTCGCGATGTGCATCTGCAGCTTGGCGCGACCCACATCGCACTCGACGGGCAGGCCGGCAATCCCATGAATCTGAATTTCTCGCTCGATGCCGCCGATCTGGCTTTGCTGCACACTGGCGCGCACGGCCGTCTGCAGGCTCACGGTACCCTGACCGGCAATGGCAACGATCTGACTCTGTTGAGCACGGCCAAGCTGCAGCAGGTGGAATGGGAGGGTGTGCACCTGGATGCGCTCGACGCAACCATAGCCTTCGATCCGCACGGCTCGGGCCGCAACGATTCCCGAATAGAGCTGCAGGGCCTGGAGCTCGCCGGCCGCCGGCTCGAGCATCTGACGCTGCGCACCGAAGGCACCACGGCACAGCACAGCGTCGCGCTCGATGCGCGCGCCGAAGGGCTGGACCTGACCCTGCGCGGCAATGGCCGCTATGCCGCGGGCCAATGGCAGGAACAGATCGAACACGCCCAGGTCAGTGACGGCCGCAATCTGCATATGAGCCTGGACGCCCCGGTCGCTCTGTCCGTCGCCTTCGACCGGCTGCACCTGGAATCGATCTGTCTGCACGATGAACTCGCGCGCCTCTGCGGCAGCGCATCGCTCGACGCCGCGCAGCGCAAAATCTCGATTCGCGCCTCGAACCTGCCCATGCGAACCCTGACCGCTGGCCTGACGGCCGCCACCGACTACGAGGGCACGCTGACTGTAGAGGTCGACGCCAACGACGAATCGGCGTGGCGCGGCAGCCTCAATGCCCAGCTGAGCCACGCGGCGATCCACAAACACTTCCAGAACGGACGCATCGAAACCCTTAATCTCGGCGACGGCCTGGTCAGGGCCGAGCTCACCGAGCACCGGTTGACGGCCGGTCTCGGGCTCGATGCCGGCGCTGCCGGACTGATCGAGGGGCATCTGCAGGCGCTCAGTGGCGATGCGAATGGCGCCGATGGCAACTGGCGCGACTGGCCATTGACCGGCGAACTCAAAATCGAAACCGATGCCGTCGGCTTCGTTGAAGCCTATGTCTCACAGATCGATCGGGCCAGCGGCCGGCTGAGCGCACAGCTGTCGCTGTCCGGCAGCGCCGCGGCGCCACAGCTCAGCGGCGAGCTCGCGGTAACCGGGGCGCAACTGGATGCCTATCAGATCGCTCTGTCGCTGCGCGATCTGAATTTCCATGCGCGGCTGGCCGACGACACGCTGCAGCTCGACGGCGCGGCCAACTGCGGGCCCGACGGTCACGCCCAGGTCAGCGGCTCGGTGCGCTGGCAGCAAGGCCTGCCCTACGGCGAGCTGAAACTCAAGGGCACCGATCTGCGCGTGATCAATCTGCCCGAAGCCCGCGTCGATGCCTCTCCCGACGTCGCCCTGCATCTGCAGGGACAGCGCATCGATATCCAGGGCCAGGTGGCGCTGCCGTATGCGCGCATCGAGCCCGCCAATCTGACCAATGCCGTGCTGAGCACCAGCGACGAGGTCATCGTCGGACAGAGTTCTCCAGTGCGGGTCAGTCAGTTCAAGGTCTACAGCGACATCACGCTGGCGCTCGGCGAGCGCGTGACCGTCAATACCGCCGGTCTGTCCGGGCGCCTGAGCGGCAGCATCCGTGTGGTCACCGACGACACCGGCATCAGCCGCGGCAGCGGCGAGCTCAACGTCGAGGAGGGCAAGTACCTGGCCTATGGCCGCAACCTCGATATCCAGCACGGCCGGCTGCTGTTCAGCAACGGCCTCATGGGCGACCCGGGGCTGGATCTGCGCGCGATCAAGAAATTTCCCGACATCACGGCGGGCGTCAACGTCCGCGGCACCTTGCGGCAACCGCGCATGACCTTCTTCTCCGACCCGGAAGTCGCTCAATCCCAGATCGTCTCGCTGCTGCTGGCCGGCGGCTCACTCGAAAGCGTTCAGAACACCACCACCACCACCGATCCGGTGGCGCGCAACGCCGGTTCGCGCTCCGACCTCATGCAGGGCGGCGCGATCCTGGCGCAGCAGATCGGTGGCCGCTACAACATCGAGGCCGGCGTCGAACAGGATCTGGATAACGAAACCTCGTTCGTGCTGGGCCGTTATCTGTCCCCGCGCCTGTACGTCAGCTACGGCGTCGGCCTGGCAGAGGCCATCAACACCATCAAGATGCGCTACACCGTTGGTGATCACTGGACGGTCAAGACCGAGGGCGGCACCCACAGCGGCGCCGACCTGGTCTATACGATCGAGCGCTAGCGAGCGCTAGAAATAGCGCGCCCGGTCGAGATCGGCAATCAGCCCCGGCTGCTTAGGTTTCCAGCCGAGCAGTTCTCGGGTTCGCTGACTCGAGGCCGGGTTATCGAGCGCCGCGAAGTGCGCGAACCAGCCAAAATGGCCGGCCGCCTCCTCGGCGGATTGGGCGACCACCGGCACGTTCAGGCGGCGGCCGATCACGCCAGCGATGTCCCGGAATGCAACGCCCTCCTCGGCCACCCCGTGATACCGCGCTCCTGCGCTACCCTTCTCAAGCACCAGCCGGTAGAGATGCGCAGCATCCAGCCGGTGCACTGCGGCCCAGCGATTGAGCCCGTCGCCCACATAGGCCGAAATGCGTTTGTCACGCGCGAGAGCGATCAGCAGCGGAACGAAGCCATGATCACCGTCGCCATGCACCGATGGCGGCAGGCGCACCACCGACACGCGCACCCCACGCGCCATCTGTGCCGCTGCGGCCTCTTCAGAAGCGACACGTGGAATCGCGTTCGGGCCCGAAGCGGCCACATTTTCTTCGATCGCCAGCCGACCCGGCGTGAGCAGTCCGGTCCCCGACGTGACGATCAACGGGCGGTCAGAGCCGGCGAGCGCCGAGCCCAGAGCTTCGATGACACGCCGGTCGACCTCACAGCTGTCCTTGAATCTCGAAAAGTCGTGAATGAAGGCCGTGTGGATCACGCCATCCGAGCCGGCCGCCCCAGCGCGCAGACCCTCGAGATCCTCGAGCGAACCGCGATGCACACCGGCTCCTGCCGCGGCCAGAGATGCCGCAGCCGCATCCGAGCGCGCGAGCCCGAGTACCTGGTGTCCGGCGGCAATCAGTTCTGTGACGATGGCTGAGCCGATGAATCCGGTGGCGCCGGTGACGAAGATACGCATAAAGAAACCCTCCAAATTCAGATATGGGCTACTATCGCCACATGCACTATCCCGGTAAAGTAGTGACGTTATACGGGTATAATGAGTGATAGCATGAGCGTGCCGCTCGCCAGCGACTCCCTGCTTGGAACCTACCTGAAGGATCGCCGCGCCAAACTCGATCCGGCGGCATTCGGTTTCCCGTTGACGCGTCGGCGAACCCCTGGACTGCGACGCGAAGAAGTGGCTCAGCGCGCCAACGTCAGCGCCACCTGGTACACCTGGCTCGAACAAGGCCGCGGCGGCGCGCCCTCCGCCGACGTGCTCGACCGCATCGCCCGCGCCCTGATGCTGGTAGAAGTCGAGCGCGAACACCTGTTCTTGCTGGCCCTCGGCCGGCCGCCCGAGGTCCGCTATCAAGCGGTCGAGGGCGTCACACCACGATTACAACGCGTACTCGACGCGCTCGAACTCAGCCCCGCCTATGTGAAGACCTCCACCTGGGACATCGTCGCCTGGAATCGCGCCGCCTCCGCGGTACTGGCCGACTATGCCGCGCTGGCGCCCGAGCAACGCAACATCCTGCGCCTGCTGTTCTGTAATCCCCGCGTTCGCGCCGCAATGCCAAATTGGCACAGCGACGCCCGATTTGTGGTGGCCGCGTTCCGAGCCGACGCAACGCGCGCCGGGGCCGCCATGAACGTCAAAGCCTTGGTCGATGAAGTCAGCCGGCGCAGCCCCGAATTCGAGCAGATGTGGCGCGACCACGACGTGCGCAGCACCTACGGCGAGGGCCCCAAACAAATGCACCATCCGATTGCCGGGCCGATCGCCCTCGAATATTCAGCCTTCGCCGTCGATGGCCGCCCCGATCTCGGCATGGTGATCTACAACCCGGCAACGCCGGCGGACGCAGACCGGATCCGCTCGCTGATCAGATCCGAGCCTTAAGCATCCGCCGAGGCGCTGGAGCACCGCGCTCCAACGCCTTGCCTGAGCGCCTTGCCCGAGCGCACTGCCCGAGCGCCTTGCCTGAGCGTCAGTGCGGCCGCTCGTGGCCTGGCGCGGCGCGCTTATTTCTTGCGCCGCGCCTTGCCACCACGCTTGCCCTTCTTCGCTGCCGATCGCGCGGTTTTACGCGCACTCGAGGCGCTGCGCGCCGCCGACTTTTTCTTGCCGGCCTTCTTCTTGCCAGTCTTCCCTCTCCCAAACTTCTTGCTTGCGGCTTTCTTCTTGACCGCTTTCTTGACCGCTTTCTTGGCGACTTTCCTGGCCGCCGGCTTGGCCGCTTTCTTCGCAGCAGCTTTTTTCTTCTGCGCCGCCTTCTTGGGCGCCGCCTTCGCAGCCGCTGATTTGGCCGGCGCGGCAGGCTTGGCCGGCGCCGCGGGCTTGGCCGTAGCTACCGCCTTGGACACAGCCTGGGCCACAGTTTGAGCTGGCCCCTGCGGCTTCGCGGCCGGCACTTGAGTGGGCGCCGCGGGTGGCGCGGGCGGCTTGGCGTATGACTTCGATGCAGCACTCGCTGACGGCGGCGTGGTCTGTGGTGCCGCGGGCTTCGGGGCCGGCTTGGGTGCGCTGGGCGCTGCCGCAGTGGGCGGCGCGGCGCTGGGCTTGGCCGCAGCCGGCTTCGGCGGTGGGGGCGCCGTGGCACCTTTGGCCATGGTATGCACGGCAAACGCCACACCGCTGGGGTCCGCCAGCTGGGCGATGCGGCCGCCGCCCGGTACATCCATGGGACCGTTGAGCAGACGTCCACCCGCCTTGGTCGCCGTCGCCGCAGCCTTGTCCGCATCCGGAACTTCGGTGTAGGGCAGCCAATGCGGCCCAACGCCGGCTTGCGAGGACTTGAACATGCCGCCGCGCTGCACGCCGTCGGAACCAAAAATCAAATAGAAGCCCATCGCTCCCATATCCATGCGATGGATCAGCTGCCAGCCGAACAGCTCACTGTAGAATTTGAACGCAACCTGGTCGTCGGTGGTGGAAAGTTCCTGCCACGCCAACTCCCCGTTCTGGGGTGCACCTTTGGGCGCCCCATTCGACGAACTCGGTAACGGTTTGAACACCGCAAACGCGGCGCCTTGCGGGTCAGCCAGGATTGCGAAACGGCCGACCTGATTGATATCGGAAGCGGGGCGGATGATTTTGGCGCCGAGCTTCTCGGCACTTGCCACCGTCGCATCGACGTCGTCCGCGCCGATGAAGGCCAGCCAGTGACCTCGCACGCCCTGTTCGCGCAGCGCATCGGTCAGCTGCGACATGCCGGCCACCGGACCGCTCTTGGCGGCAAACACCGTGTACGAGGGATCCCCGTCCCACGGTTCGGTTCGCCATCCCAGCACCTTATTATAGAACTCGGCGGCGGCCGCCGGATTCTCAGTCATGAGGCCTTCCCAGATGAAGCGTCCTTGAACACTCGGTTGTGCCATGACAATCCCCTTCTTATTCGTGCCGACTAACCCGACCAAGTAGCGTTGCAGAAGATAACCGAAGCTATCGTTGTCAGGTAGTAAGACTAATAATGCGGCCAAACTTTTTTCGCGTGGTCGCGAAGAAAAGCCGCGAAGCCTGCGCGCTCGAGCGTACCGGAGGCAAGTTCGAGCACCGCCTGCGCAGCCTCAGCCTCAGCGGCTTTGAAGCGATAGCCGTTGAGTTCCAGAAACAGCACACCCACCACAAAGCCGGTAGCCGCATTGCCGTGCGTGAACGGAAGCTCGCGCACCATACCTGCGATATACAGCGCCGCCAGATCGACGATGCTCGCGTCCTGGGCGGCGGCATGGTGCTGCGGCGGCGCCTCGAGCACCGAGTTCAGCAGCAACCCGTCGCATACTGCATCGGAACCGTCCAACGCGAGCAGGCGATCGTTGACGGCGAGCACATCCGCCGACTCGATCCAGATCGGTTCCTTCACTTGGATAACTTGCGAACAGTGTGCCGGTAGCGCGCCATGATCTGCTCGGCCTTCGACATCTTGCCCTCGAACACCGGGTCGTAGGGCGTGAGCCGATAGCTGCCCCCGGGGCCGTCGATCAGAAATAACGACTCCCCCTCACCGGTCTGCAGACGGCTGATGACCTCTCTGGGCAGCACCACGCCCAGTGAGTTACCTACCTTGCGTACCTTGAGCACTACCACTTGCCACTCCTTGAGAAAAACGGCGTTATTACAAAAGTTATAACACCCGATTTAGAAAAAAAAGTCCCCTCGCGCGGCCCCCGCCCCAGCCCATTGCGCGCACGTGCATTTTTATGCATAATTATCAGGATTTATGCAGATGCCGCCATGCTGACCGACCGACAACAGATAGACCGCCGCAACGCCATCCTGCGCATTCTGCGCGGTGGCATCGTGCGCCGGCAGAGCGATCTGGCGCAGCTGCTCAAGAATGACGGCTTCGAGGTCACCCAGTCATCGGTCAGCCGCGATCTGCGCGAGCTCGGCGTGCTCAAGGCCAGCGGCCGCTACCTGGTGCCGCCCGATGAAATCTCGCGCGCCAATGGCGATTTCGGCGCACTGGCGCAGTTCGTGCGCACGGTGCGCACCGCCGGCGCCTCGATCACGGTGATCCGCACCACGATCGGAGCGGCGCCGAGCGTCGCGGTCGCGCTGGACAAGGCCGAATGGCCGGAAGTGGTCGGCACCATATCCGGTGACGACACGATTTTCCTGGCCACCGCGGATGCTCCCGCGCAGCAGCGGCTCATCGAGCGCCTGAATTTGTTGTTCCGCACCTGAGAATCCTATGCAGCAGTTACCCGACGCGCAGCCCATCCTGCTCGCCTATTCCGGCGGCCTCGACACCTCGTTCCTGGTGCCGTGGCTGACCCAGAACTATCGCCGTCCGGTCATCACGGTCACGGTCGACACCGGCGGTATCGATGCAGCGGCGGCAGGCACCCTGCAGGAGCGCGCGCTCCAGCTGGGCGCCATCGCGCATCACCAGGTCGATGCGCGGGTGGGTTATTTCGAGCAGGTGCTGCGCTTTCTGATCATGGGCAACGTGCGGCGCGGCCAGCTTTATCCGCTGTGCGTGGGCGCCGAGCGCGTCATGCAGGCCCAAACCATCGCCCGCATGGCGCGCCAGCTCGGCACCGGCACCATCGCCCACGGCTGCACCGCCGCCGGCAACGATCAGGTGCGATTCGAAGTCGCGCTGCGCACGCTGGCGCCGGATCTGCAGGTGCTCGCGCCCATTCGCGACCGCGCCTTCCGCCGCAGCGAGGAACTCGAGTATCTGCAGCAAGCACAATTGCCGATTCCGCCGTTCGGCGCGGCCTACTCGATCAATCGCGGCCTCTGGGGTGTCACCATCGGCGGCAAGGAGACCCTGACCTCCAGTGGCAGCATTCCCGAAAGCGCCTGGGTGCTCTCACCCGATGCGTTCACCAACCCGCGCGCGCCCGAGCGGCACAGCCTGAGCTTCGAGGCCGGACGGCCGACGGGGCTCGACGGCGTGAGCTTGCAGCCCGTGGCACTGATTGAACGATTGGAGGCGCTCGGCGCGCCGTTTGGCATCGGACGCGGCATTCATCTGGGCGATACCATCATCGGCACCAAGGGACGCGTGGCCTTCGAAGCGCCCGCGGCCGAGATGCTGTTGATCGCGCATCGCGAACTGGAAAAACTCGTGCTCACGGCGCGTCAGCAGCGCATCAAGGAGGCCGTGGCCGCCCCCTACGGCGATCTGGTGCACGAAGGCCAGCTGCTCGATCCGGTGTGCCGCGACATCGAAGCCCTGCTGCTGTCCTCGCAGCAGCGCGTCACCGGCCAGGTGCACCTGCTGCTGCGTCCGGGCGCACTGTTCATCGAAGGCGTGGATTCCGAGTACTCGCTGATGGCCGCATCCAAGGGCATTTACGGTGAGGCGGCCGGCGAGTGGAGCGCGGCCGATGCGCTGGGTTTCTCGAAGATCGCCGCGCTGCCCGGCGTGTTTTATCGGCGCGCCGGCGATGCCGCTTCCGCGGGCGCGCAGACATGAAGACCGTGGTGGTGGACAAGGTGGCCTCGGTCACGCAGGCGTGCGCACTGGGACAGGAATTGCGGCTGTCGAGCGAGATCCCTTCCGAGGAAGGCGTGATCGTGGTGGCCGAAGTGCTCAACAACAAGTCCAGCTACAACACGCTCGAACTGGCCAGCGGCCGCATGGCCAAAGTGGTCAAGGGCGACATCGTGGCCGGCGCACTGGGTCCGCGCCGGGCGCTGTTCGGCTACTCGGGCCACGTGCCCAGCGAACTCAAACCCGGCGATGTGATTCAGATGCTCAACATCGGCGGCGTCATGGGCGTGTGCGATTCGGCCACTGCGGACAAGGGCAAGCCGTTCGATTGCCGCGTGCTGGGCGTAGTGCTGCATTTTCCGTATCTGGGTGAGCGCATCGGCATACCGGCGCGGGTGGGCTACCGGCCGCTGGATTTCAATGCGCCGCTCGACACCCGCAGCGTGCCGGTGGTGGCGCTGGCCGGCACCTGCATGGAGGCCGGCAAGACCGCGGCCGCGGCTGCGATCGTGGCGCGCATGCGCCATCGCGGTCTGGTGGTGGATGCATTCAAGGCCACGGGTGTATCGCTGCGCCGGGATATTCTGGCCTTCGAGGATGCCGGCGCCCGCCGCACCATGATCTTCACCGATCTGGGCGTCGTGACCACCACCGGCCGTACCGGCCCGGCGCTCACGCGCACCATGTTGACCGAACTGGCAGCTGGCAAACCCGATGTCATCGTGTTCGAGCTCGGCGACGGGCTGCTGGGCACCTATGGCGTGGATGCGATTCTCGAATGCGCCGATATCCGCCGCGCACTGACCGGCGTGGTGCTCTCGGCCAACGATCCGGTCGCGGCCTGGGGCGGGGTGAAGCTGCTGCGCGAGCGCTTTTCGGTCGAGCCCTGCATGGTGACCGGTCCGTCCACCGACAATCAGGTCGGCATCGAGATCATCGAGCAGCAGATGGGCGTGGCCGCCTGCAACGCCATCACCGATGGCGCCGGACTCGGCGATGCAGTCATGGCCGCGATCGGGTTGTCCACCGCCGAGCCGCGCGCGGCCGGAGCCGCCGAGTGACGCAGCGCATTGCGACCGTGGTGCTCGGTGGCACCGGTTATGTTGCGGGCGAGCTGCTGCGCCTGATCGCGGGCCATCCGCATTTTGAACTCGCCGGCGTGCTGTCCGACAGTCAGCCGGGCGAGAGTGTGGCGGCAGCCTTCCGTCATCTGGCTACGGCGTATCCGCGAGAACGCTTCCAATCCACCGAGCAGATCGAAACCATCGTACGCAACGAGCCGTCGGCCGCAATCTTCTCAGCCGCGCCGCACGGCGCCGCCGCGGCATTGATCGACCGCCTGCTCAGTGCTGCCGAGTCGGCCGGCCGCAGCCCGCACGTAGTCGACATCTCCGCGGATTTTCGCTACCGCTCCGCGGCCGCCTACGAAGCGGTATACCGGCACGCGCACGGTGCGCCCAACCGCATCGACTCGTTCGTGTGCGCGCTGCCCGAACATCTGCCGCGCACGCCCTCCGCGCACGTGGCGCATCCGGGCTGTTTCGCGACCGCGACCCTGCTGGCCTCGGTGCCATTGCTGACGCTCGGACTGACCCGCGGGGAACTGTTCGTGAGTGCCGTGACCGGCAGCACCGGCTCGGGCCGCAAGCCGGTCGAGGGCACGCATCATCCGGCGCGTCATAGCGATATGTACGCCTACGGTGCGCTCTCGCATCGCCATACACCCGAGATTCGCGCCTGCGCGGCCGCGGCCAGCGGGGTCGAGGCGCAGTTCGCGTTCGTGCCGCATTCGGGTCCGTTCGCGCGCGGCATCCACGCCACGGTGCAGGCCACGATGCGCCAGCCGCATGAAACGGCCGAGGTGCTCGCGGCCTTGCGCGAGTTCTACACCGGCGCGCCGTTCGTGCGCATCAGCGACACGCCGCCGCACGTGAAGGACGTGGCCACGAGCAACTATGCCACGCTCTCGGCCGTCAGCGACGGCCGCACGCTGGCGGTGTTCTGCGTGCTCGACAATCTGAACAAAGGTGCGGCCGGCGGCGCCGTGCAATGGATGAACCGCTTGTACGATCTGGCGGAAACCGCGGGACTCACCGCGCCCGCGCCGGGCTGGACCTGAATGAACGCAGCACTGCAGAACCAGCTGGCGCCGGTGTTCGCCCAGTATCCGCTGTCGGTGGTCTCGGCCCAGGGCGTGTGGTTGCACACCAGCGATGGCCGCCGCGTGCTCGATCTGTATGGCGGTCATGCGGTGGCCGCGCTCGGTTATGGACATCCCGGCTGGACGCAGGCACTGCGCGAGCAGGCGCGCACCTTGAATTTTCAAAGCAACGCCGTGCCGCTCGAGACCCGTGTGCGTGCCGCGCAGCGCCTGCTACGATTTTCGGGCCTCGACTTCAGCAGCGTGTTCTTCGTCAACAGCGGCGCCGAGGCCAATGAAAACGCGCTCAAGATGGCCTTCACGATCACGGGCCGCAGTCACGTGGCGGCCGTCGAGCATAGCTTTCACGGGCGCACGGCCGCCACCGGCGCGCTGACCTGGGGCGCCGCCAACAAGTGGTACGGCTTTCCGCGCACGCCGTTCGATGTGAGCTTCATCGCAAGGCGCGATCGCAGCGCCATCGTCCAGCAAGTGACCGACGCCACCGCGGCGGTAATCGTCGAGCCCGTGCAGGGTGTGGGCGGCGCCTATGACATGGGCGTGGAATTCCTGAGCGCACTGCGCGCGCGCTGCGATCAAGTCGGCGCGCTGCTGATCTTCGATGAAGTCCAATGCGGCATGGGCCGTGTCGGCGAGCCGTTCGCGGCCAAACTCTATGGCGTCCAGCCCGACATGATTACGGCTGCCAAGGCGCTGGGCAACGGCTTTCCGTGCGCAGCGTTGCTCATGACACCGCGCGTAGCCGCGGCCGTGAAGCTCGATGCCCTGGGCACCACGTTTGGCGGCGGCCCCATGGCCTGTGCCGTGATCGAGGCCGTGATCGAGGCCATCGAGTCCGAGCAGCTGCTCGCACGCGTGCGCCACACCTCGGCGCTGATTCGCAACCGCTGCCTGGTCGGACCGGTCATTGCCCACCAGGGCGCCGGGCTGTTGCTGGGTCTGCGCACGGTGCGGCCGGCCAAGGAGATTCATGCGCTGCTGCTCGAGCGCGACATTCTTGCGGGCACCAGCGCCGATCCGACCATCCTGCGCCTGCTGCCGCCGTACGTGCTCGAGGACCAGCATGTCGAGCTGCTGCGCAGTGCGCTGCTCGACATCGGCAGCTGAACTCATGCGGCGCTTCCTCGATCTGGGCGATTTTTCCGCCGAGCAGGTGCAGGACTTGCTCGCGCTCGCGCGCCGGCTCGAGCACACGCCGGAGCCGCAGGCTCTGCGCGGGCGGATTCTGGGACTGCTGTTCATGAACCCGTCGTTGCGCACACTGTCCTCGTTCCAGGCCGGCGTCGCGCGCCTGGGTGGCTCGTGCTTTGTGATCACGCCGGGCAGCGGCACCTGGCAGCTCGAAACCCGCACCGGCGCCGTCATGGATGGCGCGGCAGCCGAGCACATCCGCGAGGGACTGCCGGTGCTGGCCTCGTACTGCGATGCGCTCGGCATTCGTGCCTTCGCCGACGGCAAGGATCTGGCGGCCGAAATCAGTGAAAGCAAATTCAGCGCCATGTCGGCCCTGATCGAGAAACCACTGATCAACCTGGAGTCTGCGATCAATCATCCGTGCCAGGCATTGGCCGATTGGAAGACGCTCGATGAACTGAAGCTCCCGCGCGGCGCGAAGTTCGTGCTGAGCTGGGCTTACCACCCGCGCGCGCTGCCGCTGGCCGTGCCGGCCGCCACCGTGCACATGGCGGCCATGCGCGGTATGGAAGTGGTGGTGCTGCGGCCGGAAGGGTTTGCGTTGCCGGCCGCGATCATGGACAAGGCGCGGCGCGCGGCGGCGCTCAGCGGCGGTTCGGTGCGCGAGAGCGCCGACCGGCGCGAAGCATTCGCAGACGCGCACATCGTCTATGCCAAGGAATGGGCCTACACGGCCGCCTACGGCGATGAAACGCGCGATGCCGAGGCGCGCCGGCCATTGCGCGACTGGTGCCTGAACGAGAGCTGGTTTGCCGGTGCGAGCAGCGATTGCCGCCTGATGCATTGCCTGCCGGTGCGGCGTAATGTCGCGCTCGCCGACGAGCTGCTCGACGGCGCGCGCGCCGTGGTGCTGCGGCAGGCCTACAACCGTTTGCCGGCGCAGATGGCCGTGCTTCATCAAATGCTCAAACCCGCGGAGTAGACGCTCGACATGATTCTGCATCGTTCCGACCAGTCGGCAACCATCCACGCGCTACGCAACGCATCGCCCTACATCCGGCTCTACAAGGGCAAGGTGTTCGTGGTCAAGGCGGGCGGCGCGGTGTTCGGCGATGCCGCGATGACGCGTGCGCTGATCGAGCAGATTGCGATCCTGCATTACCTCGGCGTGCGCGTGGTCATGGTCCATGGCGGCGGTCCGCAGCTGACCGAGCTGACCGAGGCGCTCGGACAGACCACGCGCATGGTGCAGGGCCGGCGCGTGACCGACGAGAAGTCCATCGATGCCACCTCGATGGTGCTCAATGGCCTGATCAACACCCGCATACTCGCGATCTGCCGCGATCTGGAGATCAATGCCGTCGGCATATCGGGCGTCGATGCCGGTCTGGTGCGCGCCCACAAGCGTGCGCCCATGCAGCTCAGCGGCGAGCCCGCGCCCGTGGATTTCGGCTTCGTCGGCGACATCGACAGCATTGACGTCGGCGTGATCCGCAATCATCTCGATGCCGGGCTCATGCCCGTGATCAGTCCGCTGTCGGCCGACAACCGCGGCATGCTGCTCAATATCAACGCCGACACCGTGGCCGCGGCAATCGGCGCGGCGCTGTCGGCCGAAAAACTGATTCTGTGCACGGGCGCCCCGGGCATACTCGAACGCGCCTCGGATCCGAGCTCAGTGGTCTCCTACACCGATCTGGCCGGACTGGCTCGGCTGCTGGACGCGGGCGCCATCACCGATGGCATGCTGCCCAAGGCCAAGGCCATCGAGGATGCCTTGCGCGGCGGCGTGCGCCGCGTGCATGTGATTTCCTACAGCGCCCAGGACAGCATACTGGCCGAAGTGTTCACCAATGAAGGCACGGGCACGCTGATCGTCGCCGACATCAACGCCCTGACGCCGGCGGAACAGCAAGGCGGCGCATGAGGCCAGGTTCGTGACACGGCTGTGGGACAAAGGCGCGCCGCTCGATCAGCGGGTACTGCGCTATACCGCCGGCGAAGACTATGCGCTCGACGAGCGCCTGGTGCGCTACGACGTGCGCGCCTCGATTGCGCACGCCGAGATGCTGCATGCGCAGCAGCTGCTGTCGGCCGCGGATCTGCAGCAGATCCGCGCCGGACTCAGCGCGCTGGCCGATGAGCATGAGCGCGGCCTCTGGCACATCGAACTGGCCGACGAAGACGGACAGACCGCGCTCGAGCGGCATCTGACCGCGCGCATCGGCAGCGCCGGCGCGCGCATTCATCTCGGACGCTCACGCAACGATCAGGTGCTCACGGCCCTGCGGCTGTACCTGCGCGACGCCATCGACCAACTGCGGCAGGCCACGCAGAACCTGATCCGCTCGCTCGAGCGTCTGGCTCAGCGCGAAGCCGCGACGCCGCTGCCCGGTTATACCCACATGCAGCAGGCCATGCCCAGCTCGGTCAGTCTTTGGGCCGGTGGCTACGCCGCCGAGCTCGCTGACGATGCCCAGGGCCTGCAGAGCGTGCGCCGGCGCGTGCAGAAGAATCCGCTGGGCTCGGCTGCCGGCTACGGCACGCCTGGCCTGCCCGTCGATCGCGCAGCCACCACGCGCGCGCTGGGTTTCGAGCACACGCATGAGCCGGTGACCGCGGTGCAGCTCTCGCGCGGCAAGGCCGAGGCGCAGCTGTTGTTCGAGCTGGCGCTGCTCATGGGCGACTTGAGCCGCATGGCCGCGGACCTGCTGCTGTTCTACACCCAGGAATTCGCGTTCATCGACCTGCCCGATGCCTTCACAACCGGCTCCTCGATCATGCCGCAGAAGCGCAATCCCGATGTGTTCGAGCTGGTGCGGGCCCGCAGCGCCACGGCACTCGGCGCCCTGACTGAAGCGCTCGCGCTCTGCGCCAAGCTGCCCTCGGGCTATCAGCGCGATCTGCAATTGCTGAAGTTGCCGCTGTTTCGCGGCATCGACCTGGGGGCGCAGACACTTGATATCGTGGCGGCGGCGCTCGATGCGCTAAAATTCCGCCCCGATCGCATACGCCTGGATCCGGCCGTGCATGCGGCCGAAGAGGCCAATGCGCTGGTGGTCAAAGAGGGCATCCCGTTTCGCGAGGCCTACGCACGAGTGGCTGCGCGCTATAAGCGCAAGGACTGAGCATGGAGCCGGAGACCAATACGGCCGTCAGCGTCAATCGCGGGCTGATCGAGTACATGAACTGGATCTACGCTCTGCACGCGCTGTCGGTGCTGATCGGGCTGCTGACCGCGCGCGCCGTGGCGCTGCGCTTTGCCTTCGGGCTGCCGTCCATCATCGCCGTGATCCTCAATTACGCGCGGCGCTCCGAGGCGCGTGGCACCTGGCTCGAAAGCCACTTTCGCTGGCAGATGCGCACCTTCTGGTATTCCTGGCTCTGGATACTGCTGACCTGCATCGTCGCCATGCCGTTGCTGATTGTGGTGGTCGGCTTCTTCATCGCCATCGTCGGCTTCGCGCTGATCGGGATCTGGGTCATCTATCGCGTCGCGCGCGGCTGGCTGGCGTTGCGCGACAGCCGCGCGATGCCGTTGCCGCCCGCATG
>Ga0302314_10007392_pt1 | contig 19755 bp, 18 predicted proteins | sample III_Palsa_N2_3_FD_200533 | JGI IMG/M metagenome (GOLD analysis project Ga0302314, IMG submission 200533) | Peat permafrost microbial communities from Stordalen Mire near Abisko, Sweden - III_Palsa_N2_3 | ecosystem: Environmental > Terrestrial > Soil > Palsa > Peat permafrost | place: Sweden...
TCCACGGCAAGGGCGGGCTGACCCTCACCGACCATTGGGCCGATGGGGTGAAGACCCTGCACGGCTTCCACACCCGCGGCTTCCCCAACTGCTTCATCGTCAGCCACACCCAATCAGGCTTCACGGTCAACTTCCCGCACATGCTCAACGAGCAGTCCAAGCATCTGGCCTATATCGTCAGCCATGCCCTGGCCACGCAGGTGCGGGCGCTCGAGGTCAGCGAGGCGGCCCAGGCCGAGTGGGTCCAGACCATCCTCGATCTCGCCGTCCAGCGCGAGAAGTTCGCCGCCGAATGCACCCCCGGCTACTACAACAACGAAGGCAAGCCCAACCCCAAGGCCGTCCAGAACGGCTTCTACGGCGCCGGCCCGGTGGCGTTCGTCAAGCTGCTGGAAGACTGGCGCGCGGACGGTGGGATGAAGGGGCTGGAGATCACGAGAGCCTGAGCCAGCGCGGAGATGGAAAGCGCCCGCGTTGACGGCGCGGGACAGATTCGAGCGCGCGGCGGCAGGCAATTGACAACGAGCTCTGCCACGAGCTCTTATTCTGTCGTGGGCGCCGGCTTGCGAAATCTATAGCGACGTGGCCGGATCACTGGGGGTCGGAAGATGGCGAACCTTGGGCGACTGGCGTTCAGCGCAGTGGTCGGGGCGAGCGCTCTCAGCTTCCTTGCTGGTTGTGACCCGGTCGCTCGAGCGCCCACGGGCCCTTTGAAGAACTGTGGTCAGTTCTCCGCGCCGATGGCCACGCGCTCCCCCGCCCCAGTGACTTTCTTCTGCACACTCGGCTCAGGGAAATTGGCGACAAAGGTCATCGTCGAGCCCTACCAAGCTAACGCCCCTGCCAAATTGGTCGCAACATTAGGGAAGAGTTCGGGTCAAGGCACGGAAGTACCGTATTTTGAACAGATAATACTCAAGAATACCAAATTAAACAGCAGTAACGGCGACATCGACTTTTCGGCATTCCCTGGCATTACAGAGGTAGATCTGACCTTTGTTATTGACCAAAGCGGCGCTCTGGCGTTGCCAAATACCACTTGGGAATCGACTCCAGATAAATCGATCTGGGCGAAGCAAAAGACGACATGCAACAGCTCAGAGGTCCCGGACCGAAATGATTGGCCGAGCGGATTTAGCCCAAGAACTCAAAACGGAAACAATCTGATGTTCTCGCTGCAAGTGCCAACGAATGCGGTTCCGAATTCATGTTATGAATATGACCTGCATGGCCTTCAGACTGATAGTGTGGGTGGGCATTCTATGGGGATCTCAATCGATCCGCAGATAATCTATCACCCATAGCCCCAGCCAAGGCATCTTTCCCCTCCTTGAGTTCGGACCAGAAGCCTCTCGCGGGCTACCGCGCCTTCCTCAGCTACAGCAGCCATGACCGCAGCTGGGCCCGGTGGCTGCAGCGCTCGCTCGAGACCTACATCGTGCCGCGGCGATTCGTCGGTGTTCAGACACCCGCCGGCCCGGCGCCGCGGCGGTTTCGGCCGATATTCCGTGACCGGACGGAGCTGGCGGCCGACTCCGATCTCGCGGCCAGTATTCAGGCGGCGCTGGAGCGCTCGGCCTTCCTGATCGCGGTCTGCTCGCCCCACGCCGCGCAATCGCGGTGGGTGAACGCGGAGATCGAGCGCTTCAGGGGCCTGCGCGGCGAGGGACGGGTACTTTCGGTCATCGTCGGCGACACTCCCGGCCAGTCGCACCAGGACAGCTTCCCGCCGGCGCTGCGCTATCGTGAGGGCGAGGGCGAGGCGGTGCGCGCCGAGCCCATCGCCGCGGATCTGCGTCCAGGCGGCGACGGCCGCCGGCTCGCGCGGCTGAAGCTGGTCGCCGGGATGCTGGGCGTGGGCCTGGACGAACTGGTCCGCCGCGACGACCAGCGGCGTAACCGCCAACTGGCGGCCGTCACCGCCGCGTCGCTGTCCGGCATGGCCATCACCGTGGCCCTCGCCGGGGCGGCGCTGGTGGCGCGATCGGAGGCGCGCAGCCAGCACGCGCAGGCCGAGAAGATGATCAACGTGGCGCTGGTCGACCTGCGCGGGCGCCTGGAGCCCATCGGGCGGCTGGACCTGATGGACCGCGTGGCGCAGGACGCGCTCGACTACTACAGCGGCCAGAATCCGTCCGACCTGGACCCTAAGTCCCTCGCCAGCCGGGCCGATGCGCTGCGCCTCATGGGCGAGATCGGCATTCAGAGGGGCAACCTCACCGAGGCGCTCAGGGTGTTCGAGCAGGCGTCGGCGACGACCGCCGAACTGCTGGCGAGATCGCCGAACGATCCCGGCCGGCTCTACGACCATGCGCAGAGCGTGTTCTGGGTGGGTGAGATCGCCCGCGAGCGCGGCGACACCAAGACAGCGGAGGCGGGCTTCGGCCGCTATCGCCAGATCGCGGCGCGCCTCTACCCCATCGATCCGGCCAACGACAAGTGGCGCGCAGAACTCGGCTATGCGGACACCGCGCTCGGCAGCCTGTTCCTCGAGGAGGGTCGCCCGGCCGACGCTCTGCCCGCGTTCCAGCGCGCGTTCAGTGTCTCGCAGGGGCTCGCCGACCGACACCCGGCCGATATCCAGCGGCGGCTGGAGCTGGCCCAATGCCACGCCTGGCTGGGCGGAGCGCTGGAGAAGCTCGGGCGCATCGGCGAGAGCCGCGTCCACCGCGAGGCCGAGCTGGCCATCTATCGTCCGATCCTGGCCGCCAACCCAACCCTGCGCGAGGCGCGGTTCGCGACCATCGTGGCCCTGCAGGTGCTGGGTCGCGCTGCGCTGTTCGCCGGCGATGTGGACGGCGCGCGAGCACGCTTCACCGACGCCGCGACCCGCGCCGAGGCGCTCCTGGCCGAGGATCGCGGCAATATGGACACCACCAGCATCGCCGGCCTGTCACAGGTGTATCGCGGCGAGGCTGAGCTCGCGGCGGGTCGGCTGGACGAGGCGCGCGCCGCCCAGAGGCGGGCCAGCGTGTTGCTCGACGCCGCCATCGCCCACGACGCCAGCGTGGCGCTGTGGCGCGGCTACCGCGATGAAGCCACCCTCCTCGAAGCGGCCATCGACGCCAGGAGCGGCGCGAGCGCGGATGCTCAGCGCCTCGACCAGAGCATCGCCTCCCGCGCGGTCTCGGAGACCCCAGGCGGAGGGGCAAACACCGATCGCTTCTGGCTGCTGCAGAGGGCCCGCCTGCAGCTGGGCGACGACCTCGCCGCGACGGGCCGCTCCGCGGCGGCGCGCACGCAGTGGCAGGCGGCCGTCGATGCGCTCTCCGCGCCCGGGGCCGGCTACGAACCCAGACTGCTCGTGGTTCTGGAGGCGGCGGATCAGCGGCTCGGGCGCAGAGCCGCGGCGAGCCTGATCGCTCGTCGGTTGAGCGATCTGAGCCGGCTTTCCGGACGCGCCTGAACAGGCCTTGCAGGGTGGCGGCCAGGCGCGCGGAACCGTAAGAACGGGCCGCTCTCCACCCGTCCAGGACCCCTCTCATGAAATACAATCAGCTCGGCCGCACCGGCCTCTATGTGTCGGAAATCTGCCTGGGCACGATGACCTTCGGCGGCAACGCCGATGCCGGCATGTGGAAGGCGATCGGTTCGCTCGAACAGCCGGTGGTGGACGAGATCGTAGGCGCCTCGCTCGCCTCGGGGGTCAACTTCTTCGACACGGCCGATGTGTATTCCTTCGGCGAGTCCGAGCGGCGCCTGGGCGCGTCGCTCAAGAACCTCGGCGTGAAGCGGTCGGACGTGGTCATCGCCACCAAGGTGTTCGGTCGCATGGGCCCCGGGCCCAACGACCAGAGCGCCTCGCGCGGCCACATCATGGATAGCGTCAAGGGCAGCCTGGAGCGCCTGCAGACCGACCACATCGATCTCTATCAGATCCACGGAACCGACACGGTGACGCCAGTGGAGGAGACGTTGCGCGCCCTGGATGACCTCACCCGCGAAGGCCTCGTCCGCTATGTGGGCGTCTCCAACTGGGCGGCGTGGAAGATCGCCAAGGCGGTGACCCTGAGCGAAGAGCGCGGCTGGGGTTCGAGACCCTGCAGGCCTATTATTCCATCGCCGGACGCGACCTGGAGCGCGAGCTGATCCCGATGATCAGCGCCGAGAAGGTCGGCCTGATGGTGTGGTCGCCGCTGGCCGGCGGCCTGCTTTCCGGCAAGTTCGGCCCGGGCTCGTCCACACCCAACGACGCGCGCCGCGCCAGTTTCGACTTCCCGCCGGTGGACAAGGACCGGGCCTGGGCCTGCGTCGCCGCCATGCGCGCGATCGGCGAGGCGCACGGGGTCTCGGTGGCCCGGGTGGCGCTGGCCTGGCTGCTGCACAAGAGCCACGTGATGAGCGTGATCATCGGAGCCAAGACAATCGAACAGCTCGATGACAACCTCGAAGCCGTCCACCTGCGCCTCGGCGCCGAGGAGATGGCGCGGCTCGACGAGGTCAGCGACATCCCCAGCGAATACCCCGGCTGGATGTTCGCCCGCCAGGCAAGCGCCCGCGTGCCCGCGCCGTTCGTCAAGAAGGCCTAGGCTGCGCGCTATTGTAGCGTTCGGGCCGCGTCGATAGGCTCCCCACTCGGACGGCGTCGATCGGGGGGTCACGGCCTAGGCGATGGAATGGCTGTTCATCATCGGCCTGACCGTCTGGGTGATCGTGCTTCAGCTCCGGCTGAACAGCGCCGAGCGCGGCCTGGGCCGCCTCTCGCAGAAGCTCATCCCCGCCGCCACGCCCGAACCGCCAGTCGATGAACCCTCTCTCCCCTTCATGGGGAGGGTGGAGACGAAGTCCGGGGTGGGGCTGCCAGACGCTGAGCCCCGCCCGCAGGCCCCACCCGTCCCGCTGCGCGGGCCACCCTCCCAACCAGGGGAACCACCAGGGGGAGGGAGGCCGGTGCAGCCGCGACCTGCCCCGGCCATCTCGACGTGGCTGTCGGAGAACGGGCTGGCGTGGATCGGCGGCGGCGCGCTGGCGCTGGGAGGAACGCTGCTGGCCGGCTATGCGGCGCAGCGGGGGTTGTTCACGCCGGCGCTGCGCATCTGGGCCGCACTCCTCGCCGGCTTGCTCATGCTGGGAGCGGGAGAATGGATCCGGCGGCGCGACGGTCGTCAAAGCCTGGCCGCGGCCATGGCCACGGGGGCAGGGGCGACGACGTTGTATGCGGCCATCTGGGCGGCGTACGGCCTCTACCATTTCCTGGGCGTCGTCGCGGCGGGGACCGGCCTGACCCTGGTGTCCGCCGCTCTGCTGGCGCTGGCGTTCCTGCACGGCGAAGCCCTCGCCCTGCTCGCCATTCTCGCCGCCTTCGCCGTGCCCGCGGTGTGCGGCAAGCCGGCATGGCCGGGGGCGGCGATCGACGGCTATGCGGCGCTGATCATCGCTACCGGGCTCGGGGCCGCCGCGCTGCGAGGATGGGCGCGCGCGGGCGTCCTGACCCTCATCGGCGCCGGGATCTGGAGCATCGCCCGCAGCGTCGCCGCCGACAGCCTGGGCGCGGCCGCCCTGGACGTGGCCACGCCGGCGCTGGCCCTGCTGGCGGCGTCCTGGCGCGGCGCGGGCGTGGCCGAGGAGCGGTGGCGGGCGGTGACCACCGGGCTGCCACCCCCGGCCCTGATCGGCGCGAGCGTGCTCGCCCTGCTGGTCTGGGGGGCGCCGCCGGGAGGCCAGACCGTCGCGTTCGCCATGGCGGTGATCGCGCTGGCGGCGCTGAGCGGCCTCGCGGTGGGCGTCGGGCTCGCGCGCCCAGGCGTGCTCGCTGCGCCGGCCGCGGCTCTCTGCCTCGCCCTGGTCTCGGCGCTGGTGGCCCCGGCGCATGCGATCGACCTTGGCCAGGGGCTGTGGCTGTTGGCGGCGGTCGCGAGCGTGGCCACGGTCGGCCTCGCCCTCACGCTCACCCACGCCCAGCGGGTCGAGGCGGCGGTTGTCGGCGCGGCCGGGACGGCGGCGGCGCTCACCCTTCTCGACCGCTCGCTCGGGCGTCTGCCACTCGGCGCCCATGGGCTGATTCTCGCCGTCGCGGCGGCGCTGCTCTGCGGCGGGGCTCTCCTGGTGGCCCGGCGGTCGGCCAGGAGGACCGAGGACCTGGCGCAGGGCGCCTGGATCGCGGCGTCGGCCGAGGCGGTCGGTCTCACCCTGCATGCGCTGGTTCCGGCCGAGGCGCAGTCGGCGGCCTACGCCACGCTCGCCATGGTCCTGGCGCTGGGATCGTGGCGGCTGGGCTGGCGCGGTTTCGCCCAATCTTCGGCTATCGCCGCGCTGGCGAGCTTCGCCTTCATGCTGGCCCCAGCCGTGGCCGGCGAAGCCCTCTTGGGCCACCTCGCCTGGACCACCCTGGCCCTGATCGGCGCCGCGGCCGCGGGCCTGCAGGCGCTCTCCTGGCAGGTGCTGAAGCGCCGGGGCGACTCGACGGCGAGCGCGGAAGCCGTCTCGACGACCGCGCTGCTCACGGGGCTCGCCACCGCCTTCCTGCTCTTCAGGCAGTGGGCGACCGGTCTCGGACACGAAGCGGCGGCGCTCGATTCGCTCACCGAGGCGGCGCTGCGGACCCAGCTCCTGCTCGCCGCCGGCCTGGTGCTGTCGATCCGCGGCGGCGCGAGCCGGCTGGCGCGTGTGCGTGGCCCGATATTCCTCGCCGCCGGGGCCGTGCATGGGTTCCTGATCGGGGTGGTGGCGCTGAACCCCTGGTTCCAGACGGCCAGCCTCGTCGCCGGCCCTCCCGTGCTCGATTCCCTCGCGCTGGCCTATCTTGCGCCAGCGCTGCTGCTGGGCGCGGCGGCATGGCGCGCGGCGGACCGTCGCTTCGCCCGGGTGGTCGCCATCCCAGCGGTATTCTTCGCCGTGATGTGGGCGATGTCCGAGATTCGCCGCCTGTTCCACGGCCCCGCCATGGCCTCGGCGAGCGCGAGCCACGCGGAACTTGCGGCCTACGGCGTGGCGATCCTTGCCTTCGCGCTCGGCCTGCGCCGGCCCAGGGTGCGGGCCGCGGCGCTGGGCTGGATCGGCTCGACCCCGGAGTGGATCGCGCTCGTGGTTTCGCTCGTGCTGCTGGCCGACCTCGCCAGCCCCTGGTGGGGGCCGCTCACCGGCGTGCTGGGGCGCCCGCTGCTGTTCTTCGCCCTGCTGGCGGCCGGGACGACGTTCACGGCGCTCATCGCGCGGCCCGGGCGCGGGGCGGCCCCCGGCCCCCTGGCTCACACCGCGCTGGTGGCGACAGTGATCGAGATCTTCGCCCTGCTCACCCTGCTCATCCGCTTCGCCTATCACGGCGCGGCGATGCGCACGCCGCTGCGCGAGGCCAGCGTCGAGACCTGGACCTTCTCGGCGGCGTGGGCGCTGCTGGGCGTGCTGGTGCTGGTGGCCGGTGTGCGCGGTCGCGACCGCGCCCTGCGCTGGCTGGGGCTGATCGTGCTCTTGATCACCACCGCCAAGGTGTTCCTGTTCGACATGGCCACGCTGGAAGGGGTGATCCGGGCCGCCTCCTTCCTCGCCCTGGGCGCGCTGCTGCTCATCGCCGCCCTCGCGGCGCGGCGCTTCGGCGGTCGAGCGGAGCCGGCGGCCGATCCCGTCGCCGGAGCGCCTCCGTGACCACCAAGGAAATATGTGTCGTTTTTGACACGTCCCGGGCCAATCGGTCCGTTCGCGAAGGAACCCTATTGCCCGTGGGCGCGGCTTGGAAAAAAGTGGCCCGGCGAGATGGTTACTCCGCCGGGCCAAGTCGGGCCGCGAGAACGGGGGGGATGAGCCCGCGGCGATTCCTAATGTGAGCGCCGCGGGCTCCCGTTTCAATCCTCATGTGCGCATTTTTTGCGCGTGCGCGTCGGCGTGGGCTTTTTTTGAGCGGAAAGGCCGCCGCCGGCGATGAGATCCTGGGACGTCGCCGTGGTGGGCGCCGGGATTTTAGGCCTCGCCCATGCCTGGGCGGCCGCGCGTCTGGGCAAGCGCGTCGTCGTCTTCGATCGCGAGGCGGCCGCCATAGGCGCCTCGATCCGCAATTTCGGCTTCATCACCGTGACCGGTCAGGAGCGCGGCGCCACCTGGCGGCGCGCGCGCCGGTCGCGTGACCTGTGGACGCGGCTGGGCGCCGACGCCGGCGTCGACAGCCGGCACAACGGCCTCATCCTCACCCTGCGCCACCCCGAGGCTGTCGCGGTGGCGCGGGCGTTCCTGGCCACCGAGATGGGGGAGGGATGCGAAGTCTGGGACACGCGCGACCTGGCGCGGCGCGCGCCGGAGGTCTGTGCCGGCGCGGCCCTGGGCGCGCTCTTCAGCCCGCACGAGCTCCGGGTCGAATCGCGCGACGCGATTCCGCGGTTGGCGGCGTGGCTGGAGACGCGCCATGGGGTGGCCTTCATGCGCCGGACCGCCGTGCTCAGCGTCGAGCCCCCCGTGATCGAGACGTCGCGCGGACCCGTCGAGGCCGGGGCCGCCATCGTGTGCCCGGGCGACGACCTGACCTCCCTGTTTCCGGCCGCCATCGCGGCGCGCGACGTGACCCGCTGCGCCCTGAGCATGCTGCGCCTGGCCGATCCGGGCTTTCGCCTCCCCGCCGCGATCATGTCGGACCTGGGTCTCACCCGGTACCTCGGCTATGCCGCTCTGCCCGAAGCCACGGCGTTGCGGGCGAGGCTCGAGGCGACCTCGGCGGAAGCGCTCGCACACGGCGTTCATCTGATCGCAGTGCAGAGCGCCGATGGCTCCCTGGTGGTCGGCGACAGCCACCACTACGCGGACGCCCCCCTGCCGTTCATGGCGGCGCGCACCGAGGCGCTGATCCTGGAGGAGTTCGCGGCCGCCACCGGGGTGCGCCCGCCGCCCGTGATCGAACGCTGGACGGGAACCTATGCCTCGGCGCCGGGCCTGGCCATGTTCGCCGAGTCTCCCGCGCCCGACGTGCGCCTGGTGATGGTCACCAGCGGCGCCGGCGCCTCCACCGCTTTCGCCATCGCCGAAGAGGTTGTCGGCGACCTCTTCGGCGCCGATTTGAGCCGCTCGTAACGGGGGCCTGGGCGCCGGTCGGTAGCGCCGCGCCGGGCTCAGGCCGGTTCGATCACCGCCAGCACGTCATCCTCGTTCACCCGCGCACCCTCGGCCACGCGGATCGAGACCACGCGGCCGGCGAGCGGCGCGACCACGGGCACCTCCATCTTCATCGATTCGAGGATCATCAGCACATCCTCGGCCCCGACCTGGGCCCCTTCCGCCACCTCGATCTCCCACACCAGGGCGGCGATCTCGGATCTAACGTCCATGGGCTCCCCCTCCTCTACGGCCGCATGCCGACGCGCAGCTTCGGCCCCAGATGGGTGGCGTTCACGGCGTGGCTCTTGCGCAGATAGTCGACGATGGCCGGGCGTGTGTCGCGCGGGTCGATGATCTCCAGGGGCTGGGCCAGCCCCGGCTGGCGCAGCACCGAGGCCATGCGCTGGAAACGCGCCTCGATCTCGAGCCGACGGGCCACCGGATCGGGCGCCGCCTCGATCTCGCGCCGATAGGCCGCCATCACCCCGCCCTGGGCCACCAGCGATCCCGATTCCGCTGACGGCCAGGCGTAGCGCAGCGACATGCCGTCCGACTTGGCCATTACGCTCGCCACCCCGTACATGCGCCGGATGACGATGGAGATGTAGGGCACGGTCGCCTCGCGCACGGCGGCCTGAACCCGGTTGGCGAAGCGAATGATGCCGCCGGCCTCCGACTCCGGCCCGACCATGAACCCCGGCACATCGGCGAAATAGACGATCGGCAGGTGGAAGGTGTCGGCCACGTCGACGAACCGTTCGGCTTTGATGCAGGCGGCCGGCGTCATCGCCCCGCCGTCGCGGCGGCAGTCGTTGGCGAGCACCGCGACCGGGAAGCCGTCGATGCGCGCCAGCATGGTCACCATGGCGCGGCCGTAGAGCGGGGCGATCTCGAAGGTCGAGCCGATGTCAGCCACCGCCTCGATGATCCTGCGCACCTCGTAGGCGGCCGTGCGCCGCCTGGGGATGGCGGAGATCAGGCTCTGCTCGCGCCGGTTGGGATCGTCCGCCGGCTCCGCCCACGGCGGCAGCTGCCAGACATTGGAGGGCAGATAGGAGAGAAACCGCCGGATCTGGGCGAAGGCGTCGGCCTCGCTGTCGGCGACGTTGTTGACCACGCCGCTGGTCTTGGCCTGCACAGTCCAGTCGCCCAGCGCCTGCTTGGTGACGGTGAGGCCCAGGGCCTGGGCCACCATCGGCGGGCCGCCGACGAAGGTCTCGGCGGTCTTGGTCATCACCGAGAAGTGGGCCTCGCCCACATACACCGCCGGCAGGCCGGCCACCGAGCCCAGCACCGCGGCCACCACCGGAACCTGGGCCAGGAGGTTGCCCTTGGCCATCCGGCTGGCGAGGTGATCCTCCACCAAGGGCGCCACCGCGCTGAAGTCGTGCCGGCGCGGCAGGTCGAACCTGCCGGCGTACCGGTCACCTTTACCTCCACCAGCGGGCTCTCGTCCGCGGCGGCGTGGCCAGGCGGCGCGTCGCCGCCGCCCCTGCGCGCCTCGGGATCGTAGTTGCGCACGCTGCCGCCGGCGCCGTCCAGCAGGCGGATGAACGGCATGCGCAGCTCGCCGGCCATGCGCGAGACGTCCACGCGCGGATAGGGCGTCCCCGAGTCGGCCGAGCCGCCGCGGATGGTGAAGTCGCCGCCCTCGATGATCACCGGCCGGCCGTCGATGGTGGCCAGGCCGTTGACGTAGGCCACCGGCCGGAAGCTCTCCAGACGGCCCTCGTCGTCCCATTTCGCCGCGCCGGCGATGGTGGAGGTCTCCTGGAACGAGTTCTCGTCGACCAGCAGATCCACGCGCTCGCGCACGGTCAGGCGTCCCTGCGCGTGCTGGCGCGCGATCGCCTCGGGCCCGCCCATCCGCGCGCGCAACCGCCGCAGCCGCTCCAGCTCCCCGAGCTCCGGCTCCCAGCTCATCCCGCCTCCTCGTCGCTGGCGGGGAGGTTAGAGGGGAGAAGCCGCCGGCCCAACCGAATAGTGGCCCTGCATCCCCCCAAAGCACGTCATCCCCCGGGCGTTCGTCCCGGGGACCCATGAACACGACCCTCGCGCGAGTGGCCGCGCCGGCGCGGCCACGGCGCAGCGCGAGATCATGGGTGGCCGGGACTTACGCCCGGCCATGACGTTCGGTTAGGGTTGGGACCACACGGAGGAATACGCCGATGCAATTCACACGATTGGGCGCCACGGGGACTCAGGTGTCGCGCCTGTGCCTGGGGGCGATGAGCTTTGGGAGCATGGCCGACTGGATGATCCCGGAGGAGGCGAGCTTCGCCATGGTCAAGCGGGCGCTGGAGGGCGGGATCAACTTCTTCGATACGGCGGATATCTACTCGCGCGGCGAGAGCGAAACCATCCTCGGCAAGGCGCTGCGCGAACACGCCGCCAAGCGCGAGGAGTATGTGGTCGCCACCAAGGTCTATGTGCCCATGGGCGGCGGCCCCAATCGCGGCGGCCTCTCGCGCAAGCACATCATGCATTCGATCGACAATAGTCTGAAGCGCCTGGGCCTCGACTATATCGACCTCTACCAGATCCACCGTTTCGACCATCACACGCCCATCGCCGAGACGATCGAGGCGCTGGATGATGTGGTGAAGGCGGGCAAGGCCCTCTACGTCGGCGCCAGCTCCATGTTGGCCTATCAGTTCGCCAAGTACCTCAGCACCGCCGACAAGCTCGGCCGCGCCCGGTTCGCGACCATGCAGAACCAGTACAGCCTGCTCTACCGCGAGGAGGAGCGCGAGATGAACCCGCTGTGCCTGGAGGAGGGCGTGGGCCTCATTCCCTGGAGCCCGCTGGCCGGCGGCACCCTGGCCGGCAGCCGCGAGGCCGGCACCACCCGCTCCAAGTCGCCGATGACGGCCGGCCGCTACACCCGGGCCGCCGACCAGGCGGTGATCGACGCGGTGAAGACGGTCGCGCAGGCTCGGGGCGAGAAGCCGGCGCAGGTGGCGATCGCCTGGCTGCTCTCCAAACCCGCGGTCACCGCCCCGATCATCGGCGCCACGAGGTTGGAGCAGTTGGACGATCCGCTGAAGGCCGTGGACTCGCCGCTCTCGGCCGAGGAGATCGCCGCGCTGGAGGCGCCGTACGTGGCGCAGGCCGTGAGCGGCATCCCCTCCGCCGGCGACCCGCCCGCCGGAGGACCGCACCGCGCGCAGTGAGCAAGCCAACAGACCCATCATCCCGGCGCGTCAGTCCGAAAGCCACAACCCCAAACAGCGTCATCCCCGAGCGGCAGTCCCGGGGGCTCATGAACGCCGGTTTAGCGAGTGGCCGCGCCGGCGCGGCCATGGTGAAGTGAGTGTTCATGGCTCGCCGGGACGAACGCCCGGCCATGACGTTTGTTTGGCGTGCTGCGAACACCTGGGCGAAGGTCGACCTGCGACAGGTACTTCGTTCCCGCGCCGCCTGAGGCGCATCGGCTGAGGAGACCCGCCATGTCCGACCTGCCCCCCGTCGCGCGCTCCACCCGCACCAATCCCGCCAAGGTGAGGCGTGCGGCCGCCGATCCGCGGCGCCCGGGCGCGGTGTGCAGGGCCCCGCAGCTGGCGTTCACCCCGGTCGTCGATCACGCCCGGTGCGAGGGCAAGGGCGACTGCGTGGAGGTCTGCCCGTACGACGTGTTCGACGTGGGGACCATCCGCGAGGAGGATTATCGCGCGCTGCCGCTCATGGCGCGGTTCAAGGTCAAGGTCCACGGGATGAAGACCTCCTATACGCCCAGGGCCGATCAGTGCCTCGCCTGCGGCCTGTGCGTGGTCGCCTGCCCGGAGGGCGCGATCCGGCTGGTGGCGCGCCAGCCTGCGGCGCCTGACAACCAGATCCTCTGACGCGCCGCTTGCCGTCTCGAGCGAGCGCCGCCGCCGCGCTCGCGCCTCAGAGGTGGTCCAACACCGGCTTGGGTTTGTAGGGCGCTTCCAGCGCCTTCACCTCTCCCTCGTCGAGCTTCAGCGACAGGGCTTCCACCGCGTCGGTGAGGTGGTGGGCTTTGGACGTCCCGATGATGGGAGCGGTGACCGCCCCGTTTTTCAGCACCCAGGCCAGGGCCACCTGCATGTTGGAGACCCCGCGCGCCTTGGCGATTTCCCCGACCGCGTCGACCACGGCGAAGTCGGGCTCGCGGTAGTAGAGGCGCGGGGCGAACTCGTCGGTGCGCGCGCGCTCGGTGTTGCCTTCGCCGGGGCTGGCGCGGCCGCCGGCCAGGAAGCCGCGGGCCAGCGGCGACCAGGGGATCACGCCCACGCCCTGGTCGTGGCACAGGGGCAGCATCTCGCGCTCCTCCTCGCGATAGACCAGGTTGTACTGCGGCTGCATGGACACGAACGAGGTCCAGCCGCGGGACCGCGAGACGTCCAGCATCTTCATGAACTGCCATGCGTACATGGAGGAGGCGCCGATGTAGCGAGCCTTGCCGGCGCGCACGACGTCGTTGAGCGCCTCCAGCGTCTCCTCGATCGGCGTGTCGTAGTCGAAACGGTGGATCTGATAGAGATCGACATAGTCCACGCCCAGCCGCGTGAGGCTGCGGTCGATGCCGTCGAGGATATGCTTGCGCGAGAGGCCGCGGTTGTTGGGATCGCCCCCCATCGGCCCGTTGACCTTGGTGGCGATGACCACCTCGTGGCGCTTGGCGTATTCCTTGAGCGCCTTGCCGGTCACCCGCTCGCTCTCGCCCTGGGAATAGACGTCGGCCGTATCGAAGAAGTTGATCCCGGCCTCGATCGCCGCCTTGAAGAACGGGAGGGAAGCCTCCTCGTCCAGCACCCACGGCCGCCATTTGGAGCTGCCGTAGGTCATGCAGCCCAGGCACAGGCGCGAGACCTTGAGCCCGGTGGTTCCCAGCCGAACATAGTCCATGGCCGCTGCTCCCTCGCGTCCAAACCCCCGCCTGGCCGGGCTCTTATCGCGCCAGCCGTCCGTCCTCCAGCGCTCGTTGCTCGAAGGCGAACAGCACCGCAGGATCGGGCTCCGATACGCCGGCCGATACCTCCAGCGGGGCCAGGGTGTGCAGCAGGTGGCGGATCACGTTCAGCCGCGCGGTCTTCTTGTGATCGGCGCGCACGCACATCCACGGGGCCACCGCGGTGTGGGTGGTCATCAGCATCTCGTCGCGCGCGGCGGAATACTCCTTCCACTTCTTCTGGGCGACGCCGTCCATATCGCTCACCTTCAGGCGCTTGAGCGGGTCGCTGCGCCGCTCGTCGAGTCGATCGGCCTGCTCCTTCTTGGAGATGTCGAGCCACAGCTTGACCAGCTTGATATTCGCCGCCTCCAGCATGCGCTCGAGCGCCGGCACGTCGCGCAGGAACTCATCGTGCTCGAGCGGCGTGCAGAAGCCCATCACCGGCTCGACACCGGCGCGATTGTACCAGGAGCGGTTGAAGAGCACGAGTTCGCCGGCGGCCGGCAGGTGCGGGATGTAGCGCTGGAAGTACCACTCCGAGCGTTGGCGGTCCGACGGCTTGGGCAGGGAGACGACGCGGGTGTTGCGCGGCGCGAGATGTTCGGTGATGCGGGCGATGGTGCCGTCCTTGCCCGCGCCGTCGCGGCCCTCGAAGATCACCAGCGCCTTGGCGCCGGTCTTCATCGCCCAGGTCTGGTATTGCACCAGGGAGATCTGCAGCGCCCGCAGGGCTTCGTCATACTCGTTGGTCTTGGCCATGCGCCGAGCCTAGAACAGGATGATTTCAGACGGAACCGTCTAAAATCTGAATCCTGCTCTAGATTCAAAACTGTAGAGCCTGATTCAGCCTCCGGATCTGTTCCGTCCGAAGGCATCGGGCTCTAACCGATCTGGAGCGAAGGTTGATCCGACTTTTTGTCGCCCAGGACCTGGCCGCGGAGGGAACGCTCACCCCCACACGCGAACAGGCGCACTATCTCGCGACGGTCATGCGTCTTTCCGTCGGCGACAGGCTGCTGCTGCTCAACGGCCGCGACGGCGAGTGGGTTGCGCGCGTGGCGCAGGCCGGCCGTGGCGGCGTCACGCTTGCGGTGGAGACCCTGTCGCGTGCGCAATCGGCCGGGCCGGACCTCGACCTCGTCGTCGCCCTGGTCAAGCGCGCCCGGCTGGAAACGATCGTCGAGAAGGCCGCCGAACTGGGTGCGCGCCGGGTGCGCCCGGTGATCACCCAGCACACCAACGCCGACCACACCAATGTCGCCCGGCTCGCGGCGATCGCCGTGGAGGCGGCTGAACAGACCGGGCGCCTGGATGCGCCGCAGGTGTGCGCGCCGGAGAGGCTCGCCGCCGTCCTCGCCGCCTGGCCCACCGAGCGCGCGCTGATGTTCTGCGACGAGGCGGGAGACGCAGCGCCGGCGCTGGCCGCCCTCCGCACTGGCCGCGAGGGGCCGTGGGCCATCCTCATCGGCCCCGAGGGGGGCTTCTCCGCGGACGAACGGGCGGCGATCCGCGCCCTCCCGGCCGCGGTCCCGGTCTCGCTCGGCCCCCGCATCCTGCGCGCCGACACCGCCGCGATCGCGGCGCTCACCCTGTGGCAGGCCGCCCGCGGCGATTGGCGGGGGGCTTGAGCTTCACGCGCGCGGCGCCCACTTGCCCAGGGTGGGCGCGGGGGCGCCCTTTTTTGGGGGCAGGCATGGCCGAGACGCTGAGCGACGAACGGCCCCTGGCCTTCGACGATCTGGCCGCGTGGTTCGCCCGCGGCGGCAAGGACCCCAGCGAGTTCCGCGTCGGGGCCGAGCACGAGAAGTTCGTCTTCCGTTTGGGCAGCCACGCCCCGGCGCCCTACGAAGGCGAGGCTGGCGTCAAGGCGCTGATGGAGGGCCTGATGCGCTTCGGCTGGGCCGGGACCTACGAGCGCAACGACGCCGGCGGCGAGACGCTGATCGGCCTCTCGCGCGGCATGGCCAATGTCAGCCTGGAGCCGGGCGGCCAGTTCGAGCTTTCCGGCGCGCCGCTGCGCTCGATGCACGACATCTGCGTGGAGACCGGCGCCCACCTCACGGAGGTCAAACAGGTGGCCGGCGAACTCGGCCTGGGATTCCTGGGCCTGGGCTTCACCCCCCTCTGGCGCCGCGATGAAGTGCCGATGATGCCCAAGGGACGCTACCGGATCATGCGCCGCTACATGCCGCTGGTGGGCTCCATGGGCCTGGACATGATGTTCCGCACCTGCACCGTCCAGGCCAATCTCGACTTCGCCGACGAAGCCGACATGATCGCCAAGTTCCGCGTCAGCCTGGCGCTGCAGCCGATCGCCACGGCCCTGTTCGCCAATTCTCCGTTTACGGAGGGAAAGCCCAACGGCTTCCTCTCTGCTCGCGCCAACGTGTGGACCGACACCGACAACCACCGCACCGGCATGCTCGACTTCGTGTTCGAAGACGGTTTCGGCTTCGAGACCTACGCCCGCTGGGCGCTGGATACGCCGATGTATTTCGTCAAGCGCGACGGACGCTACATCGACGTCGCCGGCCGATCTTTCCGCGACTTCATGGACGGGCGCCTTCCCCAACTCCCGGGCGAGCGGCCGGGCATCAACGACTGGGTCGACCACACGAGCACCCTGTTCCCCGAGGTGCGCCTCAAGCAGTACCTGGAGATGCGCGGCGCCGACGCCGGCCCCTGGTCGCGCCTGTGCGCGCTGCCGGCGCTGTGGGCCGGGGTGCTGTACGATCCCGCGGCGCAGGCGGCGGCGTGGGACCTGTGCAAGCATTGGACGAGCGAGGATCGCGCGGCGCTGCGCGGTGACGTCGCCCGCCTGGGCCTCAAGGCCGTGGTCGCCGGCCGCACCGCCCAGGACGTCGCCAAAGACATGCTGGCCATCGCCCGCGCAGGCCTAAAGCGCCGCGGCCGCCTCTCCGCTGGCATGGTCGACGAAACCGGCTACCTCGCCGACCTCGAGGACATCGCCGACAGCGGCGTGACCGCGGCCGAACGGCTGCTGGAGCTCTACCACGGGCCCTGGCAGGGGGACGTCTCGCAGGTGTTCGAGACGTTCGCTTACTGACGGGCGGCGCCATCGGCGCGATGGTGTTATTGCCCACGTCAGCGAAATAAATCGATAATAAATCATATCCCTGTTTTCTACCGATTTTGTGTCTCACTGCAGGGTTGCACTCCACGATTTCAGATCGGGAGTGGCGGCGCCCGCCAGCGAAAGGCGCGACGGATGAAGGCCTGGCCGTCGACGTCCACCGGGGGCGGCGTGCGCCATCAGCACGCGCTGGGCGGGCCGGGCGAGGATGCGCTGGAGGGCGGCGCGGGCGGCGCGGCGGTCGACAAAGGTGTTGCGGAACTTCCGCGGGACTTCCGGTTGGGCCGACGTCATCAGGTCCAGCCGGGCCACGAGCGCGCCAGCCGACGAACCATGTCGGGCTGAAGTGCTGGATCAGGTCGGTGACGACGACGGTGGCGCTCAGGCGATGGAGGAACAACCACCTCGGTGGTGATCAGATTGCCGCGCACCACGACCTGGTCGATCTCGCCGGACCACGCCGCGGCCGGCGCGTCGCCCAGGTCGCCGTCGAAGTGTCCTTGCGGCGCTGGCGCAACCCGGGAGGCGCGCACAGCCTGGCGTGCGGCCACGCGCGCCGCCACTCGCTGAGGAACAGATGATGCAGCGCGTTCGGCGCGATGACGTAGCGCACCTCGCCGAGCCCCTCCACCGCCGCCCGGAGTTGGTCGTCGAGGGCGATGGGGGACCAGATGAACAGCGCTCTCCCTGAGAGACGGATGACCGCCATCCGCGTGGGGTAGCGGAAGCCGGCCACGTCGGTCGGGGGACCGTCCGCCAGCCAGATTTCGTCAGCGAACGGTTTCAGCATGTCCGCTCGCGCGGCGCCTATCGGGCTGGCGACCTGTTCAGGGCGATGGCCGCCCGGACGAGCGCCTTGAAGGCGGTCGCGTTCACCGCCTCGCCCTGATGGACGTCGATCGCGCGCCTGACGTTGCCCTCGAGGCTGGAGTTGAACAGGCCAGCGGGGTCGTCGAGCGCGGCGCCCTTGGCGAAGGTGACCTTGACGACGCTCTTGTAGGTCTCGCCGGTGCAGATCATGCCATCGCAATACCAGACCGGCACGCCCCGCCACTTCCACTCCTCGACCACGTCCGGCGCCGCCTCCTTGATCAGCGCGCGGAGGTGGGCGAGCATCTGGCCCCGCCAATCGCCCAGCTCCCTGATCCGCGCGTCGATCAGTCCGGACGGGGACTGGCCCTCGGCCGTCGCACCCTTCGTCATATCGCTCGCGGCTCCCTGCTCGTTCACCCTCATGCGGAGGGAAGGACTCATAGGACGCCCACGCCGCCGGTTCCACACGCGATGCACACCTCGCGCGGACCGAACCAAGCCATCGCGCGTCGATTCCACCCGGGCGCAGGCTTCTGTTCGCGGGCGCGAGCCGCTAGGATGGGGCCTATGAAATACAGGAAATTCGGCGGCACGGGCCTGCGCGTCTCGGCGCTCTGCCTGGGCACCATGACCTTCGGCCTGCAGTGCGACGAGGCTGCGAGCCGAGCGATCATGGACGCCTCTGCCGAGGGCGGGGTGGATTTCCTCGATACGGCGGACGTCTACCCGCTCGGCGGCGACCGCAGCACGGCGGGGCGCACCGAGGAGATCGTCGGCGCCTGGTTGAAAGGCAAGCGGGAGAGCTTCATCCTGGCCACCAAGTGCGTCGGCCAGATGGGTCCCAAGCCCTGGGACCAGGGCATGTCGCGCAAGCATATCCTGGACGCCATCGACGCATCGCTGCGGCGGCTGCAGACCGACTATGTGGATCTCTACCAGCTGCACGGATTCGATCCGGCGACGCCGATCGACGAGGCGCTGGAGGCGCTCGATACCGTCGTGCGCTCGGGCAAGGCGCGCTATGTGGGCGTCTCCAACTGGCCGGCGCACCGGATCGCGCGAGCGCTGGGGCGCGGCGAGCTGAAGGGACTGGCGCGCATCGACAGCGCCCAGCCGCGCTACAACCTGCTGTTCCGCACCTTCGAGCGCGACCTCCTGCCGCTGTGCGAGGAGGAGAAGATCGCGGTGATCCCGTACAATCCGCTCGCCGGCGGCCTCCTGACCGGCAAGCACGACCGCACGGCGCCGCCGGCGGAGGGACGCTTCCAGCTCGGCCGCGCCGGACCCATGTACCAGTCGCGTTACTGGCACGAGCGCGAGTTCGACGCGATCGAGGACCTGCGGGGGGTGGCCATTGAGGCGGGGATCAGCCTGGCGACGATGGCCGTGGGCTGGGTCCTTGCCAATCCCGCGATCACCGCCCCGATCATCGGCGCCAGCCGTCCCGAGCAGCTGGCCGACAGCGTGGCCGCCGCGGAGGCGCCGCTGCCGGCCGACGTGAAGGCCAAGCTCGACGAGCTCACCCACCCCTGGCGCGCGGTCGACGCGGAGCGCTGAGTTCACTCCCTGCCCCATGGCGGAGCGATGGGACAATGAGGGTTGGGGGCCTGAAGGCCTGCCGCGCCCACGCCTGCGCGTGCTAACGTCGGTGCAGGCTTGGCGGGAGGCACGCGCGCGATGACGGATAAGGATCATCATGCCCCGCGGCGAGGCGGGTGGCTGCCGGCGCGGCACGCGCACGAGGCCTGGGTGGCGCAGTTCGCCGCCGCCCAGCGGGGCAAGAAGCACGCGCCAACTGACCCCTCGATCGCGGCGTTCAAGGCGCTGCTGGCGAGCGACCCCACGGCGCGGATGTACGTGACCCAGATGATCGCCGAGGCGCCGCGGGACCCGGCGCACGCGGCTCACCATGTCGACA
>Ga0302314_10007394_pt1 | contig 19751 bp, 18 predicted proteins | sample III_Palsa_N2_3_FD_200533 | JGI IMG/M metagenome (GOLD analysis project Ga0302314, IMG submission 200533) | Peat permafrost microbial communities from Stordalen Mire near Abisko, Sweden - III_Palsa_N2_3 | ecosystem: Environmental > Terrestrial > Soil > Palsa > Peat permafrost | place: Sweden...
CGGTGGCGCGCTCGTTGCGAACGGCTTGCAGCCAGCGCTTGCGAAGCAGCGTCGAGCCCCACGGAAAGTCGCGCCGCACGATGCTGCCGGTGAGCACGACGCGGTCGAAGCGGATGTTGCCGTTCTCCGCCTCGAGCACTTCCAGCGCGAGCCAGGTGCCGAAGCTGTGGGCGATCAGGCTCACGCGTTTCGCGCCGGTCCGGTCCATCAGGTCGCGCAGCTCGGTGCGCAGCCATTGGACGCGGCTCGCGCGCGTCCACGGCAGCAGGAACGACAGCACGCCGAAGAAGCCGTAGTCGAGGTGGTACGGAATCAGCCCGTAGCGGGCGAGGTAAGGCGTGATCTGCTTCTGCCACTGTCCGCGCGTGCGGATCCCGTGCAGCGTCACGACGATCTTGAGGGGCACTGTCTTGTCTCCCGCCGCCTCGCGTCTTTTGGAACTGCCAAAAGAAAATGCGAGCCGTAGCCCGCATTCTGGAGAGTCACTGGCTCACGACGTGAGGCGCGCGAAGGCGCGTCACGCCGCCTGCTGCAATTACTGCGGGGCCGGCGCCGGATAGGCCGTCGGATAAGCGTTGGGCGCCGCATTGCCGGTGGTGACCGGCGGGGCGCGCATCACGCGCACGCGACCGCCCGTGGTGACCATGATCACCGGGTCGCCCGGGTTGAACACATCCGCACCGAGGCCCTGCGTCACCGCGCGGCGATCGCCGTTCTTGAGCTGGACCAGGATTTCCACCGCTTGCTGCTGGGTGGCGTCGCGTTCGACGGCGTTGCCGATCAGGCCGCCGGCGATCGCACCGACGATGCCCACGATGCCACCCGTGCGCGGGCCGCCCACGTTGGAGCCGGCGATGCCGCCGATGACGGCGCCGCCTACCGTGCCGACGCCGCTCTGGGTGCCGGCGATGGTGACGGGGCGGACCGACAACACGGTGGCGTCCTGGACGGACGACATGCGTTGCGCGTCGTATCGACTGACGACGTCGGGGTTGGCGGTCTGGCAGGCTGCGAGGGTGCCGAGTGTGGCGATAGCCGCCACCGTGACGATTTGCTTGAACATGAGAATTCTCCGGGGATGACTTGCCAACGTCTTCCGGGTGGCGGGCGTTGACAGACTTCAGATGCTCTCACTCTGCAGCAAAGCAATTGCCCGAGGTGAGCAAGGGGAGGTAAAGAAATGTGCCTGCCGAAAGCTCGCGTTCAGCCGTGCAGGCGGCTGTTGCGCGGCACGCTGGCCAGCAGGAACTCCATCTGGTCGGCCAGGATGCGGCGCCCGCGCAGGATCATGTCCTCGTGCAGGCTGGGCACGTAGGGCAGGTACATCAGGGTCATGTTGGCTTCCTCGGGCAGGCGGTTGCCCTTGCGGCCGTTGCACGAGCGGCAGGCGGTGATGCAGTTCATCCACGTGTCGAGGCCGCGACGCGAGACCGGGATGATGTGTTCGCGGGTGAGTTCCTCGCTCACGTGGCGTCCGCCGCAATAGGCGCAGACATGGCGGTCGCGAGTGAACAGCTTGCCGTTGGTGAGCGCCGGCGTCTGGCGCCAGGCGCGCGAAGGGACGGAGCCGCGCACTGCGATGATCGAGTGCACATCGATGCGCGATTGCCGGCCGGTGGCGCGCTGCGTGCCGCCGCGCATCACGTGACACGGGTCGCCCAGCGTCCAGGCGACGGCGTCGCAGGCATAGGCAATGGCGGCCTCCTTGACCGTCATCCAGGCCTGTGGCCTTCCCGACACGTCCAGCTGCAGAACATCCATTTCCGGATCGCTCCTTGATCCCACAAGCATACAACTACTGGATGAAACCTCAACCAGGCGCTCGTCCGGCGTGTTGCGGGCATGCCATCGCGCTCGACCGGCGACGCGGGAAAGACCGAATCGGGTGCGAAATGAGTGTTAACCACTATAGAAATCGCACGGTCGTGCTATTTTTGTCGATATACATGACCGCAACGTCGCATTTCTAGGATTGCGACCCTAAAAAAAATGGGCGATGGCATTGGCTCGGGGCTCGGAAGTCTGCAAAATAGCACGACCGTTCGATTTCTTCGTTCATCCGGCAACCGCGGATGGCCAGGACCCGACAGGCACTCAACGAACTCCGGCTCGCCCCGGCAGATCCCGTGAACGACGCTACCGCTCTTCGCCGCACGCCCCGCCCCTTGCAAAAGGGTTTGCAGACGCGCGCCACGATCATCGAGGCGGCGCTGGGCCTGGCGGCCAACAAGGGTCTCGAGGGCCTGTCCATCGGCCTGCTGGCCGAGGTCACCGGCATGAGCAAGTCGGGTGTCTTCGCGCACTTCGGGTCGCGCGAGGAACTGCAGATCTCGGTGATTCGAGACTATCACGTCAAGTTCGAGGAAGAAGTCTTTCTTCCTGCCATCCGCGAGGCGCGCGGCCTGCCGCGCCTGCGCGCCATGTTCGAGCGCTGGGTGCGCCGCGTCTCGTTCGAGATCGACTCCGGCTGCATCTACATCAGCGGCGCCGTCGAATTCGACGACCGTCCGGGCCCGGTGCGCGACGCGCTCGCCACGATGGTGCAGACCTGGCAGGACGCGCTCACCCGTTCCATCCAGCTGGCGATCGACGAAGGCCACTTGTCCGGCGAGACCTCGCCCGAGCAACTGATGTTCGAGATCCACGGCCTGATCCTGGCGCTGCATCACGACGCGCGCTTCCTGCGCAACCCCGGCAGCGTCGAGCGCGCGCGCCTGGGCTTCGAGCGCCTGCTGGCGCATTCGCTGCAAACGACGACCTCCGGCCCGGTGCCGGACGCCACCCCCCTTCGGTCGAAAGAGGCGCGCTCGCGCCGCTGATCGGTTTTCTTTCCGCATTTCCTTTTCGACACGTTCCAGGAGCTTTCGCAATGCCCCAATACAACCCCCCGATTCGCGACATGCAGTTCGTGCTGCATGAAGTCCTGAAGATCGAGGACGAGCTGAAGGCGTTGCCCAAGCACGCGGACGTCGACGCCGACACCATCAACGCGGTGCTCGAGGAAGGCGGCAAGTTCGCCTCGCAAGTGATCTTCCCGCTGAACCTGAGCGGCGATGCCGAGGGCTGCCACCTCGACAAGACCACGCACGAAGTGACCCCGCCCAAGGGCTTCAAGGAAGCCTACGCGACCTACGTCGAAGGCGGCTGGGCCGCGCTGTCGTGCGATCCGGAGTACGGCGGCCAGGGCCTGCCTGTCGCGCTGAACCAGTGCTTCTACGAGATGCTCAACAGTGCCAACCAGGCGTGGACGATGTATCCGGGCCTGTCGCATGGCGCCTATGAAGCGCTGAAGGCGCACGGCACCGCCGAGCAGAGGGCGATGTACCTGCCCAAGCTGACCTCGGGCGAATGGACGGGTTCGATGTGCCTGACCGAGGCGCACTGCGGCACCGACCTGGGCCTGCTGCGCTCCAAGGCCGAGCCGCAGGGTGACGGCACCTACAAGATCACCGGCGCCAAGATCTTCATCTCGGCCGGCGAGCACGACATGGTGCCCAACATCCTGCACCTGGTGCTCGCGCGCCTGCCGGATGCGCCCGCGGGCTCGAAGGGCATCTCGCTGTTCCTGGTGCCGAAGTTCCTGGTCGGCGCCGACGGCTCGCTGGGCGAACGCAACGCGATCTTCTGCGCCGGCCTCGAGCACAAGATGGGCATCCACGCCAACTCCACCTGCCAGATCGTGCTCGAAGGCGCCGTCGGCACGATGGTGGGCGAGCCCAACAAGGGCCTGGCCGCGATGTTCGTGATGATGAACGCCGCTCGCCTGGGCGTCGGCGTGCAGTCGCTGGGCCTGACGGAAGTGGCGTACCAGAACGCCGTCGTCTATGCCAAGGATCGCCTGCAGATGCGCGCGCTGTCGGGCCCGAAGGCGCCGGACAAGCCGGCCGACCCGATCATCGTGCACCCCGACGTGCGCAAGATGCTGATGACCGCGCGCGCCTACGCCGAAGGCGGCCGTGCGCTGGCCATCTACACCGCGCTGCTGATCGACAAGGAACTGAACCACCCCGACGCCGACGTCCGCAAGGAATGCGCCGACGAAGTGGCGCTGCTGACCCCGATCGTCAAGGCCTTCCTGAGCGACAACGGCTGGATCGCCACCTCGCACTGCATGCAGGTGTACGGCGGCCACGGCTTCATCCACGAGTGGGGCATGGAGCAGTACGTGCGCGACTCGCGCATCAACATGATCTACGAAGGCACCAACACGATCCAGTCGCTGGACCTGCTGGGCCGCAAGGTGCTGGGCGACAACGGTGCCAAGCTCAAGAAGTTCGGCAGGAAGATCGCCGAATTCGTCGAGGAAGAAGGCATCAGCGAAGCGATGCAGGAATTCGTGAACCCGCTGGCCGAGCTTGGCGACAAGGTCACGAAGCTGACCACCGAGATCGGCATGAAGGCGTTCCAGAATCCCGACGAAGTGGGCGCCGCCGCGGTGGACTACCTGCGCGTCTGCGGCCACCTGGTGTTCGCCTACTTCTTCGCCCGCATGGCCAAGGTCGCGCTGGAGCACAAGGATTCCGGCGACACGTTCTACAAGGCCAAGCTGACGACCGCGCGCTTCTACTTCGCCAAGCTGTTGCCCGAGACCGCCGGCCTGATCCGCACCTGCCGCGCCGGCCTGGCGCCGCTGATGGAGATGGACGAAGCGCTGTTCTAGGTAGAAACCGCGGGACGGAGAGTCTCGCGTCTGACACCGGTTCGCAGAAATCGGAGCGATCATTGCCGCACGGCTCTTGCCGTTTCAACAAACTCTTGGAGACCGAATTGAAAAAAGCAGCAGTTGCCTTCGTCCTCGCCACCGCCAGCGTCCTCGCGATGGCGCAAGCCACGCCCGCCGGTCTCTGGAAGACCATCGACGACGACGGCAAGACCGAGAAGTCGCTGGTGCGCATCGTCAACACCGGCGGCGTGCTGAGCGGCAAGGTGGAGAAGATCGCCGACCCGGCCAAGGCGGACGAGAAGTGCGTCAAGTGCGACGACGATCGCAAGGACAAGCCCATCGTCGGCATGACCATCATCAGCGGCGCGACGCAGGATGCGGAAGAGACCGACAAATGGGTCGGCGGGCTGATCCTGGATCCGGCCAAGGGCACCAGCTACAAGCTGATTCTCAAGACCACCGACGGCGGCAAGAAGCTGGACGTGCGCGGCTACATCGGTTCGCCGATGTTCGGTCGCACGCAGACCTGGATTCGCGTCGAGTAATACCCCCGGGGCCGGGCAGCAGCACGCTGCCGGCCGACCCCGTTCACCTCTGGAGAGAAACAAAGTGAGTCGATTCCAAGTTCGCAAGGTGGCCGTGCTCGGCGCCGGCGTGATGGGCGCGCAGATCGCCGCCCATCTGGTCAACGTCAAGGTGCCGGTCGTGTTGTTCGACCTGCCCGCCAAGTCCGGCCCCAAGAACGGGATCGTCACGAAGGCCGTCGACGGCCTGAAGAAGCTCAAGCCGGCGCCGCTGGGCGTGGCCGAGGACGCCGCGCTGATCCAGCAGGCCAACTACGAGACCGATCTCGAGCTGCTGCGCGACTGCGACCTCGTCATCGAGGCCATCGCCGAGCGCATGGACTGGAAGCTGGACCTGTACACCAAGGTCGCGCCGTTCATCGCCCCGCACGCGATCGTCGCGTCCAACACCTCGGGCCTGTCGATCACCAAGCTGTCGGAAGTGCTGCCCGAAGAGATCAAGCCGCGCTTTTGCGGCATCCACTTCTTCAACCCGCCGCGCTACATGAGCCTGGTGGAGCTGATCCCCACGCCCACCACGCAGCCGCAGATCCTGGACCAGCTCGAGAGCTTCGTCACCACGGCGCTCGGCAAGGGCATCGTGCGCGCGAAGGACACCCCCAATTTCGTGGCCAACCGCGTCGGCATCGCCGGCATGCTGGCCACCATCATCGAAGCCGAGAAGTTCGGCCTCAGCGTCGACCTCGTCGACGACCTCACCGGCAAGAAGCTGGGCCGCGCGAGCTCGGGCACGTTCCGCACCGCGGACGTCGTCGGCCTCGACACGATGGCGCACGTCATCAAGACGCTGCAGGACAACCTGAAGGATGATCCGTTCTTCCCCAGCTACGCGACGCCCGCCGTCGTCGGCCGCCTGATCGAACAGGGCGCGCTGGGCCAGAAGACCGGTGCCGGCTTCTACAAGAAGGTCGGCAAGGAGATCCAGCGTCTCGACCCCGCCAGCGGCACCTACGTGGCCGGCGGCGCCAAGGCCGACACCATCGTCGACCGCATCCTGAAGAAGCCCGCGGCCGAGCGCCTGAAGCTGCTGCGCGAATCCACCAACCCGCAGGCGCAGTTCCTGTGGGCGATCCTGCGCGACAGCTTCCACTACGCCGCCGTGCACCTGGTCGACATCGCCGACTCCGCGCGCGAGATCGACTTCGCGATGCGCTGGGGCTTCGGCGCCAAGCAAGGCCCGTTCGAGCTGTGGCAGGACGCCGGCTGGAAGCAGGTCGCCGAGTGGATCAAGGAAGACATCGGCGCCGGCAAGGCGCTGTCGTCCGCGCCGCTGCCTGCCTGGGTGTTCGACGGCCGTGACGGCGTGCACACCGCCGAAGGCTCGTGGAGCGCCGCGCAAGCCAAGTACCTGCCGGTCTCGACGCTGGACGTCTACAAGCGCCAGCCGTTCCCCGAGACCGTTCTCGGCGCCGGCGCGGTCAATCCGCTCAAGGCGGGCACCGAAGAGTTCAAGAACGAGGAAGTGCGCGTGTGGACGCTGGACGGCGAAGTGCTGATCGCCAGCATCACCGCCAAGCTGCACCTGATCTCGCCGACCGTCACCGAAGGCCTGCTGAAGGCCGTCGAGATCGCCGAGCAGAAGTACAAGGGCCTGGTGATCTGGTCGCCGGACGAGATGTTCTCCGCCGGCGCCAACCTCGAGGCACTGATGCCCGTCTTCATGAAGATGGGCGCCAAGGGCATCGCGCCGGAAGAAAAGAAGCTGCAGGACATGATGCTGCGCCTGCGCTATTCGACCGTGCCGGTCGTCTCGGCGGTCCGCGGCATGGCGCTCGGCGGCGGCTGCGAGCTGGCCATCTACTCGTCGGCGCGCGTCGCCGGGATGGAAAGCTACATGGGCCTGGTGGAAGTCGGCGTCGGCCTCGTGCCGGGCGGCGGCGGCCTGACCTACATCGCGCGCCGCGCGGCTGAAAATGCCGCCAAGGCGCCGGGCAGCGACCTGCTCGCGTTCCTGAAGGACGGCGTCGTCGCCGCGGCCTCGGCCACGGTGGGCACCAGCGCGCTCGAGTCGCGCAAGATCGGCTACCTGCTCGATTCCGACATCGTCGTCCCGCACAAGGACGAACTGCTGTACGTGGCCTCGGCGCAGGCCAAGGCGATGTACGAGACGGGCTACCGCCCGCCGGTCAAGCGCCTGATCCCCGTGGCTGGCCGCTCCGGCATCGCCACGATCAAGGCCTCGCTGGTCGCGATGCGCGACGGCGGCTTCATCAGCCAGCACGACTTCTTCATCGGCAGCCTGATCGCCGACGTCTGCTGCGGCGGCGAAGTGGATGCCGGCACGCTGGTGACCGAGGAATACCTGATGGCGCTCGAGCGCAAGCACTTCTGCGCGCTCCTGGAGCACCCGAAGACGCAGGAACGCATCATGGGCATGCTCCAAACGGGCAAGCCCGTCCGCAACTGATTGGATCGAGACTCAACATGAGCAAGCAACTTTCCGAAGCCTACATCGTCGCTGCCACCCGCGCGCCGATCGGCAAGTCCGGTCGCGGCATGTTCCGCAACACGCGTCCCGACGACCTGCTGGTGGCTGTCATCCAGGCCGCGCTGGCCCAGGTGCCCACGCTGGACCCGGCGGCGATCGAAGACGCCATCGTCGGCTGCGCGATGCCCGAAGGCGAGCAAGGCCTGAACTTCGCCCGCACCAGCGTGCTGCTGGCCGGCCTGCCCAACTCCGTGGGCGGCATCACGGTGAACCGCTTCTGCGCGTCCGGCCTGTCGGCCGTGCAGATGGCAGCCGACCGCATCCGCGTCGGCGAAGCCGACGTGATGATCGCCGCCGGCGCCGAGAGCATGAGCATGGTGCCGATGAGCGGCAACAAGCCCTCGTTCAACCCGCACGTGTTCGACAAGGACGAGAACATCGGCATCGCCTACGGCATGGGCCTGACCGCCGAGAAGGTCGCCACGCAGTGGAAGGTGTCGCGCGAGGCGCAGGACGCGTTCGCGCTGGCTTCGCACCAGAAGGCACTGAAGGCGATCGCCGAAGGCCAGTTCAAGGACGAGATCACGCCGGTCGAGGTCTTCACCCGCACGCCGAACTTGAGCACGGGCGAGATCGACGTCACCAGCCGCATGGTCGATACCGACGAAGGCCCGCGTCCCGACACGTCGCTCGAAGGACTGGCCAAGCTCAAGGCCGTGTTCGCCGCCAAGGGCAGCGTCACCGCCGGCAACAGCTCGCAGACCAGCGACGGCGCCGGCTGCCTGATCCTGTGCAGCGAAAAGGCGCTGAAGCAGTTCGGCCTGACGCCGCTGGCGCGCTTCGTGAGCTTCGCGTCCAAGGGCGTGCCGCCCGAGATCATGGGCATCGGCCCGATCGCGGCGATCCCCGCCGCGCTCAAGAGCGCCGGCCTGAACATCTCGCAGATGGACTGGATCGAACTGAACGAGGCCTTCGCCGCCCAGGCGCTGGCCGTGATCGACACCGTCGGTCTCGACGCTACCAAGGTGAACCCGATGGGCGGCGCGATCGCCCTCGGCCACCCGTTGGGCGCCACCGGCGCGATCCGCTCCGCCACCGTCGTGCACGCCTTGCGTCGCAACAACCTGAAGTACGGCATGGTGACGATGTGCGTGGGCACGGGCCAAGGCGCAGCCGGAATTTTCGAGCGCGTCTGATCGACCGTTCATCGACGGCGGCAGGAAGTCACCGAATCGCTACCCGCGATTCGTCGGCCCTGTCGCCGTTTTCACGTCCGCGCGACTCGTTGGCGGACAATCCCGAGTCAAGATTCAAAGAGGTTCAGCCATGACCATCCGCACCGTCAACACGAACGGCGTCGCCGTCATCGAGATCGCGCGTCCCGAAAAGAAGAACGCGCTGACGCAGGCGATGTACACGGCGATGGCCGATGCCATCGTCGCCGCCGACGCGGACACCAGCATCCGTGCGCTGCTGATCACCGGACAGCCGGGCATCTTCACGTCGGGCAACGACCTCGAGGACTTCATGCAGCGCCCGCCGTCCGGCGCGGAGTCGCCGGTGTTCCGGTTCATGAAGGCGCTGGCCGACTGCGGCAAGCCGGTGGTGGCGGCCGTCACCGGCGGCGCCATCGGCATCGGCACGACCATGCTGCTGCACTGCGACCTGGTCTACGTGAGCGACGAGGCGCGCCTGGCGATGCCGTTCGTCAGCCTGGGCCTGGTGCCCGAGTACGCGTCCAGCCTGCTGGTGCCGCAACGCGTGGGCCATGCCAAGGCCACCGAGCTGCTGCTGCTGGGCGAGCCGTTCAATGGCGAGCGCGCGGTGGAGATGGGCATCGCCAACGCGGTGCTGCCGGCCGCCGAGGTGGTGAACCACGCACGCCGCATGGCCGAGCGCTTCAATGCGCTGCCGCCGGGCGCCGTGCGTGAAAGCAAGGCGCTGATGCGTCGTGGCCAGCAGGCGCTGGTGACCGAGACCATCGCCGTCGAGGCCGAGATCTTCGGCCGGCGCTTGCGCAGCCCCGAAGCGCAGGAGGCATTCCAGGCTTTCTTCCAGAAGCGCAAGCCGGACTTCTCGAAGTTCTGATGACTTCCGAGCTGACGCTCGCACCGCGCGACGCAGGCGCCACCTTCACGCCGGCGACGCCGATCCGCGCTGCAACACTGGCGATGAAGCTCGCGCTGCTGCCGCTGCTGATCGCGCAGGGCAGGCGCGTGCGCGACACCGCGTTGAAGCTGCCGGAGGCCGCCGGCGAGCGCCATGGCGTTGCCGGCACCGGCCGCGTGGCGCTGCGCGTGCTGATCGTCGGCGATTCGTCGGCGGCCGGCGTCGGCGTGGGCACCCAGGACGAGGCGTTCGCGGGCCAACTGGCGCAGGCGCTGGCCGAACGCACCGGCGCTGCCGTCGGCTGGCAACTGGTGGCCACCAGCGGCCACACCGCGCAGGACGCGGCGCGCGCGCTCGCGAACGCGACGCTGGCGACGGCCGACCTGCTGGTGACGGCGCTGGGCGTCAACGACGTCGTGAGCCAGACCCGGCCCGCGCAGTTCCTGCGCTCGCTCGACGAGATCCACGCGCTCGCGATGGCGCGCGCGCAGATCACGCACTCGTGGCATTGCGGGTTGCCGCCGATGGGGACGTTCCCGCTGTTGCCGCAGCCGCTGCGCTGGATCCTCGGGCGCGACGCCGCGCATCTGGACAACGCGCTGGTGGATCACCTCGAAGGCCAGACGGGCCGGCTGCACCTGCCGCTGCCCGACGCGCCGCACCTGCCGGGCAAGAACGATTCGACACCCGAAGGCTGGATGGCGCGCGACGGCTTCCACCCGGGGCTGCTGGGCTACCGGCAGTGGGGCCGGCAGGTCGCCGAGGCGATCGGTTAGCGCGGAATCTGGCGCGGCTTGCCGTCCTTGTCGATGGCCACGTAGGTCAGGTTGGCCTCGGTCACCTTCACCACCTGGATGTCGGCCGGGTTGCGTTCGGCGTAGACCTCCACGCGCACCGTGATCGACGTGTTGCCGATGCGCTCCACCGTCGCATAGAAGCTCAGCAGGTCGCCCACCGACACCGGCTGCTTGAAGATGAACTGGTTCACCGCCACCGTGGTCACGCGGCCCTTGGCGATGCGCACCGGCAGCACCGAGCCGGCCAGGTCGACCTGCGCCATGATCCAGCCGCCGAAGATGTCGCCGTTGAAGTTGGCGTCCGACGGCATCGGGATCACGCGCAGCGCGAGCTCCTTGTCGGCCGGCAGGGCGGTTGGCGCATGGGCCGAGGCGTGCATTTCTTCGTGGGTCATCGGGCGGTTGTCCAGGAACGGGCGTGCCTGATTGTGCTTGAAGGGTTTACCCTTTGTCTTGCTTTCTGCCGCGCAACCGTCGACTTGTGCCCCTAAACTGCGTCGCCGGCATGCCGTGCAACAAGAAACACCGTTCGCGCAGGGTTGCGAACCGGTGAGGGTGACCAGGGCGGCTGCCGCGAGGCAGTCGCCCTTCGTCTTTGGGGCCTGCCGATTCTTGTTATCGTCCTCGCCGCCCCCACTTGCGCCCGACATGCATCCGAATCCCCCTGCCGCCGCCCGAGACGCCACGCCCGCCACCGAGGCGCGCAGCGATTGGTACACCCTGAAGCGGCTGATGCCGTACTTCTGGGAGTACCGCGTGCGCATGGTCTTCGCACTGCTGTTCCTGATCGCGGCGAAGGTGGCCAGCGTCAGCGTGCCGCTGCTGCTCAAGCGGCTGGTGGACGCGCTCAACATCTCCACCACCGATCCGCGCGCGCTGCTGGTGGTGCCGCTGGGCCTGCTGCTCGGCTACGCCGGCCTGCGCCTGGCGATGACGCTGTTCACCGAGTTGCGCGAGCTCGTGTTCGCGCGCGCCACGTTCGGCGCGGCCAAGCGGGTGTCGCTGGAGACGTTCGAACACCTGCACGCGCTGTCGCTGCGCTTTCACCTCGAGCGCCAGACGGGCGGCCTCACGCGCGACATCGAACGCGGCACGCGCGCGCTGCAGACGCTGGTGTCGTACTCGCTCTACACCATCATCCCGACGCTGGTGGAGCTGTCGTTCGTGCTGGTGCTGCTGGGCACGAAGTTCGACCTGGGCTACGTGTGGATCACGCTCAGCGCGCTGGTCATCTACAGCGTGTTCACGATCACGATCACCGAGTGGCGCACGAAGTACCGCAAGGCGATGAACGAGCTCGACTCGAAGGCCAACACGCGCGCCATCGACGCGCTGCTGAACTTCGAGACGGTGAAGTACTTCAACAACGAGCAGTTCGAGTCGGCGCGCTACGAGACGGGACTCGAGGCGTTTCGCGCCGCGCAGATGAAGTCGCAAGGCACGCTGTCGATGCTCAACACCGGCCAGCAGCTGATCATCGCGGCCAGCCTGGTGGCGCTGCTGTGGCGCGCCACCGGCGGCGTGATCGGCCACCACATGACGCTCGGCGATTTCGTGATGGTCAACGCGCTGCTGATCCAGCTGTACGTGCCGCTGAACTTCCTGGGCGTGCTGTACCGCGAGGTCAAGCAGGGCCTGACCGATCTCGAGCGCATGTTCGCGCTGCTCGAGAAGGATCGCGAGATCGCCGATGCGCCCGACGCGACGGTGCTGCAGATCGCAGGCGGCGGCGTGCGCTTCGAGCACGTGAACTTCGCGTACGACCCGGCGCGGCCCATCTTGCACGACGTCAGCTTCGAGATCCCGGCCGGCAAGACGGTGGCGGTGGTGGGGCCCAGCGGCGCCGGCAAGAGCACGCTGGCGCGGCTGCTGTACCGCTTCTACGACGTCACCGGCGGCGCGATCCGCATCGATGGCCAGGATCTGCGTGCGGTCACGCAGCACAGCCTGCGGCGCGCGATCGGCATCGTGCCGCAGGACACGGTGCTGTTCAACGACACCGTGGCCTACAACATCGCCTACGGCCGGCCCGGCGCGTCGCAGGCCGAGATCGAGGGCGCGGCGCGCGCCGCCCGCATCCACGACTTCATCGCGGCCACGCCCAAGGGCTACGACACGATGGTGGGCGAGCGCGGCCTGAAGCTGTCCGGTGGCGAGAAGCAGCGCGTGGCGATCGCCCGCACGCTGCTGAAGAACCCGCCGCTGATGATCTTCGACGAGGCCACCTCGGCGCTCGACTCCGCCAACGAACGCGCGATCCAGGGCGAGCTCGCGCAGGCCGCGCAAGGCCGCACGACGCTGGTCATCGCGCATCGGCTCTCGACGGTGGTCAACGCCGCGCAGATCCTGGTGATGGATCAAGGGCGCGTCGTCGAACGCGGCACGCATCCCGAGTTGCTGGCGCTCGAAGGCCGTTATGCGCACATGTGGCGCCTGCAGCAGACGCATGGCGACACTGCGGCGGCCAGCGACGCGCCCGAGTCGCCCACGCTGGGCGACTCGGCGTTCGAACACGCGTTGCAGGCGAAGTAAGTCGCGCGTCGTCGGCAGTCCCCGGGGCTACACTGGCGCTCGTGGATACCAAGTGGCTCGAAGACTTCGTCAGCCTGGCCGAGACACGCAGCTTCTCGCGTTCTGCCCAGCTCCGACACGTCACGCAACCGGCGTTCTCGCGCCGCATCCAGGCGCTCGAGGCCTGGGCCGGGCTCGACCTGGTCGATCGCTCGTCGTATCCGACGCGGCTCACGCCGGCCGGTGAAACCTTCCACGGCCAGGCGCTGGAGGTGCTGGGCAGCCTGCAGGCCACGCGCAACATGATGCGCGGGTTGCAGGCCGGCGGCGCCGACATGATCGAGTTCGCCGTCCCGCACACGCTGGCGTTCACGTTCTTCCCCACCTGGGTGATGGATCTGCGCAAGCGCTTCGGCGAGATGAAGAGCCGCCTGATCGCGCTCAACGTGCACGACGCCGTGATGCGCCTCACCGAGGGCAGCTGCGACCTGCTGGTGGCCTACCACCACGCCTCGCAGCCGCTGCAACTGAGCCCGGATCGCTACGAGATGCTGAGCCTGGGCCAGGAGACGCTGGCCCCGTACGCCAAGGGCGGCACCGACGGCAAGCCGCTGTTCCGGCTCTCCACCACCGACAACGCGCGCATCCCGTTCCTGGGCTACGCGTCGGGTGCCTACATGGCGCGGCTGGTCGACCAGATCCTGAAGTCCACGCCGGTGCTGCCCAACCTGGACACGGTCTACGAGACGGACATGGCCGAAGGCCTGAAGGCGATGGCGCTCGAAGGCCATGGCATCGCGTTCCTGCCTTCCAGCTCCGTCAAGAAGGAGTTGCGCGCGCGTCGCCTGGTGTCCGCGGCGCCCCTTCATGACGACACCGGCCATGCCTACGAGGTCACGATGGAAGTGCGGATCTACCGCGAGCGGCCCGAGCTGGCCCGCCATCCCAAGGCCGGCGCGCAGGCGCTGTGGGAGTTCCTGAAATCGGGATGATTCCCGGGACTTGCGGTGCGGCGGCGACCGTCGCATGCTCGCGTCGAGTCCCCATGCACCAATCTAGGTAATAACCCTTTTGCCGTATGCAAATGATGCATGATGCGGCCTCCAAATGGCATTGGCGCCGCTCCGTGGCGCCGCATACAGTCCGCGACCATGCATCTTTTCCCGACCTCCGGCGCTCTCCGCGCAACCCCTGGCGCCGTCCCGTTGCGGGCGCGCTTGACGGTAGTCGCCGCGCTGACCGCGGCCGTTGCCGTCTTCTGCCTGGCACCGTCCGCCCAGGCCAGGCCGAAGGCAGAAGCCGCGGCCTCCGAGACTGCCGACGCGCAACCCCATCCCGTCCTCGACCGCATCCGGACCACGGGACACATCGTGCTGGCGCATCGTGAATCGGCGGTGCCGTTCTCGTACTACGACGCCAACAAGAAGCCGGTGGGCTACGCGCTGGATCTCTGCAAGGAGGTCGCCGAGGCGGTGCGCAAGCACCTGGGCCTGAAGACGATCGTGATCGACTACCTGCCGGTCAGCACGGCCACGCGCATCGACGCGATCGCCAGCGGCAAGGCCGACCTCGAGTGCGGCGCCACCACCAACAACGCGGAGCGCCGCCAGAAGGTGGCCTTCACGATCCCGCACTACATCACCGGAACCCGTTTCGCGGTGCGTGCCGACAGCCAGATCTCGGAGCTTTCGCAGTTCGAGAACCATGTGCTCGTTTCCACCGCCGGCTCCACGCCGTTCAAGACAATCGACCAGGCCAATCGCGATCGCCTGATCCACATCGACGTGCGCGCGGTGCCCGACAACGCCAAGGCGATGGAGATGCTCGTGAACAAGACCGCCGACGGCTTCGCGATGGACGACGTGCAGTTGTACGGCCTGATCGCCGAATCGGCCGATCCGCGCCAGCTCAAGGTGGTGGGCAAGTTCATCACGATCGAGCCGCTGGCCATCATGATGAGCAAGGACGACGCCGCCTTCAAGAAGGTGGTCGACGACGAGATGCGCCATCTGATCCGCTCCGGCGAGGCCGACAAGATCTACGACCGCTGGTTCATGAAGCCGATCCCGCCGAAGAACGTTTCCATGAACCTGCCCATGAGCTATCTGCTGCGCGACTCGTGGAAATATCCGTCGGACGCCGTGGCGAACTAGCACCAAAGAGGTGTGGCCCGGTACGTGCTTTCACGAACGGCGCCAGGGACTCAATACTCGCTAGACTGCAGTTGGCCGCGCCGAAACGCGGCCCCGACTTTCTTGATTGGCTACAAGCCAGTGAACTTGCAACCCGTCCCTCGAATAATCAGGAGCTGACATGAAGAAGTCCCTATTGGTCGCCGCCTTGCTCGCCACCGCCGTCGCGGCCCAGGCGCAGACCACCGACACGCTGAAGAAGATCAAGGACACAGGCTCCGTGGTGATGGGTGTGCGCGGTTCCTCCGGAGCGCTGTCGTACACGCTGGGCGAAGGCAAGTACGTCGGCTACCACGTCGAACTCTGCCAGCGCGCGCTGGAAGACATCCGCAAGCAACTGGGCCTGGCCAAGCTGGACATCAAGTACCAGGAAGTGACATCGGCCAACCGCATCCCGCTGGTGCAGAACGGCACCGTGGACCTCGAGTGCGGCTCCACCACCAACAACGAAGCGCGTGCCAAGGACGTCGCATTCGCCCACACCGCCTACGTCGAGGAAGTGCGCATCCTGACCAAGGTGAATTCGGGCATCAAGGGCATCGCCGACCTGAATGGCAAGAGCGTCGCGACCACCACCGGCACCACTTCCGTGCAATTGCTGCGCAAGCATGAGCGCGCCACGGGCGTCGACTTCAAGGAAGTCTTCGGCAAGGATCACGCCGACAGTTTCCAACTGCTGGAATCCGGGCGGGCCGATGCGTTCGTGATGGACGGCCAGATCGTCGCCGGCCTCGCTTCGAAGTCGAAGAATCCGGCGGATTACCACATGGTCGGTGAAGTGCTGTCGGTCGAACCGATCGCCATCATGGTGCGCAAGGACGACCCGGCCTTCCTGGCCGCGATCAACAAGAGCCTGGACGGCCTGATGAAGTCCGGCGAGATCGCCAAGATCTACGACAAGTGGTTCATGCAGCCGATCCCGCCGACCAACACCAAGGTGGGCCTGCCGGCATCGGAAGCCACCAAGGCGGCCTGGAAGAACCCGAACAGCAATCCGACCGAAGCCTACATGGCCAAGAAGTAAGTGCACGGCTGCCGCCGACGCGTCAGGGAGCGTGAGGTCGGCAACCTGCAACGACGTTTCTCGCGCGCGCGGGCCTGACACACAGGCGCCGCGCGCGTTGCAAATGAAGCCGGGCCGCACGAGCAGCCGGCACGACACGAGGAGTACGGGGTGAGTGATTGGCTGAGGCGAAGTGCGGAGCTGATGTGCAAGAGCACCACCGACGAAACGGTCTACTCGACCTGCTTCGCGGGCAAGGGTGACCTCACCTACCTGCAGTGGCTGTTCCAGGCCTGGGGATGGACGCTGCTGGTGGCGCTGGTCGCCCTGGCCATCGCGCTCGTCATCGGCACGGTGATCGGTGTGATGCGAACGCTGCCGAACAAGGGTGTCGCCTTCTTCGGCGAGGCGTGGACGGAGCTGTTCCGAAACATCCCGATCGTCGTGCAACTGCTCATCTGGTACAACGTGATCCCCGAGCTCTTCACGCCGCTGAAGGCCGTGCCGCCCATCGTGCTGGCGTTCGTCGGCCTCGGGCTGTTCACGTCGGCGCGCATCGCGCAACAGGTCAAGAGCGGCATCAACACGATCCCGCAGGGCCAGCGCTACGCCGGCCTCGCCATGGGCCTGACGCTGGCCCAGACCTACCGCTACGTGCTGCTGCCGGTGGCCCTGCGCGTCGTGCTGCCGACGCTCACCTCCGAATCGATGAACATCATCAAGAACTCATCGGTCGCCGCGGCCATCGGCGTGACCGAGATGTACTACTTCGCCACCCAGGCCGGCGAGGAGACCTCGATGCACGCCACGATGTACCTGGGCGTGACGATCCTCTATTTCATCTCGGCGTTCACGATCAACAGGCTGGCCGCAGGCGTCGAAAAGCGCACGCGCCTGCCCGGCGCGATCGGGGGGGCGAAGTAAATGGCCCTCAATCTCGACTACTCGTTCCTCACCGCGGACGTCATCAAGAGCAACATCGTCCCCGGCTTCGAATACGCGCTGCAACTGACCCTGGTCTCCGCCGTGGGCGGCATCGCGCTCGGCACGCTGGTCGCGCTGATGCGGCTGTCGTCCAGCGTCGCGTTGCGCCGCTTCGCGACGGTGTACGTCGACGCGCTGCGGTCGATCCCGTTGCTGATGGTGATCCTGTGGTTCTTCCTGCTGATCCCGTCCGGCTTCTATGCCGCGATCGCCGGCGATTTCGGGGTCAACCACCGGCCCGAGTTCTCGGCAGTCATCACCTTCACGATCTTCGAGGCGGCCTACTATTCCGAGATCATGCGGGCCGGCATCCAGTCGGTATCGCGCGGCCAGGTCCAGGCGGGCTACGCGGTGGGCATGACGTACTCGCAGTGCATGCGTCTGGTCGTGCTGCCGCAAGCTTTCCGCAACATGCTGCCGGTGCTGTTGACGCAGACGATCGTACTGTTCCAGGACACCTCGCTGGTCTACGCCATCGGCGCCTACGACCTGCTCAAGGGTTTCCAGACGGCGGGCTCGATCTACAACCGCACCAACGAAATGGTGCTCCTGGCCGCCGTCGTCTATTTCATCCTGTCCTTCGGCTTGTCGATGCTCGTGCGTCGCCTGCAGAAGAAGATCCAGATCATCCGCTGAGCGCACATCCATGATCGACATCAAGAACATCTCCAAGTGGTACGGCAGCTTCCAGGTGCTGACCGATTGCACGACCACGATCAACAAGGGTGACGTCGTCGTCGTCTGCGGGCCGTCGGGTTCCGGCAAGTCGACGCTGATCAAGACGGTCAACGCGCTCGAGCCGATCCAGCAGGGCGACATCGTGGTCGACGGCACGTCGATCAGCGACAAGAAGACCAACCTGCCCAAGCTGCGCTCGCGCGTGGGCATGGTGTTCCAGCATTTCGAGCTGTTCCCGCACCTGAGCATCACCGACAACCTCACGCTGGCGCAGATCAAGGTGCTGGGCCGCTCGAAGGACGATGCGATCAAGCGCGGCATGAAGATGCTCGATCGCGTGGGCCTGTCCGCGCACAAGGACAAGTTCCCCGGCCAGCTCTCCGGCGGTCAGCAGCAACGCGTGGCGATCGCCCGCGCGCTGTCCATGGATCCGATCGTGATGCTGTTCGACGAACCCACGTCGGCGCTCGACCCCGAGATGGTGGGCGAGGTGCTGGACGTGATGGTGGGCCTGGCCCACGAAGGCATGACCATGATGTGCGTGACGCACGAGATGGGCTTCGCCAAGCGCGTGAGCAACAAGGTGATCTTCATGGACGCCGGCAAGATCGTCGAGGACTGCTCCAAGGACGAGTTCTTCGGCAACCCGGAAGCGCGCACGCCGCGGGCCAAGGACTTCCTCTCGAAGATTCTCCAGCACTGATCGTCAAAGCGTCAGTTCCATGAAGCGGAGCTGGCCCTGGAACGCCGGCGGCATCTCGACGGGATAGGGCGCGCAGTCGACGAAGCCCAGCGACTCGTACAGGGCCTGCGCGGACTTCATGAACGGCGTGGTGTCCAGCCGGACAGTGCGATAGCCGAACGAGCGCGCATCGGCCAGCAGGCGCCGGACGATGGCCTCTCCAAGCGCTCGGCCGCGGCCCGACGGGCGCACATAGACGCGCTTGAGCTCCACGACACCGTCCGCGCTCCAGCGCAGGCCGCCCATGGCGACGGCCTGGCCGGCGTCCTCCACCAGGTAGAAGACGCCGCGCGGCGGCGGGTCGCCACAGACCTTGTCGATCACGGTGGGCACATAGTCGGCGACTTCCATGCCGAGGATGTCCCGCGCCGGAACGCCGAAGGATTTCTCGATCTCGGCGAACACCCAGGAGACGTACTCGATGTTGATGTCGAGCAGCGCCTGGCGGTCGGCCACCGGATGAGCGAGTCTGAAGAGGGGCGAAGTCACGCGAACGGTCTCCTGTGGTCGGGCTTCGCGGCGATTGTGCATGTCGGGCCGGGTCCGACGGTGCGAAAATCCCCGCCATGACGACGCTCAACGAACTCCAGATCCAGACACCGGACGACTGGCACCTGCACGTGCGCGACGGCGCCGCGATGGCGGCCGTCCTGCCGTACACCGCGCGCCAGTTCGGCCGCGCGATCATCATGCCCAACCTGCGGCCCCCCATCACCACCACCGCGCAGGCCGTGGCGTACCGCGAACGCCTGCTGGCCGCGCTGCCGGAGGGCAGCGCGTTCGAGCCGTTGATGACGCTGTACCTCACCGACAACCTGCCGCCCGACGAGATCAGGCGAGCGAAGGACGCAGGCGTCGTTGCCGTGAAGTTGTACCCGGCCGGCGCCACCACCAACAGCGACGCCGGCGTCACCGACCTGCGCAAGACGTACCGGACGCTGGAGGCGATGCAGCGCGAAGGCCTCAAGTTGCTGGTGCACGGCGAGGTCACCGATCCGTCCATCGACCTGTTCGACCGCGAGGCCGTCTTCATCGACCAGGTGTTCGAGCCGCTGCGCCG
>Ga0302314_10007395_pt1 | contig 19751 bp, 18 predicted proteins | sample III_Palsa_N2_3_FD_200533 | JGI IMG/M metagenome (GOLD analysis project Ga0302314, IMG submission 200533) | Peat permafrost microbial communities from Stordalen Mire near Abisko, Sweden - III_Palsa_N2_3 | ecosystem: Environmental > Terrestrial > Soil > Palsa > Peat permafrost | place: Sweden...
CTTGTGTCTTGTGCAAAGCGACCGCTTCCTGCGCGTCCACGACCGTCAGATGCCACTGATTGGTTTCACATGCCGCTATCAGATAAGAGATCAATTCTGTGGCCGATTTGCCTGCACCGAACAGGAGAATGTTTTTACCCGGGTTCATGGCGGGTAAGGTACAAAAAAAGAAGACCCCTTCCAGTGTGTCTATTGAATCGTATACTTCACATTGCTGAAGGCGCCGTTCGTAACGACCAGGCTGTCGTTTGAATTGAGCGGATTGTATATGGTTCCCGTAAAAGCACCGGTAATGACCAGGCTGCTCTTATTCCAGGAAGAAATCGTTATGGATCCGGAGAGAGTGTAGGACCCTTCGTTGGTATATTCCGTGAGGGTCTTTTCATCCAGGTAGTCGATAAATACGGTGCTTCCGTCAAACGGAATGGCCGTGTTCAAAGCCACCGTGTCCGGGAAGGTCACTGAAAGGTCAGTCGTATCTCCCGATTTGATCCGGATGCCTCCCACAAAAAAAACATTAGAACTGGCGGTCACCACTCCAAAGGCCTGCGTCGATTGATAGCCGCTTCCGCTCAGGGTCCCTGTGACGGAACCGCCCGAAGAGCCTGAACTGCTTTTCTTACATCCGGTAATGGTGAAAAATGTCATGGTGGCGAGTAGGCCGCAAACAAGGGCGGGCTGAACGAACTTCGTTTTCATAGAGGAGTTGGATTTTCAGATTACGCTCTAAATGTAATATTTTTTTTAAATGGGAGGGGAGGATTCTCTATTTTTCGTTTTGCGTCTTGTTTTCAGTCTCTTTGGAAGAGCTGCTTCCAGCATTTTTTGCTCGTCTGCCAATTAACCAATATTTTTGCGACGCTTTTTACTATTAAACTACAAGTTACGCATGAGACAAATAGCTTTACGTGAGGCTCTGCGCGAGGCGCTGAATGAGGAAATGCGTCGGGATCAGGATGTTTTCCTGATGGGTGAAGAAGTGGCCGAGTACAACGGCGCCTATAAAGTAAGTCAGGGAATGTTAGAGGAGTTTGGTGCAAAAAGGGTCATTGATACCCCTATTGCCGAACTGGGTTTCGCTGCCATTGCAGTCGGCGCCGCCCAAAAAGGCCTTCGTCCCGTGGTTGAATTCATGACCTGGAACTTTGCCACCCTGGCCCTGGACCAGATCCTCAATACCGCGTCCAAGATGCTGGCCATGAGCGGTGGTCAGGTAGGATGTCCCATCGTTTTCCGGGGACCCGGTGGTTCAGCCGGACAGTTGGGCGCCCAGCACTCTACAGCATTTGAAAGTTATTATGCCAATATCCCCGGCCTGAAGGTCGTATCTACCGCCAACCCTTATGACGCAAAAGGTTTACTGAAAAGCGCCATCCGGGACAATGATCCGGTGATCTTCATGGAATGCGAAGTATTGTACGGTGACAAGGGAGAAGTGCCTGAAGGTGAATACCTCATACCTATTGGGAAATCCGATGTTAAACGCGCCGGAACGGACGTGACCATCGTTTCCTATAACAAGATGATGAAGGTCGCTATGGGCGCCGCCGAAGAGCTGGCCAAAGAAGGGATCAGTGCAGAAGTCATCGACATCCGCACCATCCGTCCCCTGGACTGGTTCACCATCCTGGAATCTGTCAAAAAGACCAACCGCCTCGTGATCGTAGAGGAACAATGGCCGATGTGCTCCGTCTCCTCTGAAATCGCCTATCGTATCCAAAAGGAAGGTTTCGATTACCTGGACGCTCCGATCCGCCGCATCACCAGCGCCGATGCCCCCATGCACTATGCGCCTAATCTGGTGGCTATGTACCTGCCCGACATTCCCCGCACGGTGAGGTTGGTAAAGGAAGTAATGTACATGAAGAAATAGACCGGTTTTGTCTTGCGCGAAGCGAAGTGAACGCGAATGCACATTCTGCGCCTTGTGCCACATAAATTATAACGATCCCGGGGCCCTCTCCGGGATTCGTGTTTCCGGCCCTTCGGACATCGTGTGGGAGTGCTTTTGGCGCAACCGGTTGCGCTCTTTACATTTTGTCAGATAGCAAAATCAAATTAGCTTACAACCTCATACTTAATACCCATCGCATGAAGAGAATCCCCTTGGTTTGCCTCTTGGTCATAGCCAACTTAGCCGCCATCTGCCAGGTCAGTTATCAGCCTTCCCCGGAAAATATAAAGGCCCGCCAGTGGTTTGACAGCGCCCGGTACGGCATGTTCATTCACTGGGGCGCATTTAGTGTATTGGGAGACGGCGAATGGGTAATGAACAACCGCAATATCAAGGTAGACGATTACCAGCGCCTTCAACACATTTTCAACCCGATTGCTTTTGACGCCAAGGCCTGGGTCAGCCTCGCAAAGGCGGCCGGGATGCAATATATTACCCTCATCACCCGTCACCATGATGGGTTCAGTGACTGGGATACCAAAGCCTCTGATTGGAAAATAACCAATACTCCCTGGGGCCAGGACGCCGTAAAACTGATAGCCGACGAATGCCACCGGCAAGGAATTAAACTCTTTGTCTACTATTCCTTGCTGGATTGGACTCGGAGTGACTATCCATACGAATCCGGAAAAACCGGGAAAGGAACAGGCCGGACAGAAAAGAGCGATTACGCTCATTACCTGCAGTTCATGAAGGACCAATTGACGGAGCTATTGACCAATTACGGGGAAATCGCCGGTGTATGGTTTGACGGATATTGGGATCAAACGGCTCCGGAAGGGGCTGCGGATCGTACTTCCAGGATCGATTGGCGCCTGGACGAGATCTACGGGCTTATCCACCACCTCCAACCCCAGGCCCTGATCGGAAACAACCATCACATGACCCCATTCCCTGGGGAGGATTTCCAGATGTTTGAGCAAGACCTTCCGGGAGAAAACAAGTCGGGCCTGACCTACCAGCCGATCTCCCAAAAGATGCCCCTGGAAAGCTGTATAACCATGAATGACAGTTGGGGATTCAATATCACAGACGACCATTATAAAAGCCCCAAGGAAATTGTGGACTTGTTAGTGCGGGCGGCCGGGTACGGGGCCAACCTGCTGATGAATATCGGGCCCCTGCCCAGTGGGCAGATCCAACCCCAGTTCCAGGAAAGACTACTCGCAGTGGGAGATTGGCTGAAGGCCAATGGTAACACCATTTACGGGACCAAGGGAGGCTTCATCCGCCCTCAGCCCTGGGGTGCTGTTACGGAAAAAGGGAACCATGTGTATATCCACCTCCTTAAAATAACAAGCGACACCCTGTCTCTGGCCTTCCCCTATAAGGTCCGTTCCGTAAAAACGTATGCCGGAGACCAGCCCGTCACTTATGAATTGAAAGGCGGTCAGTTGACCTTGCATACGGCGTCTATGGACCAGAAGGCGCTGGATGTGATCGTGGATGTGGAATTGAAAGGGGCTAAATAGCATAATTAGTTTCCAACGACAAATAAAATAATGAGTGACCGGCGGTGCACTTATAGCGTCCCAGACCTGTAGATTTGGGGCATGGGAAAATTCATCGGCATAGCCATCCTTTTCACTTGCCTCGGCCTACAAACACTAAAGGCCCAGGACGGACCCGCCTCCGATTCAACAGGCATGAGAAGGACCGCAGATACCATTATCACCCGATCTCTCCCTGACGTGATCATCAAAGGCTTCGAATCCCAGCACCGCCTTTCGGAGACACCCTCCTCTATAGGATATGTCACCAGCAACGATCTTCAACGCAATGCCGGCACTTCACTGCTGCCTGCCTTTAACATCATTCCGGGTGTCAGGATGGAAGAGCGCTCCCCGGATAGTTATCGCCTGTCCATCAGGGGCAGCTTACTGGGCGCCCCGTTCGGCGTGATGAACGTGAAAGTGTATTGGGAGGATATGCCGTTGACGGATGCCAGCGGCAACACTTACGTGAATGTGCTCGACATGAATACCTTTGGCAGCGCGGAGATACTAAAGGGGCCTGCGGGCAGTATGTATGGGGCCAATACGGGCGGGGTTGTCATTTTTCACGGGGATACGACGCAAGGCAACCGCGTACAACTAAGGGGAGGCTCCTATAACCAGTGGGGATATGACGAGACGTTCGGCTTCAAGGCAAAGGCCTTCACTTCTTCCACCTTTCTGAGCCACAACCAATCCGACGGATACCGGGTGAACAGCGCCTCTCATAAAGACGTCGTCCAGGAATGGGGCCAGGTCCGCCTTTCCGCAAAGGATCAACTGGACTTCCTCGGACTGTACACGAATCTATCCTACCAGACGCCGGGAGGGCTTACCTACCAGCAAATGATCCAAGATCCCAGGGCGGACAGGCCTAATAGCCCCACGATCCCCGGGGCTTCTCAGCAACAGGCGGCGATTTATGCTCAAACCTGGTTTGCGGGTCTTACCAATCACTATACGCTGGGGGAACATTGGACCAATGCCACGACAGTACTGGCTTCAGGGACACATTTTGATAATCCTTTCCTGACCGATTATGAAAGGCGCCGGGAACAAACCCTGGATGCCGGGTCCAAATTTATTTACAGCCAAAAGGGGGAATCCCAAGCCTGGCGGGTGGTCCTGGGAGCCGAGTATCAGTATACCCGCTCCTTTATCCATGACTACGGGAACGACCATGGCAATCCGGATACCACCCAATCCAACAACCGTCTCCAGGCTTTCCAGTTCAATCCCTACGCACAGGCGGAAGTCCGCTTTGGCCGGGGGTGGCTGGTCCAGGCAGGGGTAAGCGCCAATACATTTAATTACCACTATCTGCCCCTGGCCGGGCCTGATTCTGCGGCCGGCCTCCAGCGCATCAATTTTCACTTACAGGTGATGCCCAGGGTATCGCTGCAATATGCCGTATTGCCCCAGGCGCTTTTGGTGTACGCCACGCTGAGCCGGGGATATTCACCACCCACGATCGCCCAGATCTTCCCGGGAACCGCCCTGCTGTATAATAATCTCCAACCGGAACAGGGATGGAATACCGAAGTGGGGATCAAAAGCTTTATACTGGAAAATTGCTTACAATTGACGCTAAGCCTGTACGATTTCCGTCTCCAGCAGACCATCGTACCCCGCTATGACAGCGCAGGCCACGCCTACTATGTCAATACGGGGGGGACCGATCAGAAAGGGGTGGAAGCAGGGGCCAACTGGCTCATCCTGGACAGGATCAAGGGTAGTGGCTTGATTTCGACGATGCGGGTGTTCACTTCCTATTCGTTTCAGGACTATCATTTCCGCGACTATTTTGAAGGAACGGCCAACTATTCAGGAAATCCCCTGACAGGCGTTCCCCGGAACATTTTTGTCGCAGGCCTGGATATCCACACCCACCCCGGGTTATACCTGAATGCGACCTATACTTACACGGACCGGATCCCCTTAAATGACCAGGATACCGCCTATGCCAAGTCCTATAACCTGCTCCAGGCGAAACTGGGTTGGGCGATACACTTCAAAAGGTTCAGCCTGGATGTATTTGCCGGGGTCGACAACGCACTGAACCAGCTATATAGCCTGGGCAATGACCTGAACGCCGCCGGTGGCCGGTATTACAATCCCGCAGCCACCCGCAACTACTTTGGCGGAGCCGCCATCCGGTTTTAAATCTGTATTTTTGCCTCGCTTAAAATAAAACCTGTTATGTCGAGTATTCTGATCATTGATGATGAAAAGGCCATCCGTAAGACCCTGAGTGAAATATTGTCCTATGAGGGCTATAAAATTGATGATGCGGAAAATGGCGAAGACGGGTTGAAGAAGTTCAATGAAAAGACATATGACGTGGTCCTCTGCGATATTAAGATGCCTAAGATAGACGGGATGGAATTCCTGGAAAAGGCCAAGGCGGCAAACCCGGATGTTCCGATCATTATGATATCCGGGCATGGGACCATCGAAACGGCTGTGGAAGCCGTGAAGAAAGGCGCTTTTGATTATGTGAGCAAGCCCCCGGACCTGAACCGTCTCTTAATCACCATCCGGAATGCGATGGATCGCCAGACACTCGCCACCGAGGCCAAGACATTGAAACGGAAAGTGACCCGGACCCAGCAGATGATCGGATCGTCCGAAGGCATCATCCGCATTAAAGATACCATTGATAAGGTCGCCCCCACCGAAGCCCGTGTCCTGATCACCGGTGACAATGGGGTAGGGAAGGAACTGGTCGCCCGTTGGATCCATGAAAAGAGCAACAGGGCCGACGGCCCGTTGATCGAAGTCAATTGTGCCGCTATCCCCAGCGAGCTGATCGAAAGCGAACTGTTCGGACACGAAAAAGGGTCTTTTACTTCAGCGATCAAACAGCGCATAGGCAAGTTTGAGCAGGCTAACGGAGGAACCCTGTTCCTGGATGAGATCGGGGACATGAGCCTGTCCGCCCAGGCAAAAGTATTGCGTGCCTTGCAGGAAGGCAAGATCACGCGGGTGGGTGCAGACAAAGACATCAACGTGGATGTGCGGGTTATAGCCGCCACCAACAAAGACCTGATGCAGGAAGTAGAAGAGAAGAATTTCCGCCTTGACCTTTATCACCGCCTGAGCGTCATCCTCATTCACGTGGCGTCCCTCAACGAACGCAAGGAAGACGTCCCTGCGCTGGTGGATTTCTTCCTCCAGGAGATTGCCACCGACTACGGGCAACCCAAGAAGAATATTGAAGCGTCTGCGATTGAAGCCTTGCAGGGGCACAACTGGACGGGAAACATACGGGAACTGCGCAACGTCGTGGAGCGCCTCGTCATCCTTTCCGGGAAGTCGATACTGGTAGAGGACGTACACAGTTACGTGCTGCCCCGATAATATAAAGATGTATGGAATCTATACCCGTGTATTGTATCAGCGGACTGGGAGCAGACGAACGCGTCTTTGAGCACCTGGAGCTCCCTGGCTGTACCATGTATCCTCTTCCGTGGCTGCACCCGGATAAGTCAGAATCCATCGCACACTATGCAAGCCGGATGATCGCCGGGATACGGCATGAGCACGTGATTTTATTAGGCCTTTCCTTCGGCGGCATCATGGCCGTGGAAATAGCCCATCAGCTCCGCTTAAGGCGTCTATGGCTGGTCTCCACCGTCCGGCAGCGCAGCGAGCTACCCCCTTATATGCGCATGGGCGCTGTTTTACCTTTACATAAATTGATCCTGCCCCTGAAACCCTATCGTTGGTTAGGCCCCCTGGAGAATTACAACCTGGATGTGGAAACGCCCGAAGAGAGAGCGATGGTGGCGGCTTTCCGGAAATCCGTGGACCCCGTATACCTCGACTGGGCCATCGACGCCATCATTCATTGGGGCAATACGCGTGTCCCGGCGAACTCACTGCACATTCATGGGGCGAAGGACCGTATTTTTTCCATCCGGTACGTCCATCCGGATCATATCATTCCCGACGCAGGCCACCTGCTGGTACATAACAGATCGGCCATAGTCAATGCTATTTTGCAAAAAGACCTGCTTCAAGTTAAAACTATCCCAACATTTTCAGGCTAAAAGGACGCTCAAAGCCTCAAAATGCTATTTTTGTCCATTCCAAACTTAAAACCTCACATGGGATTACTCATTTTTATTCTCGGAACGATCGGCGCGCTCATTGGATTATACGGTATGTTTCGCAAAGCTGGCGTTCAACCCTGGAAAGCATTGATACCCTACTACAACACCTGGGTGATGGTCGACCTCATGAAAATGAATAAGATCTGGTTCTTCCTCCAGTTTATTCCCGTGGCCGGGCAGTTTATCACGATTGCTATCACCATTGATTTCGTTAAACACTTCGGGCGTTTCAACCTTATCGATCATGCGTTGGTTGTTTTTGCCCCATTTGTGTATCTGCCGTATGTGGGTTATTCCAAGCAGATCCGCTATATCGGACCCGAGAAAGTGAAGCTGTATAAGAAGTCCGTGGCCAGGGAATGGATCGATGCGGCCGTATTTGCCATCGTGGCGGCGACCATCATCCGGACATTCGTTTTTGAGGCCTATACCATTCCCACGCCTTCCATGGAGCGGACCCTGCTCGTGAACGACTTTCTGTTTGTCAGTAAATTCAGTTACGGACCGCGTATCCCGAATACCCCATTGTCTTTCCCGTTTGTACACAATACGCTGCCCTTTACGACCAGCGGTAAGTCCTACCTGGAATGGATCCACTGGCCCTATAAGCGCATTTTGGCCAGCCCCGTGCAGAGAAAGGACGTCGTGGTTTTTAACTTCCCGGTAGGGGATACGGTCATTGACGATCCCGCTTACCAATCCGAAAAGACATATTATCAGGAATGCCGGGAAATAGGCAGGGATAAGGTTCTGGCTGATCCCGATACCTATCCGATCATCGTCCGTCCCGTGGACAAGCAGGAAAACTTCATCAAGCGTTGTACGGGCATTGCCGGAGATACGCTCAGTGTAGTGCATGGAGAGGTCTTTATCAACGGAGTAGGTCAGGGCTTCCCGGCCGAATCGGAAATGTTTTACAACGTGACCGTCCGCGCCCCTTTTTCCGACGACTACATCCTGGACTCGATGAAGATCGACGTGCTAAAAGATTCCCTGGCCAGGACCCCGAATATGGTCAGGCTTACGGATAACCAATACCTGATCAACATGTCCACTGGAATTGCGGAAAGTGTCAGGCATTTATCCAATGTGGCTTCTGTGGTACTGGATGAACAAAAGGGGACCGCCCCGGACGTCTTCCCTTATGATACCGTGCATTGCAAATGGGACAGGGACAACTATGGTCCCCTTTGGATACCTTCCAAAGGAGCGACATTGACATTGACCGATGCTAATATTTCCATCTATCGCAGGGCCATCCAGGTGTACGAAGGCAATGACTTAGAAGAAAAGAACGGCCAGTTCTATATTAACGGCCAGGCCACCACCACCTACACGTTCAAAATGAATTACTACTGGATGATGGGAGACAATCGCCACAATTCCCTGGACTCTCGTTATTGGGGATTTGTACCTGAAGACCACGTCGTCGGAAGGGCTTCCATGATCTGGATGAGTTACAATACGGGTCCGCGTTGGAACCGGATGATGAGGCTTATCCACTAATCATATGCAAGACCAATCGTTTCAATTTACATATTCCGTGTACGATTCGGCAGAGGAACTACCTCTGCCGGATTCTGCACTGCTGGCAGTAGCGTCAAAAGCGACCCGTCAGGCCTATGCTCCTTATTCAAAATTCAGGGTGGGGGCTGCGGCCCTTTTAGCCGGCGGGCAGATCGTCACCGGTTCCAACCAGGAAAACGCCTCTTTCCCCGCGGGCGTCTGCGCCGAAAGAGTACTGTTATCGACCGTGGCCTCCCTGTATCCGGGAGAGTCCATTCTGACGATGGCCATCACTTATCACAACGAACAAGGCCCCGCTGCAAACCCCATATCTCCCTGCGGTATTTGCCGCCAGTCCCTGGCAGAATACCAGACCAGGACAGGTCATCCCATCCGCCTGATCCTGGGCGGTGAGTCCGGGCCCGTATGGGTCATCCCCGACGCGGCGGCCATGTTGCCGCTGGCTTTCGGGAAAGATGATTTGCACTAGACTTGAGGGGAGCGAAAAAGCCCCGGACGCTTTCCGGAGCTTTTCTCCGGGTTCCTTTATCGGAAATAAAAGTCTACATAATTACTGGTAGTGCCGTTATCGCCAATGATCGTATTCAATCCGGAAGGCGTAATGGCTGCCCCGTCATTGCTTTGCACCCACGTGATGGGTTGATTGGCGCTGCTTCCCTTCAGAATTAGGGCATTGGATCCCATGGTCGTATATTGGCTATTGGGGAAATAGAGATAGTTGCTCGTGTACGCTTCAAAACATTCATACAAGGTATTTGCAGGTTCCGCGTACGTTTCCGAATAATTGGCAGACGGATAACCCGTAAAGGAAATCAGATACGTATAGGAGTTTTTCTTCGAGGAAGTTAATTTCATGACGCCCGTTAATTGGGTTCCAGGGCTAACAGCCACCGCCGGTCCGTGGAAATAATTGTTGTTCAGTGCCCCCCAATTACAAACATCATACTCGGCGCCATCGATATTACCCCACTCCAGGACCGGTTGTAAGAAGGTATTGCCATCCCCGCTTTCCAGGCCGTTCCACAGAAAATAGGTTTGGTAACCAGGGGTGTCAATATATTCCGGATTATTAGGCACCGTAAAAGTGGTGGAAAAAGAGGAGAGGGTTTTGCCCGAAGGAATCGTATAGTAGGTCAGATAGCCATTGCCTAATGTTCCACTGGCCGCCACCGGCGTGTGGACGGCATTGAACTGATGAGCCAGCATCCCGCCTAAGCTGGACTGTGCGGTTTTGATCGTCGCATCAAATTTTCCATAATCCGCCACGATGGCTCCCGAAGCGGAGTTGATTTTTGTGATACGCCCGGCGATGATGGATATTTCAGTGCCTGGCTCCACGAGGTGAACCTGCGAAGACGGGACTTTTCCGAAAGGAGTCTGCACCAATCCGGTAGACTGACTTTCGGTCGTGACGCCGGATTGCGCGGCATGGGGATGGTCAATGGCTTGTTTGCTACAGCTTGCAAAAAGGAGCAGGCCTGCCAGGCATGTTCCAAGGGAAAAAAGAACGGTAGGTTGTTTCATTTTGTTTTTTTTTTGATTAATGATGTTATCGATGCCTGAAACTAGATATCGTCCGGTCGTAATCCTAAACAATTCCTATTGACCTTGCTTCAGTTATTATCCAGGGGCGCGGCCCCAATAATGAGCAAACGTTTGCGCAGTTTAATTTCAATAAAGTGCAGTAAATTAATAGGCGAATGAAGCCTATTCCTTTTGAATTTTCGCTCAGGGCGAAAGATGAGACATTTATGGTATTGGAAGACATCCTTCCTTATGGGTACAATGAGTTCCATTACCATAAAGAAACCCAACTGACGCTTATTGTAAAAGGATCCGGCAGCTTGTTCCTTGAAAACAATACGTACCCTTTTAAGTCAGGGGAGCTTTATATGATCGGAGGGAATCAGCCGCATGTCTTCAGGTCTGATCCGGAATATTTCAAGCATGCCCAGGCAGGAAGGACGCATTTCATTCATATTGTCTTTGATTACCAACGGGTATTGTCCACGCTCTTAGGGCTTCCTGAATTGCGGGAAGTCGCGGATTTTATGAAGGGTTCCCAAAGCGGTTTGCAGCTTCAGGGGCCTTTGGCGGCCATGATTGCGGGTAAGATGCGGTCGATAAAAGAGGCGACCCGTGTAGATCGATTTATTCAATTAGTGCATTTGTGGTCCTTCATTGCTGAGAACGGGGACGCGTGGAAACCTTTGCTGCCTGGTGTATATCCCATAAGACTCCTGGATACAAGTGAAGCGCGCCTGAAAGATATCTATCAATATACCCTGGAGAATTTTTACGGGGAGATCTCATTAAAAGAGATCGCTTGTGTGGCGGCACTCAGTGTCCCTGCTTTTTGTAAATATTTCAAGAAACATACCCGCAAGACATACTTTTCCGTATTGAATGAAATCAGGATTAATGAGGCCAGGAAAAGGCTGCTCCATAATTACTACGACAGCATATCTTCCATCGCCTACGATACCGGGTTCAACAACCTAAACACTTTTAACCGGGTTTTCAAGAAAATAACCGGGAAGACGCCCACGGCCTACAAAGAGCAATGCGTCCGGTCAGCGCTTACTACCGTGCTGAGTAATTAATAATTCCGGAATAATAGCCTACTTTTCTGTAACATTTACCTGTTACCCGTATCTAATTTCCTTTTATATATCATCAATGCATGGACTTTGAGTCGATTTATGGGGAATATTCGCCAAGGATATTCAGGGTTTGCATGGGGTACGTCAATGATCACGAGCAGGCACGGGACCTTACCCAGGAAACTTTCATAGCCGTATGGCAAGGCCTTCCTTCATTCCGGGGGGAAGCAAGCCCGAGTACCTGGATCTTCCGGATCGCCACCAATATCTGTCTCCGCGCCCTCGAAAAAGCCAAACGCGCCAAAACAACAGAACTACCCTTTCACTTACCGGTATCCCATGAGGAGCCAAAGGAAGAAAAGCTCCGTTTTCTGTACAAGTGTATAGCCGGATTGGAAGAAACCGAACGCATTATTATTTCATTGGTGCTGGAGGATCTGCCGCAGGCCGAGATCGCCGACATTGTGGGGATGTCTCACGCCAACATCCGGGTCAGAATTTTTAGGATCAAGGAGAAACTCTCCGTAAAATTCAAGCAATATGGAGCATTTGAATGAGTGGCAGGAGGTCTGGCGGTCCGCGAAGGTGGATGACTTGCCTGAAAAGGAGGAGATCCTGAAGACCATAAAGAAATATAAAGCGATAAAGCAGCGAAAGTTATGGATAATGACGATACTGGCAGGTGTATGTACATTGTTGATCCCGTACTTTTTTATGTCTTACCGGGCCCATTTTCTGACAACGACAATAGGCGCCTGCCTGATGCTGATCACGACGGTGCCGTTACTCATATCAAAGATCAGGTCCTTAATGAGAACGTACCGGCAGTCCGGGCTGAGCAATGCAGGGTACCTTGAATACCTGCAACGGGTGGAACAGGCAAGGACCCGCTATTACAAAAGGACCAGGCCTGTAGTAGCGGTCATTTCTACTGTGGGAGTGGGGTTGTGTTATTATGAGCTGGTGTATCCCCATTGGTTGACCGGGATCATTGTGTACGGGTTATTGGCGGCTTGGTTGGTTTATTGTTGGGCAGTCCTGGGACCAAGATCATTTAAAAGAAACCGCCGGGAAAGGATGGCGATCATAGAGAAGCTGAAAGCCCTGTCTCAACAAATGGGCAACGAGCCGTCACCATAAATCAAAACCCGAAGGCGCATTGCGCGTTATCATTTTAAACCCTCACCGTTTCTTCCGGCTGCTGCTCCAGCAGGTCCCGGTCCTTTTCCTTGAGCTGGTGCTTCCGCACGAAATAGGAGAACGTAATAGCGATGATGATGGCGCAGACCCCTTCCGACAAGAGGGTCGCAGGGGTTCCGATATATTTTGACAGGAACCCGATCAGGAGGCTCCCAATGGGCTGCATCCCGAAGAAGGACATGGCGAAGAAACTGATCACCCGTCCCCTCATGGCGGGATCGGCCGTGGTCTGGATAATGGTATTGCTGATCGTCGTCTGTGACATCATGCCAAATCCGGACATGGTGGCAAAGGCCAGCGCCAGGGGAAAATACGTCTCGTGAGAGAAGAGGATGAGCCCCCCGCCGAATATCAATGTGTTGATGAATAATATCCTCCGGAGGTCGCTACCGGGTTTGAGGGAGGCCAGGAAGAAGGCCCCGCTCAATGCCCCCAGCCCGATGAAGCTGTCGATTAGCCCGAAGGTGGTGGCATTTCCTTTAAAGATCACTTTGGCATATACAGGTAACAGGGTGCTGAACGGCAAGACCAGGAGGCTCATGATGGCCAGCATTGCAACGACAGATCCAATGGAGGGTGTGCGGCGGAGATAGGAAATACCTTCTTTCAGATCTCCCAGGACTTTGGTGGAATGAGGCTTGGCAACATAGGCCGGTAGTCTCATGCATAAAAGGGAAATGATCACCGCTACGAAACTGGCGGCGTTTAAGAGGAAACACATGCCGTTCCCCAGCTTCTCCAGGACAAAGCCCGCAATCGCGGGTCCGATGATCCTGGATAGGTTGACCATAGATGAGTTCAGGGCTACCGCGTTAGACAGGTCCTCCTTGTGCTCCACCATGTTGTATACCAGGGATTGCCTGGCCGGTACATCGAATGCGTTAATGGTGCCCAGCAGGACGCCCAGGCTGATGATCACCCAGACGTTGTAGTGTCCCAGGAGGATGAGGATCGCCAGGGTAAGCGCCTGGAGCAAAGAAAGTACCTGCGTGGTCAAAAGGACCTTGTAGCGGTCATACCGATCGGACACGACTCCCCCGAACAGGGATAACAGGAAAGAAGGAAACTGGGTGGCGAACAAGGTTACCCCCAGCATAAAGGTGGAGTGGGTGAGCATATAAACCACCCAACTGACGGCGGTTCTCTGCATCCAGGTTCCGATCAGGGAAACGGATTGGCCTGCAAAGTATAAACGGTAATTGCGACTCTTAAATGCCCTGAATGTAGTAATGTTCATTATCCTATCAATTTGGCCAATATATCGGCGGCGTCTGCCAGCGTTTGTTTTTCCTTGGCGTTTAATTTTTCACCAATGGCCCGGGTCAGCCATTCCTGCTTTTCCTGCCTTCTTTGTTTTACCAATTTTTTGCCCGCCTCCGTCAGCGTGACAATCACCTTGCGCCGGTCTTCCGCAGACGGCGTTTTGATCAGGAGTCCCAATTCCATTAAGTGATTGATGATTTGGGACATGCCCTGCGTCGTGATCTTTTCCATGGCGGCCAGTTCCCCTGGCAATAGCTCGGAATACTGGTCGATCAGGCCCAGGGTAGACCGTTCCGTCAGGGACAATAGCTCATCATTTTTGGTTTCCCTGCGCAACACCTTGACCAGCCGGTACATTTGAGACCGGAAGCCGGCGGCGATATCCATATCTGAGAGTGGCATATGACTAATTATGTAATTAAATTTGTAAAACTACTTTGCAAAGTTACTTTCATATATCCAGACTTCCAAAAAGCACTTTTGATCACACACTTCATTTTTTTCTATATTTGCCCTTAGTTCTTTACAATATTTCTCATTTCCTACTGAATGATGGCGGTTTACCCCGCCTTAAATAAGGAACCGTGTGCAAATCACGGGCTGTCGCGCAACTGTAAATACCCGGAAGGGTATAAGCCAGATACTTTCCATTCATGTAAGACAAATGCTTTCGCGATAAGAAGCAATGGTCAGGGGAGAAGCGCCATGCGCGTGTGTCCGTCTATGCGACTGTTCCGACTGGGATGGTTCAGGGGCTCCGGCATGCTTACTTCCCATCTATTTGGCAATTTCCGAAAGCATACCGAAAACTGTAAGGGGCATTAATTTCATTAATGTTTCATAAAAAGTTCTATCGCGTATGCTCAAACACAATCTCGGCTACCCTCGCATGGGCGCCCAACGTCAGCTTAAGAAGGCCTGCGAACAGTACTGGTCCGGAAAGATCAGCAGGGAGGACCTGTTCTTAAGCGCACAAAAGATCCGGGAAGACAACTGGCATCAGCAGGTCGAAGCCGGCATGGACCTCGTCCCCGCCGGTGATTTCAGTTTCTATGACCATGTATTGGACATGACCTTCCTGCTGGGAGCTACTCCCCGCCGCTATAGTCCGGTCCTTACGGAAGTGAAGGACAATACGGAGATCGACCTTTACTTTGCCATGGCCAGGGGTTACCAGAAAGATGGTCTGGATATCACCGCCATGGAAATGACCAAGTGGTTCGATACCAACTACCATTACATTGTACCGGAATTTACCCTGGACCAATCCTTCAGTATCTTTTCCAACAAGCTTTTCGGAGACTTTGCGGCGGCCCGGCATGCCACGGGTAAAATACCTAAGCCCGTATTGATCGGGCCCGTGTCTTACCTGCTCCTGGGCAAGGAAAAAGACCCCGGTTTCCACCGGATAGACCTGATCCGTCGCCTCGTGCCCGTTTATATAGAGATACTGAAACGCCTGGATGCAGATGGAGCCGCCTGGGTTCAATTGGATGAACCGTTTTTAGGGATGGACCTGAGCGAAGCAGAAGCCGCCGCCTTCCGTTATGCCTATGACGAGATACGCAAGCACTGTCCCGACCTGAAGCTGCTGGTGGCTACCTATTTCAACGGACTGGAAGATAATACCGATCTGGCCCTGAAGCTCCCCATTTGCGCCCTTCACCTGGACCTGGTTAGAAGTCCAAACCAATTAGAGACCATACTGCCCCGGATACCCAAAGCGTTGTCCCTATCCCTTGGCGTCGTAGATGGGCGTAATATCTGGAAGAATGATTACGATCAGTCCCTGGCCTTGATTGAGAAGGCGGTTGTGGCGCTGGGAGTCGGTAGGGTGTTTCTCGCCCCCTCCTGTTCCCTGTTGCATACCCCGCTTGATCTCCATTTAGAAAAAAATATACAGCCTGAAATAGGGAACTGGATGGCCTTTGCCCGCCAGAAGCTACAGGAAGTGAGCGAGCTCGACGCCATTGCCTCGGCCGGTGGCGCCGCCGTCGGTCAGGTCACGACGCCCGTCGCCGGTCAAGTCACGACGCCCGTCGCCGGTCAAGTCAAAACTCCTGACCATCCCGCCAGCGGATATTTATCCGCCAACCGCCAGGCGAACCAGTTGCGCCGCACATCCGCGCTCATTCACCGACCTGTAGTGGCGGAACGGGTGGCTACATTGACGAGCGACGAAGCCTTCCGTCCCAGCGCCTTCCCCAGGCGTCAGCAGGTACAGCAGGACAAATACAAATTACCCTTGTTTCCTACAACCACCATCGGCTCATTCCCCCAGACCGAAGCCGTCAGGGAATGGAGGGCAAAGTTTAAAAAAGGGCTGCTCACGCAGGCGGAATACGATACCCTGATTGAGCAGGCGACCCTGGAGACCATCCGCTGGCAGGAAGAGATAGGCCTGGATGTTTTAGTACACGGGGAGTTTGAACGGAATGACATGGTAGAATATTTCGGGGAGCAACTCGATGGATTTTTATTTACCCAGTATGGCTGGGTACAGAGTTACGGCAGCCGCTGCGTCAAGCCCCCCGTCATATTCGGGGACGTGAGCCGGCCCAGGGACATGACCGTGCGCTGGAGCCGGTTTGCCCAGGCCGCTACCAAAGGCCATATGAAGGGGATGCTGACCGGTCCCGTCACCATTCTGCAATGGTCCTTTGTACGGGACGACCAGCCCCGGTCACTGACCGCCTTCCAGATCGCCCTGGCCATCAGGGACGAAGTATTGGCCCTGGAGCAAGCAGGGATTGGCATTATCCAAATAGACGAGCCCGCCATCCGGGAAGGGTTGCCCCTGCGCAAAAAGGACAGGCCCGCTTACCTGGATTGGGCCGTAAAAGCTTTCAGGATCTCCGCTTCCGCTGTCCGTGAAGACACGCAGATCCACACCCATATGTGTTATAGCGATTTCAATGACATCATCGAGCACATTGCCAAAATGGACGCAGACGTGATCACCATTGAGACTTCCCGCTCCCAGATGGACCTCCTGGAAGCCTTCTCCGGCTTCAGTTATCCCAATGAGATAGGGCCCGGTGTATACGACATTCATTCTCCCCGGGTGCCTTCCGTCGCAGAAATGGTAGACCTATTGGACAAGGCCGCCGCTTTGCTCCCCGCCGGAAACCTTTGGGTGAATCCGGATTGCGGACTCAAGACGCGCAAATGGCCCGAGACGAGGCTGGCATTAGAGAACATGGTGAAGGCGGCAAAAGTCATGCGGACAAAGGTGGTGGCACCACATACGCACTAACACGCGAAGCGCATTGAATGGCGACCCGCACTGAGTTGCGACGCGCATTAAGTCGCGGCCCGCACGAACTAAATTAAGAGGCTGCCTCCCATGGGAGACAGCCTCTTTCTTATTGAAGCCATGGCGTGTATTTCTATGGTATCTCTACGTCCGAGTGTACTACCCAGGAGACGCCATTGTCATCCTCCACGTAAACAACCGGATACGCTCTGCTTAGTGGGGTAACCTTCCAGACCTTTACCAGACCTTTTTCCAAGGGAGTCCTGCTTCCTGGAATATCTGCGGCATCCATATATCCCAGTGTCGCCTGAAGGCAGGTGTCCGCATAATTAATAGAGGAATGACCCGCAGGGTAGTAAGGGGTCCCGAAGAGGACAGGAGAAGAAAGGGCCCTTAAGAAAGCTTCTTGCAGGGCCGGCAATGTCTCGTGGGCCACAGTATCCGGGTCCGGGGCAGGTCCGGTATAGCCATTATTTACATTGATGGCCGGTTGGAAGGGCTGGTATATTCCTCCCTTAAACTGGAATTCCTCATAGTCCTGAAAGGTTGGAAGGGAGTGGAAGAATTGGATGCCCCATACTATTTTCAGAATTTCGGTATCGGCCGCGTTCGTGATGGTATCGATTTCCATTTCGTTGAACTGCAAGCCTACGGCAGAAAGGTTGTTGGCTCGGAACAGGGCATTAATAGAGTCCAGCGTGACCTGCGATACCAGCGTGTCCGTCACGAGGGGCACCTTACGGGTGATACAACCATTGCCGGGATTGGACGGATGGTGCTTTGAACAGGAGACAGCCATGATCAGCATTATCGTGAGCCACACCCCTGGCGTGAAAGAATGTGCTAAGCGTTCAGATGTGCGCATGATAAAGAATATTTATACATTAATACTAAACCAGGGCAGCATAGAGGCCGCGCCGCTGGAATCTATAACAATGACGACGGGAACAGGTACGTACGGAGTAGTGACCACCCAGACCTTCACCAGCAACTGCTGGGCCAAATAGGTTGACCCGGGTAAATTAGACGCATCAATATATCCGAGGGTGGCCACCAGGCAGGAATCGCCAAAGACGGGATAGGAAGTACTCGGGTACCCGGCAGAAAATTTTGTAGTCAGTCTAAGGAATGCACCTCTCAGATTAGCCAGGGTCTGATGACCTGTAGTATCATTGTGGTTGGTGGGAAATCCGGGGGATCCTTCGTTCCATGGCTCCCTGGGTTGAAGCAGCCTGTTCCGGAAAGGAAACGACCTCCAGGTATAAAAAGCCGGCAAGCCATTCACAAACAAGTTGGCGTACGCGGTATCTTTCCTGAGACCTGCGCTATCGGCGTACGTGGTGGATTGATACAGGTAGAATTGCAGCCCTGCCTCGGAAAGGTTGTTTTCCTGGAACAAGGTATGAATTGAATCGAGGGCCCCGCTGGAGAGCAGATGATCCGTCGAGGCAGGTTGGACCCGGCTAATGCAGCCATTGTCGGGACCGGAGTAGCCCGTATTCCCCTTTTTACAGGCGGAGTATGACACGACAAAAAGCAATCCAAGAACAACCAGTAATGAACCCCTTTTCATAGTGAACATTTTAACAATGACCTTTTCCCGGCCGAAAGCGTTGCATCCGCTTAATGCTAATGTTAGGAAGCGTTGCCTACCCCACCTGCCAGGATACGTTGCATCCGCTTTCGCCTTAAATTTGGCATATGAAGACACACTTTATCCGATTGTTTGACTACGACCATTTCGCCAACGAGACGATTTTCAAAGCCATTGAAGTCGCTCCCAAGGAGACCGGCGCTCATCAAAGATCTCTTGGCCTGATGGCGCACCTGCTGGCGGCCTCGCAGACCTGGTTGCTCAGGTGTGAAGGAGAGTCCTCCGCGGGGATAGAGCTGTGGCCCCAGGTGGTCGGCGGATCCGGGATGGGGCCGGACGCGGAAATGCTGCATAACCAGGTCCGCATTTCAAGCCTGAAGGAGTCCATCGATAATAGTCACAGGGCCTGGATCGGGTTCCTGAAAGGGGAGTCCGATTTTGGACGTGAGCTGACTTACCGGAACCAGTCGGGTAAAAGCTATACCAATGTGCTGAGCGACCTGCTGGCCCATGTTGTCAACCATGGTACCCATCACCGGGCCCAGATAGGACAGTTGCTCAAAGCCGGGGGACTGGAGCAGTTGCCTCCGATGGATTACATTGCCTATTTACGGATATTAGCCTGACAAAGGCGCACTCCCGGGAAACGCTCCCACGACCTGGCAGCCGGAGGGTCGGGCTATATCTACAAAATTTTTCGTACGAAAAATATCCTACCTTATAGGAAATGACCTATATTCGGGCAA
>Ga0302314_10007396_pt1 | contig 19749 bp, 16 predicted proteins | sample III_Palsa_N2_3_FD_200533 | JGI IMG/M metagenome (GOLD analysis project Ga0302314, IMG submission 200533) | Peat permafrost microbial communities from Stordalen Mire near Abisko, Sweden - III_Palsa_N2_3 | ecosystem: Environmental > Terrestrial > Soil > Palsa > Peat permafrost | place: Sweden...
CCGATCACGCCGGCGCCGATCACCGTCAGGCTGCGCGGCAGCTTGGTCAGTTCGATCATCTCGTCGCTGTCGAGCACGCGGCGACCGTCGAACGGGATCTCCGGCGGTCGGAACGGGCGGGTTCCGACGGCGATCAGAAACCGCTCGCCCTCGATCACCTGCACCTCGCCAGCCTCGGTGGTGACCTCGACGCTGTGTGGGTCGAGGAAGCGCGCGGCGGCGCGCAGGGTGCGCACGGCGTTGCGGGCGAACTGGTGCTCCAGCACGTCCACTTCGTGGTCCAGCGTCTTGTGCAGGCGGGCGTGCAGGTCCTCGGCGCCGATGTCCTGCTTCACCCGATAGGCACGGCCGTAGAAGCCGCGCTCGCGCCAGCCGGTCAGGTTCAGCACGGTCTCCCGCAGGGTTTTCGAGGGAATGGTGCCGGTATGGACGGAGACGCCGCCGACGCGCCGCCCCTTCTCCACCACCATCACCGAATTGCCGAGTTTCGCCGCCTGCACTGCGGCCCGCCGACCGGCCGGGCCGCTGCCGATGACGACGAAATCGAAGCGGCTCACCGGCGTTGCCCACGCGGCGGGCAGGCATGCCGGCGCGTGCCGCAGCAACGGCTCGTTTCGGCGGCACACTTACGCCCGCGGATGCCGGCGAAGCCCTGTCTCAGCACCACTGCGCTGCCTGCCACGCGCCACCTCCGTCGGGTCGGTCACGCCCATCCGTCACCGGCACTGCTTCCGCGATGCAAACAGAGTGCCCGTGCGGCGGCCCGGAAGATAGCGTGCGCAGATGTCAGAAGTTCAGCAACCGGTCGATTTCGTCCTGGTCGAGGTCCGGCGTGCCAGCGGCCTCGGGCGAGTGCATCGTCGTGTGCAGCGGCGCCGAGGGGACCGGCGGCGTCACCTCGGCGGCCGGAGCCGCTTCGCCGGCGGCGGGGTCCTGGATCATCCCGCCCAGCATCGTCTCGACCTTCTGCAAATGCTCGATGGCGCGGCGGATGCGCTGGCCGGTCAGGTCCTGGAAGGTGCAGGCCTCGAAGATCGCGTTAACCCGCTCCGCCACCACCTGCACCGAGGTCGCGTCGCGGTCGCCGGAGGCAACCCAGTCGCTGATCGCCTCCGCCGCCTCCATGATCTGGTTGGCGGCGTTCTCGGTGGCATGCACCACCTCCTCCAACTCCAGCCCGCTGTTGCGCGTGGCCGCGGCCGGGGCCGACAGCAGGCTGACGATCTGTTCGTGCACGCGCGCCAACTGGCCGGAGACGTTGGCCTCGCTGTAGTCCATCAACTGCACCACACCGTGCACCTCGGCGCTCAGTTCGGCGATGCGGCGGTCCACGAAGCGGTGCAGGTCGGCAAACATGCCGCCGAACTCGGCGCGCATCGCCTCGCGCAGTTCGGCCACCACGCGGGAGTCCGTCGCGACATCCATCCGCCCACCCTCTCGCCGTTCTCGTCCGGCCGGGTTGTACGGCGCGAAGGCTTAACGATCCGCTGTGACCGGCGCCGCGGTCAGCCGCTGATCGGCTGGTCGCGCACGTAGATCGAGGTGATGTAGGTCTGCGACGCCAGCCGGTAGCCGAGCGGCTTGAGGAAGGCGAAGATCTCGCTCTCCGGCCGGTCCAGCAGCGTCAGCGCCGGGTCCTCCACCAGCAGGAAGAACGGCGCGTAGCGGTTCCAGTCGTTGGACCGCAGGACCGCGAGGTCGAACCCCTCGACGTCCACCGACATCAGATCGACCGCCTGCCCGGCCGGCACGGTCTCCGCCAGGATGTCGCGCAGCGTCCGGGTTTGCAGATGCAGCGTCTGCGTCAGGTGCGTTCGACCTGCTTGCGCATAGGCCGCCTTGCTCGCGGGGTCGGCGGTGCTGAGCGCGTCCAGCCCGTAGACGTCGAACTCCACGTCCCGCGCCGCGTCGGACACCGCGGCATGGACGTTGCGGTCGTGCGGGCGCGCGTCCTCGAACCGCGCGACGGCGGCCGGGTTGGCGTCGATGTTCACGCCGGACCAGCCGCGCAGATGCAGCATCTGGGTATTCGAAAGATACACCGGATGATAGGCGCCGACATCGACATAGAAGCCGGGCGTCGTGTCCCGCCCAAAGGTCTGCAGCATCGCGGCCACCACGACGTCCTCGCCGAACTGCGAGAAGCACACGCGCGTGTTGGGATGCGAGATCACGCGCAGCGCCTGATCGATGGAGCCGAGATGGCGCAGATCCATGGCAGCCTGTCTCCCCGTTTTGGTGACGAAGCCGGCGGCGCGGCCACCTGCCGCGCACGCCACGCCGCGCCACTCAGAATGCCAGCGGCGTCGCCTGCATCACGAGCGGCAAGGTGCGTACCATTGCAAGCACGTCATCGGTTACGGGTTCGTCAACGGAGACGAGGCAGATCGCATCGCCGCCCTGCTCCGACCGCCCAAGATGGAAGGTGGCGATGTTGATGCCGGCGCCGGCCAACGTCGCGCCGAAGCGGCCGATGAAGCCGGGCTTGTCCTGGTTGGTCACGTACAGCATGTGACGGCCGAAATCGGCCTCCACCTTGATGCCCTTGATCTCGACGATCCGCGGCCGGGAACCGGCGAACAGCGTGCCGGCGACGGCGCGGGTCTGCTGATCGGTCGCGACGGTGATGCGCACGAGAGTCAGATACTCGCTCGGCCGGTCGTGCACGGTCTCCGCCACGTCGATGCCGCGCTCGCGCGCCAACACCGGCGCATTCACCATGTTGGCGCCCGCCATCACCGGCGCGAGCAGCCCCGCCAGCGCGGCGGCCGTGAGCGGGCGATGGTTGAGCTGCGCGGCGGCGCCCTCGTATTCGATGGTGACGCTGCGGATCACGCCCTCGCGGGCGCTGGTGAGTTGCCCCGCGAACGCCCCGAGCAGCCGGCACAATTCCATGTACGGCTTCAGCCGCGGCGCGTCCTCGGCCGAAACGGAGGGCATGTTGATCGCGTTGGAGACAGCGCCGGTCAGCAAGAAATCGCTCATCTGCTCGGCGACCTGCAGCGCCACGTTCTCCTGCGCCTCCGCCGTCGCGGCACCCAGATGCGGCGTGCACACCACGTTCTCCAGCCCGAACAGCGGGCTTTCGGTCGCGGGCTCCGTCTCGAACACATCCAGCGCCGCGCCGGCGACATGGCCGGATTTCAGCGCCTCGGCCAGCGCCGCTTCGTCGATCAGGCCGCCGCGCGCGCAGTTAACGATGCGCACGCCCTTTTTCGTTTTCGTGAGCGCCTCGCGGGACAGAATGTTCTTCGTCGTTTCCGTCAGTGGCGTGTGCAAGGTGATGATGTCGGCGCGGCTCAGCAGCTCGTCCAGTTCCACCTTCTCCACGCCGAGGTCGAGCGCGCGCTGCTCCGTCAGATACGGATCATAGGCCACGACACGCATCTTCAAGCCCTGCGCGCGATCGGCGACGATGGAGCCGATGTTGCCGCAGCCGATCAGCCCGAGGGTTTTGGCGAACAGCTCGACGCCCATGAAGCGGTTCTTCTCCCATTTTCCCGCTTTGGTCGAAGCACTCGCTTCCGGGATCTGGCGGGCGAGCGAAAACATCATGGCGATCGCGTGCTCGGCGGTGGTGATGGCGTTGCCGTACGGGGTGTTCATCACCACCACACCGCGCGCGGTGGCAGATTTCACGTCGACATTGTCGACGCCGATGCCGGCGCGGCCGACCACCTTCAGGTTCGGCGCGGCGTCGAGCAGTTCCTTGGTCGCCTTGGTGGCCGAGCGGATGGCGAGCCCGTCGTACTCGCCGATGATGCCGCGCAGGTCGGCGGGTGTGAGCCCGGTCTTGACGTCGGCCTGAATCCCGCGCGCGCGAAAAATGTCGACGGCGGCAGGGGAAAGCTTGTCGCTGATGAGAACTTTCATCGGTACTATCCTGTGTATTCGGATGAATCTCGTGCGGCAGCCACCCCTCACCCCGGCCCTCTCCCACAAGGGGAGAGGGAGAAGAAAGCCCCCTTGCCTTGTGGGATGGGGTTGGGGGAGGGGTCGGGCCGCCTACTCCGCAGCCTGGGCCACGTGCGCCGGGGCAACCTGGGCGTACGCCCAGTCAAGCCACGGCAGCAACGCGGCAATGTCGGCGGTCTCGACCGTCGCGCCGCCCCAGATGCGCAATCCGGGCGGGGCGTCGCGATACGCGGCGATGTCGTAGGCGACCGCTTCCTTCTCCAACACCGAAGAAAGCTTCTTCGCCGCTTCCGCCTGCTTCTCCGCATCGAGTGCGGTGAACCACGGCGCCACGATCTTCAGGCAGATCGAGGTGCAGGAGCGCGTCGCCGTGTCTTCGGCCAGGAAATCCACCCAGTCGCGCGCCGCGGCCCAGTCCGCGATTGCCGCAAGATTGCCCTCGCTGCGCGCGATCAGCGCCGGCAGCCCGCCGACGCTCTCGGCCCAGCGCAGCCCGTCCAGCGCGTCCTCGACGCAGAGCATCGAGGGGGTGTTGATGGTCTCGCCCTTGAACACGCCGTCGATCAGCTTGCCGCCCGAGGTCAGCCGGAAGATTTTCGGCAGCGGCCACGCCGGCTTGTAGCTCAGCAGCCGCTCCACCGCGCGCGGCGACAGCGCCAGCATGCCGTGCGCCGCCTCGCCGCCCAGCACTTTCTGCCAGGACCAGGTGACGACATCGAGTTTCGGCCACGGCAGGTCCATCGCGAACGCTGCGGACGTGGCATCGCAAATGACCAACCCTTCGCGGTCGTCGGCAATCCAGTCGCCATCGGGGAAACGTACGCCCGAGGTCGTACCATTCCAGGCCAGCACAACGTCATGCGCCGGATTGACCGCGGTGAGGTCCGGCAGCCGTCCATACGGCGCGGCAACCACCGCAGCATCCTTCAGCTTGAGCTGCTTGACGACGTCGTTGGCCCAGCCTTCGGAAAAACTCTCGAACGCCAGCACATCGACCGGCCGCGCGCCGAGCAGCGACCACAGCGCCATCTCGACGGCGCCGGTGTCGGAGGCCGGCACGATGCCGAGCTTCCAGTCCTCCGGCATGCCGAGAATGTTGCGCGACCGCTCGATCACCTCGGCGAGCCGCGCCTTCGGCTCCTTGGCGCGATGGGAGCGGCCCAGCAGGGCGCCCTCCAACGCCGCCAGCGAAAAGCCGGGGCGTTTGGCGCAGGGGCCGGAGGAAAAATCGGGATTCTGCGGACGGATGTCCGGCTTTGCGGCAGCGAGTGCCATGTGCAGCTCTCCCTTTCAGAAGAGAAGCGCCCCGGTGGGGGGGCGTGACCCGCCGCCTCCATAGCCCGATCGGCAACGACCCGGCAAGCGGCAATACACGGCCGGCTTGATCGGGCGCGACATTCCGTGGTCAGGCTGGCCGGCCCCACGCCACCCCGCCCCACGCCACAAGGTCTCAAGCCCCATGTCGAGGCTTTCCCTGCTCGCCGAGGCGAACTGGCTGAGTGCCGACCGGGCGCGCGCCTATGGGCGCGTCCTGCTGGCGATGACGGTGCTGCTGGCCGCCCTGTGGATCGGCCTGGCGCGCAACGGCGTGGATCGCATGGGCCATCCGCTCGGTACGGACTTCCTGAGCTTCTGGGCAGCCTCCGACATCGCGCAATCCGGCCGGCCGGCCGATGTCTACGACCCGATGGTGCACGGTCAGCGGGAGCAGGAGCTGTTCCCGGACGATGGCAAGCAGGGTTACGCGGCATTCTTCTACCCGCCGACCTACCTGCTGCTCTGCCTGCCGCTCGCCCTGCTGCCCTATTTCTGGTCGCTCGCGGCCTGGATCGGCGTGACGTTCCTGGCCTACTGGCGCAGCGTCCGGGCGTTGCTGCCGGGGCCCGGCATGGCGCTGCCGATCTTCGCCTACCCGGCGGTGCTGCTGGTGGCCGGTAACGGCCAGAACGCGCTGCTGACCACGGCACTGTTCGCCGCCGCCGCGCACTGGCTCGACGCGCAGCCGTTGCTCGCCGGCCTTTGCCTCGGCGCCCTCTGCATCAAGCCGCATCTTTGCATCCTCGTGCCCGTCACTCTGCTTGCCAGCCGGCATTGGCGCGCCGTGCTCGGCGCCGCCATCGGCGTCGCGGGCCTGGTCCTCGCGTCGCTGCTGTTGCTCGGCGCGGACACGTGGCGCGGCTTTCTGCACATCGCCCCGCTCGCGCGCCAGACGCTGGAACAGGGGTTGGTCGAGCCCGGCAAGATGCCGAGCGTGTTCGCCGCCTTCCGCGTGCTCACGGCCCCGCTGCCTGTCGCCTATGCGGCGCAGATCGCCGCCGGCGTTGCCGCCGCCGCTGTGCTGATCTGGCTGCGTCATGCGCGGGACGCCGCCGGCCAGGTGGCCGCGCTGGTCGCGGCGACGCTGCTCGCGACGCCGTTCCTGCTCGACTACGACCTGACGCTCGCCGCGGTGCCGCTCGCGTGGGTGTTCGCGCGCGCGCAAGCGGGCGGGTTCCTGCGGTGGGAGAAGATCGTGCTCGCGGCGGCGTTCGTGCTCCCCCTGCTGGCCCGGTCGCTGGCCACGTGGTTCTCGCTGCCGGCAGGCCCGCTGGTGGATGCGGCCTTGCTCGCGGTCGTCGCGCGGCGGCTCGCAGCGCGTTGAGGAAGTTGACCACGCGGCCCATTGCCGGCCCCCGTTTGAAAAGCCACCCTTTCTCCCCGTGAATCGCGCCATCGTCGTGCCGCCTGGAAAGGACCGGATATGGACCAGCACGCCATCGCCTCGGCCGGCATCGCCGCCCGCATCAGCGCCGAGGGCGCCGAGTTGCAGTCGCTTTGCGATGCCTCAGGCCGCGAATTCCTCTGGCAGGCCGGCCCGGAATGGCCACGGCACGCGCCGGTGCTGTTCCCGATCGTCGGCCGGCTCGTGGGCGACACGCTGCGCCATCGCGGCCAATCGTACCGCCTCACCCAGCACGGCTTCGCGCGCGACCGGCACTTCGCGTGGGTCGAGCGGACCCCTTCATCCTGCCGACTCGCGCTGACCGACGATGCGGAGACCCGCGCGCGCTATCCGTTCCCGTTCCGATTCGAGGTCGCGTACGCCGCGGAGGCCGGCGGGCTCAGCATCAGCTTCTCGATCACCAACACCAGCCCCGACATCCTGCCCGCATCGATGGGCGCCCACCCTGCCTTCTCCTGGCCGCTGCCGGCCGGCCCCGCCAAGGATCAGCATGTGCTGACCTTCGCCGAACCGGAGCCGGAACCGGTGCGACGCCTGACCGGCGGCCTGCTGCGCCCGGACGCCCTGCCCTCGCCGATCGAGGGGCGCGTGCTGCACCTCAGCGAAAGCCTGTTTGCCGACGACGCCCTGATCCTCGATCGGCCGGCCAGCCGCTCGGTGCGGTTCACGGGACCCGGCGCGCCGGGGCTGGAAGTCTCCTGGGACGGATTTTCCGAACTCGGCATCTGGATGAAGCCCGGCGCCGATTTCCTCTGCATCGAGCCGTGGTCCGGCTGCGCCAGCCCCATCGGCTTCGACGGCGAATTCTCGGAAAAACCCGGCGTGCTGCTGATCCCGCCGGGCGAGCAGCGCACGGCCACGCACCGGGTGCGGCTACTCGGCTGATGACAGGCGGCGCAGGTCCACAGTGACCGCATGGTTCAGCGGCCCATGGCCGCCGCCGAGGCCGGGCGCCGCCAGGATCGCGGCATGCACATAGGCGCGGGCGCGCACGACCGAGCCGTACAGCCCGATGCCTTGGGCGAGCCCGGTCGCGATGGCGCTCGCGAGCGTGCAGCCGGTGCCATGGGTGTGCCGCGTGTCGATGCGCGGCGAACGGAACAGCACAATGCCGACCTCGGTCGCGAGCACATCGACAACCTCGGCGCCGGCCAGATGCCCGCCCTTCACCAGCACCGCCGACGCGCCCATCGCCCGCAGCACAGCGGCGGCCTGGCGCTGCCCGGCTTGATCGACGATCCGCAGGCCGCTGAGCGCTTCCGCTTCCGGCACGTTCGGGGTCAGCACCGTCGCCAGCGGGATCAACCGGTTACGCAATGCCTCGAACGCGGCCTCGGCCAGCAGCTTGGCTCCGCCCTTGGCGACCATCACCGGGTCCACGACGAGCGGCACGCCGGCCGCCTGCGCCCGCAACACCTCGCAGACGGCGAGCACGGTCGCGGCGTCGCCGAGCATGCCGGTCTTGATCGCGTCCGCGCCGATATCGTCGAGCACCACGCGCATCTGCGCCTGCACGAACGCAGGCGGCACCGGATAGACACCCTGCACCCCGAGCGTGTTTTGCGCCGTCAGCGCCGTCACCGCCGTCGCGGCGAACCCGTCCAGCGCGGTGATCGCCTTGATGTCCGCCTGGATGCCGGCGCCGCCGCCCGAGTCGGACCCTGCAACAACCAGCACCCGTCCGTTCATTTTCCGGCGTCCGCTTCCCGCGCCGCCGCCTCGGCGATCCGCGCGCACAGCGCGTCCACGAGCTGGTCGACGAGGTCCGCATCCTCGGCCTCGGCCATCACCCGGATCACTGGTTCGGTGCCGCTGGCGCGGATCAGCAGGCGGCCGGTGCCGTTCAGCCGCGCCTCGGCCTCGGCGATCGCGCTGCGGACCCCTGGCTCCTGCAACGGCGAAGCCCCGGCGAACCGCACGCTTTTCAGCCGCTGCGGCAGCGGCTGGAACACCCGCGTTACCGCGCTCGCGGGCTCGCCACGATCCACCAGCACCGCCAGCACCTGCAGCGCCGCCACCAGCCCGTCGCCGGTGGAGCCGTGGTCGAGCAGGATCATGTGCCCGGACTGCTCACCACCCAGGTTGAGCCCGTCGGCGCGCATCTTCTCGACCACGTAGCGGTCGCCGACCCTGGTGCGATGCAACGCCAGTCCGCGACCGGCGAGATGCCGCTCCAGCCCGAGATTGGACATGACGGTGGCGACGACGCCGCCCCCCTCAAGCCGTCCCGAATCCGCCCAGGAGCGCGCGATCAGGGCAAGAATCTGGTCGCCATCGACGATCTGCCCCTTCTCGTCGCTGACGATCAGCCGGTCGGCATCGCCGTCCAGCGCCAGCCCGAGGTCGGCGCCATGCCGGCGCACCTCGCCGCACAGAAACCCCGGCACGGTCGAGCCGCAGTCGCGGTTGATGTTGAACCCGTCCGGCGAGACGCCGACCGAAATCACCTCGGCGCCGAGTTCCCACAGCACGGTCGGCGCGACGCGGTAGGCCGCCCCGTTGGCGCAATCGACGACGATCTTCAGCCCGTCCAGCCGCAGGCCGCGCGGGAAAGAGTTCTTCACCGCCTCGATATAGCGCCCGGCCGCGTCCTCCAGCCGCACGGCGCGGCCGAGCCGGGCCGGCGCGGCCAGCCGGCCGGACAGGTCGCTGTCCATCAGCGCCTCGATCTCGGCCTCGGTCGCGTCGGAAAGCTTGAACCCGTCCGGGCCGAACAGCTTGATGCCGTTGTCCTCGAACGGGTTGTGGCTGGCCGAGATCATCACGCCGAGATCGGCGCGCAGGCTGCGCGTCAGCATGGCGATGGCCGGCGTCGGCAGCGGCCCGACCAGCCGCACGTCCATGCCCGCGCCGATGAAGCCGGCGACCAGCGCCGGTTCGATCATGTAGCCGGACAGCCGCGTGTCCTTGCCGATCACCACGCGGTGGCGGTGCGCACCGCGCGTGAACAGCAGCCCGGCCGCCTGCCCGAGCCGCAGCGCGGTCTCCGCCGTCATCGGATCGGTATTGGCAGTGCCGCGAATGCCGTCGGTGCCGAACAGCCGTCGGATAGGGGACATGGGCAGCGAATCCGGGCTCATGGGCAGGAACAACCGTGAATGAACGTTACCACCGAACCACAACCCGATGGCGAGGATGAGGCAGCGCCCTACACATCTGCCGAGGCGCCAAAAATGCCCTGCCAGACGCGCACCGCCTGCACCGTCTCGGCGACGTCGTGCACGCGCAGGATCGCCGCACCGCCAAGCAATGCGGCCAATCCGGCCGCAACCGAACCGGCCACGCGTCGCTGCGCCACCGCCTCCCCGGTCAGTCGCCCGATGAAACCTTTTCGGGAGACGCCGACCAGCAACCGGCAGCCCAGATTGAGCAGAACCGGCAGGCGCGCCAAAAGTTCCTCATTCTGCCCGGGCCCCTTCGCGAAGCCGATGCCGGGGTCGAGCGCGATCGAGGCACGGTCGATGCCGGCGGCTTCGGCGGCGGCCAGCGCGGCGCCCAGTTCGCGGGTCACGTCGGCGGCGACGTCGTCGTACCGGGTCAGGCGCTGCATGGTCGCCGGCAGCCCGCGCATATGCATCAGCACCACCGGGCAGCGCCGCGCCGCCACCAGCGGCAACGACTCAGGATCGTAGCTGAGGCCGGACACGTCATTGACGATGCGCGCACCGGCATCAAGCGCCGCCGCCATGGTCGCCGCGTTTCGGGAATCCACCGACACCACGATGCCGTCGCCGACCAGCGCCCGGATTACCGGCAGGACTCGGGCCCGCTCCACCTCCGGCGGGGTCGCCTCGGCGCCCGGGCGCGTGCTCTCGCCGCCCACGTCGATCAGGTCGGCGCCGGCCGCGGCGAGGGCGCGGCCGCCTTCGATGGCCCGGCCGGTCGCTTGGTGAAGCCCGCCGTCGGAAAAGCTGTCCGGCGTCACGTTGATCACGCCCATCACCAGCGGCCGCCCGGCGGGCAATCCGGCCCAGGGCGGCGGTGCGGCCGAGAGGCGGGCCACGGCCGCTTCCGGCAGATCGCGCGCAGGGCGGATTTTTTCTTCTCCGATCACCCTGCCGAGCGCGAAGGCGGCAGGCCCGCCGGCCAGCCACACGGCCTGCCCGGCCGCCACCGCGTCAGCGGCAGCGTGGCCACGCAACAAGGCCAGGGGTTCGACAAGAGAATGGGTCATTGCCGGCGACGCGCCACTGCCTCTCCGCCCCCTTGGGCCGGAGAGGGAAAGTCACGCGAACTAACCCGGCAGCGGCGCCGCGCCGAGACCGGCGGGTGGCGGCGCCGCCGGGCGGCCGGCCGCCGGCACCGAGGCGCGCCGCGTCTCCGGCGCCGGCTCGTCCACCACTTTGCGGATGATCGGCTCGCCGCGGATGATCAGGCGGATCTCGTCGCCGGACAGCGTTTCGTATTCCAGCAGCCCACGCGCCAACCGGTGCAGTTCCTCGACATTGTCGGTCAGGATCTTCTTCGCCCGCGCGTAGGCGCCGTCGATGATCTGCTTGATCTCGGCGTCGATCTCGCGCGCCGTCGCCTCGGAGACGTTCTTGGCCTGCGTCACCGAGTGGCCGAGGAACACTTCCTGGCTGTTGTCGCCGTAGGCGATCATGCCGAGCTTGTCGCTCATGCCCCATTCGGTGACCATGCGCCGCGCCTGCTCGGTCGCCATCTTGATGTCGCCGCCGGCGCCGGTGGAGACCTTGTCCGCGCCGAAGATGATCTCCTCGGCGGCGCGGCCGCCCATCGCCATGCACAGCTCGGCGTTCAGCTTGGCCTTGCTTTTCGAGTAGCGGTCGCCCTCGGGCAGGCTCATCACCAAGCCGAGCGCGCGGCCGCGCGGGATGATGGTGGCCTTGTGCACCGGGTCGCATTCCACCTCATGCATCGCGCACAGTGCGTGGCCGCCCTCGTGATAGGCGGTCATGCGCTTTTCCGCCTCGCTCATCACCAGGCTGCGGCGCTCGGCGCCCATCATCACCTTGTCCTTGGCGTGCTCGAACTCGGCCATCGCGACCACGCGCTTGCCGATGCGGGCGGCCAGCAGGGCGGCCTCGTTGACCAGGTTGGCGAGGTCGGCGCCAGAGAAGCCCGGCGTGCCACGCGCGATCACCTTCGGATCGACGTCGCTGGCCAGCGGCACTTTGCGCATGTGCACGCGCAGGATCTTTTCGCGGCCGTTCACGTCGGGGTTGGGCACCACCACCTGCCGGTCGAAGCGGCCCGGCCGCAGCAGCGCCGGGTCCAGCACGTCGGGCCGGTTGGTCGCGGCAATGAGGATGACGCCCTCGTTGCTCTCGAACCCGTCCATCTCGACGAGCATCTGGTTCAGCGTCTGCTCGCGCTCGTCGTTGCCGCCGCCGAGGCCCGCGCCGCGATGCCGGCCGACCGCGTCGATTTCGTCGATGAAGATGATGCAGGGCGCATTCTTCTTGCCCTGCTCGAACATATCCCGCACCCGACTCGCGCCGACGCCGACGAACATCTCGACGAAATCCGAGCCCGAGATGGTGAAGAACGGCACGTTGGCCTCGCCGGCGATGGCGCGCGCCAGCAAGGTCTTGCCGGTGCCCGGTGGCCCGACCAGCAGCACGCCCTTCGGGATCTTGCCGCCGAGCCGCTGGAATTTCTGCGGGTCCTTCAGGAACTCGACGATTTCCTGCAGCTCGCTTTTCGCCTCGTCGATGCCGGCGACGTCGTCGAACGTCACACGGCCCTGCTTCTCGGTCAGCATCCGGGCGCGGGACTTGCCGAAGCCCATCGCCCGGCCGCCGCCGGCCTGCATCTGGCGCATGAAGAACACCCAGACGCCGATCAGCAGCAGCATCGGGAACCAGTTGAGCAGGATGTGCAGCAGCGGCGGCACATCGCTCTCCTCCGGCCGGGCGTTCACGTGCACGCCGCGGTCCAGCAGGCGCTGGCTCAGCGCCGGGTCTTCCATCGTGTAGGTCTGGAAGGTGCGATTGTCGGTCAGGTGGCCGCTCAGCGTGTGGCCCTGAATGGTCACGTCGCGCACGCGGCCGGCGTTCACCTCGCCGATGAAGTCGGAGTAGGCGATCTGTTGGTCCGCGGACCGGCCTGTCCCGGGTTGGAACAAGTTGAAAAGGACCACCAGCAGCAAAGCGATGATGACCCAAAGCGCAAGGTTGCGGCCGAAATTGCTCATCTCGTTCCCTGGCCGTCGCCGGCCATCCAGTCCTTCCACTCAGCGGCCGGCGCCAGTTTGCGACCTACCGGCCTCCGCCCCCTCGTCGCCGGAACGCCACGCGCCCCTGGCCGATGATCCGACCGTGCCCTCGTCGAGGTTACGGGTCTCAAATCAAGATAGGGTGTCCGCGCCTGCCGCGCATCCCCACGCTTGTATCCGGGTTGCAAGACCGGGCGACTCACATTTGCAACCTGCCCACCGCCGCCGCGCCGGCCACCGGCGGCAGGAACGGGGCGGAGGCCAACGGCAGCGCCGGCATGAACACGGCGTTCACCCGCACACTGCTCCACTGCTCACCATAGCCGAGGTACGGCGACGCCACCAGTTTTCCGCGCAGCCGGACCGAAGGCAAGGATTCCAATACGCAAGCCGGCAGATCGGAGCGGTCGCGCAGCCGCGCGGCGTCCCCTGCCAGGGCGCCGACCTCAGCGCCCGCGGCCGGCTTTTCCGCGAATTCCAGCCGAAAACGGCCATCCCAGTGCATATCGGCGGCGATCGCCTGCGCCGGTGCCTGGGCGGCCGCCTCCCGTGCCAGCAGCCAACCGCCGGGATGCAGCCGACCCGCCGGCAGGATGCGCACGCCGCCCAGCGTCGCCGGCCGCAGCGACGCCGCCAGGGCTCCCACCGGCCGCGATGCCGGTGCCCACCCGGCGCCGGCCACCGTGCGCAGCAGCTTCGCGAGCGCGTCCGCAGGCAACACACCGGGCGTGAGCACGGCAAACCCTTGCGGTTCCATGCGGACCCGGCGGGCCAGCAACGCGGCCAGCGCACGCTCCCGCTGGGCGCGGACGCGGCCGCGCGCCGCCGCGGCTGCCACGGCGGCACGGGTTGCCGGCCCGATACCATCACGGTCCCGTCGCAAGGCGCGCAGCCGCGCCCGCTGCGCCGAGGGGTCGGCGTTGGAAGGGTCTTCCACCCACGCCTCGCCCGCCTGCCGCAGCGTGGCGCGCAGCCGGCCGGGCGACACCGCGAGCAACGGCCGCAGCAGCCGGAGCTGTGCCGTCTCGGCGAGCGCCGGCATCGCCGCGAGACCGGCCGGTCCGCTGCCGGCCAGCAGCCGCATCGCCGCCGTTTCCGCCTGATCGCCGGCGTGATGGCCGAGCAGCAAATGCAGCAGCCCCGCCGCCGCGCAGGTGGCTTCGAGTGCAGCGTACCGCGCCGTCCGCGCCCGCGCCGCCAGCCCTGGCCCGCGTGCCAGACCGGCGAGCGTGAGCACCTGGGCCGCCACGCCGCGCCGTTCCAGCCGCTGGCGCGTCAGCTCGGCCTCGGCAGCCGACTCCGGGCGCAGACCATGATCGACGATGACGCCGCGCGCCGCGCCGCCGCGCGCGCGCGCCCAGGCATCGGCGAGCAGCGCCAACGCCATGCTGTCGGCGCCGCCCGAGACCGCGACCGCCAGCACCGGCCGCCGCCCGAACGGCCCGAGCGGTGCCAGCAGATCCGCGAATTCCTCAGCCGAAATAGGGTCCACCCAGCCGCCGGCGCCGCTAGTGGCAACCGGCGTCGCGCCGCATCGTCGCCACCGGCACGCGCAGGTCCGGGCGCAGGTTCGGGAACTCCGTCGCCAGCTTGTCCAGCGTCTGGCAGGCAGCCCGCTTCTCGGCGATCGCGTTCAGCGAGGCGGCGAGGCCCAGCAGGGCCTCCTGCGCGTGCGATCCGGTGCGGCCGCGGTTGTAGGTGTCGTCGAAGGCGACCGCCGCCCCGGAGAAGTCGCGCTTGCCATACAGCGCGCGCGCCATCAGGTACTGCGCGTCGGTGGTCCGCGGGCCGGTGCCGGCCGCCAGCACCGCCTTGGCGGCGGCCTCGGCGGCCGGGAAATCCTTGCGCAGATACGCGGCGTTGCCTTCCTGCAGGATCATCTCCGGCGTGCGCCGGACCGGCGGAGGCGGTGGTGGCGGCGGCACGTCGTTTGGGCCGGCGTTGCCGGGCTGGCCCTGGTCGCCGAGATTGCCCGGCGGCGGGCTCAGGTTGGTCGGCCGCGGCCCGGTCGGCGGCGGCGCCCCGGGCGTCGGGGCGCCGCCGGCCGCGCCGTTGTCGATCTTGAAGTTCAGGTCGCCGATCTGCTTGCCGAGGTCCTCGGCCTGCCGCTGCCGGGCATTGTCCACCTCGTCGATCCGGCCGCGCAGCGCACGCACCTCGTCTTCCAGACGCAGCACGCGATCCAGCAGTTGCGCGGTCGCGTCGGAGGTGGCGCCGGCGGGCGGCGGCGGTGCCTGATAGCCGCCAAGCGACGAACCGCCGGCGGGTGGCGTCCTGGCGAGCTGGTCGCGCAGCCCCTGCAGTTGCTGGCGCAGTTCGGCGACTTCGTTCTCAAGCTGGATGCCCTCCCGGCTCTCGATCTGCGCGCGGGCCGGGGCCGGGGCAATGGCCAGGGCACAGAACAGGGTCAGGCTGGCAGCAAGCAGGGCCTTCATGCGGGTTTTCTCCTCGCCGGGCCCGGAGGCAACGGGCACGGGGCGCATGCGCGCAGGGGATGAGCGGAGCGACGGTTCTTAATGCATTCGCCGCCGGCGGGAAACCGCCCCCGCGACGCCGCCCCGGCAAAACCGCCGGGCCGTCGGGGAGCGGGCCGGCCCGGCGCCGGGCGATGTGGCGTCAGGCGTGGCACTCGGCGGGCAAAGTCCGGCGGCTCGCGCCGCCGGAGAGTCGCAAAAAACCGGCGGCAGATCGCCGCCGGTCTCGTGCGTTCGGGCACCTCAGCGCGGCCGGACATGCCGGCCGGGCGGAACCCGCTTACTTCACCTCGGTGATGGCGTTGCGGTTCTGCTTCCAGGAGTCCTCGTTGTCGCCGAGCGCGACCGGGCGGTCCTTGCCGTAGCTGATCGTGGTGATGCGGGCCGTGGCAACGCCCTTGGCCACCAGATAGTCGCGGGCGGAGTTGGCGCGGCGCTGGCCGAGCGCGATGTTGTATTCCTCGGTGCCGCGGTCATCGCAGTTGCCGGAAATCTGCACGCTGACCTGCGAGTACTTCGCGAGCCACGCGGACTGGCGGTCCAGCGTCGCCTTGCCGTCGGACGGCAGGCCGGACTTGTCGAAGTCGAAGAACACGCGGTCGCCCACGTTGGTCTTCAGGTCTTCCTCGCTGCCGGGCACGATGCCGGCCATCGCCGGCGCAGCGCCGGTGCCGGCGGTCGAAGCGGCGGTCATGGGCTTGTCCTCGCTGCAGGCAGCCAACAGCGCCAACGCGGCCAAAGCGCCCATAGTCTTGATGTTCATTTCACTTGCTTCCTTGGAAGGGGTCCGAACGGACGCAGCCCTTGTGGCCGAGCCGCAAGGGTCTGCAGGCGGGGGAGGCGACGGCTGTATCCGCGGAGCGACGGCCCCAAAGGAATCGCCGTACGCAATACACAATGCGCGCTTAGCGCGGCAAAACAAGGCCGGTCAAGGACCTGTGTCATCGGAGGGACACATCCCATCCATGTTTGCCACACTGATTTAGCACTGCCGGCGTCAGGACAACAGGGGCGACCATGCGGGGTCGGACGCGTCGGTCGGGGTCTGCACCGCCCGCTCGTTGAATCCGGTGATGTCGATGGACACCAGCCGCGCGGAGAACCCGCGCCCGCGGCTGTCCTCCGAGCGGGTCTCGCGGTAGAACATGATCACGCGGCCGTTCGGCGCGAAAGTCGGGCCTTCGACGTAGTAACTTTCCGAAAGTATTCTTTCGCCGGTGCCGTCCGGGTGCATCACCCCGATCGAGAACGAGCCGCCGCCGAAGCGGGTGAACGCAATCAGGTCGCCGCGCGGCGACCATACCGGGGTCGCGTACCGCCCCTGCCCGAAGCTGATCCGCTTCACGCCCGAGCCGTCGGAGCCCATCACATAGAGTTGCTGATCGCCGTCGCGGTCGGAGTTGAACACGATCTGGCTGCCGTCCGGGCTGAAGCACGGCGAGACGTCGATCGCGCCGGAATCGCTGAGCCGGCGCGCGTGCATGCTGCCCAGCTCGATAAGGTAGATGTCGGAGCCGCCGCCGGTGGTCTGCGCCATGATCACGCTGTTGCCGTCCGGGCTGAAGCGCGGCGACAGCGTGATGCCGTTGAAGTCGCCGAGCAATTGCTGGTGCCCGGTGCCGAGGTCGAACAGATAGACGCGCGGCTTGTTGCGCACGTAGCTCATGAAGGCGATCTCGTCGCGCGTCGGGTGGAAGCGCGGCGTCAGCGCCAGGAAGCTGCCGTCGGTCAGGAAGCGGTTGTTCTCGCCGTCCTGGTCCATGATCGCCAGCCGCTTCACCCTGCGGTCGCGCGGGCCGGTGCCGGCGACATAGACGACGCGGGTGTCGAAGTAGCCTTTTTCGCCCAGCAGCCGCTCGTAGATCACGTCGCTGATGATGTGGGCGATGCGCCGCCAGTTGCTTTGCGTTGTCGTGTAGGCGGTGCCCTGTATCTGCAGGCCGGGCAGCACGTCCCACAGCCGGAATTCCACCCGCAGCTTGTCGCCGCCCTGGCTCTCCACCCGCCCCGTCACCAGCGCCTGTGCGCCGATCGCCTTCCAGTTCTGGAAGTTCGGCGTATCGGCGGGCGCGCCGGCATTGATGAAGGCATTTGGGTCGATCGGCCGGAACAGGCCGGACCGGCTCAAATTATTCGTGATCACCCCCGCGATGTCGCGACCAAGCTGGTCGGTACCGCCGCCCGAGCCGATCAGCGGCGGCAGCGCGATCGGGATCGGCGCGGCGCGCGCCTTGTCGACGTCGATCACCGCGGACTGGCCCCCGGGCGCCGCCTGCTGGGCGAGCGCGGCGCGGGGCGCGAGCAACGGCACGGCAAGCGGCACGGCCAGCAACGCTGCCGAACGCGCAACCAGATCCCGCCGGCCGAGCATCGGCAGGGCGGATTGGGGAGAGCGCAGGGTCATCGGCATACCTTCCGGTTGGTCATGGTGCGATTTTGTCATGGCAACTCGGTCCTCATGGTCGGAAGCGAAACGTCAGCTCGTTGACGCTGCCGAGCTTGTCCTTCGGCAACGGCAGGCTGGCGCACCGCACGTCCATCACGGCCCGCACCGCCCGCTCGGCGAACGCACGAAAGCGTGGGTCGGACAACCGGCCCTTGTCCTGATCGGCGACAAAGGCGTCGTGCACGACGCCAGCGCCATCGGTTTTCACGGTCAGCATCACCTGCATCTTGTCCAGGTCGGGCGCGCCCGCGTCCTTGGTCCAGCACTCCCGTACCTTGTCGCCGATCCCGATGCGCTGTTCGGTGGATAGCTTGTCGGTAATGTTGGAATTCGGCACGCCGCCGGCCTTGGGCGCGCCGCCCTGCAACGGATTGGCCTTCGCCGTCCGCGCGTCCTTCTCCTGCTGGGCCTTGCGGATCTTCTCCAGGGTGTTGTCCAGCGCATCGGTGTCCGCCGTCGCGCTCTTGGTCGGGTTCGGCTGGCTGGTGGCACTCGGCGGTGACGGCACCGGCGGTGGCGGCGCCGGGATCGGCGGCGTCGGCAACGCCTGCGACTGGGAGGGCGCCGTCGAGCCGTTCGGCGCGGACGTCGCCGGGGTCGGCAGCGCCGGCGTCGGCAGCGGCACCGAGGGCGCCGGCGTCTTGGCCGTGCTGGGGGTCGGCGGCGGCGGCACCGGCGTGGGCGGCGTCGGCAGCGAGGCGATCTGGGTCGGCGGCACCTCCGCATGCGTCGGCTGCGAACTGGCCGGCTGCGTCGGCGACGGTTTTGGCGGCGCTTTCGGCGCGAAGGCGAGCCCGGTATCCGCCGAGGTCGGCGGCGGCGGCTGTTCCATCGGCAGCGCCGTCGGCGGCGGCTGGTTTGCCGCCTGCGCGGCCGTGGCGCGGGGGCTCGGCGCCACCGAGCTCGCCGGCGTGTGCGTCGAGGGCGCCAGCGGCGGCAACGGTGGCGTCACCGGCGGCGCCACCGACGGTGGGGGTGGCGGGGGCGGCGGCGGGGGAGGCGGCGGCGGGGGCGGCGGCGCGTTCGGGCGCGTCTTGTCCGGCGGCTGGTCCGCGGGCGGCGCGAGCGCCGTCTCCGGCGTCCTCGCAACCGCGGGCGGCTGCGCTGCCTCCTCGCCCTTGCTGGCCTGCTGCGCCGGGCCGGGCACGACGACCATCTCCACCTGCATCTCCGGCGGCGCGTCCTCGGGCTTGCTCTGCGGCAGGCCGAGCAGCAGCGCCGTCAGCAGCACCAGATGGACGATGACCGACGCTGCGGCCCCGCGTCTGAGTGCGTAATCCATGGCGGGGCCGGGTCAGCCGCCCTGCCCCGACGGCACTTTTGGCGCACCGCCAGGCGTGGGCGCGCCGGCGGGCGCAGGTGCGGGCACCGTCGGAACCTGATTGCCGGGCAGCCCAGCCGGCGGTTCGGACAGCAGCGCGGCCTTGGTGAAGCCGCCCTGCACGATCGTCCCCATCACCTCGATGATGCGGCCGTACTGGTTGGCCTTGTCGCCGCGCACGAAGATGCGGCGGTCCTTGTTGTCCTGGGAGATCGCCTGCAGCTTGGCCACGAGGTCCGGCAACTCGACCTGCTGGTCCTGTAGATACACCTGCCCCTGCGCATTGACAGAGATTGTCAGCGGCTCGCTGTCCTGGGCCACCGGCGTGGTCGCGACCTTCGGCAGATCGACGTTGACGGCCGTGCTCATCAGCGGCGCCGTCACCATGAAGATGATCAGCAGCACCAGCATCACGTCCACCAGCGGCGTGACGTTGATCTCCGCCAGCGGCCGATAGCGCGGCCCGCGCCGCCCGCCGCCGTTGCGCCCGCTGCCGCCGAGGGTCACCGCCATGTCAGGCCCGCTCCTCGCTTTGGCGCGACAGGATTGCGCCGAATTCGGTCGCAAAACTTTCCAGCCGTCCGGCGAAGCGGCCGAGATCGGTGGAGATCTTGTTGTAGGCGAGAACCGCGGGAATGGCGGCGACGAGGCCGATGGCGGTGGCGAACAGCGCCTCCGCGATGCCCGGCGCCA
>Ga0302314_10007397_pt1 | contig 19747 bp, 13 predicted proteins | sample III_Palsa_N2_3_FD_200533 | JGI IMG/M metagenome (GOLD analysis project Ga0302314, IMG submission 200533) | Peat permafrost microbial communities from Stordalen Mire near Abisko, Sweden - III_Palsa_N2_3 | ecosystem: Environmental > Terrestrial > Soil > Palsa > Peat permafrost | place: Sweden...
CGGTGGCGCGGTCCTTGATGCCGGTCTCCCGGGCTTCGAACTTCTTGCGCAGGTCGGAGACCAGTTTCTGGCCCTCGTTGGTGGCGCCGGCGGCCTGCTCGAACCCGATGATGGCAATCTTGGCAGGAATAGCCTGCGGCGGAACCACTGTGGGCGGCGCAGGTGCGGCTGCTGCAGGAGCGGGGGTTGCCGCGGCCGGAGCAGCCGGGGCAGTTTGGGTATCTTGAGCGATGAGGGTGGAAGTGGCCAGGCCTGCGGCCAGCACGGTAGCGAAAACGAGGGTACGGTTCATGCTGTCTTGGAACTCCTTGCAAATGGGCGAAATGGGAGAAAAAGTTGTGCGCACCCGAAGGGTGCCGCCGGCTGGGGCTCTCCGTCGTAGACCAGGAGAGAATTGCGGGCGCGAGGGTCCGGTTGGCTGCCGCCCGTTGCCGGTTGGCTGTCGTGATTATAGGAGAGCGGTCGGATGGGGTCAATCGAGGTGATTCCGGAACAGATAGCAACTATGCATAAAAATTCAATTCTTCTGAAAACGGAAGCGTCGAGCATAGCGTCTTCTGTTTTTGGTTGTTTTGGATATTTTCTGTGCGGAGCCGAATGGAAAGATGCCCCAGAATGCCCAAAAATTACCCGGTGGCAGTTTGGTACGCCGATTGCTCTAGTGGTAGATGTTCGAAGCGTGCGCTGCCGGCATCGGCCGGTTCCGGAGTATCGGAAGCCCGATGCGGAAAGCGCTGTCAGGATGTTCGGAATCAGGGGACGAAGCTGCACCGCAAGAGGTGCACCACCCTCCGGACCGGCTCCCCATTAGGGGCGGAGCCATTTTTCGGAGGCCAGTGATTGGCCGTTGAGAGCTAAGGGCCATCTTCCGGGGAGGGGAGGTGGCCCGGCAGCTTTTTCGGTGTTTTTCCCGAATTCGAGCCGTTTGCCTGAGTTTTGAAGCATTTATCCGTAAAATTTCCGGTTACGTTGACCGCAGTTTACGGGACTGCTTGCTTCCTGGAGCCTTACGGGCGTACTATCAGTTTGTTAGGTACGCGGCTTGGGCTTCCTCCAAAGGGTTTCCGGTGTAACAGCCGGAGGATGAAGCGGAAACGCCGGAGGTCAATGCCTCGGGTTAGTGAGTTGACCCTACCGTTACGGGCAACTACCGCGAAGCGAACTGGAACATTTTCAGGTTCCGGATTGAGCCGGGTACGACGACGGAAACCGGGTATGAAGCGGTAACTGAAACCGAAATACCAAATACGAAGACGGCTAAAGGTTCGAAGCAGACGATTTTGGGGCATCCGAGCCAGATACCGTAAAATTTCGCAGTGTTAGGGATTTTTGAGCCCAGGTGCAGCATTTGGCCGGACGCAAAACTCATAGAAGAATGCCGCACGGCCCCGTAAGGTTTGGGGCGGAGAAGTAGCGATGCAAAGTAAAAAACCGGTCGCCGGGCTGGCGAGCGGGCCGACGAGAACAGGAATCGAAGCGCCTAGGCGGTTCGCAACTGGAGCCTCGCCAGGTAAGGAATTTCAGGCCATTATTCGAGTCAACGCTTGAGACTGTCACTAATGCATCACCTACGGGCTGTCTGCCGTCCGCTCCCTCACAGGGACGCCGGGCACGCGGAGTTGTGCGTAGGTGGGGGTATGGCCCGAATTTTGGGCCGGAAAGTCTCAAGTACCCAAGCACAAGGGGAACCAACAGCACCATGTCAGAGCAGAATGTAGTGGAGAGTTCGTCGCACCACGCGGCGGAGCAGTTTGACGGCGGCGACTTCGGCAACAGCGATTTCGACGGCAACGATGGCGGCGACAACGGCAACGACGGCGGAAGTGGCGGGTCCGTGCCTCCGGGCATGGGCCAGAGCAAGAGCAGCCGGCGGCGACGTCGCAAGCGCAAGAACAAGGTTGCCGGTCCGGGCGTTTCCGCCGGGCCAGTTGAGGGTGGCGAGAGCTTTCAGCCCGCGCCTGTGCCCTTCGTCATGGAGGGTGAGAGCCTGGCGTTGGCGGCCTCAGCCGCACCGCAGCAGCAGCGCAAGCAGGGCGGTCAACAAGCTGGGCAGCAGGGTGGTCAGCAGCCGCAAGGCGGTCAGCCACAGGGCGGGAAGCGCTGGAAGAAGAAGTTTCGCGACCGCGAACGGCGTGCCGGCGGCCGCAGCGAGAACCCCGGCAATGACTTCCGTCCCGATCCCAACGCCAATGGTGGCAGCAACGGTGGCGGCGGTTTCAGCAACGGCTATCGCGCGGACAGCTTTGGCAACGGCAACGGCGGCGGCAACTTCAAGCGCAAGAACAAGGGCGGCGGCGGAGGCCAGCGCAAGGAGCGCGGCTTCGTCGGACCGATGGACCACAGCTATCGCGAGGCCAACGGCAACGCTATTGATGCGGGCGCGTCTACGGTGACGCTGGGCCGTCGCGGCGGCCATCGTCATCACGGCGATTCACAGCCGATCGACCACTCGATGCCGAAGCCGGTGCCGATCCCCGCGGACGCGCAGACGCACATCTACTTCTTTATCGAGGAGTTGTTCTTTATTGCGAAGATCCAGGAGACGGCGCGCAAGCTGGGCGTCAAGGTTGAGTTCGTCAAGAACGACAAGGATGCGATTGCGCTGTTGACCAGCGGGGAAGAGTTGAACAAGCCCGCGCTGATCGTCTTCGACCTGAACAATGCGAATGTGAAGCCGCTGACGCTGATTCCGAAGCTGAAGACCAAGCTGAAGCGGTCGGTGTCGATCGTCGGATTCCTGTCGCACCTACAGGGCGATTTGAAGGCCAAGGCAGTCGAAGCCGGTTGCGATACGGTGATGCCGCGCTCGGCGTTCTCGCAGAACCTGCCCAATCTTCTGCGTCGCTATGGCGTGGAGGAAGAGGAAGAAGTGAATTACAACTACTAGCAACGAGCTAGCTGGTTAGCGAGTCAGCAAGTTTGCGAGGCGCCTCATCTTCGGGTGAGGCGCTTTTGCTTGCGCGTGCATCCAACCTGATGAACAGGAGAACGACCATGCCAACGACCCAACACTCCGCAGCCGCTGAACGCCACATGCAGGCGGCCCATGCCCATGAGGCCGCTGCGGCTTCGCATAACATGAACGACCACCTTGCGGCGCACGAACAGTCCAGGCTGGCGCAGGAACGCTCGCGCGAGGCGCACGAGCATACGGAAGAGTTGGCCCGACAGCATTTGGAGCAGATCGTGGCGGCGGAGCTGGAGAGCAAGTAAAGCCGCCGCATTTTGCCCGGATGCGGCACAATGGACGCATGAAGAACGAGAGTGAGTTACAGCGTTGCGCCTGGGCCGGGAGCGATCCGCTGATGCGGGCGTACCACGATGAAGAGTGGGGAGTTCCGGAGCGGGACAGTCGCGCGCTGTGGGAGCTGCTGATGCTCGAAGGGTTTCAGGCAGGGCTTTCGTGGCAGGTCATCCTGCGCAAGCGTGAGGCGTTTCGCAAGGCGTTCAAGAGCTTCGATCCGAAGAAGGTTGCTAAGTTTGGCGAGGCCGATATCGCGCGGCTGATGCAGGATGAGGGTATCGTGCGGGCGCGGGCGAAGATCGAGGCGACGATTGCCGGGGCGAAGCTTTTTCTGGAGATGCAGAAGGCCGGCGAGGATTTTTCGGAGTTCGTGTGGGGCATGGCTGGCGGCAAGCCGGTGCGGGGTGATGGGACGTCGTTTCCCGTGAGTTCGGGGCTTTCGGAGGCGCTGTCGAAGGAGTTCAAGCGGCGCGGGTTCAAGTTTGTGGGGCCGGTGATTGTGTATGCGTGGATGCAGGCGGCGGGGATCGTGAACGACCACTCGACGAAGTGCTTCCGGCGCAAGGCTGTCGTGAAGTGAGCGTCGGCGGTATCCTAATAAGTGAAGCATCGGCGATGTTCTACGCGACTTGAACCGGGAGCGCGGAGGGACCAGAGGCTGCTGATGTTATCGAGGAGATTGCAGTGTCATCGGTTGACAGTACCATCCAGTTGATTCGCATCCGCGAACAACGAGGAGACAAGCAGGATGCAACTCTCGCGGGGAGCACGACGTGCTCGCCGGAGTTGGCTGAGGGGCCCTGGGTTTTCGATGCGGGGCCGGCGGGGTATGGGCCTGGAGCGTCGATGTGGGACGTGATTCCACAGGGTACGCCGCGGCAGGGTGGTTTGCCGCAGGAGTATCGCCACGCATCGCGGGCCGAGCTCGATCTGCGCATCCGCGCGGTGAAACACGGCCTGGGTGAGCGGCTGGTGATTCTCGGGCACTTCTATCAGCGCGATGAAGTGGTGCAGTACGCCGACTTTGTCGGTGACAGCTTTCAACTGGCGCAGGCCGCAAGGACGCGTCCCAACGCGGAAGCGATCGTCTTCTGCGGCGTGCATTTTATGGCGGAGACGGCGGAGATGCTGTCCCGGTCGGAGCAGGTGGTGGTGCTGCCGAACCTCGCCTCGGGCTGCTCGATGGCGGACATGGCCGATTTGGAGTCAGTGATGGACTGCTGGCAGCAGTTGGAGGAGTTGTGGGGCACGGCGCCGGATGCGGCGGGTCGCGTGCCGGTGATTCCAGTGACGTATATGAACTCTTCTGCGGCGCTCAAGGGATTTTGCGGTGAGCACGGCGGTGTGGTGTGTACGTCGTCGAATGCGAAGGACGTGCTGCGCTGGGCATTTGAGCGTGGGCAGCGCGTGCTGTTCTTTCCGGACCAGCATCTGGGGCGAAATACCGGCAAGGCGATGGGTGTGCCGCTGGAGCAGATGCCGCTGTGGGACCCGGAAGAGCCGCTGGGCGGTAATGACGCGCAGACCTTGCACGAGGCGCGGGTGCTGCTGTGGCATGGGTTTTGTTCCGTGCATAAGAGATTCACCGTGCAGCAGATTGAGCTGGCGCGGGCGATGCACCCGGGGGTGCGCGTGATCGTGCATCCGGAGTGCCCGATGGCCGTGGTTGACGCAGCGGACGAGTCGGGATCGACGGACTATATTCGCAAGGCTATTGCAGCGGCGCCGGCGGGGCAGACGTTCGCGGTGGGCACGGAGATCAATCTGGTGCAGCGGCTGGCGAATGAGCATCCGGAGCACACGATCTTCTGCCTCGACCCGATTGTGTGTCCGTGCTCGACGATGTACCGGATCCATCCGGGATATCTTGCGTGGGTGCTGGAGGCTCTGGAGCGCGGCGAGGTGTTGAACCGAATTACGGTGCCAGAGTCCGTGGCCGCTCCTGCACGGCTGGCTCTGGAGCGAATGCTGAGCTTGACGCCGGGCGGGGCAGCGACGGTGAGTGCGGCATGAAGCATGTCGTCATAGTCGGCAGCGGAATTGCGGGGTTGATTGCTGCGCTCGAGATTGGCCGCAAACATAGGGTCACGCTGGTGACCAAGGCGAAGCTCGCGGACAGCAATACACGCTGGGCACAGGGCGGAATCGCCGCGGCGATGTTTCCGGATGACAGCGTGGCCGAGCATGTTGCCGACACGCTGCGCGCGGGGGCAGGGCTGTGCCAGCGAGAGCCGGTGGAGATTCTGTGCAGCGAAGGGCCGCAACGGATTCGTGACCTGATACGGCTGGGCGTGGCGTTCGACGTTCGCGATGGCGAGCTGGCGCGGGGACTGGAGGCGGCGCACTCGCGGGCCAGGGTGCTGCATGCCGGCGGCGATGCGACGGGGTTGTCGATCGAGATGGCGTTGGTGCATGCGGTGCGCGCTGCCAATGTCTGCGTGTTGGAGCATACATTCGCGCACGATCTAGTACTGCGCGACGGGCGCGTGGTTGGCCTCGATGTACTTGGCGAGGATGGGCAGAGCGAGCGGCTGGATGTCGATGCCGTTGTCCTGGCGAGCGGCGGCGCGGGGCAACTCTATTGGCATACGACGAATCCGGCGGTCGCGACCGGAGACGGCGTGGCGATGGCGCTGCGCGTGGGCGCGCAGTTGGCGGATGTGGAGTTCTACCAGTTTCATCCAACCGCGCTGGCGATGCCGGGGACGTTCCTGATCTCGGAGGCGGTGCGGGGCGAGGGCGCGGTGTTGCTGGATGCGCGCGGACGGCGGTTTATGCAGTCGATCCACGCGGATGCGGAGCTGGCGCCGCGCGATGTGGTGGCCCGCGGCATGGCGATGCAGATGGCGTTGCAGGATGGCGCGCCGGTGTTGCTCGATGCGACCGCGCTGGGTGAGGCGTTCCTGCGGGAGCGGTTTCCGACGATCGATGCAGCTTGCCGTGCGCGCGGGCTGGATTGGTCGAAGCAGCCGATCCCGGTGACTCCGGCGGCACATTACTGGATGGGTGGAGTGCGCACGGATGTGTGGGGCCGGACGTCGATCTGCGGGCTGTATGCGGTAGGCGAAGTTGCTTGCACGGGAGTGCATGGAGCGAACCGGCTGGCGTCGAACTCGCTGCTGGAGAGTTTGGTGTTTGCCTGGCGGTGCGCGGAGTTATTGCGTTCGAGTGCGGATGATGCGTGGCCGGTTTGGGAGGGCGAGGTTGCGAGCGGTGTTGTGCTCGATGAAGGTGAAGAGCCGGTTGAGCGCGATGCGTTGCGCCGATTGATGTGGGACTGTGCGGGAATTCAGCGCAGCGCGGCGGCCTTGCGGCGGGCGGCGAGCCAGTTGCGGCGCTGGCGCGGTGGCAGCGGAGGCGTTGAGGAGTTGGAGACGGCCAATTTGTTGCAACTGGCCCGGGTGCTGGTGGCGAGGGCGTTGGCGCGGCGGGAGTCACGCGGGGCGCACTATCGCGAAGATTATTTGGAGACGTCGGCTGAGTTTCAGCGGTCGTTAGTTGTTGCCTTAAAAGTACCCGCGCGGAAGGCCGCTGTCCGATGCTGATGAGGCTTGGTGCAGCGGCGGTCGAGCGGGTGGTGCAGGCGGCGTTGCTGGAGGATGCCCCGCATGGTGATGTTACGTCTCAGGTGTTGCTGGCTGCGTCCGCTCAGATGACCGCGGAGTTGGTGGCTCGCGAAGCTGGTGTGCTGAGCGGCGAAGATGTTTTTTCGGCGGCAATGCGGCTTACGGATGCGGCGATTGAGACGAAATTTCTGCGCCGTGACGGCGAAAGGTTTGAAGCCGGCGATGTGCTTGCCGAGGTGCAGGGGCCGGCGCAGGGTGTGTTGCAGGCCGAGCGCGTGGCGTTGAACTTTGTGCAGCGGCTGTCGGGTATTGCGACGATGACGGCGAGGTATGTGGCCGAGGTTGTCGGGACGAAGGCGCGGATTGTTGACACGCGGAAGACGACGCCGGGGTTGCGCGAGCTGGAGCGCTATGCGGTGCGATGCGGCGGTGGGCATAACCATCGCTTTTCGCTGTCTGACGCGTTTATGGCGAAGGACAATCATCTCGCGATGCTGTCTGGAGATGAGTTGACGCAGGCGTTGCTTGCGGCGCGGGCGGCGTTGCCGCATACGACGCATATGGAGGTCGAGGTCGACCGCGCGGACCAGATTGAGGCGGTGCTGGCTGCGGGTGTGGACACAATATTGCTGGATAACTTCAGTACGGCAGAGCTAAAGGCCGGCGTTGCGCAGGTAGCTGGGCGCGCGCTGGTCGAGGCCAGCGGCGGGATTACGCTGGAGCGGGTTGGGGAGATCGCGACGACGGGGGTCGATGTGATCTCGGTGGGCGCACTGACGCAGAGCGTGCGGTGTCTGGATATGGGGCTGGATGTGCGGCGCGGGTAATTATTCCGCTGGAGCACCCCCTCCCCTAGATGTCTTTAAGACTCAAAGGCTCTATTCTAAAGGACTTAGGTTCGGTCTAAGGCAGTCTTCAGGGGAGCCTAAGGCAGTCTTCAGGGGTGTCTCCGCCGGTGGGCGTTGCTGCGATTCTTTTGTTGCTGTATCCCGTTTGTCTGTATCCGTTTTATCTATATCTAGTTTATCAAGTGGGATGGAATAGATATGCAAACTATTTTTAGGAAAGATCGCCTTTGTCGTCAGCGGTTTGGGGGATTTGGAGGGTGTGTGGGGGCTTGACAAGAAAAACAATGAATGGGGAGAGAAAACGGCCGGAGCTTTGAGGGCTCCGGCCGTTTTGGGTTGGGTGGTGATGCTGGGTCAGGGCATTTGGGCGGGATGTCCGGCCTGGGCGAGTGGGAAGTCGGGAGTGCCAATGCCGAAGACCTGGCCCCAGTTGCCGTTGGTGGTGGTGAAGACGATGACTGTGCCGGTGGAGTCGACGAAGGCCTGTTTGCCGGCGAACAAGTTGGTGCCTGAGCCATAGATCGTAGAGCAGGTGGCTGCGATGCAGGGGTAGTAGGCCTGGATCGATGTTCCCGTGGAACCGTAGAGCCTGACGAGGGAGTCAACAGCGTAGTCAGGGAAGAAGATCGCGCCGGTTCCGTCCTGGGTCATGAGCTGCGGCCTGGAGAGTGCGACATTGATGAGGTTGCTGGAGGAGGAGATGGCCGATCCGTTGATGAGGCTGCTGGCGGCGGTCAGCCCCGAGATGGCGTTGGCAGTGTAGCTGCGGGAGATGACGTTGATGCCGTCGCCGGCGGCGCCTGCCGTAGTGCTGGTGCCGGCGTTTTCGTAGACGTTGCCGGCACTGTCGAAGGCCAGGCTGTAGCCGTAGTCGCCCAGGGCTGCGGTGTGCGGAGCGGTGGTGCCCTGCGCGGTGAAAGATTCAGGAATCGCACCGGTCGATGCCGCCGGATAGGTAGTTGACGTCAAGGACTCGTTGGGAATCACCCACACGCTGTTGGTGCCGGCTGTTGTGCTGTATCCGGGGAAGAAGAGGTTCTGCTGGCCGTCGAAAGCGAGGCTGTAGGCATCAGCGGTCTCCGTTGCCATCGTGGTCCCGGCGGCAGTTTGGTTGATGGCGACGGATGTCGTTGGCGTGACGCTGGTGTTGATGAATTCATCGATAATGCCGCCGGTTGTGCCGAGCCAGACATCGTTGTTCTGATCCACCGCAAGGCTGATGGGGGGGGACGCGGGCGAAATGTAGGTGGACATCTGGCCGGAGGTAGCTGTGGGTATGTTGGCGAAGGCGCCGGGGATGGCGCCGGTGGTGGTGATCTGGATCAACGCCGACTGGGTTGAAGCGAAAGTAGTTGTAGGAGCGGTAGTTCCGTATTGTGCGAGCCAGAGGTTGCCAAGCTGGTCGGCAGCAAGGCGCTGGACGTTGCCGGATTGGAGGGGCTCCAGGCAGGTCGATTGGTTGTAGGTGTAAGAGCCCTGGCAGTAGGCATGGTGCAGGACGTTCTGGCCGTTGCTGGCGAAACCGTTGATGCCGTAGTAATAGGGGGACGAGGTAAATTCCGAGATGAGATAGAACTCGTCGTTCGCGTCCAGGGAGGCGACGACGCCGTAGAGGTTGAGTAGCGGAGTGCTGGTTGTGCTGTTGGTAAGGCCAGCCGGATAGATGATGGCCGCGGAGAGATCGTGCGGGGTTGAGGATGTTGTTCCCGTGCCTCCTGTGGGCGTTACCACAGGCGAGAACAGCGACCCAGACGAAGCTTCCGAGGAGAGTTTGAGCCAGTTTGCGGCATTGCCTGTGCCGCCCATGAAGGGGTTGCGGGCGATGTTGAGCGCGGCCTGGAGGGTGGTGGTGGGGACGGTCGCGGTACCCGTGGTGAGCGGGATCGCGGCAGTGAGGACACCGCCAGTGCCGGTGCAGTTGGCCTGGGTCTGGGTGCAGGCCGAGAGAGCGTTGGCGACGCTATTGATTAGATTGGCGGGCATGATCGGGACGGTGGTACCGCTGTATCCGGACAGGGTCGCGTTGGCCTGGCCGGTGGCGACGTTGGCGAGGTTGGCGGCGTTGAGGAAGGCGTGTTGCAGGCCGACGGGGTGGTAGATGGTCCCGGTGGACTGCGTGGGTGTGGCGTAGTTGGTGGAGGAGGAGGTGATGTTGACGGTGGTGCCGGAGATGCTCATGAAGCCGGCGAGGGTGTAGGCGGCGGCAACGGTGGTGACCTCATTGACGATGGGGGAGGTAGTGACGGGGGCGGAGCAGGGGCCGAGGGCCGCCATGAGCAGGCTGTTGGTGTTGCTGGTGACGCCGCTGGTCTGGCCACCGGAGACGGTGATGTAGAGGTCGTCTACGTTGGCGCAGCCGAAGGCAGGCAGGACGAAGGTGCCGCCGGCGTTGGTGGTGCCGGTGGCGCGGACGGTGGCCGGGCCGGAGTAGTAGCCGGCATCGATCTCGCCGCCGGTTTGGGCGGTGGCGACGCCGTAGTTGGAGGTGGAATAGAGGGTGACGGTGGCGCCGACGACGAGGATGTTGGTGCCGCTGAAGGCTGTACCGATCATGCCGGTGTAGCTGGTGGAGGGCTCGACGGTGAGGGTGATGGGGGTGCTGGAGGCGGCGTAGTAGGCGTCGCCGCTGTAGTTGGCGTAGATGGTGTAGTTGTCGACCGGGAGGGCGAGGCCGGTGGCGATAGCCTGGGTGACGCTGCAGGTGAGCTGGGTTCCGGGAGTGAAGGGGCCGGCGATGCTGCAGAGCGTGGTGCCGCTGGTGTTGGTGGCGCTGACGTAGGTAAGCGAGAAGGTGCCGGTGGCGGTGTTGGGGTTGACGCTGCCACTGGTGGCCGCGAGGGTGGCGGGATAGGTGAAGGACAGACCCTGGGGCTCATAGGCCGTGGGCAGGGAGCTGAAGACGAGCGGCGACTTGGCGGTGCTGGTGGGAGGCGCTGCGGGAAGGTTCGCGGCGATGGGGGTGATGACAGGCGTGGCGATGCCGAAGATCTCAGTGATCGTATTGGAGTGGGTTCCGGTGGCTGTGCCTTCGCTACCGACCCAGACGTTGCCGGAGGCGTCGATGGCGAGGCTCTCGGAGTCGTAGTTCGTGTGCGTATAGCCGGCGACGGGCGATATGTAAGCGCCGGCGCTGGACAGCTCGACGACCGAGCCGGCGGCGGTATTGCTGGCAGTAAAGATGTTGCCGGCGGAGTCGGAGGCTACACCGCTGAGGTAGGCCATGCCTGTGGTATCGGAGATGGCGGATGAGGGACCGGTGATGGATGTCGTGTTGGTGGCGTAGAGTTCGCTTAGGGAGCCGGCGGAAGAGCTATAGTTGCCTGCCCAGATATTGTTGCTGGGGTCGACGGCGATGCTCTCCGGCAAGGCGAGGCCACCGGTGGTTCCGGCGGCGGTCGCAGTGCCGTAGGATCCGCCGCTGTAGAGGAACTGGTCGACGGTGGAGCCGGTGGCGACCCAGAGGGTGTAGTTCTTGTCGATGGTGATGGCGGGGTAGGTGGTGGTCGCCGCGAGGGTGGCGACGGTGGTGGCAGCGGTGCCGGAGGCGGTGCCCGCGGGGACCTCCTGGATGGCGGTACTGGACTTAGCGGCCTCGAAGACGTCGCCGGCGCCATCGATGGTGAGGGCGTAGGGAGCGACGGTCGTGGGATAGGTGTTGGTGACGCCGGCGGTGGTGTACTCGACGAGCTGGGTGGCCCCGTTGTCTGCGATCCAGATGTCGCCGAGCGGATCGATGGCTACGCCTGATGCCTTGAGGAAGGCCCCCGTGAGAGCCTGCTTGAGGGGTGCGCCAGTGGTGCTGAACTCGGTGATGGAGCTGCTGGCGGCTGTGGAGGCGTAGTTGGCGACCCAGACGTCGCCGTCCGCGTCGATGGCGAGGTACTGGGGTGATTGTGTCAGGTAGTAGGTACCGCCAGCGGAGCCTTTGCTGGTGGTGACGTAGGTTGCGCCGATGGTCCAGTCGGTGGCGGTGGTGGCGGCGGTCTGGAAGGGGGCTGTGGAGGAGGACAGACCGTAGACGGCGGCAATGTTGGAGGTGCCGTAGATGGTGTCGGTGGGGTTGCTGGCCATGTAGTAGGCGGCTTGCAGGGTGTCCGAGGCCTGGGCGGGGTTGACGTCGGTGAAGAGGGTGTAGCAGGCGGAGGCACTCGTGGGGCCGGTGACCGCTCCGTTGGTATTGACGCAGGCGGCCAGGACGTTGGCGGCGAGGTAGAGCTTGGAGGTCTCGGGGGTGACGGTGACGGTGGCGCCGGTGACGCTGGCGTCGGCGTCGGCGGGGGCGGAGATGATTTGGGTGCCGGCGAGGAGGGTTTTGGCGGCGAGGGCCGCGTTGGTGAGGCCGAGGGCGTTGGTGGCGGCGGTACCGAAGCTCTCCGTGGTGGGGTTGAAGAAGTGCTGCATCGCGGTGATGCCGGCGAAGGTGGAGAGTTCGTTGATGGAGATGAAAGGCTGGGTGTTCTCGAGCGTGTTGCAGTCGCCGAGAGCGTACATCAGGATGGACTTGGTGTTGGGCGTGGCGGTGGTGGGGTCGCCACCGGAGGCGATCATGTAGAGGGTTTGGCTCTCGGTGGCAGAGGAGGTGTTGGGACAGACGATGGCGTTGCCGCCAGCGGCGCCGAAGGCGAAGTTGCCGTTGCTGTCGGAGGTGGTCGTGGCGAGCGCGGTGGCGGTGCTGCCGTAGCCGGTGTTGCCGGCGGCGTAGACCGTGACGGCCGAGCCGGTGATGGGTTGCTGTCCGCCGTGGACGAGGCCGGTCATGCTGAAGCTGCCGGGGGACCCGCCGTCTGCCTGGTTCGCGCCAGAGGAGCCTGTCATGCCGCAGCCGCTAAGAATGAGGGCGGAGGTCAAGAGGAAGAAGGACGCGAGACGGGGGGTAGAGAGACGACGAACGGCAGGATGCATTTGGGAATCTCCTGGGGTTGGGGCCTGAAAAAAGTTGAAATTGAAAAGATTCTCGAATTCTACCCCTGTTCAAATGAATTTTGTAAAGAAATTGGGGGAAGATTCGGAGACAAGAATGGGGTCTCGCGGTGGAACCTGGCGTTAAGAATGCTGGGCGACAGACAGCAAGGCATGGGCCGCTGGGTGCGGCCTGCTTGGAGAGGACTGGTTTTAGAGGCTAGATGCCGGTGTAGGGGTTGGGGGTTCCGGGGGTCCCTACGGGTGGGGGCGGGGGGTTTTCGGGACGCGGTGGGAGAATGGCGCGGGCGGCGTCGATGCCAGGGTCAGGCGGTTTTCCGCCGCGCAGGCCGGCGAGGATTTGGGTCTGGAAATCGTTGGAAGCGCCGGGGTTGTTGGGCAGGAAGAGGGTGTTGGTGCCGCCGCGGGTACCAATGTCGCGCAGCGTGTCAAAGTACTGTGTGAGCAGCACAAGGGCCATGACGTCTTCGGCGGAGGCTCCGGGGACGCCTTGCTGGAAGTGCTCGATAGACGCCGACAGACCATCGATAATTGCCTGGCGCTCGGCGGCGATGCCCTTGCCTTGCAGGGCTTTGGACTCGGCTTCGGCTTCGGCCTGCTTGACCTTGAGGATCTTCTCGGCCTCACCGCGGGCTTGCGCGGCGACCTGCGCCCGCTGGGCGGCGTTGATGTCGTTCATCGCGGCCTTGACCTTGATGTCGGGGATGATGTCGGTGACCAGCGCGGTGAGGATGTTGAAGCCGAAGCCGGACATGATGGTGTCGAGCTCGTTCTTGACGGCGACAGAGATGCCCGACTGCTGCTCGAAGGTTTCGTCCAGGGTGAGCTTGGGGACATGGCCGAGGATGCTGTTGAAGACGAAGGATTCGATCTGCTTTTGTGGAGCGGAGAGTTTGTAAAAGGCGTCGGCGATCTTGTCGTCGAGTATTTGATACTGCACGCTGACCGGAATCTGCACGAAGACGTTGTCGTGGGTCTTGGTCTCGACCGAGAACTGCGCCTGTTTGACCATCAGGTCAACGAAGTAGACGCGCTCGGCGAAGGGGATGAGGAAGTGCAGGCCGGGACGGGTGATGCGGTCGAACTTGCCGAATTTCTCCACCACGCCGGCGGTCGCCGTGCGGACGGTGTAGTAGGTCTTGGCGATCAGGATCAGGACAAAGAGAACAATGACAGCGAGGAGAGCGAAGGCGATCGGCATGCGTACCTTTCAGATGCAAGGCTAAGGATATACCCGGAGAGGCAGGGTCGAGGGTCGGGCTCCAGGATCCACGGTGAGGCGCGGAGGGAATCAAGGTGGTTAACACCTGGCTCAAGGGCTACTTTAGGTTTGGGCGGGAAGTGCGGGGGATCGGCTATTCGGGGGTGTAGTAGCCGGCGCGGGCCTGGACCTTGAGATGTTTGCCGGCGGCCTGGACCTCGAGCGAGTGGTATTTGTTAGGCGCGGAGGGTGGCGGAGTGTAGCCCAGACGGTATTGGGTTCGGAGGTCTTGTTCGATCTGGGCGTAGATCTTGTCGATGGGAAGATCGCGGGAGACGCGAAAGTAACGGCCGCCGGTGGCCTGGGAGAGATGCTGCATGGCCTCGGCGCCACTGAGTCCGAAGCGGCGGTGGGGACGAAAGGGGTCCTCGGGAGGGTCCTCTGAGTAGAGGACGGAGTAGACGGCGGTGTCGGCCATCTGGGAGAGCTCGATGGCCTGATCGAGAGTGGCGATGCTGCCGTTATCGTCGCCGTCGGTCATGACGACGAGGGCGCGGCGGCCGGGCTGCTTGCCGGCAACCTGCTGCGCGGCGGCGCAGACCGCATCCCACAGCAGGGTCCCACCGCCGCGGCCGGGGCGTGGATCGTGCTGAAGTTGGAGCAGGGTGAGCGCATGCTCCAGCCGGGGCAGCTCGGAGGTGACCTTCTGAAGCTGGAGGACATCGGTGTCGAAGCGCACGACGAAGGCCTTATCCTCAGGCCGGGTGAGCATGGAGCGGAGGAAGATGCCGCTGGCCTTGGCTTCTTCGTCGAAGAAGGGAGTTTCACTGCCGCTGGTATCGACCATGAGGCCGATCATCAGCGGGAGATCGTTGTCGCGGTTGAAGTAGCGGAGGGTCTGCGGCTTCTTGTCTTCGAGAAGGGTGAAGTCTTCCTTGTTGAGTGTGTTGACGAGCTGGTTCTTGCTGTCGCGCACCAGGGCGGTGACGGCGACGACGCGGACCTGTACGGAGAGAACGTTGTCGGCATTGGGCGGCGGTGGTGGGGTATCGGCTGGCTGCTGCGTACAGGCGGCGGTTGCCGGGAGCAGGACCAGGCAGACTGCAGTCAGGGCGGGATGCGGACAGGAAAACACTGTGCCTCAATAATGCGCCAAGAGAGCGGGTGTGTGCTGGATGCGTCTACTGAGTCGATGGGGTCGATTCTGTTTATTCAGGCGTGTAAAAGCCAATGCGTGCTTGCACGGCGAGGGCCTTGTCTTTGGCCTTGACTTCAAGATTATGGTAGACCCCGGGCTGGGAGGGCGGGGGCGTGTAGCCGAGCCGGTACTGCATACGCATGTCCAGCTCGATCTGCTGGAATATCTTCTCTATAGGCATGTCCTTGCTGACGATGAAGATTCTGCCGCCGGAGGCGAGTGAGATGCGCTGCATGGCGATACGTCCGCTGATGGGGACGCCGGAGAGCGCCTGCTGGCTGGGGGTGTCGACCATGAGGCCGGGTGGGCCGGGGTGGTCACTATAGAGGACGGTGTAGACGGCGGTGTCGGCCTTCTGCGCCTGCTGCATGGCCTGTTCGAGTGTGGCTTTGCTGCCGTTGTCTTCGCCGTCGGTGAGGATGATGACGGCGCGGCGTCCGCGTTCCTTGCCGACGACCTGCTGCGCGGTGGCGCAGACAGCATCGTAGAGGCGGGTGCCTGCATGAGGATCCGCGCCCTTCTGTGACGGGAAGTACTTGGAGAGCATGCCCAGGGCGGCCTGGAGTTTTGCCTGATCGTCGGTCAGCTTCTGGAGCAGAAGGACGTTGTTGTCGAAGCGAACGACGAAGGCCTGGTCCTGGGGACGCGTGAGCATCGACTGGAGGAAGGTCTGGCTGGCCTTGGACTCTTCGGCGAAAAACTTCTTCTGGCTGCCGCTGGTGTCCATCATCAGGCCGATCTGCAGGGGAAGATCGTTGTCCTTGTCGAAGTATTTGATGTTCTGGGTCTTGCCGTCTTCCTTGACGATGAAGTCGCCCTTCTCGAGGTTGCGGAGGAGTTCGCCCTTCTTGTCGCGTACCAGCGCGGTGATCGCGACGATGCTGGTCTTGACGGAGATGGTAGCCGTGGAGGATTGAGGCGGTGGCGGAGCTTCATCCTGCTGGGAGCGGGCGATCTCGGAGAGAGCGAGCAATAGAACAAGCGAAACAATGTGGTGGCGACGAGTCATGATGGCCTTCTAAAGACGGCCAACTATATCAAGTTGAAGTTGTTTCTGTAGAGAAAGAAATTCAGGCGGTGCGGCCGCGGGCCTGAATTTCAAGGAAGCACTGCACAAGGCTGACGGCGGCGGGGGTGACTCCGGCCATGCGGCTGGCCTGGCCGAGCGTGCTGGGGCGGACGCGGCTGAGCTTTTCGACCATCTCGCGGGAGAGGCCGGAGCAGGCCGTGTAGTCGAACCAAGCGGGGATGGCGCGGGCTTCGTCCTTGCGCAGGCGGGCCATCGACTTTTGCTGCTGGGCGAGGTAGCCGGCGAACTTGATGCCGGTTTCGACGGTCTTCGTCTCGTTGCGGACCCATGCCGGGAGGGTGCGGGCGGCGGCGTAGTTTGCGGCTTCGAGCGCGGTGAGCCAAGGGACGAAGGCTTGGTTGGTGACGAAGCGAGTAAGGAGCGCGGGAATGAGCTGCTCGATGGTGGTTGCGGGTCGCTTGAGGAGCTGGCTGAAGAGGTCGCCCTTTGTAGGTGGCGGTGGTTCAGGGGCCTTGTTCAGCTCAGAGATGTGAGCGTTTGAGCTCAGAGCGGGAGTGAGGAGGTTGAGATCGTCGCTGGTGAGGCGGGTGGTTTCGAGGAGCGTGGTGAGAGCGGCGAGGCGGGCCTGCTTGGCCTCGAAGGCGGCCCAGGCGGTGTCGTCGATGAGGCCGAGAGCGCGGCCGTGCGGGGTCAGGCGCTGGTCGGCGTTGTCGATGCGGAGATGGAGGCGGAACTCGGCGCGGGAGGTAAACATGCGGTAGGGCTCGTCGGTGCCCTTGGAGATGAGGTCGTCGATAAGGATGCCGGTGTAGGCCTCGGTGCGGTCTAGAGTGAAGGAGGTTAGCGAGTTAGCGAGATAGCTAGTTAGCGGGCCGGCGCTATCGCTGACTTGCTCACGCGCGAACAGCGCGGCGTTGATGCCGGCGATGAGGCCCTGGCAGGCGGCTTCTTCGTAACCCGATGTCCCGTTGATCTGGCCGGCGAGGTAGAGGCCGGTGAACTTCTTGACGCGCAGGGTGCGGTCGAGTTCGGTGGGGTCGATGGCGTCGTACTCGATGGCATAGCCGGGGCGGAGCATCTCGGCGTTTTCGAGGCCGGGGATCGAGTGGACCATCGCGGTCTGGACTTCCATGGGCAGCGACGTGGACATGCCGTTGATGTAGACCTCGTGGGTGTTCAGGCCTTCCGGTTCGAGGAAGAACTGGTGCGAAGTCTTGTCGGGGAAGCGGACGATCTTGTCTTCGATGGACGGGCAGTAGCGCGGGCCGATGCCTTCGATCTGGCCGGTGTACATGGGGCTGCGGTGGACGTTGTTGCGGATCAGGTCGAGTGTTTCAGGCGTTGTTGTTGCTATGTGGCAGGAGATCTGGCGCAGCGGTGGCGTCCATGTGGACTCGCCGTCCTTTGGAGCGGAGCGGAAGCTGAAAGGGGTGGGGTCGGCGTCGCCGGGTTGCTCTTCGAACTTGCTCCAGTCGATGGTGCGGCCGTCAAGGCGCGGAGGCGTTCCGGTCTTGAGACGGGTCTCGCGTAGGCCTAGCTTCTTGAGGGACTCGCCGAGCAGGACGGACGCGGGTTCACCGGAGCGGCCGGCGGTGTACTGCTGCTCGCCGCAGTGGATCAGGCCGTTGAGGAAGGTGCCGGTGGTGACGATGACTGCGTGCGCGGCGATAGTGCGGCCGTCGCGGAGCTTCACCCCGACTACGTGGGGTGAAGCAGGGGATAGGGGATAGGGGATAGAGGATAGAGAAGACGGGTCGGCCGCTGGGTCGATGATGAGGTCGATGACTTCGGCTTGCTTGATGAAGAGGTTGGGGATGGACTCGAGCTTTTCGCGCATTTTGGTGCGGTAGAGGGCCTTGTCGCACTGGGCGCGGGGGCTCCAGACGGCGGGGCCGCGGGAGGTATTGAGCAGGCGGAACTGGATGCCGCAGGCGTCGGCGACCTCGCCCATGATGCCGCCGAGGGCGTCGACTTCGCGGACGAGATGGCCTTTTGCCACTCCACCAATTGCCGGATTACAGCTCATCTGGGCGATGAGGTCGAGGTTGAGCGTGAAGAGCGCGGTGCGCAAGCCCATGCGCGCGGCTGCGGCGGCGGCTTCGCAGCCGGCGTGGCCGGCGCCGACGATCAGGACGTCGAAATGTTCAGAGAAAGACATCAGCTTCTATTCTAGCGAGTTAGCAGGTCAGCGAGTCAGCGAAGCTGATTTGATTCGTTAGCATGGAGGGATGGTGACTTTGAGTGCGGTTGAGGCGCGGGTGGTGGGGTCGTTGATGGAGAAAGAGATGACGACGCCGGAGTATTATCCGCTGAGTTTGAATGCTGCGATGAATGCGTGCAACCAGAAGAGCAGCCGCGAGCCGGTGATGGAGCTGGGCGAGGCCGATGTGCGGACGGCTTTGTTCGACCTGGAGCAGATGGGATTGGTGCGGACGGATTCCAGTGCACGGGTGTCAAAGTTTGAGCACCGGATGCGGGATGCGTTGAATCTGCGGCGGGATGAGACGGCGGTGGTTTGCCTGCTGCTGCTGCGCGGGCCGCAGACGCCGGCGGAGCTGAGGGCCCGGGCGGAGCGGATGTACTCGTTTGACGACAATGCGGCGGTGACGGCGACGCTGGAGCGGCTGGCGGGGCGGGATGAGGCACTGACGGTGTTGATGGCGCGGCTGCCGGGGGCACGGGAGGCTCGGTGGATGCATTTGCTGTCGGGAGGGGTCGCGGATGCAGGCGAGAAGCAGGTCCTTCGCGGAGCTCAGGATGACAATCTGAAAAGTGAGGTCAACTCCAGAGAGAGCGGGAGTTCGAGAGCGGAGTTGATGGCTCGAGTGGAGACGCTGGAGGATATGCTGCTGTCACTGGAAGAGCGGATCAAGGTGTTGGAAGATTGTGGAGTATTTAGCCGAGGGGAGGAGAGTTAGCCTGCAGGGGTCAGCGCGGCGAGGGTCTTTTCCAGGCTCGTTGGGTCTTCGATGTTGAGGGTGATTAAGGCGCGGTCGATCTGGCGGTTGAGGCCGGTGAGGACTTTGCCGGGGCCTACTTCGACGTAGTGGGTTGCGCCGCTCTGCTGCAAAAGCTGGATGCATTCGACCCAGCGGACCGTGCCGGTGACCTGGCGGATGAGGGTGTCGCGGGCTTCGGGGCCGCGGTGGAGCAGGCGGGCGTCGACGTTGGCGGCGATGGGGAAGTGGGGATCGTGGAAGGGGATCGACTCCAGGTGGTTGGCGAGCTGCTCCTCGGCGGGCTGCATGAGTTCGCAGTGGAAGGGCGCGCTGACCGGGAGCATGACGGTGCGCTTGGCGCCGGCTTCGGTGCATAGAGCCGCGGCGCGTTCCACCGCGAGCAGGTCGCCGGAGATGACGGTCTGGCCGGGGGAGTTGAGGTTGGCGGGCGAGACGATGGCGCTGACGCGGGAGGCGGCTTGCGCGGGCGAGACGGATGGGTCGGCGAGGGCGTGGCGGACGGCTGCGGTCTGGGATTCGGGGTCGGCGGGATCTTCGGGCGGCGGCGGGGTGAGCTCGTCGGAGACACGGGCGCAGATGTCGTTGATCTGCTCGGCGGGCAGGCCGAGGATGGCGGCCATGGCGCCCTGACCGGCGGGGACGGCGGACTGCATGAACTGGCCGCGGAGGCGGACGGTGCGGACGGCGTCGGCGAAGCTGAAGGTGCCGGCGGCGACGTGGGCGGAGTACTCGCCGAGGGAGTGGCCGGCGGCGAAGGCGATGCTGAGGCCGCGGGCGGCG
>Ga0302314_10007398_pt1 | contig 19747 bp, 20 predicted proteins | sample III_Palsa_N2_3_FD_200533 | JGI IMG/M metagenome (GOLD analysis project Ga0302314, IMG submission 200533) | Peat permafrost microbial communities from Stordalen Mire near Abisko, Sweden - III_Palsa_N2_3 | ecosystem: Environmental > Terrestrial > Soil > Palsa > Peat permafrost | place: Sweden...
GATCCCAATGACCATGGGTGACGATCACATAGCGGATGGTCTTCGGATCCAGTCCGAGCGCGATCAGCCCGGGAACAAGATGGGTCTCGGCGTTCTCGGCGCTGGTGGTGGAATCGAACAGGATGAGGCCCTGGCTGGTCTTGACCACCAGCACGCCGACGAACCCGTCGCCGATGTAGAAGAGATTGTCGAACAGCTTCGTTGGAGGCTGCCATTGGCCCGAGCCGTGGTCCATGGCGTCGCGAACCACCAGCCCGGAGTCCGCGCGGCAAAGGAATAGCGGCGTCTTCAGGTCGGCGCCCGCAAGCGCGTCCGCTCGCGCCACGTGGGCGAGAACCTCTGGAGACTCGGGTGGCTCCCGGCTGCGCCACGGCCGAAGGCCCGGCCAAAAGGACGCTCAACAGTCCCGAGGCTAGCGCCCACGACAGGTTTGGCCGGCGCTGGCGAGATGGAAGCCGGAAACGATCAGTCATGACATGCACCCCTGTCTGTCAAAATAGACACCCTGGCTGTTACGTCGCGGGATCGCCGGAGTGTTATCAAAATTTCCACTAGGTCTGATGAGCTAACCGACCGCTCCCGCAACATCGGCAACCCGATCAGCGGTTCACCGGCCTTCCAGCGCTTCACGGTTGACGATCCGGACAGGCGCGCCGTCGAGCCACGCGGCCACGGCTTCGACCGTATCCGAATAGAAGGCGTGCAGGGTCTCGCGGGTGACGTAGCCAAGATGGGGCGAGAGGGTGACGTTGGCTAAGGATCGCAACGGATGATCCGGGGCCGGCGGTTCAACGTCATAGACATCGATCCCGGCGCCCGCGATCCGCTTCGACTTCAGCGCCTCGACGAGAGCGACCTCGTCGACAATGGGGCCGCGCGAGGTGTTGATCAGGTAGGCGCTGGGCTTCATCAGGCCGAGTTCAAGTTCGCCAATAAGGCCACGGGTGCGGGCGGAGAGCACCAAGTGGATCGAGATCACATCGGCCTGGCTGAATAACGCATCCTTTTCGACGCGGCGCACGCCGACCTCGGCGGCGGCTTGGTCAGTGAGATTCTGGCTCCAGGCGATCACCTCCATGCCAAACACCTTGGCGTATTCGGCCATCCGTTTGCCGATCCGGCCAAGGCCCACCAGACCGAGCGTCTTGCCGCTGAGGATCATCCCCGTGGTGGACTGCCAGCCCCCCTCACGCATGCGCCGGTGTTCCTCCGCCAGGTTGCGCACCGTGGCGATCATCAGTCCCCAGGCCAGCTCGGGCGTGGCGTTGGAGATGCTGCGAAACGCGGGATTGGCGTAGTTCACGTGGGCGACGCGCACGCCATGATCGGTGGCGGCGTCCAGGTCGAGATTTGGCAGACTCATGCCGATGATGGTGATCAGCTTCAGGTTCGGCAGACGTTCGATCAAGGTGCGGGGCAGGGCCATCCGTTCGCGCACGGTGCACAGCACGTCAAAGGGCCGAAGCGCCTCAACGGCCTCATCCTCGGAAAGGTGGCGATCGAATACCGTCACCTCCGCCTTCGCCTGCACTGGCGACCAGTCTGCGACGTCGAAAGCGGCGCGCGCATAATCGTCGAGGATCGCGACCTTGGGCATCTTGGCTCCTGGTTTGCCTAGTCACATTCTAGGCCCCGCGCGGCATGAGGCGCCAGCTCGACATTCCGCTTAGTCAGTCCTCGCTTTGAGCCGGTGTGTTGATAATCACAATGTGCACGCGGATCGATTTGCACAAACTCAAGTGAATTCCAGGGTTATTTATGATGATCAGAATTGTTTTACCTGATCGCCAACGGAATTGGTCCAAATTTATCATTCAATAATCTTGATGTTACCCATTTCAATTCGTCAATATTTGCTGGTGCGTAGGTGGGCTAGGCTCGGAATTGTTACGTTAGATACGCAGCGAGGCGTGCCTGAGCCGTGGCTGAGTGGCGGCGCGTTGCTGTGGGGCCCGTTCACCTCAATCCTGTTTGGAGTTCGACATGACGCTCACGGATTTGGCCGAGCAACTGGCGGCCGCCGACCCAAAGCTGACGAAGGTCCAGGCCAATCGCCTGGTTCGGGCTATGTTTGACGCCATCCGAGACTCAGCGATCAACGGCAATGAGGTGTCGTTGCCGGGCTTCGGCAAGTTCACGCTGCGGTACAAGGCGCCGCGCCGCGGCCGCAATCCAGCCACGGGGGTCACGATCAATATTCCCGCGCGCCGCCAAGTCGTGTTTCAACCCGCAAAGGCGCTGAAGACCGCCGTGGCAGGCTAGGGCGCTGCGATCGCCGTCGCACTCATCAGATTGCTGGATGTCAGGCCCATGACGGGTTCACCAGCCTTGCTGGCGCAGCCGTCGAGCTTTAGGAGCCGAAGCGCGGTCGCGTTGGCGGCGGCTTAGAAGGACTTGCCTTGGCCGAGCCCCCTCTCATCGAGCTGATCGACGCTTCAAAAACCTACGGCGCTGGCCCGAACGCCACCGCGGCCGTCCAAGCGGTGAACCTTGCTGTCCGAGCCAAGGAGATCTTCGGAATCATCGGCGAATCCGGCGCCGGAAAATCCACCCTGATCAGGCTGATCAACCTCCTGGAGCGCCCCACGTCCGGTCAGGTGCTGTTCGAAGGGGAGGACCTTTGCACCCTTTCGCCAGCGGCCCTCAGGGCAAGGCGCCGCCGGATCGGCATGATCTTTCAGCACTTCAATCTTCTCGCCTCCAAGACCGCCCTGGAGAATGTCGCCTTTCCGTTACGGCTTGAGGGAGGTCTCGCGCCGCGCGCCATTAAGGCGCGGTCCCGAGACCTCCTGGATCGGGTCGGCCTCTCGACCCACGCGGACAAGCATCCGGGGGAGCTCTCTGGCGGACAAAAGCAGCGGGTCGGGCTTGCGCGCGCCCTGGCCTGTAACCCGTCCGTCCTTCTCTGCGATGAAGCCACCAGCGCCCTTGATCCGCAGACGAGCGACCAGATGCTGGACCTCCTGGCCGATCTCAACCGTGACCTTGGCCTGACGATCGTGCTCATAACCCATGAGATGGAAGTGGTGCGTAGGGTTTGCGATCGCGTGGCGGTCTTGGATGGCGGAAGGATTGTTGAGCTGGGTGAGGTGGTGGAGGTGTTCCTGGATCCGCAGCAGTCGATTACGCGGCGGCTGTTGCGAGACGAGGAGCCGCCAAACCCTGCAGGGGAGGGGCGCACGGTTCGACTGATCTATCGTGGCGCCGTCACGAGCGCGCCGCTGTTGGGGCGGATCGCCAGGGAGACGGGTGTCGACTACAGCATCCACGCGGGGCGTGTCTCCTCGATCAAGGGTGAGCCTTACGGCCAACTGACCCTATCGCTCACCGGGGGTGACGTGGACGCAGCCTTGGCCCGTTTCGCGGCCGCCGGGGTCAGGGTGCGCGAGGCCAATTCGTGACGAACCTCTTAGCCAATGTGGATTGGGGCGATATCCTGGCGGCGAGCGAGGCCACAGTGCTGATGCTCGCTGGCTCCCTGGTTCTCACCGTGGCCATTGGCCTGCCGCTTGGCGTGGCCTTGTTCCTTACCGACAAGGGCGAGCTGCTGGAGCAGCGCTGGGTGCGGGGTGGTCTTTCGTTCGTCGTCAACGTCCTGCGCTCTGTCCCCTTCATCATCCTGTTGTTCGTCATGATCCCCTTCACGGTGGCGCTGGTCGGCACCTCTCTCGGGATTGCCGGGGCGATTCCGCCTTTGGTGGTTTCGGCGGCGCCCTTCTTCGCGCGTCTTGTGGAAAGCGCCCTGAGGGCCGTCGATCGCGGGGTCGTGGAGGCTGCCCAGGCCATGGGTGCCACGCCTCGGCAGATCATCCTGGGGGCGTTGCTCCCAGAAGCCAAGCCGGGCTTGACCGCGGCGGTGACCGTAACCGCTGTGGCTCTCGTTTCGTATACCGCCATGGCGGGCGTGGTGGGCGCGGGCGGCCTAGGTGATCTTGCGGTGCGTTTCGGCTATCAGCGGTTTCAGACCGACGTCATGGTCGTGACAGTCGTTCTGCTGCTGGTCCTGGTGCAGATTATTCAAATGATCGGAGATTTCGTGACCGCCCGGTTCAGCCGTAGATGACTTCAACCCTCGTCCCCAATGAGGGCTCCATGACCCCAAGACGATCCGTCATCGCTGGCCTTGGCTTGATGCTGGCCGGCTGTTCGCGCGTGGCGAAGTCTCAAGACGGAGTCATCAAGGTGGGGGCGACCGCGGTGCCGCACGCGGAGATATTGGAGTTCATTCGGCCGGATTTGGCGCGCCACGGCGTCGTGCTCGAGGTCACCGTCTTCAACGATTATGTTCAGCCGAACCTGGAGGTGGATCAGAAGCGGTTGGATGCGAACTACTTCCAGACCCTTCCCTATCTTGAGCAGTTCAACCGCGACCGCGGCACGCACCTTGTGCCGGTGATCGGCGTCCATATCGAGCCGCTCGGCGCCTACTCGCGCCGCTTCAAATCCATCGCAGCACTACCCGAAGGCGCTGTCGTCGCCATTCCTGACGAGGCGTCCAACGAGGGACGGGCGCTGCTGCTGCTGCAAAAGGCGGGACTCATCGGCCTGAAGGACCCGCACAATCCGCTCTCGACCCTCAAGGATGTCGCAGCCAACCCTCGCGGCCTGAAGTTCAAGGAGCTGGAAGGCGCGACCTTGCCGAGGATTCTCGACCAGGTTGACCTGGCGCTGATCAACACCAACTACGCCCTGGACGCCAAGCTCGACCCGACAAGAGACGCTCTGGTGATCGAAGACAGCAAGTCGCCCTACGTCAATTATCTGGTGGCGCGTCCAGACAACCAAGCCGCACCGAGCGTTCGCGCCCTTGCGGCGGCCCTGACCACCCCCGCCGTAAAGGCCTTCATCGCCCAGCGCTATCATGGCGCGGTCGTGGCTGCTTTTTGAGAGACCGGCCCATGACCGACCTCGCCGTCTATTTTGAGCACCCTTTGTGGTTCAAACCCCTGTTCGCCGCGCTTGAGCGACGGGGCGTCGCCTATGAGGCGACCCCCATACAGGACCATATTTTCGATCCTGCCGAGCCTTCGATCCCGGCGCCCGTCGTCTTCAATCGGCTCGCCATGTCCTCATTTCTACGGCAGGCGGAACACGCAACCTTCTATAGTCAGGCGCTCCTCGCGCACTGGGCCAGCGCCGGCGCGCGCGTGATCAACGGCGCCGATGCGCTCGCGGTGGACTCCAGCAAGGCGCGCCAACTCAGCCTTTTTCACCGTCTCGGGCTCGACACGCCCGCGACGCGGGTGGTGCATCGGCGCGAGGATGTCGTGCGCGCCGCGGCCGGCCTGCGTTTCCCGGTGATGGTGAAGGTCAATATCGGCGGCTCCGGCGCGGGCATGATCCGTTATGAAAGCTTGGAGGAACTGACCGCAGCCGCCCATGAAGGAACCACGCCGGTCGGGGTGGATGGGGTGGCTCTGGTCCAGGAATATATTCCGGCCCGCGATGGCCGCGTCATTCGGTGTGAAACCCTTGGCGGGCGGTTCCTCTACGCCATCGCCCTCAACGGCGCCGGCTCGACGTTTGATCTGTGTCCGGCCGACGTCTGCATGGTCGACAAGCCCACCATCACCATCGAGCCGTTCACGCCCCCGCCGAACATCGTGCGGGCCGTCGAGGCGGTCGCCGTCGCGGCCAACCTAGACGTGGGCGGCGTCGAGTATCTGGTCGATGATCGGGACGGACGCGCGCGCTTCTACGACATCAACGCCCTGTCCAACTTCGTCGCCGATCCGGTGACGGTTCTGGGCTACGATCCACATGACAACCTCGTGGACTTCCTCGTCGAGGCGATCACGGCGAAACGGAGAGTGAGCGCGTGAGGTACGGCTTTTGGGCGCCGGTGTTCGGCGGGTGGCTGCGCAACGTCGCCGACGAGGGGATGGATGCGAGCTGGGCCTATATGCAACGGCTTTGCGTCCGGGCCGAGGAGATCGGCTTTGACCTGACCCTGATCGCCGAGCTTAACCTCAATGACATCAAGGGCGAAGATCAGCCCGCCCTGGACGCCTGGTCGACGGCCGCGGCGCTCGCGGCGGTGACCCGGTCCTTGGAACTCATGGTGGCGGTGCGTCCGAACTTCCACCATCCAGCGCTCTTCGCCAAACAGGCGGCCAATATCGACCAGATCTCGGGCGGGCGGCTGGCGTTGAATGTGGTGTCCTCCTGGTGGGCCCAGGAAGCACAGAGCTATGGCCTGCCGTTCGACCAGCACGACGATCGCTATGGGCGCACGTCCGAGTGGCTTGAGGTCGTGGACGGCCTATGGACCCGCTCTCCTTTCAATCACCAAGGCGCCCGATACAGCCTGGAAAACGCCTATTGCGAACCCAAGCCGGTGAAGAAGCCGGTGATCTACGCGGGCGGGGAATCCGAGAGCGCCAAGACCATGATCGCCCGGCAGTGCGACGCCTATGTCATGCATGGCGACGAACCTGCTGTGATCGCGGCCAAGATCGACGATATGCGCCGTCGTCGTGAAGCGGCCGGCGGGCCACCGATGATTTTCGGCATGGCGGCCTACGCCATCGTCCGCGAGACGGAGGCGGAAGCCCGCGCCGAGGTCGAGCGGATCACGACGCTGGACCCCTCGCAGCCGGGGTTCGCGAATTTCGACCAGTGGCTGTCAGGCACCGAGCTCGAGCGCGAGATGAAGCTGCAGGAATACTCGGTCTCAAACCGGGGCTTGCGTCCCAATCTTGTCGGGACGCCCGATCAGGTTCGTGGCCGCATCGCCGAATTCCAGGCTGCTGGGCTTGATCTGCTTCTGCTGCAGATGAGCCCGCAGCTCGAGGAAATGGAACGTTTCGCCGAGGCGGTCATCGCGCCGGCTCGCCTTGGGCAGCCTGAACCGGAGCGAGCGCCGGCGGCGTGAAGCTAGGGCGCCGCCGCCTCAGTCGGCGACCTTGTGTGGGTCGACCTCGTGAATCGGCAGGTCCCAGTGGTTTAGCGTCAATTCCCAGCGACGCTGCTCGTCGTGCGCCAGGGTCGCCCGGTCCGAGAACAGCTGCCGCTCCACCTCGCCCTCATGGGTCGACGCCTCATAGTTCGGGTAGGAGATGATGATGCGATAGTCCCAGCGGGAGTCCTCGCTGGTGTGCAGGCCGGGCCGCTGGACGATATAGCGGGTCACGAAACCGAGCTGCTGTTCGCGGTCCAGGATGGCGATCTGGTATTTCTGGAAGATCTTCCACCATTCATCCTGGTAGCCGTATTTCACGCGGTAGACCCATTCGACTTGATAGGGCTTGGCGTCCGGCGCGGCGCTTTGAGCCCGCGCGACGCCGATGCCGCCCGCAAGAATTGCCAAGGCGAGGAGCACCGAGACGCCGAGCGAGGACGCGCGGCTATTTATAGGAAGGGTTCGGGGCAAGGTCGTCTCCTGTTGTCTCGGAACTGACGCTACAGGGCAAGGCCAAGCTGGAATAACGAGGCCTCTAAATATAATATATTCAATTAGTTGATGTCTTCGTGGCTCGTCCGCGCCGCTTCAGCCTATCCGTGTTTCACCGGCGCGCTGGATGATCGAGGCGAGCAGGTCGCGGCCTTCTGGCCAGGGACCATACCCGGCGTCGGCATTGATATGCCCAGCCAACCCCGAATCGTGAATGTCCGCTCCCCAGGCCTCGGCCAGATGCGCGGCGCGGCCGAACTCAACATAGGGATCATTCCTGCTCGCGACGACGAGGCTGGGAAACGGCAGGCGAAGCAGGGGCGCGGGAGAGAAGGTCGGCGCAAGACCTATCGCGCGATCGGCGTGGTCGACGTCGGCGGGGGCGACAAGCAAGGCGCCCGCGACGCCTCGGCCACCGGTGACCTGGGCTAGGTGAGCCACCAACACGCAACCGAGACTGTGGGCGACGAGGATGGCGCCCGGCGCGGCGCGCACGGACTCGGCGAGGCTGGCCGTCCATTCAGCGAGGGTCGGTCGTGACCAGTCAGCCTGATTGACCCGCTCGGCGGTCGGCAGATCGGCCTCCCAGTGGCTTTGCCAGTGAGCCGGACCCGATCCGTCTATGCCCGGGATGATGAGAATCGGCAGCGAGGGCCTCCCCCCATCTGTCGACTTTTCCGACAGCCGCCCGACCCAGGTGTGATGGGCGCCGAAAACCGGTCGACTGGCGGTCATCATGTTTGAGGCCTCCCGGCTTAGATGTGGGCACCGAGCGCATAGCGCCTCGCTCAGAGCCGGCTCGCGAGCCGGAGTCGAAGCGAGGCGCGCCGCCCGTTAGAAGGTGTAGGTCACGCGGCCATAGTAGTAGCCGCCGTCGATACCCCAGGGTGAAAATCCGAGGGGCGAGTTCAGGACATTGCCGCCGTCCTCGGGCCGCACGTTGCCGCCGCTGCCGCTGGTATTGAGAACGTTAGGCGTGGTCGGCGGCTTGGTGTCGAACAAGTTGTTGGCCCCGACATCCAGCTTCAACGACCGGGTCACCTTATAGCCGACGTCCAGATCAGTGATCCCCGTCGTACCGATGGTCTCGGTATAGCCACCCACGCCTGTGCCGCTGAGGCTGACCACCTCCGAGGTCGGGCCATAGATGGTCTCGCGTAGGTTCACGCTCCATTTCTCGTGCGTATAGAAGGCGTTCAGGATCACCTTTTCCTTGGGCGTCGCGGTGGTTAGGGCGCTGATCGCGGTTGGGCTGAGGATGGTGGTTTGGCCGAAGGCCGGGCTGGTGACGATGGCGGGCAGGGCGGCCAGGCCGGTGATGGTGGTCTGGTTGTAATTGAACCCGACCGTCCATGCGACGTTGCCTAGGTCTCCGAAGTCTGAGGCGTAGTCGGCGGTGACTTCCACACCCTGTGTGCGCGTGTTGGCGCCGTTGGTGAAGATGCTGATGCCGGTGTAGGCAAGGCCGGAGTCCAGCTTATTGCCGTGCGCCGCGATGGCCGCAAGCACGCCCGGTGAAACGGTGGTTGGCCCATAGGAGCCCAGCAGGAAGCCGCTGCCGACGATGCGGTTCTTGATGTCGATCTCGTAGGCGTCCGCGGTAATCTGTAGCTTATCTAGCGGATGGGCGACGAAGCCGATGCTAAAGTTGTTGGATTGCTCCGGCTTGAGGCGAGAGAAGCCCGCGTCCTGGGCCGCCGGTGAATCCGCCGGCAGCTGCACCACCGCCGAGGACGGGGACACGTTGGTCGCCGAATAGTATTCCTCGGCCAGCGTCGGCGCGCGGAACCCGTTGCTGATGGTGCCGCGTATAGCGAAGACTGGACTGAAGTCGTATCGCACCGTCAGCTTTCCGACCGTGGCGTCGCCAAAGTCAGAGTAGTGCTCATACCGCCCCGCCAAATCCACGTGGAGGTTGCGGATCGGGTCGGTCGCTAGGTCCACATAGCCGGCATAGTTGGAACGGCTATGCGTTCCGGCGTCCGTCGCCTCAAAACCCGGAAATGACTGGGCGCCGGCGCCGAAGGTGGACGCCGCGTCGCCCGCATCGATGGTGAAGCTGTCACGCCGCACTTCGCCGCCGAAGGCGACGTTCAGTGGAGCGGCCAAGCCCACCTGGAAGGCGCGATCGATATCCAGGTCGCCAGTCCACTCCGAATTGATGAAGGCGCCATCATAGAAGCTGGTTTGCGCGGATACCGGCGTCGCCGACGTCGATTGCAGAGCCGAGAACAACTGGGCGTTGGCCGAGTTGATCGTCGAGATGTCGTCTCGGTCCTGGCCGTAGGTGGTCGAGAGATCCCAGTTCCAGCCCGACGTCAGACCCTTGACGCCGCCGGTCACCGAGAAATCGTCTTCGGAGAGGGCTTCTTCAGGATTGAAGCCGTTTAGGAAGGGATAGATGGTCGTCCCGCCAGTTTCTACGCCGCTCACCTTGCTGGGCGGACGGTAGTTCTCATAGGAGTCGGCTTCGCGGTGGCCATAGCTGCCGAAGCTGTAAAGCTGGACATTCGGGGCCAGATCGTAGCCGGCGCTATAAAACAGGTTGTAGATATTGTATCGGGCGTCGCCGACGATCTTGTTGACGTCCGGCGCCCCGGTCGCGCCCGGGACGCCGGCCGCGTCTTCCGCCGCCAAGCCGGGTGCCTGGGTCCCGTTTGCGTTGTAGTAGCGGTAGTCGGCGCCGCCACGTTGGCTGAAGTCATGGTAATGCTGTTCGGCGGTGACATCGACGAAGCCCTTGCCATTCAGGTCGAAGCCCTTGTTAACCGACCAGGCCCCCGTATCGCCGTCGCCCTGGTAGTATTGACCTCCCGTCCCCGTGATGGCGCCGCCATGGTCGGCATCCTTCAGGATGATGTTCACCACCCCAGCGATGGCGTCGGTGCCGTATTGGGCCGCCGCACCGTCCTGCAGCACCTCGATATGGTCGATGGCCCCGACAGGAATGAAGCTCAGGTCGGTGGTCGCCGCGCCCTGGTAGGGGCTGCCGCCGTCGACGGCCAGGTTGCCCGTTCCGTGTCGCCGCTTGCCGTCCACCAGGACCAGGGTGTCGTTGGGGTTTAGGCCTCTGAGCGCGGCCGACAGGGTCAGGTTGGCGGTGTCGCCGCCAAACGCCTGGGCGTTGAACGAGGGAAGATTCTGGGCGAGGGCCTGGATCAGGTCAGGTTGACCAACCTGCTTAAGCGCCGCGCCGCCGACGATCTGCACGGGCGCGGCGCTGTCGGCCGCCTTCACCCCTACCTGACGGGTGCCCGTCACGATCACTTCGTCGACCGTGTTAGCGGTTGGCGCATCGGCGGCATGAGCCGCGTTCGCCAGCAACGCCGCACTGAGCGCGAGCGTCGATATCCCCAAATATTTATACATGCAGTCCCCGTTTCTCGTTGTGTTGACGGCTGGGAGCCGCCCGAACGCGTCGCGCCCAGGCGCGGCGAGCGCGCGGAGGCGGAGAGACGTCGATCCCGTCCCAACCCATTGGCGATCAAAGCTCTTTGGATAATATTCCTAGTGAATCGATCGGATTTAGGGGTGATGCAGAAGAGCGGCCTTTGGCATGCAGAAAATCTGAGCTAGCCGGTCAATTAATCTCGGTTGGCCATCAAAATTTTGTTGCGGGTGCTTTTAGGTCGTTGAAATATAATAGTAAAATTGCAATAGAAACCGCTTGGTGAACCCGTCAGATCAATGAGTGATCGAGATATTGTTATTTCTTAGGGGGCGGATTTACATTCGAAATGTATTTGCGAATGTAATAATTACATCATCGCCGATGCAATTTAATTGCTCTGATTTTCTGTGCTGCTTTAGGGTCTGCCGGACGGCTAAGCCAAGGCGGCTAAATCTAGGGCGCCGAAGCTAGAAAAACCCGATCATTCGGCCGGCGACCGCAACGGCGAACCATAGCAGCAAGGCCGTTGCGACGGCGAAGTTCGTGAGGATTGGCCGGACGGCGCCGGGTCTTATCCCGCGCTCGACGATGGCTGACGCGATCACGGCAAAGGCCAGCAGAACCATTTTGGCGCGGAAGGCGGTGTGGAAATAGTACTTCATCGGGTTGGAGCCGATCATGAGCAGTCCTGATAGGACGAGCCCCGCCAGCGCCCATAGACCGGTGCGTCTCAGGCTTAGCCAGGCGCCGGTTCGGTCGGGAAACTGAAACGCCGTTCCGGTCAGACCCAGGCCGCCGATCAGCAAAACGCCGCCAAACAGGGCGAGCATCATCAGATGCGCCATCTCGATGATCGCGAAGGCCCAACTCGATCCTCGTATCGCGTGGCTGAGCGGGCTTGCGGCATAGGCCTGGAACAGGGTGTGGAGCATCGTTCAGTGGGGGTGAAAATAAGCGATGGCCCGGCCCGCGACGATCACGCAGGCCCACAGCGCCAGCGATGCCGCCGCACCGAGGCGCGCGGCGAGCGGGGCCCGTGAGGCTGCGCCGAGGCCGGCGAGGCGAGGGCGCGAATGCCATTGAAAGATGGCCATGTTTACACCGGCCAGGATCAGCAAAGCCACCTTCGTCAGGAAGGCTGGATTGTGTTTGAGATCAGCGGCCTCGGCGATGAACAGCAACGCACCGCTCGCCGCCATGACGGCGAAGCCGAGCCAAGTCAGCGGCGTGATCTGTCGCTCGACGCGAACCGCGGGTGTGTGCCTCAGCACCACGCCCAAGACCCTCAGATCAACCACGGCGATGGTGCCGGCCATCAGCGCGAGCGACAGCACATGCACGCTCTCGATCACCGGAAACACCACTTCCGACTCCCGGATGGTGGTGGCGAAGGGCGTGTCATAGATCGCCTGCCACAGATCGATCACGGGGCTGGTCTGGCCGGCCTATTTATTGACCGCCTCGCCATCGCCCGGGCCACCATCGCCGGGCGTGCCGCCATAGATGCTGCGCCCGTCGGGCAGCTTCACGCGGCGCGCATCGATGGTGCGGGAGCCGTCCTTGGCCAGGAAGCCGTCGACCACCAGCACATCGCCGATCTTGATGTCCTGCTTCTTCCAACCGCGTCGCGACAGAGAACCAGGACCGCCGCCTTCGCAGGCCCAGCTGCTGATGTGGCCCTTGGTGTCGATCACGTCGAGATAGAAGTAGGAGTGAGGATTGGTCCATTGGACCTTGGTGATGTGCCCCGTGATCCGGATCGGTTTGTCGCCGTCGAATTCCGCGGCGAACGAGTGATGCGCCCACGAGGGTTGGGCTGTCGCCGCAAGCGCGAAACCTAACGCCAAGGCGGCGAGAACAGGAAGGCGGGACCGAGATGACAAGGGTATCCTCCGACCAGGGCGGCCGCTTCGCCCGCCAGATGAAGCCGCAGAACTAGCGACCTCAGCCATGGCCGTCCCATTGGTTGTTCTGAAGTGACAGTTGACGAACGCTGTAACGACCTGCGCTGGGGTCGCGGCTCTCATTCAGAGCGCTGATATGAAGGTTGAAATATTCTCCGACGACGTCATCTCCACCCGCCATTAGCTTCCGCTTCCGATTTGAGGACGCGGCGGCGTCCAAGGCTAGCTGGGGGAAGCAGACTTGAGGCGCTACCGCGTTATTCCGATGATCGTCGCCTCATTCCTTGGGGGAGCCGCCGCCGCCGCGGGCGCCGCGCCCGCCGTGACGCCGCCCGTTGACGCGGATTCGCTGTTCGGTCAGGAGCCGCTGGGGCCGTCCGCGCCGACGCCACGCCTGGCGAACGGACATCCTGACTTCACCGGATTCTGGAAGGGGATTCATGAAGCGGGCAAGCCGATCGGCAACATTGGGCGCGACGAGCCGGGCTTCAAGTTGCCATTCACCCCGGCGGGAGAGGCCGCGCACCAGTACAATCTGACCCAGACCATCGACCCCGAAGCCCTGTGCGTCCTCGGCGGCATTCCCCGCCACGACGCCAGCGCCCTGCCGTTCGAAGTCTTGGAAACGCCAAACCGATTGGCCTTCCTCTACCTCTACACCACCTATCGCCTGGTGCCCGTGGACGGCCGTCCTCACGACGAGGATCCCGATCCCAAATACTTTGGCGACGAGACGGGGCGCTGGGATGGCGACACCCTGATCATCGACAGCGTCGGGTTCAAGGACAGCAAGGACGGCAAGTTCTGGATCGATGAGAATGGCGACCCGCAAAGCGACCAGACCCATGTCATCGAGCGATGGACCCGGCCAGACGCTGACCATCTGCGGCTGGTGATGACCATCGATGATCCGAAGTACTACACCCGGTCCTTCACCTTTGCTCGAACCTGGGTTTTGGCGCGAACAGGGGGATTGGGCGAGTACGCCTGCTCGGAAAACAATGTGGATGCCGCCCACCTCGGCCCCGGACCCGGCGCGATCGGCGCAGACGGAAATCGCGGTTACGCCACGCCGAAGCTTCCCAAGGATCCGCCGGGGCCGGACGCCTACTTTCACTAGGCGTGCGCCGCCACAGTTTTGCTAGGCGGCGGGTTAGGTTTTCACAATATCATATAAATTCTACCTGGATTATGGGAATTGCTCTGGTTACGAGACAAGCGTGGCAAACTCCTTGGTTCATGATCCATTAGGTGGCGCGGGAAGCGCTCGGAGGTCGGCATTGTGGCGCCGGCTCAAAGCGGCTTGGCTTGCCGGCTTGGCCGTGTCCGCCGTCGTGGGCGCGGCTCACGCCCAGACGCCCGAGCGGCCGGTGCTGAACCCCGCGCCCACGGCCGCCGACTGGACCGCGCTGGCGCGGTTGCCGGATTGGAGCGGGGTGTGGATTCCCGAGAGCTGGCAATTGACCACGGCCCGGCATCCGCCGACCTGGAAGCCGGAAATCGCCAAACAGGTTGATGATTTCAAAGCCCTGGAGAAGGCGGGGCATCCCAAGGGACTCTACGTTGACTGCTTGCCGGAGGGGATGCCGAGCTTCATCATCATGACGCTGGGATCGACAGAATTCCTATTCACGCCCGGACGCGTGACCATCCTCAACGAGTTCGACGGCAATCGGCAACGGCGGATCTACACCGACGGGCGCAACCATCCGGACGACCCCGACCTGACGTTCAACGGCCATTCCATCGGCCATTGGGAGGGCGACACCCTGGTGGTCGACACCGTGGCGATCCTGCCGGAAACCTATCTGCCGATCGACCAGGCCGTCGGCATCCCCAACGACGGCGACACTCATATCGTCGAGCGCATCCACATCGTCGGCCCGGATCATCTGGTCGACGACATGACCGTTGAGGCGCCTCACGTGCTGGCCGCGCCCTGGAAGGTGACGCGCAACTTCACTCGCACACGCGAGCGGCGCAGCGACATTGTCGAGGCGTCCTGCCGGCAGGGTGACTTCGTCGAGGGCAAGGACCCTCAGGGCCACGCCGCCTTCCTGCCGATCGAACACACCGCGGAAGGCGCGCCGCTGGCCCTGCCTCAGACCGGGACCAAGCCATGACACGCCACCTGGCGGCGCCTATTGCCGGCGCCCTTCTGATCGCCGCGAGCAGCTTTGCGCTTCCCGCGAACGCTCATCACTCCTTCGCCATGTATGATCCGGACAAGCTCCAGACGGTCACCGGCACGGTCCAAGACTTCGAATGGACCAACCCGCATGCCGTGATCTGGATCGTAGCGAGCGGGCCCGACGGCCAGGCGGTCGACCGCTGGTCGGTCGAGCTGCCAACCAGCCCCGGAAATCTCACCCGGATGGGGTGGACCAAGCATTCGCTGAAGGCGGGTGACCGGGTGGCGATCGCCCTGAACCCGCTGCGGGATGGCCGCCACGGCGGTTCGCTGAAGAAGGTGACGTTGCTGGACACCGGGCAGGTGTTGACCGCGAGCGGGACGGCGCCTGTCGCCTCGACCGGCAAATAGCCGCCGCGACGAACGGACTCGGTCTTGGCCAAGGAAGATGTGATGAGCCGCCTGTTCAAGTCCCTCATTCTGGCCGCGACGGCCGTTGCGGTCCTATCTCACGGAGCGGCCCTGGCGGCAGCGCCCGAGAAGGACGCCGGACCACCGACGGCCCAGGCCTGGGCCGACCTGGCCAGGTTGCCCGACTGGAGCGGGGTTTGGAATCCCGACTTCAGGGATGAGGTTGCCCAGGAACATACCAACATTCCGCCCTGGACTCCGGCGGTCGCCGCTCAGGTCGCGCAAATGCACGTCGAAGAGAAGGCGGGCCATCCGCGCGGGCCCTTTCTCAACTGCCTGCCCGAAGGCATGCCGAGTTGGATGCTGATCAGCCATAACGCCTTGGAGATCCTGTTCACGCCGGGACGCGTGACGCTCTTGGGCGAGTCCGACGGCAGCCGGCTGCGGCGCATCTACACCGATGGGCGTGCCCACTCTGCCGATCCCGACCCGAGTTTCCACGGTGAGTCGATCGGGCATTGGGAGGGCGACACCCTGGTCGTCGACACTATCGGCGTGCTGCCTCAAGCCTATCTGGCGATCAGTGAGTCCGTGGCGATCCCGAACAATGGCGACCTGCATGTCACCGAACGCCTGCACTTGGTTGGGCCCGACACCCTGCACGATGACCTGGAGATCACCGCGCCCCATGTCCTGACCGCGCCCTGGAAGACGACGCGCACCTTTTCCCGAGAACGCGGCCGCAAGTTCGAAATTGTCGAAGGGGAATGCCGGCAGGGCGATTTCACCGAGCAAACCGACAAGGATGGAAATGCTGTCTACGTCATGCAATCGCAGGACGAAGGCAATGTGGTGCCGACCGGCAAATAGGCGCCATTCGACCCCTGATCGCCCTTGTTCTTCGACCTATGACCCTTTGGGACCTCGTCATGAAACACACCCTTCGCCTTGGCGTATGCGACTTGGTCTTCGGCCTTGCCTTGCTGGCCGGGCCAGCCGCGGCCCACCACTCGTTCGCCATGTTTGACCAGACCCGGACGGTGACCTTTCGAGGGACGATCAAGGACTTCCAGTGGTCCAATCCGCATGCGGTGGTGTGGGTCGTGCCCGAGCCGCAGGCCGGCGCCGCCGCGCTCCCCTGGACCATCGAGTTGACCAGTCCCGGCAACCTGACCCGGATGGGCTGGACGCGCCACGCGCTGAAATCGGGCGATCGCGTTGACGTCGAAATCAATCCTCTGCGCGACGGCCAACATGGCGGATCGCTCAGGAAGATCACGGTGCTGGACACCGGCCAGGTGCTGACCTCAAGTCTGCAGCCCACGCCCGCCGCCAAGCCCGCGTCCTAGGCTGGCCGCATTGGTCTGGCTAATTGGTCGTGAAGCCGATCCAGCGGCCGAAGGCGACGACCCCGACCCAGAGCGCGAGTGATACGAAGCCGGACGCGCGGGCGGCCAGGGGCGTCGCCACGCGATCGGCCGGTCCGTCGAGGCGCGGGTGCACGAACAGGTGGAAAACGCCCATGTTTAATCCCGCCAGCAGCAACAGCACCATCTTGCCGAGGAAAAAGAAGCTCGCTGTGTAAGTCAGCGGCTTGCCGATGAAGAGCAACGCGCCGGCCAAGGCGGCGATCGCGAACGCCGACCATGTGATCGGCAGCAGCTCACGGATCAGCTCATCGGCGTTTCGGCTGCGCGAGGCCAACCCCAGCAGCCGCAGGTCAACGATGCTGATCGAACCGACCACGACGACAAACGCCGCCACGTGGATCGACTCTATCGTGGGAAACACCCAGTCGGACTCACGGATCGTCACCGAGAGCGGGGTGTCCTGAAGCCAGTTGATTAGGTCGGCCAGAGTCATGGCGCCTCTTTCGTCCGTCTTAACAGTGGGGGATTCAGGATGGCGACCCGGGCCAGCCCTGGGCGTAGCCGATCCAGCGGCCGGCCACGATAACCGCCAGCCAGATCAGCAGCAGCCCGACCGCCAGCACGCGATAGAGCGGAGGGACGGGCGCTTGCGGGTCTTCCCAGACGGCTTGAACCTTCAGGGCGGCAAGCAGGCCGGAGGTCAGGACAATGGCCAAGGCGATCAAGGCCATCTTCCACCAGAATACATATCGGAAGATGGCGCGGGTGGGTTCGCCGGCGATCATCAACAGGCCGGTGAGCGCCAGGATCACAATGGCGACGATCGACGGGCGCGCAAACCGGATTGTCAGGGCGCCGACCGATTGACCACGTTCCACCAAACCCAGCAGGCGCAGGCTCAAAACGACCGCCGAGGCGACGACGACGGTGATGGCGAGGATGTGGACGGTCTGCACCGTGGGCACTACCCATGCCTGACTGGCGACGTAGTTGCTGAGTGAGGTGCGGCCGAGCCAAGCGGCGAAGGATTCAAGCATGGCGAAAGCTAATGTCTCAAACTCGGTTGCGTCGGAACGGGCGCCGACGCCCTGGTCCAGCATGGCGTCGCGAGGGGACACGACGCCATGCCGGGTTGGCAAGATAATCTAGACCAATTCAGTAGAATTTAAGTCCGAATTTTCCTACCGACCTGTGCAGGATTTCGACGGGTCCGTCCCACGGGCGAACCCGACGACCTCTAATGCTTGTAGGAAATCTTGAAGAAGATCGTCCGCGGCGGCCCGACGGGACCTTCCCAAAGGTTCGGCGTGCCGCCCCAGGTTATGCTCTGATAGGCGATGCGGTTGCCCAGGTTGCGTCCGGTGAGGGTGAACTTCCACGGACTGTTGGCCGGCGCATAGCTGATGAAGGCGTCCGCATAGCCTTGGTCCGGAACCTGGCCCTGGCGATAGTTGAAGATGTCCGAGAAGTAAGACGACTCGTAGGTGATATCGGCGCCGATGTGCGCCTCGCCCGGAAGATCGAGCGGGAGCCTGTAGTCGATCGCGGCGTAAAGTTGCCATTTCGGCGAAAGCGGCAGCTGGTTGCCGGTGGCGCCCAGCAGCACCGTCTTGCCCCCCACCACGGTGGCGGCCGCGTTCGCGAAGGAGTCGAACCGGGTCTCGAGATAGCTGGCGGTTGCGGTCAACTTCAGGTCGGGAATCGGCTGGGCGTCGGACTCCAGCTCAAAGCCCTGGGTATGGGCTCGATTGGCGTTCGCCCGCACCGATACGTAGGCGTCGGTCACCGGGCTGATGACCGCCGCGGTTTCCTGCAGTCCGGTGTAGGCGTTGTAGAACACGGTTCCATCGACGCGCAGCCGGTGCTGAAGCCAGTCGGTCTTGAGCCCGATTTCGTAGGTGGTGACGTTTTCCTGGTCGTAGGGCAGGGCGGTCGCCAGCGAGCTCGCGCGATTGTTGAAGCCGCCGGCGTCGAAGCCCTCCGACAGGCTGGCGTAACCGAACGCCCCCGGCGTGAACTGATAGGACAGCACATATTTCGGGGTCAGCGAGTACCAGGTCTTTTGGTCCAGGTAGGTGAAGTTGTTGGCGGCGGCGTAACCGCCGGGCGTTGAGGTCGGCGCCCCCGCCGTGGGCGTGATCGGCGCCCCGGACAGGTAATCGTAGACGCCGTCAAAATCGAAATGCCGCCGCTCGATCGTATAGCGCAGGCCCAGCGTGCCGGTCAGCTGATCGGTGAAGTGATAGTCGCCCTGGGCATAGGCCGCATAGTTGAAGGTCTTGGTGTCGGCGATCTGGTCCTCGGGATAGGCGGGCGTCGCCGTGGCCGCCGTCGGGGAGACCACATAGCCGATCCGGTTGGAGGAGAAGTCCTCGTAGAGGAAGTAGAGGCCGCTGGTGAAATCGAACCGATCATACTTGCCCTGCAGCTGGAATTCCTGCGTCGCCTCCTGGTCCCGGTAGACGAGATAATTGTCGGAGATCGAGACCGGAATCGGATCGGCGTTGCTGTAAGCGACGAGCGGCTGGCCGTCGTTGTTGTAGTTGACGGGGTCCTGGGAAAACCCGCGGAAGGCGCTGATGGAATTGAAGGTCAGCTGGGGCGTGAATTCGTAGGTGATCTTTCCCGAAACGCCGGCGATCCAGGAGTTGTTCTTGGGCTGCTGCGAGGCGTAGCTGACATTGTTTTGGAAGGCTCCGTAGACCGGGCTTTGCAGCGTCCCGCCGATGATCGGGCGTTCCGGCACGTAGTAGGCGGCCGCGGAGCTATCCAAAGTCCCATCGACGGACAACAACACCGTCAGCTTTGACGATGGGGTCGCCAGCAGCTTGGCCCGGATGCCCGAGGTGTCCTGGTTGTTCACATGCTGATGGATCGTTGGATCCCAGGTGTAACCGTCGTGTTGCTCATGGCCGATGGCGACGTTGCCATCGAGCAGACCCGGGATGATTGGCCCGGACACATAGCCGTGGATGTTGAAGGCGTTGTAGTTGCCGTAGCCAACGTCGGCGCTGGTCTGGAGTGTGTCGGTCGGGTTCTTGGTGATATAGCGGATGGCGCCAGCGTCGGCGTTTTCGCCGAACAGAGTGCCTTGTGGCCCGCGCAACACCTCGACGCGCTCGACGTCCGACAGATCGCTCAGGCCAT
>Ga0302314_10007399_pt1 | contig 19746 bp, 18 predicted proteins | sample III_Palsa_N2_3_FD_200533 | JGI IMG/M metagenome (GOLD analysis project Ga0302314, IMG submission 200533) | Peat permafrost microbial communities from Stordalen Mire near Abisko, Sweden - III_Palsa_N2_3 | ecosystem: Environmental > Terrestrial > Soil > Palsa > Peat permafrost | place: Sweden...
AGGAAGGCCGGTCCTTCGAGCACGGTGAATCGTCGAACGACGATGGCTCGGCGCCCCCCAAGTTGCTCGAGGCGCTCAAGCGCTTTCGAACGCGCGAACTCGGCGAGGCGGAGGTCGTCGACGAGGTGCGGGTTTCCCGGCTGCTGATCCCGCTTGTCGCCCACGCGGGTGATGTGGGCACCGCGCCGAGCGGGCACCTGGTCGACAAGACGCAGGAGCTGTCGATCATCACAGTCGCAGGTCCGGACGGCCGGTCTGTGCTCCCGGCCTTCACGTCTGTCGAATCGATGGCGCGCTGGAACCCGACGGCTCGCCCCATCCCCGCCGACGGCATCCGAGTCGCTCTCGCCGCAGCCAGCGAGGGGACGGACCTGGTCGTGCTGGATGCGACGAGCGACACCGAGTTCGCGATCCGCCGGCCGGCGCTGTGGGCGATCGCCCAGGGTGCGCCCTGGCAGCCGAGCTACCTCGACGAGCAGGTGCTTGCCGAATTCATGGCCGCGGCCGACGGTGAAGACGCGATTGTCGCGATCCAGCTGGCGCCGGGGGATGCGGATGCCCGGCTCGCCGGACCCGAACTGCTGGTGCAGCTCTCGCTGGTCGAGGGCCTCAACGAGATCGACCTCGCCGAACTTCTCGGGCGCGAGCAGGAGCAGTGGTCGGCCAGCGAGATCATTGCCCAGCGCGTCGACTCCATGACAGTGAAGCTGGCTCGTGCCTGAGGCGGCGGTCGCCGTCGCGCCCCGCCTCATCCTGGTCGATCTCGATGGCACACTGGTCGGCAAGAACCACGAGGTGTCGCCGCGCAATGCGTCGGCGCTCGAGCGGGCGACGGCAGCCGGCGCACGAGTCGTCATCGCCACTGGTCGCCCCGTTCGGCTGCTGGCGCCAGTGCGTGCCGCACTAGGGCACTCGATCGCCCTCTGCTATAACGGCGCCATCGTGCTCGATCTCGCCTCCGACGAGGTGCTCGAGGCGCACCTGCTCGACGGGCGGGTATTCCAGCGTGCTGTCGAGACGGTGCGTGCGTCGGGACTGCAGTTCATCGTCGCCGTCGAGGGCCTGCCCGAGGTCGGCATCCGGGGTGAGCACGGATTCCGTGAGGGGTACGACATGCCGCGTGGCACTCTCGAAGAGATCTGCGACAGCGGGGTCGTCAAGGGCCTCATCCGCGCAAAGGGCGACCAGTTCGGGCCGGTTTGGGATGCATTCTCCACCGGTTTCCCCGACGAACTCGAGGTCACTCGCTCGGGCATCGAGGGCCTGATCGAGATCTCGCGTCTCGGAGTCTCGAAGGGCGGGGTGATCGACGAGCTCGCGCGGGGCTGGGGGATCGATGCATCCGAGGCGATCGCGTTCGGCGACATGCCCAACGACCTGGAGATGTTCCGCTGGGCGGGCCGCTCGGTGGCCATGGGCAACGCCGAGCCGGAGGTCAAGCTCGCCGCGACCGAGGTCGGTGCGCACCACGACGAGGATGCCGTCGCCCAGGTTCTCGAGCGCTGGTTCTAGCCTCGAGTTGCACGTTTTCGCGACCGCATTGCGCCCGTGGTAGCGAAAACACGCAACTCGGGGCTAGTTGACAGGGCCGGTGTACTTCTCGCCGGGACCTTGGCCCGGCGCATCCGGAAACGCGGATGCTTCGCGGAACGCCAGTTGCAGGGACCGCAGGCCGTCCCGCAGCGGCCTCGCGTGGTGGTCGCCGATCTCGGGGGCAGCCGCGGTGACGAGCCCGGCGAGCGCTGTGATCAGCTTGCGGGCCTCATCGAGGTCGAGCTGGTGCTCGGGGTCATCCGCGAGCCCGAGTTTGACAGCCGCCGCGCTGAGCAGGTGCACCGCCACGGTATTGATGACCTCGATCGCGGGCACATCCGCGATGTCGCGGGCCTCATCGATGCTGTCGAAAGTATCTGGCTCGCTCATTCAGTGCACACTCTGCTATTCTTGTCGAGGCTCCGGGCGTTTTGCGTCCGGTACGAAAGTGGAGATTCTCCCACCCGTTCACCGCATCTCAAGGTTACCGGGTAGTTGTGCCCCGACTGTGCCTGTTGGTTTTCGATGCGAAAAGCGTGCATCGAAAACGTCGGGCGTGGTTAGAAATACAGGGCACGAACCGTTTTTTCGGTTGTGAATTCCTTCTTGCGTTGCCGCACGGCATCCGTCGTGCGCGCACAGCCGCCAGGAACATCTAGAAGGAGACACGCATCAGCGATCCGCGTACCAATGACCGAATCCGAGTTCCGGAGGTCCGTCTTGTTGGCCCTAACGGCGAACAGGTCGGTGTCGTCCGTATCGAAGACGCTCTTCGTTTGGCCGGGGAGGCCGACCTGGATTTGGTTGAGGTTGCTCCCAACTCCAAGCCGCCCGTCGCGAAGATCATGGACTTCGGCAAGTTCAAGTACGAAACGGCGCAGAAGGCGAAAGAGGCCAGGCGCAACCAGGCGAACACCATCCTCAAAGAGGTGCGTTTTCGCCTGAAGATCGACAAGCACGACTACGAGACGAAGCGCAAGCGCGCCGAGGGCTTCCTGCAGTCCGGTGACAAGGTCAAAGCAATGATCCTGTTCCGCGGCCGTGAGCAGTCCAGACCCGAACAGGGTGTGCGCCTGCTCCAGAAATTTGCCGAAGATGTGGCGGAGTTCGGCTCCGTCGAGTCGACACCAACCATCGACGGACGCAACATGGTCATGGTCATCGGCCCGCTGAAGAACAAAGCGGAAGCGAAGGCCGAGGCCCAGGCGCGACAGGCGGCCAGCCGGCCACCGAGAACACAGGATGCGGCTCCCGCGGCTCCGGCAGAAAAGCCGGCCACCGAGAGGCCCGCAGCCACCGTGGCTGAAGCCCCCAAGGCTGACGCCCCGGTTGTTGAAGCCCCGAAGGCTGAAGCCCCCAAGGTCGAAGCCCCCAAGGCCGAAGCCCCGGTTGTTGAAGCCCCTAAGGCCGAAGCCCCTAAGGCCGAAACACCCAAGGCAGAGGCCCCCAAGGCCGAAGCACCCAAAACGCCAGTGACGGCGAAGCCCAGCGCGGCCGCAAAGCCCGCAACGCCTCGTCCCACTGCGACACCCAAGACCACAGCCGCTGCAAGTGCAGCTGCTTCACAGAAGGACGAAACCAATGCCTAAGCAGAAGACCCACTCAGGGGCCAAGAAGCGCTTCAAGGTAACCGGCTCCGGCAAGGTTATGAAGCAGGGCGCCGGAATGCGCCACCACCTGGAGTCGAAGTCGAGCGAGGTCACTCGGCGACTGAACCGGGAAGTCGTGCTTGCGCCGCAAGACGCCAAGAACATCAAGCGCCTGCTGGGCAAGTAGAAGACGAAGGACTTAGATCATGGCAAGAGTAAAGAGAGCGGTCAACGCCGCCAAGAAGCGTCGCACCACACTCGAGCGCGCCGAGGGTTACCGCGGCCAGCGTTCGCGCCTCTACCGCAAGGCCAAGGAGCAGGTCACCCACTCCCTCGTCTACGCCTACCGTGACCGCCGCCAGAAGAAGGGCGACTTCCGTCGCCTGTGGATCCAGCGGATCAACGCGGCGGCGCGCGCAAACGGCCTCACCTACAACCGCCTGATCCAGGGACTGAACCTGGCCGGCATCGAGGTCGACCGTCGCATCCTTGCCGACCTCGCGGTCAGCGAGCCGGCCACGTTCGCGGCTATCGTCGCAACAGCGAAGGCGGCGCTTCCGGCGGACACGTCCGCGCCGAAGGTCGACGCGGCGTAGTTTTCCTTTTCGACACGCCCCGGCCCGCACCTCGTTGTGCGCGCCGGGGCGTTTTGTCATGTACGGCCAAATAAACTGGTGCCATGATCGACAATCCGCGATCTCCGCGGGTGCGGGGTGTCGCCAAGCTTGCCAAACGGGATGCCCGCGCGCACACGGGCCTCTTTCTTTTGGAGGGCCCGCAGGCGGTCGCCGAGGCGTTGCGGTTCCGTCCGGAGCTGCTGGTCGAGTTGTATTGCACACCCACCGCGCTCGATCGCTATCCCGACATCGCGCAGGGGGCGGCAGCGGCGGGGCTGGATGTCGAGTTCGTCACCGAAGAGGTGCTCGACAGTATGGCCGACACGGTCACGCCCCAGGGCATCGTCGCCGCGTGCCGCCAGTTTCCGACCTCGGCCAAAGACCTGTTCTCGGGCGAACCGAAGCTCATCGCGATTCTCGAAGAGGTGCGGGATCCCGGCAACGCGGGCACGATCATCCGGGCTGCGGATGCGGCGGGAGCGGACGGCGTCATCCTGACCGGGCGCAGCGTCGACCTGTACAACCCGAAAGTCGTGCGAGCGACGACCGGGTCGCTTTTCCACCTGCCGGTCGCGATCGGCGGCGAGCTCGAGTCGGTCGTCGAGCGCGCCCATGCCGCAGGAATGCAGGTGATGGCCGCCGACATCAAAGGCTCCGACCTGCTGACCGCCCGTAAAGACGGGATCCTCGCCCAGCCGACGGCGTGGCTGTTCGGCAATGAGGCCCGCGGCCTGACCGACGCGAACTATGCGCTGGCCGACCACGCAATCGCGGTGCCGATCTACGGAGCGGCCGAGTCGATGAATCTCGCGACGGCAGCCTCCGTGTGCCTGTACGAGAGCGCGTTCGCCCAGCGCGACTAGCCCCGCACCCCGCACCCACCCCCCGCACCCCGAAAGTACCGCTTTGTCTCCAGAGCAGCGCAACATCCCCGCTCGTTCGTGACAAACGGGTACGCCGACGCTGTGGGGATGACGGCGAGTCGTTCCCCGTGCGTTCGGTAAACTCGGGTCTCGTGTCAGAACCCACCCTCATCACAGAGTCGGCGGCCGAAGAGGCCGTCGCCGCAGCGCTCGCCGCCGTCGCCGCGGCCGAGAATTCCATCGAGTTGAGGGCGGCGCGCACGGAGTTCACGGGGGAGTCCTCGACTCTCGCCCGCATGAACGGGTCGCTCAAGGATGCTCCCAACGACCAGAAGGCCACTCTCGGCAAGCTCGTCGGCCAGGCCCGCGGCCGGGTCAATGCGGCGATCACGGCGCGCGAGCTCGAGCTGGTCGCCGCCGAGGAGAGCGCCCGGCTTGCCGGCGAAGCGGTGGATGTCACGGCGGTCGGCACGCGCTGGCGTGCCGGCGCGCGTCATCCGCTCAGCCTGCTCATGGAGGAGATGGGCGACATCTTCATCGCCATGGGCTGGGAGATCGCAGAGGGCCCTGAGCTCGAGAACGAGTGGTTCAACTTCGACGCCATGAACTTCGACGAAGATCATCCCGCGCGCGCCATGCAAGACACCTTCTTCGTCGACCCGGTCGACTCCCACCTGCTGTTGCGCACGCACACCAGCCCGGTGCAGATCCGGTCCCTGCTCGACCGCCCGTTGCCTGTCTACGTGGTCGCGCCCGGGCGGGTCTACCGCACCGACGAGCTCGACGCCACGCACACCCCGGTGTTCCACCAGATCGAGGGCCTGGCCATCGACCGCGGGCTCACGATGGCGAACCTGCGCGGCACTCTCGAACACCTGGCACGCGCGATGTTCGGCGAGGGTGCGAAGATTCGCCTGCGGCCCAACTATTTCCCGTTCACCGAGCCCAGCGCCGAGATGGACGTGTGGCAGCCGAACGCGAAGGGCGGTGCGCGCTGGGTCGAATGGGGCGGATGCGGCATGGTCAACGGCAACGTGCTGCGCGCGGCCGGCATCGACCCTGACGAGTTCCAGGGGTTCGCCTTCGGCATGGGCATCGAGCGCACGCTGCAGTTCCGCAACGACATGAACGACATGCGCGACATGGTCGAGGGCGATGTCCGGTTTTCACAGGCGTTCGGGCTGGTGGTCTGATGCGGGTACCGATCAGTTGGCTTCGGGAGTTCGTCGAGGTTCCGGCCGCGGCGACGGCCGACGACATCCTCGCCGCCCTCGTGGCCGTGGGGTTCGAGGAAGAAGACGTGCACAGCTTCGGCGTGAGCGGGCCGGTCGTCGTCGGCCAGGTGCTCGAATTCACACCGGAGCCGCAGACCAACGGCAAGACCATCAACTGGTGCCAGGTCGACGTCGGCCCTTCGACGGGCTCGGAACACGCTCGCGACATTCGAGGCATCGTCTGCGGCGCCCACAACTTCGTCGTCGGCGACAAGGTGGTGGTCTCGCTGCCCGGCGCTGTGCTGCCCGGGCCGTTCCCCATCTCGGCGCGCAAGACCTACGGGCACGTTTCCGACGGCATGATCGCCTCCGCCCGGGAGCTCGGGCTGGGTGAGGAGCACGACGGCATCCTGCGACTCGCGACGCTCGGCCTCGACCCGAAGCCGGGCGAGGATGCGGCGGCGCTACTCGGTCTCGACGACTTCGCGGTCGAGATCAACGTCACGCCAGACCGCGGTTACGCGTTCTCGATTCGTGGCGTCGCCCGCGAATACTCGAACTCGACCGACGCGAAGTTCACCGACCCCGCGTTCGCGGCGCTGCCCGAGCTGGTCGACGGCACTGATTACCCCGTCGCCGTCGACGACACGTCCGGCCTCCGCGGCCGGTCCGGCGTCAACGCGTTCACCACTCGGGTCGTCAGCGGCGTGGATGCCACGCGGCCGACGCCCGCCTGGATGGTCGGCAGACTGACCCTCGCCGGCATCCGCTCCATCTCGCTCATCGTCGACATCACCAACTATGTGATGTGGGAGCTCGGCCAGCCGCTGCATGGCTACGACCTCGACAAGGTCGCAGGCGGTCTCGGCGTTCGACGGGCGACCGCGGGCGAAAAACTCGTCACCCTGGATGACCAGCCGCGAACCCTCAACGTAGAAGACCTGCTCATCACCGACGACTCCGGCCCCATCGGTCTTGCCGGCGTGATGGGTGGCGCATCCACCGAGATCACGGATGCAACTACTCGCGTTCTGATCGAGGCCGCCAACTTCGACCCGGTATCGATCGCGCGTACGGCCCGCCGGCACAAGCTGCCGAGCGAGGCATCCAAGCGGTTCGAGCGTGGCGTCGACCCGAAGGTCGGCCCGGCCGCCGCCGCTCGCGCTGTGCAACTGCTGGTCGAACTCGCCGGCGGCACCGCCGAGCCGCTGGGCTCGCACTTCGACGACTCGGTGTCGCCGACGCCCATCGAGCTGCGCGACGGTTTCATCTCCGGCCTGATCGGGGTCGACTACTCCGACTCGGAGATCGTCAGCTCGCTCGAGAAGGTCGGGGCCCAGGTCGAGGCCGGCCCGGGCATCCTCATCGTCACGCCGCCCAGTTGGCGCCCCGACCTCATCGATGAGCCGACGCTCGCCGAGGAGGTCGCGCGCATCGTCGGCTATGAGCGCATCCCGTCTGTGCTGCCTGTCGCGCCTCCGGGGCGCGGCCTCACTCGTACACAGCGTCTTCGTCGCTCGCTGTCGAGCGCGCTTGCGGCCGGGGGAGCGACCGAGATCATCTCCTATCCGTTCGAATCGCGGGCCCAGGTGGATGCCTTCGGACGCCCCGAGGCGGGCGATGTCGCCGCAGTCAAATTGGCCAACCCGCTCGACGGCGAAGCGCCGTTCCTTCGCACCACGCTCATCCCGGGAATGATCGAAATCGCGCGACGCAACCTGTCGCGGGGGCTCACGAACCTCGCACTGTTCGAGGTGGGGATCGTATTCCAGCCCCAGTCCGGCGTGAAGTACGGCAGCGGTCCACTGCCGATCGGCGCTGCGCACCCTGGGGCGGATCGCCTGTCGGAACTGGACTCGAGCATCCCGCCGCAGCCGTGGCATGTTGCCACGCTCTTCGCCGGGGACGCGATCGAGAAGCAGCCCGGTATCGTCGCGACGCCTTCCGGGATTGCGGATGCGCTTGCGTCGGTGGAACAGATCGGCCTCGCGCTGGCCGTCGACATCCGCGTCGCTGCGGGTTCGCACCACGCACTACATCCCGGCCGCACCGCGGAGCTGTGGGTCGGTGACCGCTCGGTCGGATTCGCCGGAGAGTTGCTGCCCTCGCTGGCGGACGAACTCGACCTGCCGCGAGTGGTCGCGGTCGCTGAGCTCGACCTCGACCTGCTGCTCGAGCTTGCCCGCACCGAGGTCGCCCCGTCGCCGATCGTGAGCATGCCTGCCGCGACCCAGGATCTCTCGCTGGTCGTTGCCGATGGCGTGCAGGCAGGCGACGTGCTCGCGACGGTCATCGAGGGCGCGGGTGAACTGCTCGAACACGCCGCGCTCGTGGACGATTACCGCGGCAAGGGCCTTCCTGAGGGCTCGAAGTCGCTCACGTTCGCGCTGCGCTTCCGCGCTCCCGACCGTACGCTCACCGCGGCGGAGGCGAGCGACGCCAAGCTCGCCGCCGTAACCCTCGCCGCGCAGCGCCACGGCGCCACCCTCCGCGACTGAGCCTCCGCCGCCCAAGGCCCTGCCCCATCCCATCCCCAACCGAATCGGGGTGGCGGGAGATACCGCACGGGGTGGCGGGAGATGGCCGCAGGCGGGCGGAGTCGTAACTCCCGCAGGCTGACCGTTTCTCCCGCCACCCCAAAGGGCAGGGCGGCGCAACAATCTGCCGATTCGCGCAGGAAAGCTGCGCACGATAAGCTCGAGGCGTGGACATCCGCGGAACTGGCAGCGACCTTCGTCGTCGCGACATCCGCGCGCGCCGATCGTAGGCGACGCACGCCGCCGGTCTCTGCCGGCACGCTGAGCTTTCAGCCGCGCTGCGCCGCCGCATCAGACTCCTCGTCCGATTCGATTCCCTAAGGCCCAGCCATGAATGCCCAGCTGTCATGAACTACTCCGTCGCCGTTGCAGGCGCCAGCGGATATGCCGGCGGTGAGGTGCTGCGACTGCTCGCAGCCCATCCGCAATTCGATGTGACAACCGTCACGGCGTTCGCGAACGCTGGCCAGCCGTTGTCGAGCGTGCAGCCCCACCTCCGGTCTCTCGCCCACCTCGTGCTCGTCGATACGACTGCCGAAAACCTCGCCGGCCACGACATAGTCTTCCTCGCCCTGCCGCACGGCAAGTCCGGCGAGTTGACGGCCCAGTTGGATGCCTCGACCCTCGTCATCGACTGCGGAGCCGATCACCGGCTCACCGACCCTGCGGCATGGGCGAAGTTCTACGGTGGTGACTACTTCGGCGCCTGGCCGTACGGTCTGCCGGAACTCCCGCTGGAAGCCGGCGGCACACAGCGCGACAACCTGGTCGGTGTGAAGCGCATCGCCGTGCCGGGGTGCAACGTGACCGCGATCACGCTGGGCATGGCTCCCGCGATCCGGGCCAGCCTGGTCGAACCGGATGACCTCGTCGCGATCCTCGCGGTCGGCACGTCGGGTGCGGGCAAGGCAGCCAAACCGGAGCTCATTGCGAGCGAGATCCTGGGGTCGGCGTCTGCCTACGCGGTTGGTGGCACTCACCGGCACACTCCCGAGATCGTGCAGAATCTCGCTCTTGCGGGCGGTGTCGGCGTAACGGTGTCGTTCACTCCCATGCTCGTGCCGATGTCCCGGGGCATCCTGGCGACCTCGACCGCGAAGCTCGCCGCGGGCGCGACGGCGGCCGGCATCCGTGCGGCGTTCGACGACGCCTACGGCGACGAGACGTTCGTCACGCTCCTGCCGGAGGGCGAGTTCCCCCGCACAGCTGACGCCCTCGGTGCCAATACGGCCTTGATCGGCCTCGCGGTCGACGAGGTGGCGGGCCGGCTGGTCACGATCACCGCCATCGACAACCTGGTCAAGGGCACCGCAGGGGCAGCCATCCAGTCCGCCAACATCGCGCTGGGCCTGACCGAGGCCCTCGGGCTTACAACGAACGGAGTCGCGCCGTGAGCGTCACAGCAGCACAGGGATTCGTCGCGACCGGCCTCGAGATCGGTCTAAAGCACAGCGGCGGTAAAGATCTCGCCCTGGTGCAGAACCTCGGCCCGTCGAAGGCGGCCGCAGTCGTGTTCACCAGTAACCGGGCGAAGGCCAATCCGATTCTCTGGTCGCAGCAGGTCATTACCGATGGCATCGTCGAGGCGATCATCCTGAATTCCGGCGGGGCCAACTGTTACACGGGTTCGCAGGGCTTCCAGGTCACCCACGCGACCGCGGAGGCGTTCGCCGAGAAGCTCGGGGTCTCCGCGGGCGACGTGCTGGTGTGCTCGACGGGGCTCATCGGCGACCAGCTGCCGCTCGAGAAGATCCTCAGCGGCATCGCCCGGGCCGAGCTCACAGCGACGGGCGGTGAGGATGCGTCTGAGGCGATCCTTACGACCGACAGCCACCCGAAGCGCACGGTGGTCGCCGGCAACGGCTGGACAATCGGCGGCATGGCCAAGGGAGCCGGGATGCTGGCGCCCGGCCTTGCGACCATGCTCGTCGTAATCACGACGGATGCCGTCGTCGGTTCTGCACAGCTGGATGCCAGCCTGCGAGCCGCGACGCGCGTCACGTTCGACCGTCTCGATTCCGACGGCTGCATGTCGACCAACGACCAGGTCACGCTGCTCGCGAGCGGCGCATCCGGCGTCGCGCCGACCACGGATGAGTTCACCGCCGCCGTCACGCAGGTGTGCGACGAGCTCGCCCAGCTGCTGCAGGAGGACGCCGAGGGTGCCAGCCACGACATCGTCATCGAGACCGTCAACGCGGTCACCGAGGACGACGCAGTCGAGGTCGGCCGAGCGGTCGCACGGAACAACCTGTTCAAGGCCGCCGTGTTCGGCAACGACCCAAACTGGGGCCGGGTGCTCGCGGCGATCGGAACGACGGCCGCGCCCTTCGACCCCTACTCGGTCGACGTGAGCATGAACGGCGTCATGGTGTGCCGATCGGGCGAGCCGGGCGATTCCCGTGACCTCGTCGACCTCACCGCTCGCCGGGTGCACGTACTCGTTGATCTCAAAGCGGGCGCGGCTACGGCGATGATCCGCACCAATGACCTCACGCATGACTACGTGCACGAGAACAGCGCGTACAGCTCATGAGCGACAATCCGCGGGAACTGGATGCGGCCGTGAAGGCCGCCGTGCTCATCGAGTCGCTGCCGTGGCTGCAGCGGTTCGAGGGCAAGATCGTCGTCGTCAAGTTCGGCGGCAACGCCATGGTCGACGACGAGCTCAAGCGTGCCTTCGCCGAAGACATGGTCTACCTGCGGCACGCAGGCGTGAAGCCGGTGGTCGTGCACGGCGGAGGGCCGCAGATCTCGGCTGAACTCGCCGCGCGCGGTATCGCGAGCGAGTTCAAGGGCGGCCTGCGTGTCACGACATCCGAGGTGATGTCTGTCGTCAAGGAGATACTCGAGACCCAGGTCAACGGCGAACTCGTGGCCCTCATCAATGAGCACGGGTCCTACGCGGTCGGACTTTCCGGCGAGTCGCAGGACCTGTTCGGCGGCCGTCGTCGCGGCACGGTTGTGGACGGCGAGGATGTCGACCTCGGGCTGGTCGGCGACGTCGTCGAGGTCGACCCCGCGGTCATCCTCGAGCTCCTCGACGACGGGTTCATCCCTGTCGTCAGCTCTGTGGCGCCCGACCTGGATGCCCCCGGGCAGTCGCTGAACGTGAACGCCGATTCCGCCGCCGCGTCGCTGGCGTCGGCGCTGGAGGCCACGAAGCTCGTGATCCTGACGGACGTTGCGGGGCTGTACCGCGACTGGCCGAACCGCGATTCGCTCGTTTCGCACCTGACGGCGGCCGAGCTCACGGCGCTGCTGCCGTCGCTGGAGTCGGGCATGATCCCGAAGATGCTGGCCTGCCTGGAGGCGGTCGAGGCCGGCGTCGACAAGGCGGCCATCATCGACGGCCGAATCCCGCACTCGATACTGCTCGAAATCTTCACATCAGACGGAATAGGAACAGAGGTGGTGGCCCAGTGACAACGATTACCGATACCCAGGAAGAGTGGACCGCCCGCTACGGCGCGGCCATGATGCGTTCCTCGTTGTCGCCGACCGCCATCCTGGTGCGCGGCGAGGGTTGCTACGTGTGGGACTCCGAGGGCAACAAATACCTCGACTTTCTCGCCGGCATCGCCGTCAACTCGCTCGGGCACGCTCATCCGGTGCTGGTGGATGCGGTGAGCACGCAGGTCGCGAGCCTCGCGCACATCTCCAACTACTTCGCGTCGCCGTCCCAGATCGAGCTCGCCGAGCGCCTCAAGCGCATCAGCGGCGCCGGTGACGCGGGCCGTGTCTATTTCGGCAATTCGGGGGCCGAGGCGATCGAGGCGGCGATCAAGCTGGCGCGTCTCAACGGCGGCCGCACACGCATCCTTGCGCTTAACAACGCGTTCCACGGCCGCACCATGGGGTCGCTGTCGCTCACGGCGAAGGCGTCCATGCGCGACCCGTTCCTGCCGTTACTGCCCGGCATCGAGCACATCGACGCCACAATCGAGGCCCTCGAGGGTGCTATCGACGACTCGGTGGCCGCTCTTGTGGTCGAACCGATCCAGGGGGAGGCGGGCGTTCTCGAACTGCCGGTCGGCTATCTCGAGAAGGCCCGCGAGCTCACCTCGCGGCACGGAGCCCTGCTGATCCTCGATGAGATCCAGACCGGCGCGGGGCGCACCGGCAGTTGGTTCTATTTCCAGCAGAAGGGCATCGTGCCTGACGCGATCGCTGTCGCCAAGGGCATCGCCGGGGGAGTGCCCATCGGAGCGCTCATCACGTTCGGTGCCGCATCCGATCTGTTCCAGCGCGGACAGCACGGCAGCACTTTCGGCGGCAACCCGCTGGCCACCGCCGCAGGCAACGCGGTGCTGGGCGAGATTGAGCGGGCGGGGCTGGTGCAGGCAGCAATCGTGAAAGGCTCGCGCATCCGGATGGGCATCGCGGGCGCGAAGTCGCCGCTCGTCGACGGCACCCGCGGTGCAGGGCTGCTGATCGGGGTGGCCCTGACCAAACCGGTCGCCCACGACGTGGTCGCTGCCGCATTCGCGCGGGGACTGATCGTCAACGCCGCCAACGAGTCCAGCATCCGCATAGCGCCGCCGCTGATCGTGGGCGATGCCGAGATCGACGAGTTCACCGACAAGTTCACCAAGGCTCTGGAGGCAGTGGCATGACCCGGCATTTTCTGCGCGACGACGATCTGACCGGTGCCGAGCAACTCGAGATCCTCGATCTCGCCGAGCAGCTCAAGAAGGACCGCTTCGGCACGAAGCCGCTCGCCGGGCCGCAGACCGTCGCAGTGATCTTCGACAAGTCCTCGACGCGCACACGCGTGAGCTTCGCGGTCGGCATCGCCGACCTTGGCGGCAGCCCCCTGATCATCTCGACGGCGAACAGCCAGCTCGGCGGCAAGGAAACCGCGGCCGACACCGCGCGTGTGCTCGAGCGCCAGGTCGCAGCAATCGTCTGGCGCACCTACGCGCAGGCCGGGCTGGAGGAGATGGCGCTGGGCACGACTGTGCCTGTGGTCAACGCGCTGAGCGACGACTTCCACCCCTGCCAGCTGCTGGCCGACCTGCTGACGATTCGCGAGCACCGCGGAGAGCTCGAGGGGCTGACAATCACGTTTCTGGGCGACGGCCGCAGCAACATGGCGCAGTCCTACGTGCTCGCATGCGCGACGGCGGGTATTCACATCCGGGTCGCCTCACCGGCCGACTACGCCCCGGATGACGAGGTGGTGTCGGATGCGGACGCGATCGCCGCGACGACCGGGGGCTCGGTGACGCTATTCACCGACCCGCTCGAGGCCGTCGCCGGCGTCGATGTCGTCGTGACTGACACCTGGGTGTCGATGGGCAAAGAAGACGAGAAGGCCGAACGCCTCCGCAGCTTCGGCCAGTACCAGGTCAACACCGAGCTCATGGCCCTGGCCAAGCCGGACGCGCTGTTCCTTCACTGCCTGCCAGCCGACCGCGGATTCGAGGTCACCGCCGAGGTGATCGACGGCCCCCAGAGCGTCATCTGGGATGAGGCCGAGAACCGCCTGCACGCCCAGAAGGCCTTGCTGGTCTGGCTGCTGGAGCACTAGGCGCCGCCCGTAAACTTATCCACGACAAACCAAGGAGAAACATGACAGAGCGCGTTGTCCTCGCCTACTCGGGCGGCCTCGACACCTCGGTCGGCATCGGCTGGCTGCACGACGCGACGGGCAAGGATGTCGTCGCCCTCGCCGTCGACGTCGGCCAGGGCGGCGAAGACATGGAGGACATCCGCCAGCGGGCGCTGGACTGCGGTGCAGTCGAGGCCGTTGTGGTCGACGCGAAAGACGAGTTCGCGGCCGACTACCTCATGCCAGCCCTCAAGGCGAACGCGCTTTACCAGAAGCGCTACCCCCTCGTGTCGGCCCTGAGCCGCCCGGTGATCGCGCGCCACCTTGCCCGGGTCGCCAAAGAGATGGGCGCAGACTCCGTGGCCCACGGCTGCACCGGCAAGGGCAACGACCAGGTGCGCTTCGAGTCGGCCGTCGCCGCGCTCGCGCCCGAACTGACGAGCATTGCGCCCGTGCGCGATCTAGCGCTCACCCGCGACAAGGCGATCGTTTACGCCGAGCAGCACAACCTGCCGATTCGCCAGAGCGCCAAGAACCCGTACTCGATCGACAAGAACGTCTGGGGCCGCGCGGTGGAGACGGGCTTCCTGGAAGACCCGTGGAACGCGCCGATTGAAGACCTGTACGAGTACACGCAAGACCCGGATGTCGCGCGCGAGCCCGACGAGGTTACGATCACGTTCACAGCGGGCATCCCTACGGCTATCGACGGTGTCGCGCACAGCCCGCTCAGGATCGTCGAGATCATGAACGAGCTGGCCGGCAGGCACGGAATCGGTCGGATCGACGTCGTCGAGGACCGCCTGGTCGGCATCAAGAGCCGCGAAGTCTACGAGGCGCCCGGAGCAATCGCGCTCATCGCGGCGCACGAAGAGCTCGAGAGCCTGACCCTCGAACGCGATCTCGGCCGCTACAAGCGCGGTGTCGAATCCGAGTGGGCCAACCTGGTCTACGACGGTTTGTGGTACTCGGGCCTCAAGCGCTCGCTGGATGTGTTCATCGACGACACGCAGAAGTACGTCTCGGGCGACATCCGCCTGAAGCTCTCGGGCGGCCGCGCCGTCGTCACGGGCCGCAGGAGCGAGCAGAGCCTCTACGACTTCAGCCTCGCAACCTACGACACGGGTGACACGTTCGACCAGTCGCTGTCGAAGGGATTCATCGAGATCTGGTCGCTGCCGAGCAAGATCTCGGCGCGCCGCGACCTGCAGGGCAAGTAGTGCCTGCGGGCGACAGCAACGAGGGTTCCCTGTGGGGGGCCCGCTTTGCCGACGGCCCCTCGCCCGAGCTTGTGGCGCTCAGCCGCTCGACCCAATTCGACTGGCAGTTGTATCCGTACGACCTGGCGGGCTCGAGGGCGCACGCCAGGGCCCTGGCGAAGGCCGGCTACCTGACCGCTGCCGAGCTCGACGCAATGCTCGCGGCCGTCGACGAGCTGCAGTCGCGAATCGAAACCGGCACCTTCGGGCCGCTCGATTCGGATGAAGACGTGCACTTCGCCCTCGAACGCGGCCTCGTCGAGATCGCCGGTGTCGAGCTGGGCGGCAAGCTGCGGGCGGGGCGCAGCCGCAACGACCAGATCGCCACGCTGATCCGCCTTTACCTGCTCGACCACGCGGCGACGATCGGGACGCGGGTCGTCGACCTCATCGACGCAATAGCCGCGCAGGCCGACACCGCAGGCGCAGCTCCGATGCCCGGCCGAACACACATGCAGCACGCGCAGCCCATCCTGCTGGCGCACCATCTGCTGGCCTACGCCTGGCCACTGGTGCGCGGTCTTGAGCGCCTTCGCGACTGGCGAGTACGGGCCTCCTTCTCGCCCTACGGCGCGGGCGCCCTCGGCGGCAACGGCTTCGGACTCGACACCGGGCTGGTTGCGCACGAACTGGGCCTCGGTGCGCCGAGCGAGAACTCGCTCGACGCGACAGCGAGCCGCGACGTTGTCGCCGAGTTCGCGTTCATCGCAGCACAACTGGGCATCGACCTGTCGCGCTTCGCGGAAGACATCATCATCTGGGCCACCCGCGAGTTCGATTTCGTGCGCCTGCACGACTCGTATTCGACCGGGTCCTCGATCATGCCGCAAAAGAAGAACCCGGATATCGCGGAACTCGCGCGCGGCAAGTCGGGGCGACTGATCGGCAACCTGACCGGGCTGCTCGCTACCCTCAAGGGGCTCCCGCTCGCCTACGATCGCGACCTTCAGGAAGACAAGGAACCGGTCTTCGACTCGGTCGCGACACTCGAGGTGCTGCTGCCCGCTTTCACTGGGATGGTCGCGACTCTCGAGTTCAACACGGAACGCATGGCGCAGCTCGCGCCGGCGGGGTTTGCGCTGGCAACGGATGTCGCTGACTGGCTCGTGCGCCAGGGAGTGCCGTTTCGCGAGGCGCACGAGACCAGTGGCGCGCTCGTGCGGTTCTGCGAGCAGCATGGTCTCGAACTCGACCAGCCGACCGACGTCCAGTACGCAGCGATTTCACCCACCCTTACCCCGGGGCTGCGCGGGGCGCTTACTGTAGAGGCATCGCTCGCGGCCCGGTCGAGCCCCGGTGGCACCGCACCCGATCGGGTGCGAGAACAGTTGTCTGCGCTCACAGCACGTGTGCGTGAATTGGAGAAGGCATCCTCATGACCCTGCAAAAAGACCAGCCGAAACAGCCGACGACGCGACTTTCGAAGATCGTCTGGATCGTTACCCTCACGATCGCCGGTGGCTGCATCATCGCCGCCATCGTTCTCGCGATCACCCACCACATCAACATCTTCTGACCCGCTTTCGACTACCGACTGGGACCAGGTGTTTGACCGCAGGCTGCTCGAGCGCCCCTCCGTGGAGGTCGCGCCCTTGTTGCTCGGAGCAGTGGTGCACGGCCGGGGGGTCAGCGTGCGGCTCACCGAGGTCGAGGCATATCTCGGCGAGGTCGATCCGGGTTCGCACGCGTTTCGCGGGCCGACACCGCGCAATCGGGTCATGTACGGGCAGCCGGGACACCTGTACACCTACTTCACTTACGGCATGCACGTCTGCGCGAACGTCGTGTGCTCACCCGAGGGAACGGCGACGGCAGTATTGCTGCGTGCGGGAGAGGTCGTCGACGGCATCGAGATCGCCCGGGAGCGGCGGACGACGAGCAAACGAGACGCCGACCTCGCGCGCGGCCCGGCGCGGCTGGTGGTCGCCCTCGGCATACTGCTCGGCGACAACGGGCTCGACCTGGAATCCGGGAACATCACGCTGGAGCTCTCGGGCGAACGGGCATCCTTCGAGCAGGGACCGCGCACCGGTGTCTCGGGTGCCGGCGGAAGCGCGCAGTACCCGTGGCGGTTCTGGATCCCCGGCGATCCCACCGTCTCCCCCTACAAGGCGAGCGCTCCGAAGACGCGCTCACGCTCGGCTACCCTGTAGATCGTGCCGACCGCAACATCCGAAATCCTTCGCAAGCAGAGCAACGACCCGAGCTTCGCCGACATCTGGGCGGAATTCGAGTGGCGTGGCCTCGTGCACGTCTCGACGAACACCGACGAGCTGCATGAGCTGCTGGCGGGCGATCCGATCACCTACTACTGCGGGTTCGACCCGACCGCCCCGAGCCTGCATCTGGGCAATCTGGTGCAGCTCATCCTCATGCGTCGGCTGCAGCTGGCCGGGCATCGGCCGCTGGGGCTGGTGGGCGGGTCCACGGGCCTCATCGGCGATCCCCGGCCGACGGCGGAGCGCACGCTCAACCCGCGCGAGACGGTCGCCACCTGGGTGGGTTACCTGCAGTCGCAGGTGAGCAAGTTTCTCAGTTTCGAGGGTGACAACGCGGCGCAGCTGGTCAATAACCTCGACTGGACGGCACCGATGTCGGCGATCGACTTTCTTCGCGACATCGGCAAGCATTACCGCGTCGGCACAATGCTCAAGAAGGATGCCGTCAGCACGCGACTCAACTCCGACGAGGGCATCAGCTACACGGAGTTCAGCTACCAGATTCTGCAGGGCCTCGACTTCCGCCAGCTCTACCTCCAGTACGGATGTGTGCTGCAGACCGGCGGTTCCGACCAGTGGGGCAACCTGACCAGCGGCGTCGACCTGATCAAGCGCGCCGAGGGAGTGACTGTGCATGCCATCGGCACGCCGCTGATCACCAATTCGGACGGCCAGAAATTCGGCAAGAGCGAGGGCAATGCGATCTGGCTCGACGAGACGCTGACGACGCCGTACGCGATGTACCAGTTCTGGCTCAATACGAACGATGCCGATGTGATCGACCGGTTGAAGGTGTTCACCTTCCTCTCGCGCGAGCGCATCGAGCAACTCGGCGTGGCGGTTCGGGATGAACCCTTCCGACGCGAAGCGCAGCGGGTGCTCGCCGCGGAGGTGACTGCGCTCATCCATGGCGAGGCGGCCGTCGAGGCCTCCATCGCCGCGGCCGACGCACTGTTCGGTCAGGGCGACCTGACGGCGCTGGACGCGGCGACGCTCGAGAGCGCGATCGCCGAGTTGCCCAGCACAGCAGCGACGGCGGATGCCACAGTCGCCCAGTTGCTCGTGGACACCGGCCTGGTGACCAGCCTGAGCGAGGCTCGACGCGCCATTTCGCAAGGGGGCGTCTACCTCAACAACGACAAAGTGGAGTCGGAGGCCGATCTCCTCGGCGCGTCCGACCTCGCCGGCGGCGCCTGGATCCTGCGACGGGGCAAGAAGACGCTCGCCGGAATTCGGGACGCTGGGCGCGTGGCAAACAGTCCTCAGACCTGATCGGTCTACTCTGTGGTTCACGGCGTGGTTCACGGCGAGAGAGGACACCGGTGAGCGACCAGGACAGCGAGCACGACTCTGCCCCGCCGAAGCCGCAGGCATCCGACGGAGCATTCGACTGGCTGGTGGAGTCGCACCGGCAGTCCGCACCCCTGACGCCCCTTCCCGACGAAGCTCCCGCCTGGGTTCCGCCGATCTCGTTCGGGTTTCCGGAACCGCAGGAACCTCCCGCACCGCCGCTGCCCGACGTGCGACCGACCACGCTGTCGCAGGCGCCTCCTCCTCCGGCGCCGTCCTCGTTTCCGCTGAGATTCACCGAGACGCCCGACGAGGCCGAAGCCTGGCAGTCCGAGGCCGCTTTCCCACCGCAGTCGGCGTTCCCTCCGCCCCAGTCCGCGGTCCCTCCGCAACAGCCTGTGTTCGCGGCACCGCGGATCGCCTCTGTGCCGCAACCAGAGTTCCCACCCCCGCGCTCCGCGTTCTCGGCGCCGCAGCCGGCCGTGATCGTGCAGCCGGAGTTCCCGCCTCCGCAGTCGGCGTTCTCAGTACCGCAGCCGGCCGTGATCGTGCAGTCGGCCGTGTTCGTGCAGCCGGAGCCAGTCGCGACCGCGCCGCCGCAGCCGACGGTGGGGCAGGCCGGACCGGCAATGTCCTTTTCTGCCTCGCCCGACGGCGGGGGAGGGTTCGGCCTGCAACGACGTCAGCCCCAACCGCGGTCCGCGAACGGCCCGCTCGACTGGGTCGCGTTCGTTCTCGCGTTTCTCGCGCCGCCGGTGGGCTTACTGCTGGGCATCGGCGCAGTCGTGACAGAGCCGAGAACCAAGGGCTTTGTGACCGGGCTGGCGAAGGCGGCTATCGGCATCGGCGCGGTGCTCAGCCTGGTGCTCGGAGTCGGGCTCGCCGTCTATGCGAAGGTCAGCAACGACCAGGCCGCATACAACGCGATCGTGGCAAGCTCACGGGCCTGGTGCAGCACGCTGAAGTCGGACCCGGCAACGCTCACCAGCGACACGTTCGACTGGCCTGCGCCGGCGGACACCATCCCCGAGTCGATCACAGCCATGAAGAGTTACCAGGCGCGGTGGGACA
>Ga0302314_10007400_pt1 | contig 19744 bp, 16 predicted proteins | sample III_Palsa_N2_3_FD_200533 | JGI IMG/M metagenome (GOLD analysis project Ga0302314, IMG submission 200533) | Peat permafrost microbial communities from Stordalen Mire near Abisko, Sweden - III_Palsa_N2_3 | ecosystem: Environmental > Terrestrial > Soil > Palsa > Peat permafrost | place: Sweden...
CGGATCGTCTCGACTCCGGCGTCGCGCGCCATGACGCCAATGAAGGCGCCCTTGTCCGGCTCCCAGGCGAAAGGCGCCCCGCCCCGCATGGCCCGCTCGAGGCTGCCGGTCAGCGGCAGGATCGGGAACAGGGCATGGCGCCGCGTCACCAGGAAATCATGGACCATGCTGCAGTAGGGCGCTTCGAAGTCGTCGCGCCGGACCACTTCGCCCGCCGCATTGGTGACCCCGTAGGACACGGTGGCGTTGAGGGGCATTTCGCCGGACGAATAGGCGAACCAGGGCATCTCGCCCGTTTCGGGGTCGATCTTTGGGTGGGCGGTGACGTTGCCGCGATACCCCTCGGCGTAGCCGCGCGTCTCCAGGGTGACCGGGTCCAGCTCGGTCGGCATGTGCCCCTCCTCCAGCGCCATCAGCCGGCCGGCGTGCCAGACGATGTTGGTGTTGGCGACGCCGGAATCCTCGCCCAGCACCGACGGATCGGTGGTCAGGGGGTTGCCAAAGGTTCCGAAGAGGGCGTGGCCGGCGGCGTGCTCACGCCGCCACTTGGGGGTGCGCACCCAGCGGTTGCGGTAGCGCACCTTGCCGTCCTCGACGAAAAAGCCGTGGATCATGCCGTCGCCGCCAAACCAGTGATATTCGCCGCGCGGGGCGAACTGCGGATTGGGTCCGTTGCGATAGAGGGCGCCGGCCAGGTCCGGCGGAATCTGGCCGGTGACGGCCAGCTCGACATCGATTTCGTCGAGCACCGGGGCGAAGTTGCCGGTGAGGTAGGGATTGACCGTTTGCGGACCGTCCATGGCGTCCTCCTGGAGCGAGGTTTATAATTACGTTGTAAATTTATGGCGTAAAACGTACAACCCGGCAAGGGTTTTGTTTCCCTCCGGAGAATCAGGGGTTTGCCGAAAAATCTGACGGACGAGGACGTCGCCAAGTTTCGCGATCGGCTGTGCGACGTGGCCGAGCACCTGTTCGCCGAACACGGGGCGGAGGCGGTGACCATCCGCCAGCTCGCCGGCGCGCTCGGCGTCAGCGCCATGACCCCCTATCGCTACTTCAAGGACAAGGACGCCATCCTGGCCGCCGTGCGGGCGCGGGCCTTCGACCGTCACGCCGAGGCCCTGGAGGCGGCTCGCAGAGCCCCGGATCTGGATCCCGCCCGGAGAGCCGAGACCATCGGCCGCGCCTATGTCCGCTTCGCTTTGGAGAACCCTGAGGCCTACAAGCTGATGTTCGACATCCGCCAGCCGAGCGCCGAGGACTATCCCGACTTTGTGCGCGCCGCGGCCCGGTCGCACGCCACCATGACCGCGCACCTGCTGGACCTGAAGGCGGCGGGCCAATTCGATGGCGACCCCGACTATGTCGGCCACCTCTACTGGGCGGCGCTGCACGGTCCGATCATGCTGCAGCTCTCGGGCATGCTGAACGCCCCCCTCGACGCGGCGGCGCTGATCGGCGGACTCACCTCGGCCATCGGCCAGGCGCATTTCAACGGATTGAAGTAGAAGCCCCAATGGTGCGCCACAAGACCATCAAGGTCGTCGGCTACGGGCTGTTTGGGCTGATAGTAACTGGCCTCGTCATGACCGTGATTGCCGCATGGATCCAGGGCCGACCGTTCATCGGCGAGAATTTCTACGGACTGCCCATTGGGACTTACTCAACCGCCGCCGTCATGGTCCTGGTGGTGCTCATCGGCATCGTTTGGTTGAACGCGAAGGCCATCGCGACCTTCAGACGGCGGCGATCCGGGTGAAGTCATAGCACCTTCAGATTGCGTCATCCCGGAAGGCGGCGAAGCCGGCTGTCCGGGACCCAGAGGATCAGGAACCGGCCCCTGGGTCCCGGCTCTCCGCGCCGACGCGCTCCGGCCGGGATGACGCAATTTGAGGGACATTTGCTTTCCCGCCCCGCTTGACCGCCCCGGCGTCAGTCGGTCAGCGTGGCGCGGCGCACGAGGGGACAAGGCGATGGCCGCGATGCAACCATTCGAAGTGGCCTGGGACGAGGCCGCCGTCGCCCGCGTGCTGGACCAGGTCCGCGCCTACCCCTGGCCGCCCACGCCAGAGGTCGCCGACGGCTGGCTCTACGGCTGCGACGCGGCGTTTCTCAAGGATCTCTGCGCCTATTGGCTGGATGGCTTCGACTGGCGGGGCGCCGTCGCAAACCTCAACCGCTTCCCGCAGTTCACCGCCCGGGTGGAGGATTTCGATCTCCACTTCGTGCATGTCGTCGGCGAGGCGGGCGGCAAGCGGCCGCTGCTGATCTCGCACGGCTGGCCGGGCAGCCATTTCGAGTTCTGGGACGTGATCGAAAAACTGGCGTGGCCCTCGCGCCACGGCGGCGAGGCGGCCGACGCCTTCGATCTGGTCATCCCCTCCCTCCCCGGCTTCGGATTCTCGTCCAAGCCGGCCCGGCCGTTCGGCCAGCGGCAAACGGCGCGCCTCTTCAACACCCTGATGACCGAGGTCCTGGGCTATCCGACCTATCTCGCCCAGGGCGGCGACTGGGGATCGTTGGTCACCTCGTGCCTCGGGGTGGATCACGCCGCGCACGTGCCGGCCATTCACCTCAACATGCTCGGCCTGCGTGCCCCCGGCGGCCCCAAGACGGAGGAAGAAATCGCCTGGGCGGCGAGATCCAGCGCCGCTCTCGACATGCTGGGGGCCTATTTCCGCCTGCAAATGTCCAAGCCGCAGTCCGTTGGATGGCTCGGGGCCGGTAATCCAGTCGGCCAGGCCGCCTGGATCGTCGAGCGTTTCTACGACTGGAGCGACCGCCGCGAAAAGCCGTTCGCTGCGATCTACACGCGCGACCAACTCCTCACCAACATCATGATCTATGTCATGACCGGAAGCTTCACCACCGGGGCCTGGTACTACCGCGCGCTATTGGAGGGCGGCGGCATCGCCCTCGCCGAGGGCCAGCGCTGCGAGACGCCGACCGCCTTCGCTCACTTCCCGGGCGAGATCCTCATTCCCGCGCCGCCGAGGACCATGGTCGAGCGCGCCTACAACATCACCCGCTGGACCGAAATGCCGCGCGGCGGCCACTTCGCGGCCATGGAGGAGCCGGACCTGTTCGTCGGCGACGTGCGCGCCTGGGCGCGGGACGTGGCCCGCTGATGGCGCGCTACGACTTCGCCTCCGACAATGTCGCCCCGGCCATGCCCGAGGTCATGGAGGCTCTGGCCAGGTTCAATGTCGGCGCCACGGCCGGTTATGGCGGGGACGAAGTCTCCACGCGCGCCGGCGACCTCATCCGCGCCCTGCTGGACGCCGACGCCGAGGTGCGCTTCGCCGCCTCCGGCACCGCCGCCAACGCCCTGACGCTCGCCGCCTTGGCCGCGCCGCACGAAGCGATCCTGGCGCATGAGCACTCGCACGTGGCCACCGACGAGACCGGCGCGCCGGGGTTCTTCGGCGCCGGCGTTGGCATCATCGCCCTTCCTGGCGCCTCAGGCCGCATCGAGCCGGCCAGGCTCGCCAAAGCGCTGGAGCAGCCGGACGAGGCGCATTGGCAGTCGCCCGCCGCCCTCACCCTCACCCAAGCCACCGAGTTCGGCGCGGTCTATGGCGAAGCCGAGCTCGCGCAGCTCTGTGGCCAGGCCAAGGGCGCGGGCCTCAAGGTCCATGTCGACGGCGCGCGCCTCGCCAACGCCGTCGCCGCCGGCTTCGATCCCAAAGCCCAGGCGCGGATGGGCGTCGACGTCCTGGTCCTCGGCGGGACCAAGGCCGGCTCGACGCCGACCGAAGCCATCGTGCTGTTCGACGAAGGCGTGCGCCGCCGCTTCGGCGCGCGCCTCAAGCACGGCGGCCAGCTGGTCTCCAAGGCGAGGTTCCTGGCCGCGCCGTGGATCGGCATGCTGGAGACCGGCGCCTGGACGCGCCGCGCCGCCCACGCCAACGCCATGGCCCGGCGGCTGGCCACTCTCATGCCCTTCCAAGTCGTCCATCCGGTGGAGGCCAACGCCGTGTTCGTCACCATGGACGAGCCGACGCGCGCCCGCTTGGGGTCCGCCGGCTGGTTCGTCTATCGCTTCATCGACGGAACCGTGCGCTTCATGTGCTCCTGGGCGACGACGCCCGAGGACGTCGACCAGCTCGGCGAGGCGCTGAGGAAGATCGCTTAATGTCAGGCGAGATCGAAGCAGCGGCCGGTGATGCGGTCGGCGGGTTATTCCGGTTCCGCCGGCGCGTGGAGCACGCACTGCCGCCGGGGACGCCGTGCGCCAACTGCGGGACGCCGCTCATGGGGCCCTGGTGCTACGCCTGCGGCCAGGTGGGCGAGGATTTCCACCGCTCGATCTGGAAGCTGATCGGTGAGGCCTTCGAGAGCGTGCTGCACCTGGACGGCCGGGTGTGGATCACCCTACCGGACCTGTTCCGCAACCCCGCACGCCTCACCCGCGGCTATCTCCACGGCCACCGCGCGCCGCAGGTGCCGCCATTCCGCCTGTTCCTGGTGGTGCTGGTGGCGGCGTTCCTGGCCGGCTCCCTCAGCCAGGGATCAGGCTTCAAACCGGCCGCCATCACCGTCTCCACGGATGCGCACGGCAAGGTCGTCACCACCAAGACAATGACTCTGCTGCAGCTCACGCCCGCCGAACGCGACCGGCTGAAAGCGGATGTCCTCACCGACAAAACCAATGTGGTCGGCGTGTGGCCCGGGGGTGTCGCCTGGCTCAAGCAGCGGATGGCCAAGGTGCTGGACGATCCGGAGCGGTTCTGGCTGGTGCTCGAGGCCTGGGGCGAACGCTTCGCCTTCCTCGCCCTGCCGATGGCGGTGGCGCTGCTGAGCCTGGCCTTCGTGTTCCAGCGCCGGTTCTACATCTTCGACCACACCGTCTTCAGCCTGCATTCCCTGTCGGCGGTCGGGCTGATGTTCGCCGCCTCCGAAGTGCTGACGCCCCTGTTCGGCCGGGACGCCCAGCTCATTCTGTGGGGCGCGCCGATCCACCTCTTCGCCCACATGCGCGGGGTCTATCGCACCAGCGTGATCGGAACCCTGGCGCGCATGGCGCTCCTGTTCGTGGGCTCGGTGATCTTCGGCACGCTGATTTTCATCGGCCTGCTGCTGGTTGGCCTGAGCGGCATGGGCTGAGACTCGACGAGCTCAGCCGTGGTCCTTGCCGACCCCGCCCGCCTCCGCCTGCATCGGGCCGGGACCGGCGTCCTGGTCCGAGTCGCGCTGGCCCAACCCCTGGGCCAGGCGCGAATTGCGATAGCCGTAGACGACGTAGATCACGGCGCCGAGCACGACGTAGCCCGAGAGAATATAGGCCGGGATCGGGTCTCCCCTCAGGACCGACAGCACCATGTCGATCAACAGCGGGATGGCCATCACGGCCGCGCCGACAATGCCGAGGATCGGCGTCCAGATACCGCCCGGCGCGCGGAAGGGCCGATGCAGATCCGGCTTCGCCTTGCGCAGCCAAAGGACGCTGATGCAGACGATGGCGAAGGCTATCGCCGTTCCGAGACTGACCAGATTGCCCAGGATATCTATCGGCAGGAGCGCCGCCACGACGGCTATGACCGACCCCAGGACGAGCGTGCCGATCCAGGGCGTGCGGAATTTCGGATGCAGCGTGGCGAACAGCTTCGGCAACAGGCCATCGCGCGCCATGGCGAAGAACACCCGTGTCTGGCCATAGGTCAGGATCAGCATGACGGATGTCAGCCCCGCCACGGCGCCGACCTTTATGAGGATCGCGAACCACGCATAGGAGGCCCCCATCCGGTCGACGGCGAGGGCGATCGGCGCGGGGCCGCCCAGCTGATGATACGGCACCATGCCGGTCAAAACCGCCGCGACCACGATGTAGAGGATCGTGCACACGGTCAGGGACCCCAGAATGCCGATCGGCATATCCCTGGCCGGATTCTTCGCCTCGGCGGCGGCGGTGGAGACCGCCTCGAACCCGACATAGGCGAAAAAGATCGTCGAGGCGGCGCGGAAGATGCCCACCGTCCCGTACTTCAACCCGCCCTCATTCTTGGGGATGAACGGATGCCAGTTGGCCGGGTGGATGAAGAAGACGCCCAGGGCGATGAACGCCAGGAGCACGCCGACCTTGATCGCGACGATGACGTTGTTGACCCTCGCCGACTCGGAAATGCCGACCACGAGCAGCGCCGTGACCCCCAATATCCCCGCCGAGCCCAGCAGGTTGAGCCCGTGTCCGCCGCTGAAAATCGTCGCGCCACCCGGTCCTGCGCCCGCCTGGATGAAGGAGGTCGTCCATTGCAGCGGAATTTGCAGGCCGAAGTTGGCCAGCAGGCTGGTGACGTTCCCGGACCACCCCGCCGCCACGACCGCCGCGGAGACGCCGTATTCGAGGACCAGCAGCCAGCCCATGATCCAGGCGAACACCTCGCCGAGGGAGGCGTAGGAATAGGTGTAGGCCGAGCCGGCCACCGGCATGCTCGACGCCAGCTCCGCATAGCAAAGCCCGGCGAACGCGCAGGCGAGGCCCGCGACCACGAACGACAGGATCACCGCCGGGCCGGCGTAGTTGGCCGCGGCGTTGCCGGTCATCACATAGATGCCCGCGCCGATGATGCAGCCGATGCCGAGCAGCACCAGATTCACCGGGCCCAGGGTTCGCTTCAGATGCTGGTGGCCAGATTCATATTGAATCTGCTCGATGGATTTCTTGATCAGCAAGCGGGGGCCGCGCGCGGCCGCTACGTCCGTCATCGAGTTCAGGCCCCCACGGCCGCGATTGCTTGAGCGGCGTTTCTCAGGGCGACGATAGGGGGCGCCCGTCGCCCATGCAACGGGCCTGCTGGACCCTGGGGCCCTATTCGGCGGCGATCGCCTGGCGGGTCGCCATCATGCCCGCCAGCCGGCCAGCGATGATCTCTTCGGCTTCGGAGACGATGCGGCCGATGAGTTCGGCGCAGCTCGGGATGTCGTGGATCAGGCCCTGGATCATGCCGGCCGACCAGACGCCATGGTCGGGATCGCCGGTCTCATAGACCACCTTGCCGCGCGCCCCGGCGACCAGCTCGCGCACATCCTCGAACTTGGCCCCGCCGCGCTCCAGCTCGACCACCTGCTGGCTGATGGCGTTCTTGGCCACCCGGGCGGTGTTGCGCATGGTGCGGAAGATGAGGTCGGTGGCGCGCTCGTCGTTCTCGACCATCTGCCGCTTCACGTTCTCGTGGATCGGCGATTCCTTCGTCGCCATGAAGCGGGTGCCCATGTTGATGCCGTCGGCCCCCAGCGCCAGGGCCGCGACCAGGCCGCGCGCGTCGCCGAAGCCGCCCGAGGCGATCATCGGGATCTTCACCTTGTCGGCGGCGGCCGGAATGAGGATCAGGCCCGGCACGTCGTCCTCGCCCGGATGGCCGGCGCATTCGAAGCCGTCGATCGAGATGGCGTCGGCGCCGATCCGTTCGGCCGAGAGAGCGTGGCGCACCGAGGTGCATTTGTGGATCACCTTGATCCCGTGCTTGTGGAATTCGTCGATGTGCTCCTGCGGCTTGTAGCCGGCGGTCTCGACGATCTTGATCCCGGCTTCGATGATCGCCGCGCGGTATTCGGCGTAGGGCGGCGGCTTGATCGCCGGCAGGATGGTCAGGTTCACGCCGAACGGCTTGTCGGTCCAGTCGCGGCAGCGGGCGATCTCGCGGGTCAGGTCCTCCGGCGTCGGCTGGGTGAGCGCGGTGATGAAGCCGAGCGCGCCGGCGTTGGCCACGGCCGAGACCAGGGTGGCGCGGCCCACCCACTGCATGCCGCCCTGGGCGATCGGGTGCTCCACGCCGAACAGCTCGGTGAACCGGGTCTTGATCATCGTCTCGCTCCCAAACGCGCGTTTGAAAGCGATTAAGGCGGCTTTCAGCGGCGCGCGCAAGACGCCGTTCAGAACAGCTCCGGCCGCGTCTGCGAGCCCTCGGCCGCTTCCGGCAGGTGGCAGGTGAAGGTCGCGCCGGCGCCGGGCTCGCTCTCCAGCGCCACCCAGCCGCCGTGCAACTCGACCAGCGCCTTGACGAGCGCGAGGCCCAGGCCGCTCGCCGCCCGGTCCTGGCCGCTGAACCGGTCGAAGATGTGCGCCTGCACGTGGAAGGGGATGCCCCGGCCGGTGTCGGAGACCTGCAACCGCACCTCGCCCACCGCCCGCTCGGCCGAGAGCGTGATCGCGCCGCCGCGCGGGGTGTGCCGGATGGCGTTCTCGGCCAGATGGTCAAGCACCTCGCTCAGCCGGCGAACATCGCCGCGAATCAGGCCGACCGCTTCGCCGGCCGCGACGGCGAGCGAGACGCCCTGCTCGTGCGCCGCCCCGCTCCAGCGCCCGGCCGCCTCGCCCATCAGGGCGTCGACATCCACGTCAGCCATGTCGGGGCCGACGTCGCCGGCGTCGAACTGCGCCATGTCGAGCACATTGTTGATCGAGCGGGTCAGATGCGTCGCGGCGGCGCGGATCGAGGCCAGGTGGGCGCGCGCCAGGGGATCGAGCGCGCGGTCCTCTTTTTCCAGCAGTTCGGCGTAGCCCAGGATGGTGGTGAGCGGCGTGCGCAGCTCGTAGGAGACGCTGTCGACGAACTCGCGCTTCAGCCGCTCGGCTTCGCTCAGCGCCGCCTCGCGGTCGGCCAGGGCCCGTTCGAGCTGCCGGGTGTCGGTGACGTCGGCGAAGCTGATCAGCGTGGCCCCGTCCGGCAGCGGCCGCGAGTGGTGAGCGACGATCCGCCGGTCAGCGGTGAGGATCTCCGCCTGGGCCGGCGCGCGCGCCACCGGATCGGGGTCAGTGATGCGGCCCTTGAGATCGCGCCAGAACTGCAGGTCGTGCAGGCGGGGCCGGGCGAGCTCGACCACCTCGTCGAAGCCGAGACCCGCCGCCAGGATCCCCTCGCCGGCCGCCCAGAAACGCTCGAAGGCCTCGTTATGCAGACGCAGCCGCCCGTCGGAGCCGAACACGGCCACGGCGTCGGAGAGCTTGTCCAGCGTCGCCTGCTGCACCTGCAGCAGATGGTTGAACTGGGCGCGCAGGCGCAGCTCCGGGGTGACATCCGAGAACACCATCATCAGGCCGCCGGCCGGATGCGGCTGGCTGCCGACCTTGAGCGTGCGCTCGCTGGGCAACCGCCAGAGGGCTTCCGGGGAGGGCCCCAGGGCCTCGTGCCGGGCGAGTTCGGCGGCCTTGAAGGCGGCGTAGTCGGCGTGCTCTGGCAGGCTCCCCCGCCGGCGCAGCCGCTCGAGCAGGTCGGCGTGGCCTGGGCGATCGGCGAGCCAGGCCGGCTCCAGGTCCCACAGCTCGGCGAAGGCCGGATTGTGGAAGCCCAGGCGCCGGTCGGGGCCGAACACGGCGATGGCGTCCGCCACGCGCTCGAACATCGCCTCCTGCGCCACCTGGGCGCGCCCGAGGGTCTCGGCCGCGGTTTCGACCTCGGTCACGTCGTCGGACCAGACGCCGGCCCCGCCGCCAGCCAGGGGCTGGGCGCGGAATCTGAGCGCCCGCCGTCCTTCGGTGGTGCGCACCCAGCGCACGGTCGTTCGGGACTCGCGGTGGCCGGCGGCCTCGCGGGCGACCCGGTCGGCCTCGTCGTCCAAAGAGAGCCCGTGCTGGCGGGCCCTGGCGAGGGACTCCGCCCCGGTCGCCTCGAGCCACGCCCGGTTGACCCAGATGGGCGCCCCGGCCGCATCGACGATCCAGCACGGCTGCGGCCGCTCGTCCATGAAGGCGGCGAGCACCTTCGCGCCCGGCGTGTCGGACGCCAGGGGCGCCGAAATCGAGAGCAGGGCCAGGGCGCCGGAGGTGCGGCCTTCGATGCGCAGGACCCCGCCGCCGACCGGCGCCTCGGCCGCGAACGGCTCACCGCGCGCGCGAAGCCCGGTCAGGCCTTGCGCGATGATGTCCGGCTCGAGCGTCGCGAGGGCCTCGACAACGCCCGCGGCGTCGGCGTCCGGCTTGCCAAGGGCGGCGGCGTACGCCTGCAGGCTCTCGGCGCCGGCGACGAGGTCGATCCGCGCACCGTCGACAGCGATCAGGCAGATCCCGAACGCCTCCAGGCAAGCCTCGACCGACGTCGCCGGCGCACCGCGCCGCCGTCCGCGCAGGCCGAACGTCCGTTCCCCCGCGAGGCCAAACAGTGTCATCGCCGCGCTCGAATCATCGATGGTCAGAGCCTATCAGACCGCGCCCTTCCCAGACTCCGGCCAAGCATGCCATCCTGCCGGCAACATCAAGGGGGAATTGCTCATGGCGGATCATCCGTGGACGGCGCTGGCCTCGATCGCCGCGCTGCTTGTCTACTTCTACATGGCGTTGAACGTCGGGAAGGCGCGGAGCAAGTTCGACATCCAGGCTCCGGCGACGAGCGGACACCCGGACTTCGACCGCGCCTTCCGCATCCACGTCAACACCCTGGAATGGCTGCCGCTGTTCCTGGTCTCGCTGTGGCTGTTCTCGTTCTACATCAGCGACATTTGGGCCGCCGCCGTGGGCGTCCTCTGGATCGTCGGCCGCATCCTCTACCTCACCGGCTATTCCAAGGAAGCCAAGGCCCGATCCAATGGCTTTCTCGTCCAGGCGCTGGCGACGGGCGTCCTGCTGTTCGGCTCGCTCGGCAAGATCGTGTGGCTGCTTGTCATGGGCGGCCACGCTCAGGGATAATGCCACGTCCGTCCCTCGAGGCGGCGCATAGGGAAGTGACGAAGATGAAGACGACCTGGGCCGCGGCGATCGCGGCCATCGCCCTCGCCGGCGGCCTCAGCGGCTGCGAGACGGCCACGCCTTACCAGCCGCTGCAGCAGGGCGCGGCGCAGTCGGGCGGCTTCACCGACCAACGCCTGGACGCGAACCATTATCGGGTCACGTTCCAGGGCAATACGGTGACTTCGCGCGAGACCGTGGAGAACTATCTCCTCTACCGGGCCGCGGAGCTGACGGTGAATTCCGGCCACGACTGGTTCGAGACCACCGATCGCCACACCGACAAAGACCAGCAGACCTATGTCGATCCCCTGTACGGGGCGGGACCCTATGGCTACTGGCGGCCCCGCTGGCGCGCCTGGGGCGGTTATGGCTGGGGTGGCTGGGGCGACTATGGCTGGGGCGGCTGGGGCCCCTATTGGGGACCGACGGTCGTCAACACGGTGCGGAAGTTCCAGGCCAGCGCCGAGATCGTCATGGCGAGCGGTCCCAAGCCCACCGGCGACGCCCGGGCCATGGACGCGCGCGAGGTGATGACCAACCTCGGACCGAGGATTCAACGGCCGAAGACCTGAGGGTCGAGGCGGCTAGCCGCTGCTCGAATCGGGGAAGGCGAACACCCGCTTCGGCCTGAGGCAGGCCTCGGCGCCGACGTTCAGGTCCGCCTGGGGCGCATCGTTCGGACAATCGGATTCGAAGATCGCGCCGGCGGCGTCACGGCACTCAAGCCGCACGATCGCGCTCTTGGCCAGCCGGCCGGTGACGGTGACCGGCCATCCCACGCCAGTTTGCTCCACGATGGTCTCATGGGGTCGGAACCAGGCCATCGTCGCTCGGGCGGTGTCGTCGGGCGCGGCCAGGGGCGCGGAAAAGCCGTCGAACACAGCCCGCGCGCCGTCGATGCGGCAGGGCGCGCGATTGGAATCCCCCAGGAAGTCAAAGACGAAAGCCGAGGCGGGCGCCTCGTTCAGGACTTGCGCCGAGCCGATCTGCTCGACGCGGCCGGCATGCAGCACGGCCACGCGGTCGGCCAGGTCCATGGCTTCCTCCTGGTCGTGGGTCACGAACAGGGTGGTGAGGCCGGTCTCGTCGTGCACCTCCCTCAACCAGCGGCGGAGGTCCTTGCGCACCTTGGCGTCCAGGGCGCCAAACGGCTCGTCCAGCAACAGCATCCGCGGCTCGATGGCCAGCGCCCTGGCCAGGGCGACACGCTGCTGTTCGCCGCCGGAGAGCTGGGCGGGGTGGCGGTCGCCGAGACCTTCGAGACGAACCAGCGACATCAGCCGCTCCACCGTCTTGGCGATCTCGCCGCCCGAGGGCCGCAGCCGCGCCGGGCGCACGCGCAGACCGAAGGCGATGTTGCCCGCCACCGTCATGTGGCGGAACAGGGCGTAGTGCTGAAACACCATGCCGATGCGCCGCCGCCGCGCCGGCGTCGCCAGCAAGTCCTCACCCGCGAACTGGGCGCGGCCAGCGTCGGCGGTCTCCAGGCCGGCGAGGATTCGCAGCAGCGTGGTCTTGCCGGACCCCGAAGGGCCGAGCAGAGCCACAAACTCGCCTGGCTCGGCGGTGAAGGAGACGCCCTGCAGCGCCGGGACGCGCGCGAAGCGCTTGGCGAGGCCTTCGACGACCAGGTTCATGCGGCTGGCGCCGCCGCCCGGATCAGCGCGGCGCCATGCGGATCGCGCCGTCCAGGCGCACATCCTCGCCATTGAAATAGCCGTTGGTGATCATGGTCAGGGCCAACTGGGCGTATTCCTCGGCCTTGCCGAGGCGCTTGGGGAAAGGCACCGACGCCGCCAGGGCTTCGCGCACATTGACCGGCGCGCCCATCATCAGGGGGGTGTCGAAAATGCCGGGCAGGATGGTGTTGACGCGAATGCCCTCGCTCATCAGGTCGCGGGCGATCGGCAGGGTCATGCCGACCACGCCGCCCTTGGACGCGGAATAGGCGGCTTGGCCCATCTGGCCGTCCTCGGCGGCGACCGAGGCGGTGTTGACGATCGCGCCGCGCTCGCCGTCTTCCCCTGGCTCCAGCGTCAGCATGCCGGCGGCGCTCTTGGCGATGCAGCGGAAGGTGCCGACCAGATTGATCTGAATGATCAGGTCGAAATGGGCCAGCGGGAAGTGCTTGATCTCGCCGGTGTTGCGGTCGCGGCCGGCGGTCTTGGCGGCGTTGCCCGTGCCGGCGCAGTTGACCAGGATCCGCTCCTGGCCGTGGGCGGCGCGAGCCTTGGCGAAGGCGGCGTCGACTTCCTCGTCCGAGGTCACGTTGCACCGGCAGTAGACGCCGCCGATGTCCTTGGCGACGGCTTCGCCCTTGGCCTCGTTCATGTCGAAGATGGCCACCTTCACGCCGTGAGCGGCGAGCGCGCGGGACGTGGCTTCGCCGAGGCCGGAGGCGCCGCCGGTGACGACCGCCGCGACGGAGGAATCGAGCTTCATGGTGGGGTTCCCTGTTTTCCCGGAAAGGCTTGTCGGCCGGGGTTTAGCGCCGCGAGCTCCCGACAGGAAGCCTCACGCCGCGTCAGTTCAGGCGATGCGCTGCGACCACGCGTCCCGGTCTGGCTGCAGGCCGATGTAGGCCAGTCCCGAGGCGATCGAGACGAGCTCGGCGCCGCCCTCCAGCTTCTCCGCGCCGAACCGCCGCGCGAAAAGGCGCCGCACGGCGGGCACGAATGAAGACCCGCCGGTCAGGAACACGCGGTCGATCTGGTCCGGCGCCAGGCCCGCGCGCTCCAGCGTTCGGTCGAGCGCGCCTTCGATGGCGGCCAGCTCAGGAGCGATCCACCCATCGAAGTCGGCGCGGGAGACGCGTTTCTCCAGCCTGACGGTGCCCGCCTCGAAGCTGAACGTCGCCTCCTCGGCGGCGGACAGCGCCTGCTTCAGGCGCGAGACCGACTGGTAGAGGCGATAGCCGTGATTGTCGTCGAGGATCTCGACCAGGCGCGCGATCTTGGCCGGCTCCAGAGCCTCGCGCCTCAGACGGCGGATGTCGCGCATGTCGGACGAGGCGCGCAGCAGGGCGAGCTGCTCCCAGCGGGCGAAGGCGGCGAAGTAACGGTTGGGGATCGGCAGGACGTGGTCGAAGGTGCGGTAGCTCGAGCCCTTGCCGAGTTCGGGCGACACCAGGGCGTCGATGATCCGGTAGTCGAAGGCGTCGCCGGCGACGCCCACGCCGGCGTTGGCCAGGGCCTCGGCGCGGATTTCATCGCCGGCGCGCTGGAAGCGGGCGATGGAGAAATCGCTGGTGCCGCCGCCGAAGTCCCCGACCAGCACCACGGCCTCGGCGGTGAGCTTGCGGGCGAAGAAGAAGGCGGCGGCCACCGGCTCATAAGCGTAGCGCACTTCGCTGAACCCCAGCCGCTCGAAGGCGGCCTGATAGCGCCGGAGCGCCAGGGCGGTGTCCGGACTGGCGCCGGCGAATTCCACCGGCCGGCCGACGATGGCGATCGGCGGCATGTCGGCCAGCGCGTCCGGCGCATGGGCCCGGAGCCGCAGCATGAACGCCGACAGCATGTCCTCGAAGGCGTAGCGGCGCCCGAGGATGCGGGTCTCCTGGAAGAACGGGCTCGCGGCGTAGCTCTTGAACGACTGGATGAGCCGCGTCTCAGTCGGCTCCTCGACGTAGGCGTCGATGGCCCAGGGTCCAGCCTCGATGATCCGCCGACCTGGATCGTCCGGATCCGGATGGAAGCTCAGCGCCGAGCGGAAGGCGACGACCTCCTCGTCCTCGGCGGAGAAGGTCACCAGCTCGGCCTGGCCGTCGGCGCCGATCAGGGAGATCACGGTGTTGGTGGTGCCGAAATCGATGCCGACCGCGCGCGCCCCCGCCATGGCCCCCTCCCCTTGCCGATTTCTGGTCTGGTCCGCGCCAGCCATGCGCGGGGCGGCGTAAAACGCTCAGCCGACCCCGGATGTCAAGACAGGGTCGGAAGAGGTGGCGCCCCAGTTTGGAACGGGGCCGGCCACGCCCTCCTCCACTTTGCGCTCCCCCTCGAGGCAGGGCGATCGCAGATGCTTGCCCCAAACAAAACGTCATAGCCGGGCGTCAGTCCCGGCTACCCATGCACACGAGCGTAGGGGTGACCGCGCCCGGCGCGGCCAAGGCGGAGCTTTGCAGTTGCGGTTGAAGCGTTCAGGCGTGGCCATGCCAACATGGCCACCCGCCGTTCGGCGTTCATTGGCCGCCGGGACTGACGCCCGGCCGTGACGGTAGGGAGGGGGTCACGGGCGCCGCCCCCGTTTCACTCTGAGACGCTACCTCAAACCAGCCGCATGGTCTCGGTGAGTGGGCTCTCGTAGGCGGTCATCGTCGCCAGGGTCAGGATCTTGGAGACCGAAGCCGACAGCGGGCAGATCTGCACCGGCCTGGAGAGACCGACCAGGATTGGGCCGACCACCGTCGCCCCGCCCAGCGCCTGGACCAGCTTGGTCGAGATCGAAGCCGAGTGGATCGCCGGCATGATCAGGACATTGGCCTCGTCGGTCAGGCGCATGAACGGATAGTTGTCGGTCGACTTAGGATCGAGCGCCAGCTCCGGCGGCATCTCGCCCTCGTACTCGAAGTCGATGTCGCGGCGCGCATCGAGCAGGGCCACGGCCTCTCGCACCCGACTGGAGCGCTCGCCGGGGGGATTGCCGAAGGTCGAATAGGACATGAAGGCCAGGCGCGGCGTGAAACCCAGACCCCGCACGGTGCGGGCGGCCTGGATGGCGATCTCGACCAGATCCTCCGGCTCGGGCATCTCGGTGACGGCGGTGTCGGCGATGAACAGGGTCTTGCCCTTGGCCAGCACCACCGAGATCCCCTGCACCCGGCCGCCCGGCGCGGGGTCGATCACCCGCAGCACTTCGTCGAGCGCCTGATCGTAGTTGCGCGTCACGCCGGTCACGAGGCCATCGGCGTAGCCCAGCGCGACCATCGAGGCGGCGAAGGAATTGCGGTCCTGATTGATCAGCCGCGCGACGTCGCGCTTTAGATAGCCGTTGCGCTGCAGGCGCTTGTAGAGAAACTCGACGAACTCGGCGTTGTGCCGCGAGACGCGGGCGTTGATCACCTCCAGCCTGGCTTCGTCCGGATCGAGGCCGGCCAGCCGCATGTTGGCGGCCACCAGGTCCTCGCGACCAACCAGCACGGCGCGGCCGAGGCCCTGGCTCTGAAAGGCGTAGGCGGCGCGGATCACCGACGGCTCCTCGCCTTCGGCGAAGACGATCCGCTTGGCGGGATCGGAGAGCACGGCGCCGGAAATCTTCTGCAGGAAGCCCGCGGCCGGGTCGAGGCGCCGCGCCAGGCTGGAGCGATAGGCGTTCATGTCGGGGATCGGGCGGCGGGCGACGCCGGTGTCCATGGCCGCCTGGGCGACGAAGGGCGGGATGTAGTGGATCAGCCGGGGATCGAACGGCGTGGGGATGATGTAGTCCGGCCCGAACTTGAGCTGCTTGCCGTGATAGGCGGCGGCGACCTCGTCCGGCACGTCCTCGCGCGCCAGCGCCGCCAGGGCCCGGGCGCAGGCGATTTTCATCTCGAGATTGACCCGCCGGGCGCGCACGTCGAGGGCGCCGCGGAAGATGTAGGGAAATCCCAGGACGTTGTTGACCTGGTTCGGATAGTCCGATCGGCCGGTGGCGACGACCGCGTCGGGCCGCACGGCCAGCACCTCCGCCGGCGCGATCTCGGGATCGGGATTGGCCATGGCGAAGATGATCGGGCGTTCAGCCATCGAGGCCACCATCTCGCGGCTGACGATGTCCTTGGCGGAAAGCCCGAAGAAGACATCGGCGCCCTTCATGGCGTCGGCCAGGGTGCGGGCGTCGGTCTCCACCGCGTGGGCCGATTTCCACTGGTTCATCTTCTCGGCGCGGCCGCGATAGATGACGCCGGTATTGTCCACGGCGATGCAGTTCTCGGGCTTCACGCCCATGGCCTTGACCAACTCGAGGGTGGCGATGCCGGCCGCGCCGGCGCCGCACAGCACCAGCTTAATATCGCCGAGTTCGCGTCCGGTGATGTGACAGGCGTTGATCAGCCCGGCGGCCGAGATGATGGCGGTGCCGTGCTGGTCGTCGTGAAACACCGGAATATCGAGCAGCTCCTGCAGCTCGGTCTCGATGCGAAAGCACTCCGGACTCTTGATGTCCTCGAGATTGATCCCGCCGAAGGTCACGCCGATGTTCTTGACCACGGTGATGATCTCATCCGGATCCCGGGACATCACCTCGATGTCGATGGAATCGACGTCGGCGAAGCGCTTGAAGAGGACGGACTTGCCCTCCATCACCGGCTTGGCCGCGAGGGCGCCGAGGTCCCCAAGCCCCAGGATCGCCGTGCCGTTGGAGATCACGGCCACAAGGTTACCCTTGGAGGTGTAGTCGTAGGCCAGGTCCGGATCGCGGGCGATGGCCAGGACCGGGACAGCCACGCCCGGCGAATAGGCGAGCGACAGGTCGCGCTGCGTCGCCATCGGCTTGGTGGCCGCGATGGCGACCTTGCCGGGCGTCGGATATTTGTGGAACGCCAGCGCCTCTTCGTCGGTGAAACTGCGCTTCTCGGCGTCGTCCATGGGGTCCGTTCAATCCTGAGGAGAGTCGCCGAAACGGCGGGGCGGCACCCTAGCCTTAGCGGTCTTTTGCGACAACCAAACCCGGGCGGCGGACTTGACCGCGACTGGCCCCAAGGCGACAGACGGCGATAGTGCCCCGATTCCGAAGTTCGCACGGCGCCTGATCCAATGAGCGAGCGAACTTCAAATCCGGCACACCAGGTCTCAAGCGGAGCGCCCGTGCCATCCCATCGAGCGGAAAGCCTCAGGCTGGGGGTCGCCGGCGCGGGCGGACACATGGGCCGCGCGGTCCTGACCCTCGTCGCCGCGCGGACCGACATCGAGCTGGCGGCGGCGTTCGACCGCGGCGACCCCAGCGACGAGGCTCTGGCGGCGAGTGACGTGATCGTCGACTTTTCCACCGCGGAGGCCTCCCAGGCCCTGGCGCGGGCGGCTGCGGCGCGCGGCGGCCCCGCGCTGGTGATCGGCTCAACCGGCTTCACCGCCGAACAGGACGCCGCCATCGCCCTGGCGGCGCGGTCCGTCGCCATCGTCAAATCCGGCAACTTCTCGCTCGGCGTCAATCTGCTGGCGGCGCTCGTCGAGCAGGCGGCGCGGGCTCTGCCGGCGTTCGAGTGGGACATCGAGATCGTCGAGGCGCACCATCGGCGCAAGACCGACGCGCCGTCCGGCACGGCGCTCATGCTCGGCGAGGCCGCGGCGCGCGGTCGGGGGAACGTGCTCAGCGACGTCGCGCTGCGCGGCCGCGACGGCCAGACCGGCGCCAGGCCCACGGGCGCGATCGGCTTCGCCTCCCTGCGTGGCGGCGGCGTCGTCGGCGAACACAGCGTGATCCTGGCCGCCGAGGATGAAATCCTCACCCTGTCCCACTCGGCCCGCGACCGCGGCCTGTTCGCGCGCGGGGCGATCGCGGCGGCGCTGTGGGTCAGGGGAAAGCCGCCCGGCCTCTACGACATGCGCGACGTGCTGGGTTTCAGCTAATGTCGCGGGCGCAGGGACAAGGGCTCACGTCACCGTATTCACAAGGCCCTCCGGCTTTCACATGCTAGCAGATAGCAACACGCACGCCGAATACGTAATAACCGGCGACAAGAATCACGTCTACGCATTCAAGACGCCTAAGCCAAACTTGAATGATTTCACTCCGAGATATTGGGAGGGATCTCCCTTCGCCATCAAACTGGGCCCATGCGTTGTAGGCGAGTTCAAAGGCACTCAGTGGGGCCACGCCGGCGGCCATAAGGCATGCATATCAGAGGACGGCGTTCTCCTCCGTGTGTCGGACAATAACGGAGTCCGACTTGAAATGACGAAAATTGTTCGCCAAGCTTTATCCCCTTCGATATTTAAAATTCCAGCTAACGCGCAGGTCATGCCTTGGAACGGCGGCCCCGTTTTACCTATTGCTTCGAAAAAATGAGTGAAACGGTGGAGTGAAACGGGACGAAACGGTTACAGTGCACTCAACTTGCAGGCTGTCGCCGGCTCGGCCAGTCTGCACTGAAAAGGAGTCACTTCCTTTCGCTAGGCGCCGCCGGTCGACCCGAAGCCGCCGGCGCCGCGCGCTGTCTCGTCCAGGCGCGCCACCTCCGCCCACACCGCCTGGGTGACGGGCGCCACGACCAGCTGGGCGATGCGGTCGCCACGGCGGACCGTCACCGCCTGGGCGCCATGGTTGATGAGGATCACCTTCACCTCGCCGCGATAATCGGAATCGATGGTGCCAGGGGTGTTGAGCGTCGTCACCCCCTCGCGCAGGGCGAAACCCGATCTCGGACGCACCTGGCCCTCGAACCCGGCCGGCAGGGCTATGGCCACGCCGGTGGGAATGGCCGCCCGGCCGCCTGGCGCAAGGACCACCGGCTCGTCCACGGCGGCGCGCAGGTCCATGCCCGCGGCGCCGGCGCTCTCATAGGCCGGCAGGGGCAGGTCGGCGCCGTGCGCCAGCCGCACCACCTCGACCGTCGGCCTCACGCCAGGGCCCCGGCGATCCTGAGCGCCAGGCGCCGCGCCACTTCCGATTTGGCGGCCATCGCCCACCGCTCGACGCCCGCGCCGTCGATGACCAGCACCTCGTTGTCGTCGCCGCCCATGATCGCGTCGTGGCTGACGTCGTTGGCCACGATCCAGTCGCAGCCCTTGCGGGCCAGCTTGGCCCGGGCGTGGGCTTCGAGGTCGCTGGTCTCGGCGGCGAAGCCCACCACCAGCTTCGGGCGGCTGGGGCCGGCGGCGGCGAGGCTCGCCAGGATGTCGGGGTTTTCCACCAGGCGCACGGCGGGCGGTCCGTCGCGGCCCTTCTTGAGCTTGACGCCGAACACCGTGTCGGGGCGCCAGTCCGAGACCGCGGCGACGAACACCGCGGCGTCGGCCGGCAACGCCGCCTGGCTGGCGGCCAGCATCTCGCCGGCGGTCTCGACATCGCGCCGATCGACGCCAGGCGGGGTCGCCAGCGCGGTCGGCCCGCTGACCAGCGTCACCCGCGCGCCGAGGTCGGCCAGGCTGGCGGCGATGGCGTAGCCCA
>Ga0302314_10007401_pt1 | contig 19742 bp, 15 predicted proteins | sample III_Palsa_N2_3_FD_200533 | JGI IMG/M metagenome (GOLD analysis project Ga0302314, IMG submission 200533) | Peat permafrost microbial communities from Stordalen Mire near Abisko, Sweden - III_Palsa_N2_3 | ecosystem: Environmental > Terrestrial > Soil > Palsa > Peat permafrost | place: Sweden...
TCTTCAGCGCTAGCCAGCCCCGGACCCCGCCCCCGCGCGGACCCCGCCGCCAGGCACACCGCACCAGCCCCACGCCCCCGGCCGGCCACAACGTCTCCGCTGGCCAGGACCGCGCAGGCAACCCGCGGGCAACAGGCTCACCCGGCGAGACGAGGTCGTCCACGACGAGGGCGACCTGGCCGTTGGCCCGGACGTTGCGGAACTTGCGGCTGGCGCCCATGGCGTGGCCGCCGATGAGGATGTCGCCGGTCTCCTCATCGAGGAACACGCCGACCGGGTTGTTCTGGGGCGCGCCGCTCGCGTCCACGGTGGCGAGGCGGGCCAGCGGCTGGCTCTTCAAATAGGTACGCTCGGCCTCGGTCAAGGTCACGGTCATTCTCGTAGCCTAAGACCTCGAGCGCCGTGCTTATCTGCGGCTATCCGCGTTGTCTTCGCGTTGGTGGGTTGCGGCCCAGCTGGCCAGGAGCTTGAGTCCGTCGTGGGAGGGCGTGCCTGGCTCGGCGGTGTAGGCGGTGAGGGTGAGCCCTTCGTCGGCTTCGAGGGCCATGGCCTCAAACATGAGGTCGAGCGTGCCGACGGCGGGGTGGCGGAAGTGCTTAAGGCCGCTGCGGTGCAGGCGCACGTCGTGGGCCGCCCACAGGGTGCGGAACTCCTCGCTGCGGGTGGACAGCTCCCCGATCAGAGCGGTGAGGTACTTGTCGAACGGGGCACGCCCCGCCTCGGTGCGCAGCAGCGCGACGGTGGTGCGGGTAGCCTCGCCGAAGGCGGGGTAGAAGTCGCGGGCGGCGGGGTCGAGGAACTGGAACCTGGCGAAGTTGGCCGGGCGGGCCTGGCTGGCGAAGATCGGTGAGTGCAGGGCGCGGCCGAGGGCGTTGACGGCGAGGATGTCGAGGCGGCCGTTGCGGACGAAGGCGGGGATGTCGCTCATGCCGTCGAGGACGAGCCTGATGCCGGGGCGAATGTGCTGCGGCGTGGGCCGGCGTGCCGCCCGGGCCTGGCTCGTGTTGGCGGCGCGGGCCAGGTCGAGAAGGTGAAGGCGCTCGGCCTCGTCGAGTTGCAGCGCGCCGGAGATGGCCTCAAGCACGCTGTCGGAGACACCGGACAGGTTGCCTTTTTCCAGGCGGGCGTAGTAGTCGGCGCTGACCCCGGCGAGCATCGCCACTTCCTCGCGGCGCAGTCCTGGGACGCGCCGGTTGCCGCCGTAGAACGTCAGCCCGGCCTGCTGCGGGGTGATCTTGGCGCGGCGGGTGACGAGGAAGTCACGCACGTCGCCGGAGTTGCTTGTCACGGTGTCTACGTTACGTGCGGTGGCGCGGGCGAGGGGTTGTCAACTGCTGCCGTCGCGGTGGGCTTCAGCGCTTCCTGGCGCTCACTGGTGATCAGCCGGTGTGCGGGACGCGCATGGCGGTCGCTTGCGGCAGCTCGGCAGCTCGATCTGATCGTCCGAATGTCACACGTGGTCCATAGCATGTTCCCCATTGATGCTGGGCGGCTCGCGGAAGGGGGACGGGCGGTGAAGGTCACGCAGGCGTACCGGTTTGCGCTTGACCCGTCGCCGGCGCAGGAGCGGGCACTGCGGTCGCACGCGGGCGCGGCCCGGTTCGCGTGGAACTGGAGGCTTGCCAGGCGTCGGGCCGAACCCCGACACCTACGAGGGGATCTGACTGACCTGACCGGCCTCACCGCAGCCGAGGAGGACTCCGCCTGCTGCTGAAACGGAGTCCGAGTCAGTCGGCGCCCGCGACCCGGCTGCGCCGCTCGATGAGCAGCACGTCCCGCCACTGGCCGTGATGGCGGCCGAGTCGCTCTCGCACGCCGACGACCCGGAATCCTGCCCCCTCGTGCAGCCGCAGGCTCGCGGCGTTCTCCGGGAACACTCCGGACTGTATCGTCCAGACCCCGGCCCGCTCCGACGACGCGATCAGCGCCTCAAGCAGCGCCCCGCCGATTCGCCTCCCGCGGTGGTCCGGGTGCACGTAGACGCTGTGCTCGATTACCCCCGCGTACACGCACCTGTCCGACACCGCCGATGCGGCCGTCCAGCCAAGCACCTCGCCCGTCACCGCGTCAGCGGCCACGTGCCTGTGCCCCGCCAGCTTCGCGGCGTCGAACGCCTGCCACGCGGGCGCGGCGGTCTCGAAACTGGCCTGGCCGGTGTCGAGCCCGGCCTGGTAGATCGCGAGCACCTGTCCGGCGTCACCCTCTTCCATCGGCCGGATCAGCACCCTGTCAGGGACGGCGGCACGCGCCGCGCTTGCAGCTTCTCGGTCACTCGGCATGGCGGTCCTCCGTAGCAGACCAGGGATCTGTAGTACGCGGGTTCCAGGGTCGGACGCCTCGATGGCGAGCCAGCTGCCAAACGCCACCGTCGCGGCAAGTCCGGCGGTGAACTCCGCCTGGATGATCCGCTCGCGCCGCACGGTGCCCCGCTGCCGTACATGTCGATCGCCGCGAGCCGCTTGACGTTCACCCCGGCATGATTTCATGCCGGGGGCTCGGCGACAGGGACCGGGCGCAACTCGTCATGACCGTCTACGAGACCCGCCTGCCGCTCGACGATGGTGTGCTCGATGGCGCCGGAACGGGTGCGGGTACCGGTGTTCTTCGCCAGGTCACGAATGCGGTCACGCTCCAGACGAGGAGAACGGCGAAGGTCCAAACCGGCAGGACGGCTTCGGAGACCTGTGCCGGGATTCCATGGCTGAACCACCAGTAGGGCGTGGCAACCGTTAGCGCGACGAGACCCCAGAGCATCATGCGCACGGGTTGCGGTATATCTGAACCGCGATGACGAGGCGTCAAAGCGGGGATCAGCAGTACCCAAACCCAGTGATGAGTCCAGGAGATGGGGCTGATCAGCAGGCTTGCCAGGGCGGTCGCGACGATGGCGGGCGCCGTCTGCTTGGCGCTTACGCACCGCCAGGCAACGAAGGTGCTCGCGGCCAGTGTCATGAGTGAAAGCAGCAGCCACGCGAGATCGGATCCGCTTGCGGGGAACGGCGGTCTGTGCAGGATCGCGTACCAGCATTGGTTGCCTGCGTAGGCGATAGGCCCGACCCGCGCCGCATCGCTCACGTCGCTGAACCAGTAGGTGCTAGACGCGCGCGGCCAGAACAACCAGGACAGGCCGGTCAACGTGAAGAATGACACCGCGGCACGGATAACCGACTTCACGTCCCGGCTGACGGCGAGAACAATAAGAAATGAGAGTGGGGTTAGCTTCACCGCTGCGGCGAGACCGATCCCGATTCCGCGATAGGGAGATGGGATCGCCAGAAGGTCAGCTACTACGATGAACATGAGGATGAATTCGATCTGCCCGTAGTCGACTGCGCTCCTCGCTGGTTCGATTGCGATAAATGCGAGACACGACCACGCGAAGGATTTGCACAACAAGCGTTTTGTGACCGTAGCGCCCATGTCGCGCAGGACCAGCACGATCGAGCCTGTCGCGGCGGCAAGACCTGCCGCCGACAGGAGCCACTGCGTGACCGGAAACGGCGCCCAGGCAAGCGGCGACAGCACGAGAAGGGCAAAGGGCGGGTACGTGAAGGGCAGGTTGCTCTTGGTGAAAGTCAGCAGATAAGGATTCTGCCGTGACCGCCAGGAGTCCACCGCATTCCGGTAGACCTTAAGATCCAATCCGTATCGTTGCCCCCAGACTGACAGGTAAGCGATCAGGATAACCGCCGCAACGACGGCGATCATATATGACCATGACGTCGCCCGGCGGCTCGCGACCACGTCAGAACCCTCAGATATGAGCACCCCGTTCTCCTCCACGCCACAGAATTTGCGTCAGTGAAAATTTATGACTGCGGAACTCTTGCTCATCGGTAAAGACTAGACCTGGTCACCTACCGAAGACGACGCGGTATGGAGGCCAATCCCTGGCAGCGGAGGCCGGCACCGAGCTCGTCAGCGGTCATCGCAGCGCTCACCTTCCAGGAGGCGGTCCATCGCCTTGTTGAGGCCACGCCAGGAGGCGGTCAGCCGCTGGTAGAGGTCGGCGCCCTCGGCGCTGAGCGTGTAGTAACGCCGCGGCGGACCTTGCGTGGTACGCCACTCGCTGCTCAGCACGCCCTGCGTCTCCAGCCGGCGCAGCAGTGGGTACAGCGTGCCTTCCTCGATCGGCAGCCCCTGGTCCGCAAGGGACTGGCGTAGCTCGTAGCCGTAACGCAGCGTGCGTAGCTGTGAGAGCACCGCAACGACAACGACGCCGCGGCGCAGCTCCCGTTCGAGCTTGTCGTAGGTGTCGCTTACCATACAACACATAGTACCATGTGGCACACAGCTTTCGCATCCGCCGATCGACAGCCGAAAACAGCGCGGAAAGGGGCCGCCCCTGGCCTTCTCGGGCGTGCCTAGAGGTGGTGGATAATCTGGCGGGTGAGCGGAGATGCGGGGGATCCGGGCCGGGCGGTGCGGCTGGCGGCGCTGGCCGCGGGGTGGTCGCACCGGCATCGGGACGTGTCGGGGGGCTGGCTGCGGCCGACGGTGTTCGGGGCGGTGGACGGTCTTGTGACCAATGCGTCGCTGATCGCCGGGCTCGGCGGCGGCGGGGCGGCGGCGCGCACCGTGGTGCTGACCGGCGTGGCGTCGCTGGTGGCCGGAGCGTTCTCGATGGGCACCGGGGAGTACATCTCGGTGACCAGCCAGAACGAGCTGGTGGGTGCGGAGGTCGCCGTCGAGCGGCGGATGCACGTCCGGTTCCCTGCCGCGGAGGAGGCCGAACTCGCGGGGGTCTTCCGCGGCTACGGCGCCGACCCGGCTACCGCCGCCGCGATGGCCGCCGCGGTATCGGCTGACCCGGATACCGCGCTGCGCATGCACGCCCGCGAGGAACTCGGCGTCGACCCGTCGGAGCTTCCGTCACCAATACTCGCGGCTGCCTCGTCGCTGGCCGCGTTCTCCTCCGGGGCGCTGCTCCCGCTGCTGCCTTACCTGGCGGGCCTGCACTCGCTGGCCGCCGCCTTGGTCATCACGGCGGCGGCCCTGCTGGCCGGGGGCATGACGGTCGGTCGGCTGACCGGCCGCCCGGTGCTGCGCTCGGGCCTGCGGCAGCTCGCCCTGGGCGGGGTCGCGGTCGCCGTGACGTTCGCCGTGGGCAGCCTCATCGGCGGCCAAGTCCACTGACCAGCGTCGGGACCGGAAGGCCGGGCTCCTGAGGACGCGCCAAGCTGGCGAGAACTTAATGCGCCGGGAATGCCTTACATCGGCATGTACTTCTGCGGGCCGACCGGTTACGCGCGGGCGCATGCGGCATCGCCCATCCGTTCGTCCTCGGCACGTGGCTGACCCGGCGGCTCCGCGCGTCCGTCCGCACCGTGACCCAGGCCGACAAGCTCCGAAGTTTCATTTGATGCAATTCGCAGCGTTGTTGGCGAGAGTTACTTGTGTAAGTCTTGGCGCTGTGTGTACGTTACGTTTCGTTACCGTTTTTACTGCCCAAATGCCATCGGGGTGCGTAAAATCTGCTCACATCTCTACGCGGTCTGAGTCCGACGAAAGCACGGGGTGAGCGGGTGAGCAGCGACAATGTTCGCCTTTACGGGAGAGATACCGCGATAAGGCTGGTGCGCGAGTTCCTGGCGCGTGACGAACGGAACGGAAAGTCAGTAAGCCGTGAAACCCCGGTGATCATTTACGCCGGGCCGCGGGACTCAGGGAAATCGACGCTGCTTGAGGGCCTCGACGGCATTGCCGGCCTGCGCCTCCCATGCGCGCTTGTCGACTGCGAGGGGTTCTCAGGCGGGGCAAGGAACCTGATCGCGCTGCTGGCGTTCGAGCTGAACCGCGGCAGCGGCCGGTACCGGCGGATCTCGTTTCCGCGCCTGATCACCGGGCTGCTCGCGCTCCGCGTCAAGCTGGACGACTTGCCGGATACGGGGGACAGGAAAACCGCCAAAGAGCGGATGCGCAAGGCGCTCGAGGACCGCGAGAAGGCCGCAAGCGTGCTTGAGGACACCGTCAGGGACGTCATCGACGCCGGCCTCAGCGCGGCGGGCGGCGCGCCGACCTGGGCGCAGGCGGCGCTTCAGCTCATCGCGAAGCTGGGCCCCAGGCTGGTGCTCGGCCTGCTCGTCACCACCCGCCCCGGCCGGCGGCTTGTGCTCGGCAGGGGGCAGGACTGGTACGGGCGCAGGACCAAGCAGGCGGGCCACGACGCCATCGACGTCCTCATCGACCTGAGCCGCAAGGCGGCAAGCCCGGTCGGCCGGGCCGGCCGCTTTGCCTCGAAGGCCAGGCGCGAGGCCGCGGCCACGCTATGGGACGCGTTCCTCGCTGACCTGGACGACGCGTTCGCCCGGCGACGGAGGCTTGACTGGACGCTGAACTGCCTCGTACTGCTCGACAACGCCGACAGCACACCGGGCACGGTGTTCCTTGACGAGCTCGTCGACGCGCGCAAGCGGCGGGCGGAAGCCGGCGCCGCCCCCGATCCCCTCACCGTGGTAGCCGCGAGCCGTGGTCCCCTCGCCGAGCGGCACCTACCGCACGGTGCCGCTATCGCGGTGCTCCGTGAGGCCGGTTACGCCGATTACCTCAGGCGGCGGCAGGGCCAGCCGGCCGGTCGGTGGTGGTATCCCGTGGCGCTGCCCCACCTGTCCGCCGAGGACGTCGCCGTGATGGCCCGCGAGTTCAAGCTGCCGCAGGGGAGCAGCCGCGACGCGGTCGCGTCCGCCGTCTACCGGTACACGCGCGGGCACACGGGCACGGCCCGCGCGCTGCTCGGCGCGATGGCGAGCAGCGGGGAGACCGACCTGGCGACCATCTTGGAGCGTGCCGACCAGGAGGCCCACGATGGCGTGCCCCTCGCCGACGGGCTGCTCGCGGATCTCCTGATCGGGGTCGAAGAACAGACCGTGCACGACCTGGTGACGTGCAGCGCGGCGCGGGACAGGGAGGCGGTGCTGCGGCTCGGCGAGGTCAGCGGCCTGCTGCCCGCCCTGGCCGGTGGCGAGGATGTGGAACTGCTCAGCGCCAGCTTCTGGGACGAGAGCCTTCCGGTGGCCGGCCGGGCGCTGCACCCGGTCCTACGCCGGCTGCTGCTCCGCCGCCTCGCGGCGCGGGACGCGGGCGATCCGGCCTCCTGGGCGGTGGTACACGGCTGGCTCCGCGACATCAGCCGCGAGGCAGGCGACGAGACGGGGGCGCTGTATCACACGCTCGCGCGGGGCGAGATCGAGCCGGTGGCCCGCTGGCTCGCCACGGCGGTGGGCACCATGGACGCCGCCGAGGATTGGCTCGCGCTGCTTGAGACCGTGACCTCCGCGCCGAACAACCTCGCGCCGTGGCAGCGCCGCGCCGACCACATCGGCGCGCTGCTGAGCTGGGCCCGCCAGAACGACGCCCTGGCGGCGGCTACCGCGCGGCTGACCGCCGCGATGTGGATCGACGCCGACCCGCTCAGCCAGCCGGGCCGGGCCGGCTTGCACCGGGTGGTCTTGGATGCGCTGCGCCGGATCGCACCGCACTCGAGGAAGGGCATCGCGACGCTCCTCGACTACGCGGAGAAGGAGTACGGAGACGGCGCGGACTGGGACGCCGTGGGCATGCCGGCAGCCGCGGCGCCGGCAGGCGAGGAATACTTCAGGCCGCCGGACTCCCGTCGCGACCTGGCCAGGAAGAGGCAGCGTCGGCTCGGTGCGGCGGCTCTGGCTCTCGTGGTCGCCGTCGGCACCGCCTTCGGCGTCTACCAGGCCGTCAGCACCCCGCCCACCTGCGGCGCGACAAGCGCACCGTTCCAGCTGCTATGGAACCAGGGTGAATGCGTCGGGGTAACCGACGCGACCCAGTACCTTTTCGACGCGTCTGGCCCCGGCGCCGACCCCGGCATCGAGAACGTCGAGCGCGAGATCGCCGCCGAGAACCGCACGGTAGAGAACAGCGGCAACTACGTCACGATCGCGCTGCTCGACCCGTTCACCGAGCCGCCGAACGGGATCAGCGACGTGTCGCCCGCCCGGATCGAGGACATGCTGCGGGGCGCCTACGTCGCGCAGGAGGCCTTCAACGCAAGTGCCCAGGGCACGGGGGCCGCGACCTCGGGCGGTCAGGCGCTCCAGATCCGCCTCGTGCTTGCCAACGAGGGTAGCCAGGGGCAGGGCGTGCAGGACGTCGCCACCCAACTGGAGCGGCTGACCGCGTACCCGGGCAGGCTGCTCGCGGTGACGGGCATGGGCATCAGCGTCCAGGCCACCGTGGACGCGGCGCACGCGCTTGGCAGCGGCGGCGCGAACATCCCCATGTTCGGCGCGGTCACCACGGCGGACCAACTCGACAACACGACCAACGACGACCTGGTGCGCGTGGTGCCTGACGTCCATGACCAGCTGTCCCAGCTCGTGAAGTTCCTCAAGCGGCCAGGTAAGCCGCTCGCGCCGGGACCAGGCGGGAAACCGCCGCGGGTCCTCATGGTCTACGACAGCCAGACCGAGGACCTGTACACCTACTCCCTGCACCAGGACTTCCAGACGGAATTCGCCGGCCAGCTCACGCCCGACGACGAGAAGCCGTACCTCTCACTGCGCAGTCCGACCGGCCAGCTGGAGATGACCGGGGTGTTCCGCAACATCGCCGACGCCCTGTGCCCATCGCCGCAGGCCACGCCCCCGGTAGTGCTCTATGCCGGGCGCGAGTCCGTGCTCGACGATTTCATCAGCCAGCTCCAGGATGACCAGAACTGCCAGGACAAGCAGGTCACCATCCTGACCGGCTCGGACGCCAACGCGCTGCCGGTGTCGGCCACGGCCAGCGACGCCGGCGGCGCCAACGTCACCGTCGACTACGCCGACATCGAGCCGCAGATCGTGACGACCGCCTTCGCCCGCGAGTACCGTAACGTCCTCGACACCACGGCCGGCGTGACTGACCCGTGGATGATCGCCACCTACAACGCCACGGTCGTCGCGTGGAACGTCATCAGCCAGGCCGCCGCCAACCTGGGAAACGAGCCGCTGAGCCAGCTCTACGCCCTGAACGTGACGGGCGCGCTCGACGGCTTCTACGACGGGTACAACTTCGCGGGCGCGGCTGGGCGATTCGAGATCCGGACCGGCGGCGACCTCATGGACCAGAGCGCGATAGCGATACCCCTCATCAGCCTCTCCGGCGGCGGCCTGACATCGCTCGCGAAATGACAGGATCGGTGGCGCGGCGCGGGGGTGGCGGCAGCAACCGTTGACGCGCCAGTGGGCACGTCGTAAGGTCCGGTACTACAGGGTCATATTTGACACTGAAGGTTCAGGTTTCATCCGAGCGTCTGGGGACCCACTATGGCGAGGGAATTCATCGTTTCCGGCGACAGTCACGTCATCGAGCCGGTCGACCTCTACAAGACGCGCCTGCCCAAGAACATGCGCGACCAGGCGCTATGGGAAGAAGACACGGTTCTCGACGAGCCGCTGGTGCCCGGTGGCCACACGGAGTTCCGGACGGTGCACACGCCCGGGTACGAGGGCTGGACGGTATCCCGCTACCGCCAGTTCCCCGGTCCTACGCCCGACGGGCTTCCGGCGAGCATCCTGCGCGACCTGGACCGGGACGGCGTCGACGCGACGATGCTGTTCCCCAACCTGTCGTTCTTCGCCCTCTATACCGATGTCCACGAGCGTTCGATCGCGCACGCCCGGGTCTACAACGACTGGCTGGCCGAGACCTACCTGCCGTACTCCAACCGGCTGCGGCCCGCCGCGGCCATCCCGACCACCAACGTGGCCGACGGGGTCAAGGAGATCGAGCGGGCCGTCCGGCTCGGCCTGACGGCGCTCATCCTGCCCGAGATTCCGCAGCCGCTGCCGTACTGGGCGCCGGAGTACGAGCCGCTGTGGGCGGCCGCCGAGGCGAACGGGCTGCCCGTCTTCTTCCATGTGGCCTCCGGCGGCGTCGACTCCAAGGCCGGCACCTCCGCCACCGGCAGCCAGGTCAAGGGCATCCTGACCGCGATGACCATGGGCAAGCAGGAGCTCGGCGGTGCCCTGCTGGCCGGGCGCACCATGGGCGGCGGCAACACCGCCGCTGCCAGCCCGATGCGGATCATCGCCGACCTGGTCAGCTCGGGCGCGTGCGAGCGGCACCCCAACCTGATGTTCAACGTCATCGAGTTCAACGCGGGCTGGCTCGCGAACTACATGGGCTCGATGGACAAGGCCTGGCGCACCGGGATCGGGCAGGACCCGCACTGGTGGCTCGGCTTCTGGGACGACGGGGTTGACCCGCACGACCAGAAGCTCATGGGCCGGATGTTCAAGATCAACGAACGGTGGCCGCTGCCGCTCAAGCCGAGCGAGTACGTCAGGCGCAACATTCGGGTGCAGTTCGCCGACGACAAGGTCGCCGTGATGTCCAGGCACATCACCGGCGCCGACACGATCTACTGGGGAAGCGACTACCCGCACGCGGAGGGCACCTTCCTCGGCAGCCAGGCGGTCATTGAGGAGCAGTTCGAAGGCGTCCCCGACCAGGACCGCGCCAAGATACTCGGCGGCAACCTCGCCAAGATCGTCGGCTTCGACGACTCGAAGAAGCTCGCCCCGGTGAATCCTCCGGCGGCGGTGGCGGTTCCCGCTCCGGCCTAAGCCGGTGCCTCGCCGCGCAGAGCGGTGAAGCCTTCCCTGAGCAGATCCACCAGGTCCACCTCGCCGTCGGCGGCGGCCCAGTGCGCGACGGCGAGGCCCATGCACTCGAGCGCGGCGGCAACCTTGACGGAAAGGCTGATCGGAATCGGCTCGCAGACACCGTGCCGTTCGGCCAGCGCGCGATTCAACGGCGTGCGCCAGTCCTGCTTTTCCAGATGGGCTCCGGACAGTGCCTGAGTGAACAGGGCGAGCCAGCTGAAGGCCTGCGCCCCGGCCGGGTTCTTCAGGTAGATCGGCACGACGAAGGTCTCGATAGCGCTGCGGAGAGCAGACCAGTCGTCCTCGTCGCGGGGCCGGGTCCGCAACGCGTCTGCCATCCGCTCGACGTGCGCTTTCAACGCGACCATGATCGCCTGGTCCTTGGTGCGGAAGTAGCGCAGGAACGTGCTGCGGGAAACCCCGCCCGCCGCGGCCATGTCGTCGAGCGTGACGTTCCCGTACCCCTTCTCGACAACGAGCTCATAAGCCGCCAGGCTCAGCTCGGCCTGCACGGCCGCGCGCGCGATCGCCCGGGAAGCGGGACGCACCGCCGGGGCTCCAGATGACGACATGCCCCAATCCTACGGTCGTAGCGCACGATAAGGCCGTGCTCACAGGTCAAGGCCGAGTTCGCGGGCGATGAGCAGGCGCTGGACCTCGGAGGTGCCCTCGCCGATCTCGAGGATCTTCGCGTCCCGGTAGAACCGACCGACGGGGAACTCGTTCATGAAGCCGTAGCCGCCGAAGATCTGGGTGGCGTCGCGTGAGTTGTCCATCGCGGCGTTGGACGCGACCAGCTTCGCGATCGCGGCCTCCTTCTTGAACGGCTCGCCCGCGTGCATTCGCGCGGCCGCGTGGTACCAGGCGAGCCGCGCGGTGTGGGCGCGGGCCTCCATGTCGGCGATCTTGAACTGAAGGACCTGGAATCTCCCGATGGGCCCGCCAAAGGCATTTCTATCCCGAACGTACCGTAGCGACTCATCAACGCACCCCTGAGCGAGCCCGGTGGAGAGCGCCGCGATCGCGACTCTCCCTTCGTCAAGGGTCGCGAGGAACTGCGCGTAGCCGCGGCCGCGCACGCCGAGCAGGTTCGCCTCCGGCACACCGCAGCCGTCGAAGGACAGCTCGTGGGTGTCCGACGATGACCAGCCGACCTTGGAGTACTTCTTGGCGACGGTGAAGCCGGGTGTCCCCGACGGAACGAGGATGGTGGAGATCTCCGGCTTGCCGCCCTCGCGGGTGCCGGTGACCGCGGCGACCGCGACGACCCCGGTGATCGTGGTGCCGGAGTTGGTGATGAACGACTTGGTTCCGTCGATGACCCAGTGGCCGTCGGTCAGGCGGGCCCGCGTTTTCATCGCGCCGGCCACGTCCGTGCCGCCGCCAGGCTCCGTCAGGCCGAACGCGCCGAGCATGGTCCCCGCGCACAGCCTGGGCAGCCATTCCCGCCGCTGTTCCTGCGTACCGTACCGGTAGATCGGCATCAGGCCGAGGCAGACGCCCGCCTCGAGCGTGATGGCGACCGAGGAGTCGACGCGGCCGAGTTCCTCCAGGGCGAGGCAGACCGCGAAGTAGTCGCCGCCCATCCCGCCGTACTCCTCGGGGACCGGCAGGCCGAACAGGCCCATCTTGCCCATCCGCGCGACGATGTCGTAGGGAAACTCGCCGCGTTCGTACAGGTCGCCGATCACCGGGGCGACCACGTCGCGGGCGAACTCCTCGACGGTCTTGCGCAGCTCCTCGTGCTCCTCATCGAGCCGGTAACCGAGCATCCGAGATCAGCTCCTCTCGTATGAATGTTAATGAGTACTAACAGGTAGTGTCTACTACGTGGTAGCGGAGCGCGACAGCACGGCCCATTCGCAGGGCGCACCGCGGCCGCGTCGCGAGTTCCGGCGCGAGGAGATCCTCGCCGCGGCGGCCCGCCTGTTCGCGCGGCGCGGCTTCCACGGGGTCTCCATCGGCGACATCGGGTCGGCCGTTGGGATGTCAGGACCCGGCATCTACCGGCATTTCCCCAGCAAGGAAGCCGTGCTCTCGGACATCCTGCTCGGCATAAGCAAGCAGCTGCTCGACGAGGGCAGCCGACGGGTCGTCGCGGCGCCAGACGCCCCCACCGCCCTGGACGCGCTGCTCCACTGGTACGTCGACTTCGCGCTCCGCCAGCCGGACCTGATCACGGTGCAGCGTCAGGAGCTGTCCAACGTGCCGGAGCCCGCTCGCCGGCAGATCCGCCGCCTGCAGCGGCTATACGTCGAGGAATGGGTCACCGTGCTGAGCGAGTTGAGCCCGCACGCGCCGCAGGCTCGGCTGCGCGGCGCCGTTCTCGCCATGTTCGGACTGCTCAACTCGACCCCGCACAGCGCCAGCGAACTGCCGGCCGAGGCCATGGCCGCGCTGCTCTACGACATGGCACGCGCCGCCCTCGCCGCGGCCTAATACAGGGCCGATGTCCACGGCCGGGACGTCCAGTTTATGATCATTAACATGGCCTTGAAACTGGGTGGTCGCCGATGATCGCGCGCATGATTATCGGCCTGGTGGTGACGGTGGCGGCGTTCGCGATCGCGGGACGCCGGCTGTGGTGGCTCAGGCGGCTGGCGATGTCGGGCCAGCCGGCTCCTGAGCGCCTCGAGTACGCCAGGGCGAACGTCGCCACCGATGTCAGGACCCAGCTGACCGAGGTGGTCGGCCAGCGGAAGCTGCTGAAGTGGTCGGTGCCAGGGGCGGCGCACGCGGCGGTGTTCTGGGGTTTCATCGTCTTGCTGCTGACGATCATCGAGGCCTACGGGTCGCTGTTCTCCCGGACGTTCGCGATCCCGGTGATCGGTCACTGGGCGGTCGTCGGGTTCCTCGAGGACCTGTTCTCCGTCGGTGTCCTCGTCGGCCTGGCCACGTTCACGGTCATCAGGCTGCGCAACAACCCGCACAAGGAGGGCCGCGCGTCGCGGTTCTCCGGGTCGCACACCACCGCGGCGTGGGTCGTGCTCGGCATGATCGCGGCCGTCATCATCACGCTGCTGATCTACCGGGGAGCGCAGCAGAACACAGGGACCTTCCCGTACCCGCATGCCTGGGCGTTCGCGTCCTGGGCGTTCGGGCAGGCGCTGCACCCCCTCGGCTATGGGGTCAACAGCGTCCTGGAGGCGACGTTCATCCTCATCCAGCTCGCCGTCGTGCTCTCGTTCCTGGTGATCGTCGTCTACTCCAAGCACCTGCACATCTTTCTTGCCCCGCTGAACATCCTGTTCTCCCGCCGCCCGAACGCCCTTGGCCCGCTTGAGCCGATGCGGTCCGGCGGCAAGGTCCTCGACTTCGAGGAGGCCGACCCCGACACCGACGTGTTCGGCATCGGGAAGGTGGAGGACCTGACCTGGAAGGGCCTGCTCGACCTGGGGACCTGCACCGAGTGCGGGCGCTGCCAGTCGAAATGCCCGGCGTGGGCGACGGACAAGCCGCTGTCGCCCAAGCAGGTCATTCTTGACCTGCGCGATCACGCGTTCGCCAAGGCGCCGTTCCTGCTGGCGAGCGAGGCGGAGCGGGAGCACCTCTCGGCCGATGTGCTGGCCGAGGCCGCGCGCCCGCTGGTCGGCGGGACGGACGTGAACGGGGTGATCGACCCCGAGGCGCTGTGGGCGTGCACGAACTGCGGTGCCTGCGTGGAGGAGTGCCCGGTCGACATCGAGCACATCGATCACATCAACGGGATGCGCCGCCACCAGGTGCTGGTCGAGTCGGCGTTCCCGACCGAGGCAACCACGATGCTCAACAACCTGGAGCGCCGCGGCAACCCGTGGGGGATGGCCGAGGACAAGCGGGCCGACTGGATCGGCGAGCTTGACTTCGAGGTCCCCGTCGTCGAGGGCCGGATCCCCGACGACGTGGAGTACCTGTACTGGGTCGGCTGCGCCGGCGCCCTGGAAGACAGGGCGAAGAAGGCCACCAAGGCGATCGCCGAGCTGCTGCACACCGCGGGGGTGAAGTTCGCGGTGCTCGGCCCGGCCGAGGCCTGCACCGGCGACCCGGCCCGCCGCCTGGGCAACGAGTTCGTCTTCAACATGCTCGCCCAGCAGAACGTCGAGACCCTCAACGAGGCCGGGGTCGGCGCGGGCACCGGGAAGAAGGTCATCGCGTCGTGCCCGCACTGCTTCAACACGATCTCGCGGGAATACCCCCAGCTCGGCGGGGACTACGAGGTGATACACCACACCCAGCTGCTTGCCCGGCTGCTTGAGGAGGGCAAGCTGACCCCGGTCACGCCGATTGACGAGAAGATCACCTACCACGACCCGTGCTTCCTCGGCCGGCACAACAAGATCTACACGCCGCCGCGGCAGATCATCGACGCGGTCCCAGGGACCACCGCCGAGGAGATGCACCGATGCAAGGGCAACGGGTTCTGCTGCGGAGCCGGCGGCGCCCGGATGTGGCTGGAGGAGCGGACCGGCAAGCGGATCAACACCGAGCGGATCGACGAGGCCCTCGCCCTCAACCCCGACACCGTCTCCACCGCCTGCCCCTACTGCATGGTCATGCTCGGCGACGCCGTCAACGCCAAGAAGGCCTCCGGCGAGGCCAAGCAGACCCTCGAAGTCATCGACGTCGCCCAGCTGCTCATCCGCTCCGTCCGTCTCCGCCCGACCGGGGGAACCGAACGCAGCGGCGAAGACACGGTCCGTTCCTCATAACCTGAATGTGCCTGGACTTGAGGAGCCGGTTTTTGGCGACGGGGAAGGCGGCGCCTTCAGGCGCCGCGGAAGCGAACGGGGATCACGGCCTGACCGGAATTAATGGGTGGCCGCCAAGGACCGGATGTGTCACGGTCGCGTGTCATGGATGCGGAAGGCGCGGCCCTGCGCTCGTACTACGAGCGGGGCAGGGAGCGGGAGCGGCTGAGCGACGCGCGCGGGACTCTCGAGTTCACGCGGACCACCGAGATCGTGCTGCGCCGCCTGCCTGCCGCGCCCTCCGTTGTCGCGGACATCGGAGGGGGACCTGGACGGTACGCGCTGTGGCTGGCATCACTTGGGTACCAGGTCGAGCACAGGGACCTGATGGCGCTGCATGTCGAGCAGCTAGTGGCGGACATGGCCGGGGCGACCGGGATTCGCACCGCGGTCGGCGACGCGCGGGACCTCGATCTGCCTGACGCCTCGGTGGACGCTGTGCTCCTGCTTGGGCCGCTCTACCATCTCGCAGATCGCGGCGATCGGGTACGCGCGCTGCGGGAGTGCGCGCGGATCGTGCGGCCGGGCGGGCCGGTATTCGCCGCGGCGATCTCGCGGTGGGCGGCCAGGATCGACGGCATGCTCCGGGAGCGAAACTACCTTAAGTACCCGAGGGTGCGTGATCTCCTCGGCGAGGCAGACCGCACCGGGTTGCTGCCGCCGCTGCATGTGGGAGCGTTCACCGCCTTCACCCACCGGCCGGGGGAACTGCGGGATGAGGTAGCGGAAGCCGGGCTTGAGGTCGCGGATTTGGTGAGCGTCGAGGGACCGGCCTACCTGCTCGCCGACCTGGACGCGAGGATGACGGATCCGGTGGACTGGTCCGTTGTGCTTGACATGGCGCGGGCCATTGAGCGGGTACCCGAACTGATCGGCTACGGACCGCACCTCATCGCCACGGGGATCCGCGCCCCTTAGCGGTGTTGTCCGCCGGCCGGGCTGAGGGTGCTCATGATGCCAGGGCAAGCTGACGTGGCCTCAGATCACGTCCGGTGACGCGGTTCACCGGCATGATCACGAAAACTCTGGTCATGGCGGAGATATTGGGCCCTCATGGTGGCCCAAGGTTTTCGTGATCATGATGGCTGCTCGGTCAAAAACAAAGTCAAGGTCAAAAACAAGGTCAAGGACATAACCTTTGGACGCGGGGCTGGGTGCGCAGGGGGAGATTCCTCAATTCGCACCGTTGTCGTCGGGGCCATGCGTCATACAACGCTCATCCACCCAGAGGCTGCCACGTGAACATGCATCCGGATGAGATCGCTGTCTCCGCCGACGTCGTTCGGGAACTGATCGACGCCCAGTTCCCGCAGTGGCGGAATCTTCCCGTCCGGCGGATCTCGTCGACGGGCACCGTCAATGCCATCTTCCGCGTCGGCGACGAACTGGCCGCGCGGTTCCCGCTCCGGCGTGCCGAGCCCGGCGAGGTCCTCGCCACGTTGCAACGAGAGGCGCTCGCGGCCGCCGCGCTAGCGAAGCGCTCGCGCACACCAACACCACGCCCGGTCGCGATCGGTGCGCCCGGTTCCGGGTATCCGCTGCCCTGGTCCGTGCAGACCTGGCTGCCGGGCACGGTCGCGACCGAGGCCGATCCGGGCGAGTCGGTCGCCTTCGCCGAGGACCTCGCGGACTTCATCGCCGACCTGCGACATGTCGATGCTCACGGCGCCCGCTTCGCCGGTACCGGCCGGGGCGGTGACCTGCGCTCCCACGACGAGTGGATCCAGGCCTGCTTCCGGCGCAGCGAGGGCCTGCTTGATGTCCCGCGGTTGCGTGAGCTGTGGCGGGAGTTGCGCGACCTGCCGCGGGTCGCGCCGGATGTGATGTCGCACGGCGACCTGATCCCCGGGAACGTGCTCGTCGCGGACGGTCGGCTGGCCGGGATCCTCGACGGGGGTGGCTTCGGGCCGGCCGACCCGGCGCTTGACCTGGTGGCCGGCTGGCATCTGCTCGGGGACGGCCCGAGAGCGGCGCTCAGGGAGCGGCTCGGCAGCGACGACCTGGAATGGGCGCGGGGCCGGGCCTGGGCGTTCGAGCAGTCGATGGGCGCCGTCTGGTACTACGCCGAGAGCAATCCGACGATGAGCCTGATGGGACGGCGAACGCTTGAGCGTATCCTCGGCGACTCCGGGCGCCGGGTGAGCACGACCTGACGGTGTTCGACTCTCCCGCCGGGGGAGAGGCGATCGTGGTTCTTAGGCGGTCGCATGACCGGACCGGTTGAAAGGGACGCACGCAATGAGCACGGGCATCGCGGCTCGCGAATCAGCGCCTTAACTCTGCTGTCCGTCCTGCGTCGCCCTCAGCTCCGGCCGGAACGCGCACAAGCAGGTCCCCCGGCTTCAGGCTGACCCGCAGTTCACTGGCGGAACCGATCACCTCACCGTCGACCTCCCACGGTCGCGGGCGCCGGCAGCGCACAACCAGATCGCGGCAGGTGAGCCGGGTTAGCCGGGTGGTCTTGCGCCGCAGCAGCAGCACGTCGGCGGCCAGCCCGAGCCACCCGATCAGCCCCCAGGCGGTAAGAACCGCCACGTCAAGGACACCGTCATCTGGCGCGGCGTCCGGCAGCAGCCTGATGTTGGCCTGGAGCGTCCCGACATTGCCGACGATGACCCCGCTGGACCAGCGGCGCAGCGACGGGCCGCCGTCCGCCCGAAGCACAACCCTGGTCGGCCGGTCCCAGAGATGCCGCAGCGCGGTGAGCACGTAGGCGACCCAGCCCGCCCGGCGCTTTAGCCCTTCGCCGGTGCCCGCGAGCATCTCGGCGTCAAATCCAAGTCCCGCCATCACCACAAACGGGCGACCGTTGACGACGCCCATGTCCACCCGTTGCTCGGCGCCCGTCAGCGCCACGGACAGCGCCTCATTGATGTCGAGCGGCACTCCGAGGTTGCGTGCCAGCAGGTTCCCCGTGCCGGACGGCAGCACGCCGAGCGGGATCCCCGAACCCGCGACACCGCTGGCGCACGCGGTGATGGTCCCGTCGCCGCCGCTGGCGAGGACCAGATCAACCCCGGAGGCCACAGCCATCGCTGCCTGCTGCTCACCATGCTCATCCGCGCTGGTTTCCAGCCATAGCGGCTCGGCCCAGCCTAGGTCGGTCATGGCCTTGACCACGGTGGAACGGAACCCCTCAAGGTCGGCGTGCTTGCCAGGATGGACGACGACCGCGGCGCGTCTCACGTTCCGACGCTACCAGTGGTCCTGGACGCACACAGCGTAGGCCGCGTCAGCGGGTCACACGCTGGTACACGACCCGGTAATCGCGGCCTTGTTCGGCTCGCTTCGGGATGGCCTGCACCGGCTGGCCCGGCGGGAGCACGGCGACAAGCGCGCGGAACACGGGCTCCGGGCTCCTTCGTCCTCAAGGTGAGCCGTGCCCAGCGTCGCATCATGGGGCGGGTCGGCAAGCTGGCCCAGGAACCACTTCCAGCTCGCGGGCCGCCAGACGCGGGCGGATTTCGTGAGCGTGTAGACCTGCCGGCCCGCCTTGGTGACCTTCTTCGGGAAGTACCGGGTGGCGGACACGAACCCCCAGGTGGCACCCGGCGGCCCGCAGGGCATCGGGCGGCGGATGGCCTCCGGCGGCAGCTTCGGCCCGGTCTCAAGCGCCGCGCGCTGCTCCGGCGCGAGCACGGAGAAACCGGCGTCGAACCAGCGGCGCGCGATCGCCGCGTACCGCTCCGCCTCGGGCATCTCCACGTCGATCATGCACCGCACCGTGCTGTGCGCGGCGAAACGCGCCGGGCGGCCCGTCTCGCTCATCACCTGCTCCTTCCGGTTCCTCCCGGTTCACGCTAGGACGATCACGCCGATCGTGTCCAGGACCCAGCCTATGAGGGCATCGATATCAACGAGCGTGCCAGCGACGACGACACCTGCTGCCACGCCTGCTGCCACACCTAGAGCACGCGATGCGCCGCGTCTGCGCGCAGCAGGAGCCGCGAGACCACCTTGACCGCTGGCTGGCCAAGGCACCGCCGAACGCGCCGGGGTCGATCAGCAGACCGTCTATCGATCGCCCTGGGATCTCCGTCAGTCCCCGAGGTCGCTCAGGAACCTGTCGGTGTACTCCAGTGCTGTCGTGCCGGAAACCGAGTTGCAGGTGGGGGACGCATACGTATCGGCGCAGGGCGTGTCCCGGTCAAGTGACCAGAAGTGCAGCCCGGCCAGGCCGTTGCCGGCCGCGTATGCCGTCAGCGTGTCCACGTCAGCGGGAGTGAAGGTCTCGGTGGTGGTGTTGTTCATACCGATCATCGGGGTGACGGCGATCTTGCTCGCCGGGATTCCGTAGGTGTGCTCGAGGTTCTCCACCGCCTGGATCGCCGACTGCGCCATCTCGCAGCTGCCGGAGACAACGACGCAGACGCTGCTGGACGCGCTGCCGTAGTCC